>Ga0075428_100007115_pt1 | contig 12390 bp, 15 predicted proteins | sample RhiMetdeltSRZDD2_FD_75291 | JGI IMG/M metagenome (GOLD analysis project Ga0075428, IMG submission 75291) | Populus rhizosphere microbial communities from Tennessee, USA - Rhizosphere MetaG P. deltoides SRZDD2 | ecosystem: Host-associated > Plants > Roots > Rhizosphere > Soil | place: USA...
CCTTCATCTCCTGGGGCGAGAGCACCCGAAGCAAGCGGTTAGCCCGCAAGTGGCCGACGGCGACGTCCGCGATTTCGACCGCGGCGGCTGCTGTGTCATCCGGCGCCTCGAACAGCGCGAAGCCGTCGTACTCCGCGCCAGGCGTGTAATACAACCCAATCAGGTGACCACCGACGTGCCGCAACAGCATATCGGAAGCACCTGCACGGTCCTGTGGCGCACGGATGAGCGCGGCCCAGGCCTGCGGCGTGTAGGCAAACTGAGCGATGTACAACGGCATACTGTCTGTTCTCCTTCGTCGCACGGGCCGTGTCCGGGCTTCAGTGCCGGATTGCCAAGCGCGATAGCGAACGCTTGCCTCAACGTCAGGTGCAGCGTTCGTCATCCGCTCGTGAGAACGTCATTCATGAAACGGTCCATCAATTCGTGCGACCGGTTCGGGAGGAATAGCGAACAGATTGCGCCCTTGCGCGAGGCGCTGCGCGAGTTGGGGGGCTACGCTGTGCCCGTTGGTGGCTACAGCGCTGACGTGCGGTCGACTAGCATCGGCCAAGATTCGTCCTGACAACGAGGGCCGCGCCAGCGGCTACGATAGCATTCGCCTGCTGATCGGCGGAACCCCGGCAATGCAAGCGTCGTCGGTGTTTTACGGGCGCCGATTTGATCACCGTGGACCTTCTGTTATGCCCAACGGACACGAGCACGCACTCGACGCCTCGGCCCCCGTTCAGATCACTGATACGGGCTCACCATTTGATGGCACGACCAATCCAGAGCCGGGCATCGCGTTGTGTTTCTCCGGCGGTGGCTATCGCGCGATGCTGTTTCATCTTGGCGCGCTCTGGCGACTGAACGAGTGGGGCTATCTGCCGAAGCTCACGCGGATTTCGAGTGTCTCGGGCGGATCGATTACGGCCGGCGTGCTCGGCTTCAAATGGGAAAAGCTGGCCTTCGACGCGAATGGTGTTGGCCGGAGGTTCGACGTCGAAGTCGTCCAGCCGATTCGGGCGCTCGCCGGACGGACCATCGATGAGGGCTCGATCCTCGGCGGCGTGTTTCTGCCTGGATCGATCGCCGATAAGGTGGCGGACGCGTACCGCAAGCACCTGTTCGGCAACGCCACGCTGCAGGATCTGCCGGCGGACCCGCCGCGTTTCGTGATCAACGCGACCAACGTGCAAAGCGGGGCGCTGTGGCGCTTTTCGCGACCGTTCATGGCCGACTACCGCGTCGGGATGATCCACAACCCGACGATCGAGATGGCCGTCGCGGTGGCCGCATCGTCGGCGTTCCCGCCTGTGCTCTCCCCCCTGAAGCTGGAACTGAACGCGACTGACTACCAACCGCCAAGCGGTCAGCGATCGGAGGATCTGCACTTCGGACGCTACCTGACAGATGTCGTGCTGACTGACGGCGGCGTGTACGACAACCTCGGGCTCGAGACGGCGTGGAAGCGATATCAAACCATCCTCGTCAGCGACGGTGGTGGCAAGCTTGCGGCACAAGAGGAGCCGAAGTCCGATTGGGCGCGGCACGCCCTCCGCGTCAATGAACTGATCGACAATCAGGTACGGAGTCTCCGGAAACGACTAATCATTCAATCGTTCATCGACAAAACGCGCTCTGGAACGTATTGGGGAATCCGGTCCCACACGGCTGACTATCATCTGTCGGACCCGTTGCCGTGCCCACCCGAGAAAACGCTGATCCTCGCGAATACGGTAACGAGGTTGAAGGGGATGGATTCGACGCTGCAGGAACGATTGATTAACTGGGGCTATGCGATCTGCGACACGGCCATGCGGGCCTGGGTAGATCGAACGCTCGCGAAGCCGGGTGGCTTTCCGTTTCCGGCGAGCGGTGTCGGTTAGGTGTCTGGCTGGCGAACCATCACGCTTCGGGACCCTAAGGCCGACTGGACAAGGAGAAGCACGATGCGTCACAGGGCAGCATGGGTCGTCGCTTTCGCAAGCTCGGGAACGCACGAGATGCGCACACCCAACAGCGGCGCAAAAAAAGCGCTATGCCAATGATCTGCCCTACTCGCTGCACCTCATTGCGGTGAGCGCATCGGCTAGAACTCGCGAAACGGCCCATTCAGCTATCTGGAGCAAGACGTGGCTGAGCGCCGTCGATTGCTCGATACAGTGCTATCGAACTGTACCTTCACCGCGGAAACTCTCTCGCCCACTTGCGCTAAGCCGTTCGACCTGCTGGCGCAGGATGTCGAAACTGGAAATTGGCGGAGAGGGTGGGAGTCCTTCGAATGCCTTCGGCAATCCGCGGGATTATCAGCGTTTTTGCGCCAAGCGCTGACGCTCCAAGCAGTTGGCCTTTTCGCGGCGTTTCATCTGTTTGCGTCGGTTCGCTGCCGTTTGCGTCCGTTGCGAATCGAATGTCGCGCGAAATGTCGCACGCGGGGCGCGGCTCTCTGGACGTGCTGTACCATTGTTTCGAAGAGGGACCGAAATGAGCACGGAAGAACTCGAGGCCGAAGCACTCAAGCTGTCTCCCAGGGAGCGTGCTCGACTCGCCGAACGCCTACTCGAGAGCCTCGAGAATCTGACGGACGAGGAGAACGAAAAGCTCTGGGCGGAGGAAGCTGCGCGACGAGACGCAGCTTGGGATGGCGCCGCAGCACGACCCGCCGCGGACGTTCTTCGTGAGGCTCGGTCGCGATTGAAGTGAGATGCAGATCTCGTTCAACCCGCTGGCGGAACGAGAACTCAAGGACGCCGCACAGTACTACGAAGTCGAAAGTCCAGGCCTGGGCGATGCTTTTCTTGGCGAAGTCAACCACTCCTGCAACGTAATCGCCGAATATCCTGAAGCGGCACCTCTACTGCTCGGTTCGGTTCGCCGTCGGCTGCTACGCCGATTTCCATACGCCTTGCTTTACAGCGTCCGGCCAGAAGCGATACGAATCCTTGCCGTGATGAATCTCAACCGACGACCGACCTATTGGATCGGTCGCATGTGACAGGAGCACCCCTGTCAAGCCTCGCATTGCTTTGAGGCAACGCCACTCCTTGCAGGACCGAATCCTACCGCGTTCTAAACCTGCTGCGTGACGCAACCCGCGCAAGAACGCTCGATTGGTTTGGCTGGTGCTTTGTTGCCGACGATCGCGTTTTTGCGTTAGTGCCGTGGGACTCGGACGAGAATCCGCCAGACCGGCCGTTGCTATTCGTCGATGAATCGTACGACGTACAGCATAGGTTGACTCTCTACGCCGGCCTGTTAGTAAGCCGTGAGGCTGCGTTCCGGCTTGCCGGTTGGCACTTGGGCAACCTCGTTGCGACGAGGCGCCACATTTCGAAGTTTTGGGCGGGGCTGGAGCCTCCATCTCGACTCCATTTTCGAGAGATGTTCGCGGAAGATGCCCGCCGCAAAACACCATGGGCATGCCTTTCTATCGAGTCCAGCGTTTCGCTGGTGCAAGCAGCCGCAGATGCCCTCGGCTCGAGCGATCAGGTCTTCCATTCATCGTTCGGATTCCCGACAGCGAGTTGGACAAAGGAGTGACGGCTGCGTTTCCCGGCGGGGTCGACGATCGCGCGATCCCGGACCTTACGGGACAAATGATTGCGCACGCGTTGTCCCGTACGATTGCTGACCGTACGAGGAAAGGCTTGGAGGTGGATTTGGTTATCGACTACAACGCCACCAAGATTCACTTGAGACGAATCATAGACCAGACAAATCGACTGTCGGTTGGTGGCCGCCGGCAGGCTACTCTGCGCCCGCTGGGGCGATGACCGACCTCAGTGGCGTCGAGCCATCCTTGCCGGTCGGGCCAAGGACCTGGTCGTGCGTCCCCGTGACGCAGCGTGGGGCCGTCGCTTGCGGCACGGTCGAAAACAAGAAGTGGCACCTGCGCAACGCGTCTTGGTTCCTGCTCCCGCTAACCTGCCCGCTGCGACAAATGTATCTGCCGGGCAACTTCGGACGCGCGCCTACATGGCATTTGCGATCGAAGCACGGTTGACGAACGTCCTCCATACAGTTCGCGCCTCGACATCCGCGGCGTTACGACCACTGGCAGCGATGGCTACGACACCGGTCAGCGGATCCTCAGCGATCTGAATGAGCGTGCCTTCGGCGGCAGCCCGCGCTTCAGCATGGCTGTCCCTGGCCGGGCGCTCCCATCGCGGTGGGCGTGGCGCCTGGAGATCGCGCCTGTTCCGTGATCGGCGACGGAACAGGCGCTGAATTTGGTGATCTGGATAGTCCTCGTGATGTCGCAAAACAGCGGGCACTCACACGCCGGACAGTCATCACACGCCAATCGAGCAGTGTCGACTGCGCTTATGGACGCTGCAACGTACGATCGCTGCTAATTCAGTGACGTGGCGTGAGGGCTATGATGTGCGAGGAGTACGCGAACGGAGCGAGATGAGTAGCGGCAACGCAACGTTTCAATCTGGTGGCCGCCATCTAGAATCCACTTCGGATGATCGACGGATTCATCATCTCGACGGTCGACGTGCGGAGCGCGGATGGCTAGAGGACCACTTCGCGTCTCGCGTGATGGCCGCATCCCGAACCTCAAACGTCCGGGACCAGGCACGCTCGACTTCGCGTTGCGATCCGTCCGCGGTGGTCGGCGTATGGTCATGGAGGAACTCGCGCCGCGCGCGATGGAGTTTGAGCCGCGGCCTCGAACCTGCCGTCCGGAAATGGCAGCATCTCACGCCATGGCAGCGCCGGTTCGTCAGGTTGGATGGACTCGCCGAGGAGGCTGGCTTGCTACCGGAGGAGTTTTTCGGGGCAATCTCGCGCGCGTCGTTCGAGTTGACGAATGCAATCACCGACTTGGTCGTTGCCTGCTCGTTTCCGAGTGTCGTCGGTGTGTATCGACGACCATCACCGATCGCGGCACGCTAAGTGCGACGACTGCTGCCGGGCAGAGGGAGCAACCCGCAGAGCGATCATGTTCGCGCTCCTCGCATCGCAGGCTGGGTCAAGGTATCAACGTGACCCGATGGGGATGCACGGGACTTAAAATCCGCGCGTCGCGACTGCGCCCAAAGGCACCGACGCCAGCGGTTTCTGTTTTCAAGATCTGAATGACGCTGCACCGAGAGGCGCCATAACGAAGCGGATCCGGCATCAAATCCGGCACCCCACTTCATCTTCCGAAATCGCGGCCGGATTGCTCTATGCGATGGCCCGAATCGGGGTTGTCGAATCGTTCACACCATCGAACCACGCCACGAGCTGTCCCGCAACCGGTGTGAGAGCCGCCGCTGAAACAGCAGAAAGGCCATCCCCATTCCAAAACATTCAGATGCTAGACTGACGAGCCACCGAAGGTGTAGTCGCGCCGCTGTCTTGCGGGTAACGTTGGAGGACAAATGTCGCACAAGACGCAGATCCTCGGTTTCGCGCTCGCCGTGATTGCCTTTTCGGCGGGCTCCGCTTCGGCACAGCTCACCATCGAGGTCAAGGATTACCTCACGATGCCCAAGACGGGGTTACTCAATGAGAAGGCCGCGAATGACGTGTTCTTCGCAAGGGTCAACGCCCTGAAAGAAGAGCCTGGCGGTGCGACGCGGCTGTTCATTCCCGATCAGAATGGGCCTTTATACATCCTGGATAAATCGACGCAGAAGCTGACGACGTATCTGGACTTCAACGGTCGAGACAGCCGCCCAGGCATGTTCCACAGGTTCAGCTTCGAACAAGGATACGGTGTCGGGCTAAACAGCTTTGTGTTCGACCCTGATTACCGAAGGAACGGGAAGTTCTATACCGTGCACGACGAGGAAACTTCGCTCGCCGGGTCCAGCGTGCCGGACAACAAGAATTTTCCTGGTCTGAATCCTTCCACATACGTGCCCACGGCGATGATTGGTTCCCCAGGCCAGGCCGTGATCGAAGGAGTCATCGTCGAGTGGACCGACACGAACATTTCGAATTCCACATTCGAGGGCACTGCCCGCGAGATCCTGCGCGTGCAGCTCACCGGCCGGGCGCACCCGACGGGCGAGATCATTTTCAATCCAACCGCCCGTCCGGGAGGCGCCGACTGGCGGGTCATGTACATCGGTCAGGGCGACAGCGCGTCGGGCGAGTCGAAAACCCCGTTCCGAAGCAATCCGCAGCGGCTCGATACGCTGCTCGGCAAGGTTCTGCGGATTATCCCCGACTTGTACGAGCACACCTCGACGAGCACGGTCAGCGAGAACGGCCGCTACCGCATTCCCAACGACAACCCGTTCGTGTCCAAGGTGGGTGCGCGAAAAGAAATCTGGGCGTACGGGTTTCGCAATCCCCATCGTCTGAGCTGGGCCGTCGATCCGGCCAATGCCGCCAATAACCGTCTCATCGTGAACTCGATCGGCTTACACACGTGGGAAACGATCAACATCATCCACAAGGGCGCCAACTACGGGTACTCCGCACGCGAGGGCAACGAGATCCTGAAGGACGACAACACGACCGGCCCTTTAATCCCGGTCGACAAGATTCTGGTTTACGTGCACGACACCCCGACCGAGGAAGCCGTGGTTCCGACCTACCCGGTCGCCCAGTATGGACACGTGCCCGGTGGCGGCGACGCGATTGGAACCGGCTATGTGTACCGCGGCAAGGCGATTCCGGCGCTCCAGGGCAAGTATGTCTTCACCGACATTACGACCGGCCGCATCTGGTACACCGATTACAAGGACATGCTGGCGGCCGACGATGGCAATCCGAACACGATGGCACAGATCCACGAGCTGAAAATCAGTTGGGACAATCCGAACGATTCGCCCGACGTCGGAGCGCAGATTTACGACACCATGTTTCCAATCGCTCAGGCCGCGTACCATGCTCGCGGTGGAAAGGATCCGGATTTGCCGGGCCGCGCGGATGTTTCGGGTATGGGGCGGGCAGATACGCGGATCGCGGTTGACGCGGCAGGCGAGTTATACGTCTACACGAAAACCGACGGCATGATCCGCCAGGTGGTGGGGGCGAAGTAATCACGGGGCTCTCGCAGATTGGAAGCCGTCTTCAGTTGTGCATATTCAGTGGTCCGTATACAGTCACCCGTTCTCGAATCGCAAGTTACAAACTCAGCACCGTCCGGCAATTCCTTTGTTTGGTCATCGTCTCTCCGCTCCAGGCTGACGAGCCTAACGAGGAGAGCTCGATGTGCCACCCTAGTCCTGGGATTTCACAGGAGGAAGTTGGAGGCGCAACCCGGATTTGAACCGGGGATCGAGGTTTTGCAGACCTCACGAGGACGCCGAATCAGAACTGCGATTTGCAGATTTCCTAAACGTTCTTCCTGCCCTGCTCTGCCCGGATCCGCCTGAATTCGCCACCGATGGTTAGCGCAATGGTTAGCGCTCACTGCCGACCGCTGCGCTTTCTCGCAGCTCCGCGCGCACGGCATTGCCTGCCTTGATCGCGGCGTCGGTCTCGAAGTGACCGCCTTCCTTGGAGCCTTCCTTTTTATAGAGCAACGTCATCGCGCTGCCGCTCCTGATGCTGGAATGGCTGAGCACTTCCAGCGCATGTTGAAGTTCGTGCCCAATGGATCCCATGAGATCGCGATCCACCTTCCGAGGATCAATGCGGATCCAAAGCACCCGGTTCGCGCCCATCACTGTCATGGAGAGGAGGAGACATGCCCGCACCCCGCGCTGGCACTGACCCTCCATCACGTAGACGATTCCGTCCGTACGCCCAATTTGATCGACCAGGTTACGAAAGGTCTGTGATCCTGCGGCGGCATCGCTAATCGCCGCCACCAGTCTCTGGGAACTCCCTCGTACGCGCGCATCGGGCGCCATGAGTGAGGGTTGGCCAGCTCCCGCTGCACTGGATTCCGTGGCATTTGCGCGGAATGCGCACCCCAAGACCGCCAGGACCACTGCCGCACGCGCTGCCCGTCGTGTTGTCCTCGTCATCGCGTTTCCCTCCCCCTCGCGTCAGGAGGCGGAAAACGCGGGTCAAAACCAGAAAGGCGCCAAAACAGGCGGAGAATTCGCCCATCTCGAACTCTCTACACGACGTCACGCGGCTGCTCGAAGCATGGGGAGACGGCGATGACAAAGCGCTGGAGCGTCTGATCCCGATCGTCCACGCCGAGCTGCATCGGATTGCGAGTCACTTCATGGCGCGCGAGCGATTGCGGCACGAATCTCGACGTATTGCGGGTGAACGTCGTGTCGGTAGGTCATGAAGCCTGATGACAATGCGATGACGGCCGAGGCATCACGACTCAGGGATCGGTAGACCTCGATGTTTTGCTGCGCGTGGGCGTCATATCCGCAGCGGTTTACCCAGTCGGAGATGTCCCCGTGACGCTCGGCGAAGGACTTGCCAAGTCGATGAACCTCAACCCAAGCCTCTCAGCGAGCAGAACACCGACCGTGCTCTTTCCAGCGCCGCCAGGACCGACCAGATGGATGTCGTTATGACTTGGTCGCATCACTGCGCAGTGTCCCTATCCCCAAAACACCCGATGTCCTCTCCTCTCCAGCGCCTCCGCGACGGCCTTCTCCGCTTCCTCTGCGTCCCTGCGAGTAGAGAACGGGCCGATGCCTTTCATCAGATCGAGCCGCAGTCGAAGGCCGAACTTGTGTGGCTTCCCCGCTGCGAGCTTCCCGCCTGCTTTGTGTTGGGCGAATCGCTGCTCCGGCGTGTGGGCGGTTTGGCCAACGTAGAGTGGTGCGAAGGCACATGGGTGCTTCGTGCAGGCGCGGGAGAGTTCGATGATGTAAATGGAGTAGGTGCGCCGCGTTCTCACCGCTTTCCTACTGCGCGAGTCACAAGATACTCGTCAGGTTCCATCACGCTCGCAGCCGCGCCCTTGCCACTTGGACTGCGCCGGCGCGGTTCGCGAACACCCACTGGCGGCACGCCTCCCGTTTCGGGCCAGCGCGAGAACATACGCCGCAGAAACCAGGTGATCCGCCGAATCAGCCGCTTGTGAAGTCGCATGAGTGCATTGTCGCGCTGATCGACCATGCGCGTGCTTTGGTACCAAACCAGACCTGCCCGTGACATCATTCGTCCAATCAGCAGCGGAGGATGACGATGCCACGAATTTTGCGCTTTTCAGTTGCGTTCCTGATCCTCGCGCTGACGTTCGGCGCGGCCGGATGGGTGTATGGGCAGGCTGCGCAGGGACCACAGTTCCCATCACAGCAACCCGATCCAAACGCTCCGATCATTTCGGGAAATGACATTGGGTTCCGAGTCGATCGCCAGCAGACGCAGACGCTTGGCAGGCTAACCGGAACGTGGGTGGTGCGCGTCAACGGACAGTGGATCGAGCCAGCCGCTTCGTTGCGCGGCAGGCCGCTCGGAACGCGATAGTTCGACGTCCCGCGCCGCGCGACCCCTCTCGACACGGCTATTCGCGCTTCGGTACGCGTGTTGACGTATTACCGCGTAGGTCCCTCATGTGTCGTGTCGAGGTTCAACCGCGTGATGTCCTTTGGAGGGATGTTCTCCTCGGCGGCCTCCTTCCGCTCCGCCTCATTCATCGGTAACGGACGAAGCGAAAAGTAGCCGCCCCTGCCAAAAGTCTCAAAGAGCCATTCACGCCAATTGCGAACACGTTCGGGGCGCATGAAGCCGAGTCTAGCACTCAGGGCATCGCTCCGCGTCCGACCGGGGTTACTGGAACCATCGACAAGGCGACGACCCCCTCTCGTTTCGCCCGATGTCCGCGATACGATCCCGCGCATGTCTGGCTTGACTTCCACCGAGACCAAAGGACGCGAGGAAGACGCGATGAGCGACATGCGCCCATTACCACGGCCGTTGCGGTGGGTGGCGATCGGCTTCAACGTCCTGCAGTTGTTGGTGACGGCCATCCTGCTTTTTCAGCGTGGATTGCGGATCGAAGAAGTGCCGATGGTGACCTTTTTCGTCGTCACACCAGCCGTCAATCTCGCGATGTTTCTCGATTACGACCGACGTGGTTTGTGAAAGGCACGGTTACCAATACGCCGCTCTACAACCGAAGGAGTCGCGAAATGAGTCAGGGATATCCCTCACGGCGTTCGTTTGCGACCGCGATTGGCGCGGCGCTCGCGCTCACACTTGGGTCAAGAGTGGCCAGTGCGCAAAGGCGAGTGGCGACGTTCCAACCAACCTACCACCCGCAAGATGCGTGGTTGGATGCTATTCCGGGGAAACACCGGACGCTCATCGATACCTCCACCGTCAATGGTGGTGGCACAGGACTGCTGTACGCCTACAACATATACGCGGCGAATAAGGCCGATTATTCGTTGCCTGAGCGCGATGTGGCGGTCGTCGTTTGCTTCCGACATTCGTCAACGTCATTCGGCTTCAATGACGCGATGTGGGCGAAATACGGATCGACGATGAATAAGACCGTTCAGTTGCTGGATCCGAAGACCAAGCAAGCACCGACGACGAACCTGTTTCTATCGGTTGACTATGGAACAGCGCTTCCGAATTACGGATCCACGATTCAAGATCTGGCCAAAATGGGAACACAGTTCGCAATCTGTGGGATGGCCAGCCGAGGAGTAGCCGGCGCCATCGCCGCTGATACTGGCCAAGACGCTGATGCCGTCTATCGGGAGTTGGTGGCGAACAGAGTCCCGAACTCCCATGTCGTCGCAGCTGGCGTTCTGGCCGTGAACCGCGCACAAGAGCACGGGTACACGCTCCTAACCGCGCTGTGAACAATACGCCAGCATGTCGGCCGGGTCGGACAGCTATGTCAGTTCCTCGGGCCGCCAGAGGCCGACGAGCGTCCCTCGGGTCGACAGTTTGAGATCGCGCCACTGATCGATCGGCAGGCGAATCTGCGCGAGGGTGGCGGTCGGCAAGTCCTGCCGCTCGCCGGTCAGCTGCTCGACCAGCTTTTCGAGCCCAGGATTGTGCCCGACGATCATCACGGTCTCGGCGTTCTGCGGCATCACTGGCAGCAGCGAGAGGATGTCGGCCGGGCAAGCCATATAAAGACGGGGGTCCAGCAGGATTTCGCCGGCATAGCGAGCCGCCTCGGCCACCGCTTCAGCCGTCAACCGCGCCCGCACTGCGTCGGAGCTGATGACAACGTCGGGTATCAGTCCGCACTCCCGCACCAGCTCTCCCATCCGCGGGGCATCCCGCCGGCCACGCTTGTTCAGCGGTCGCTCATGGTCAGCAAGCGCCGGATCGTTCCAGCTCGACTTGGCGTGCCTGAGAACCAGCAGAGTCTTCACCTCACCTCAGAGCAGTTTGACGCCTCCGACGTTGTCGACGTCAACCTGGGCTTGTTGTGTGATGAAAAATCTCGAAGTCTCGGAGTCCGGCGCAGACGGGGCCGTGGAGCCTCTTTCAACAAAGCGCGCCGATTGACCCCCTCTCGTCCTCGCGGTCGCGTCCGAGCTACCATCACGCGCGTGTCGGATACCTGGCCACCAGCGACCTCGCCGCCAGACGAACGCAAGGTTGAACCAGCAAGTGGCGGCATGCAGGAGTTGTCCAATTCGTACGGGGATACCCTGACAAGCGATGATCCGGGAATTGTGAATTGATAGTTTGGGCAGGACATAGGGGGTGAGGCGAGAGTGCTCACAAAGGCGAACATGCTCGACTCCCCGCCACGCGGGTCCTAATCCTGATGGAGTCGTATACTTCGGTCGCAGTGTTAGTACGCTTCTTGAGTGCCCTGCTGTTGGTTCTCTGGCCGCTCGGACTGAATGCCGCCGATGTAGATACTCCGCCGCCTGGAATATTGGTTGACGTTGACGGGCACAAGGTCCACCTGTATTGCACGGGAAGCGAAGGTCCAACCGTCGTCCTCCTTGCGGGCGCATCATCGTTCTCGATCGACTGGGCATTGGTCCAGCCGAAGCTCTCGAGCAGAACCTGCGCGTTTGATCGTCCGGGATACGCGTGGAGTGAGGCGGCGGGCGTTGTCGATGACGGAAAGCAGGTCGTTCGCGATCTTCACGAAAGCTCTGCTGCGGACAAATCAACCGCGTCCCTATGTCTTGGTGGCCCACTCGCTCGGCGGGTTGTTTGCGCGCCTTTTCTACGACACATTTCCAGAGGACGTTGGTGGAATGGTCCTGCTGGACGCGGCGCACGAAGATGGCCTGTTCACCAGCGTTGACGGCAACGCAGTCCCCATCACATCGCTGAGTGAGGCCGAGTATCTGGCGGCGAATGTTCCCTCATTGCCGCCGCGAGTGCCGGAGGCGCGACTCGAGGCCGCATATCGAAGGCTTCCTGAGAACATCCAACAGCTTCATATCGCGCTGCTGACGAGATTTTTCGACAACATGAAATCGGCAACAGTGTCCGAGATGATCGCGTTCCAAAAAGCGAGCTATGCGACGCTGATCCGTCTGCACCAGATCAGCGCCCTACAGGAACATCCATTGCACGATCTACCTCTCATCGTGCTGTCCAGAGGTT
>Ga0075428_100007124_pt1 | contig 12384 bp, 14 predicted proteins | sample RhiMetdeltSRZDD2_FD_75291 | JGI IMG/M metagenome (GOLD analysis project Ga0075428, IMG submission 75291) | Populus rhizosphere microbial communities from Tennessee, USA - Rhizosphere MetaG P. deltoides SRZDD2 | ecosystem: Host-associated > Plants > Roots > Rhizosphere > Soil | place: USA...
CTCCTGGCGGACAAGGCGCGGCGTCAGGTCGACCTGACGACCGCCCGGAAGACCAAGAACCACCTTCTCTCCGACATCCGCGCCCGGCAGCAGAGCGGCGAGCAGGCTCTCATGGCGCTGGTGCAGGTGGAACGTGATCTGCAGACGCTGCTCCAGTCTCTCCCTGGCGTCCCAGGGGGGGGCGCCACGCCCTCCTACGGCCTGCCGCGCTTCCGTGGGCTGCTCAACTGGCCGGTCAGAGGAGAGGTCAGCATCCCCTTCGGGAACGTCCGCCACCCGCGCTTCGCCACCCAGGTGCCCCACCCGGGGCTGGAGATCGCCTCCCCCCCCGGCGAGCCGGTGCGGGCCCTGTTCGACGGCCGGGTCGCTTTCAGCGCCTGGTTCCGCGGCTACAGCCAGATGATTGTCATCGACCACGGTGACGAGTATCTTTCTATCTACGGCCAGCTCGGAGAGCGGCTGGTCGAGGCGGGCCAGGAGGTCCGCCGGGATCAGCCGATCGCCCGAACGGGCGAGCAGGGGACCTTCGGAGCGACGGGCCTTTATTTCGAAGTCCGCCACCACGGGAAAGCCGAGGACCCGGTGCCGTGGCTGAGGCGCAACGCGGGCCGTGCTGCGACCCGCCCGGAGACGCGATGATGAAATTGTCCATCGAACGAAAGGTGCTCCTCCTGCTGTCGGCGGTGACGATCGCCCTGACCCTGGCCGGGGGCCTTCTGGGGAGCGCGGCGGCGACCGAAGGAACCTACGACTACCTGCGGGTGTTCAACGAGGCCCTGTACCTCGCCATGAACAACTACGTCGAGCCGGTCCAGATCGAGGCACTCATGGAGGGCGCGTACCGCGGCATGCTCGAGTCGCTCGATCCGGGCAACGAGTACCTGACTCCGGCCGAATACCAGAAGGCGACGCGCGGGGAAAACGCCGGTCCCGCCGAGGTCGGCGTGAACCTCTCGAAGCGCCACGGCTACGCGATAGTCGTCTCGGCCCTCCCCGGCAGCCCCGCGGCCTCCTCCGGCATGAAGAGCGGCGACATCCTCCTCAGCATCGACGGCCGCACGACTCGCCTCATGGGCGCCTGGGAGGCCGCACAGGCCCTGCGGGGCAAATCCGGGTCGAAGGCTGTGCTGGTGCTGAACCCGGCTGACGGAGGGGATCGCAAGACATTGACCATCGAGCGCAAGGTCCTGCCTCCGCCCCAGCCCGTGGGGAACTTCGTCGCTCCCGAGGTCGGCGTCGTGCGCATCGCCGGCATCCGCGAGGGGGACGCCCGCCGTCTCGACCAGGCGATCGCTTCGCTCCGATCGCAGGGCATCAAGCGGTTGCTGCTCGACCTGCGTGGCTGTGCCTCCGAATCGCTGGCGGAGCCGATCGGCATGGCCAGCCTGTTCGTGACGGACGGCGTGATCGTGAGCGTCACCGATCGCTTCGACGGCGACAAGGCCTACCGCGCCGATGGCCGCCGGCGCGCCTGGAGCGGACCACTCGCTCTCCTGGTCGACGGGGGGACCAGCCGGGGATGCGAAGCGCTCACGGCCGGCCTGCGCGATGCCGCGGGCGCCGCGGTGCTGGGGGAGCGCACCTGGGGGACGGGCACGGTCGCTTCGATTCTGCCCCTGCGCAACGGCGACGGGGTGATCCTGGCCGTCGGCTCCATGCACTCTCCCACCGGCAAGGAGTGGAACGGCAAGGGGATCGATCCCGATCTTGTCATCACCGCCGAGGGCTCGGCCTCGGGCGATTCCCAGCGTCAGAAGGCCATCGAGTACCTGCGCGGGGTTGCCAGGCCCGCGGAGCGCGAAGCCGCCTGAGGCAGTCGGGAAGGCGCCTCCCGCCCGGCAAAGACCCCAAACCGGCCCGGACCGATCCCTATTCCGCCGCGCCCCCGGCTTCTTCTCTGGACGCCCGCTGAGCGCGCCCCTATATTGACCTCAAGTCCGCTGGAGTGCGGACGGGGAGCGAGGTGCGGGCGGATGAGCCTGCCCAAGACCATCGGGCGCTACGAGGTGCTGGAGGAGATCGGACGCGGTTCGATGGGCGTCGTCTACAAGGCCCGCGATCCCCGCATCGGCCGCGTGGTGGCGCTCAAGTGCGTGTCCTTCAGCTTTCCCCTCGGCCCGGGGGAGGAAGAGGACTTCCTGCGGCGCTTCTACCATGAGGCGCAGATCGCGGGACGACTCAGCCACAACAACATCGTGACCATCTACGACGTCGGCGAGAAGGCGGCCGAGGGCGCCGCCTTCATCGCCATGGAGTACGTCACCGGGAACAACCTGCAGGAGCTGCTGGCGGGCGGCGGGCGTCTGCCGCTGAGCCAGATCGCCGATCTGACCTCGCAGGCGGCCGACGCCCTGGACTACGCGCACGCGAACGGCGTCGTGCACCGCGACATCAAGCCCGGCAACCTGGTGATGACGGCCTCCGGCCAGCTGAAGATCCTCGACTTCGGAATCGCCCGGATGGCCGCCGCGGACGTCACGCGGCCGGGGAAGTTCCTCGGCACGCCGAACTACATGTCGCCGGAACAGGTGACCGGCGCGTCGGTGGACGGCAGGGCCGACCAGTTCGCGCTCGGCGTGACGCTGTTTCATCTCATGACGGGCGAGCGGCCCTTCGCCGGCGAGAGCATCACCGCCATCACCTACCAGGTGGTGAACGTGACGCCCCCACCGCCCTCGCGCCTCAATCCCACGCTCCCCCCAGCGGTCGATCCGATCGTCGCCCGGGCGCTGGCGAAATCCCCCGCCGAGAGGTACCCGCTCTGCACCGACCTGGCGACCGATCTCAAGTCCGTCGTGAGTGCCTGGAGGGAGACGGCGAACCGGGCGGGCCCGCCGACGCTCGAATCCTCGCTTCCCTCCCGAGCCGTGATCGCGCCCTCGGTGGCCGAGGGCCAGCCCCCCGTCCCGCCGCGGCCCGCTCTGTCCCTAACGGGGCCCCGTGCGCTCGCGGGCTGGTCTTTGTTCCTGGTTTCTCTGGCCATCCTGGCTGCCGCGCCGTATCTCCTACGGGGAGCCGATCGGACTCCGAAGTCCGCGTCAGGGACCCTTCTGGGCTCGGCGCTCTCGACCGATCCCCCCGCGCCACGCGAGGTGACTGCGGCGCCGCGCGAGGCATCGGCCCTGCTGGTTCTGAGCCTGCAGCACCGGCTCCGGTCCGGATCGGTGACGGCCCGCCTGGACGGCGTGACGGTGCTGGATGAATCAATCAAGGGATCGGGAGGCAAGGCGCGATGGGTCCGGGAGATCGCCACGACACCGGGCCGGCATCGGATCGAGGCGCGGCTTGTCGGCGACGGAGGCGATGTGGATGACATCGAGGGGATCGACCTCGTTCTCTCGGCCGACCAGCGCGTCATCGTCGACCTGTCCGTGAACCCGCTCTCGCACCGGCTGAAGATGCGCGCCGACGGTCCGGCAGAAGGCGCCTCCCGATGACGGACCGACGTCATCCAACCCTCGGAGCGGCCTGGCTTCTGCCGATGCTGGTCGCGGTGACCTCTGCCTCCGCGGCCAACGGGGCGGCGGACCTCTCCCGCCGGGCGCAGGCCTATCAGCTCTATGCCCAGGCGCAGATGCTCCTGTTCGACCGCCAGGAGGAGTCGGCGGTGAAGCTCCTGGAGCAGGCGATCGAGCGCGATCCCGATCCGGCGCTCTTGCTCGAGACCGCCCGGGCCCACGACCTGCTCGGCCACTTCGAGCGCGCGATCGAGATCACCCGCAAGGCGCTCGCCCAGCGCCCCGGGTGGGCCGAAGCGTGGAGCCTCCTTGGCGACATCCATCTCGGCCAGGCGCGCGCCGGCATCGACGGCGATCTTCACATCGAGCGGGCGCTCGAGGCCTATCGAGAGGCGGTTCGATCCGATCCCGACGACCAGGCCACGGTGCGGGCCCTGGCGGAAGTCTGCTTCCAGATGGGTCGAATCCGGGAAGCGGAGGAGGTGCTCGATCGCCTGGCGTCGCGACGGCCGCTGCCTCCCTCGCTGAGCCTCCTCCAGTCGCGCATCCTCATCAAGACCGGCGAGGCCGAGAAAGCCGAGACCATCCTGACGAACCTCGTCTCCCGCTCGCCTCTCAACATGGAAGCCGTCGACGCGCTGGCGGGGATCTATGAAACCGGCGGCCGCCTGGAGGAGGCGCTCGCGCTCTACGACCCGGCGCTGCGCGCCGACATCATCGACACCGGCCTGTTCGATCGGGTGGGCCTGCTGCACCTCGAAGCCGGCCACGATCGCGAGGCCATCGACTTCCTGGAGCGGGCCCGCCGGCTGGACGCCGGCGACGCTCGCCGGCTGCTGCCGCTGGCGCAGGCCTATGAGGCCGTCGGCGAGTACCAGAAGGCGGCGGAGGCCTGCGAAGGCGCCCTGGCAGTCAACCCGACGAGCCTCGAGACCCTGTTCCACCACGCCCGGCTCCAGCGCAAGATGGGGAACGCCGAGGTCGCCCGGCGCGGCTACGACGAGATGATCCGGCTCGCCGAGTCCCGTGGGAAGCTGACCGAGCGCGAGACGACGCTCGTGACGCTCGCGAGCGCGCAGGTCGGACTGCTGGCCATGGAAGTGCACGATTACGCCGCCTCCTCGTCCGCCTTCGCCCGCGCCGCCAAACTGGACAACGGCACCAGGCCCGAGTTGGTGTTCCTCCTGGCGCGGTCTCTTCTGCTTCAGGGGGACCTGGAGGGGGCCGATCGGACGGCCGCCGAGGCGACGGAGCGCTTCCCCGAGGCGCTCGAAATGTACGTACTGAGGGGCGAGATCCTCCTGGCCCGCGGCGACGAGAAGGCGGCCGGCGCCTACTTCAAGGATCTGCTGAAGCGTCAGGACAGCTCGGTCGAGGCCTACGTGGGCGTCGGCGAGGCCCTGATGCGGAGCAAGCGGTTCGCCGACGCCGAAGCGACCCTGTCGGACGGTCTCAAGGGCCACAAGGACGACGACCGGCTGCTGTTCGCGCACGGAGCCGCCCTCGAGCGCCTCGGCCGGATCGATCAGGCCCAGCAGGCACTGGCGCAGGCGGTGGCCGTGAACCCCGACAACGCCATGGCGCTCAACTATCTCGGCTATCTGCTCGCCGATCAGGGGGTCCGCCTGCGCGACTCCATGTCGTACGTCGAGAGGGCCCTTGAGCTCGACCCGGAGAATCCTGCCTACCTCGACAGCCTCGGCTGGGTCCTCTTCAAGCTCGAGCGCTACGAGCCGGCCGAAGCGAAGTTGCGGGCCGCCTTGCGGTACGATGCGACCGACCCGGCGATCCGGGAGCACCTCGGAGATCTCCTGGTCGCGACGGGTCGGGACGAGGAGGCGTTGCGCGAGTGGGAGGCGGCGCTGAAGTGCGGGCACGAGGAGCCGGATCGGATCCGGGAGAAGATGGCCAAGGCGAAGGAACGGATCCGCTCCCCCCACTGAGCCGCCCGTCTCCCGTTCTTCGCCCGACGGTCCTGCTGCTCCTCGTTGCCGCCTGCGCGGGCGGCCCCCGGCCGGTCACCCAGCCCGTCCCCGAGGGGGACGGCGTCCGGGTCCTGTTCCGCGTCGAATCGGACGGCCCGCGCGGACGCTCCCGGTTCCGCATGGCGGCGGCGCTGCGCCCCCCTTCGGAGGCCCGGCTGGAGTTCCTCGGTCCCGTCGGCGGCCCGCGCCTCGTCGTGGCCACGGACGGTTCGCAGGCGACGGCGATCCTGCCCGCGGAGCGGCGCTACGACCTCACCCGAGCGACCCCCGATGCGATGCACCACCTGCTCGGCCTGCCGCTCGACGGCGCGCGCCTGATCGCCCTGCTCTCGGGAGTTCCTCTCTGCCCGCTCCCCGCCGCCGCGGGGGCCCCGTCGACCCCCGCCACGGACCTTCGGTGGGACGCCTCGTGCGCGGCGGGGGACATCCGGTTCTCGGGCGTCGTCGGAGCCGCCGGCGAGCCCTTGCGGGAGGCCGTCCTGAGCGACGCGGTCAGCGGTGCGATCCTCGCCAAGGTGGAATACGGTGACCGGTTCGCGCTGCCGGGCGGGGGCTGGCCGCGCTACATCAGGATGACTCTGCCCTCGGCGGACGTGACGATCACCCTGACGGCGCTCGAGGCTCCTCTGGCGGCGCGCCTCCCCGACGACCTGTTCGCGCCCAGCATCCCGGAAAGCTTCGAGCGAAGTGCTATCTTCGGCCGGCCGGAGGATCCGGCGCTCTTCGGAGCCGCCGATTCCGGGGGACAATGACCTCTCTCCGCCTGCGGGCCCCCGCCAAAATCAATCTCTTCCTCAAGGTCCTGGGACGCCGCCCGGACGGGTTCCACGAGATCGAGACCGTCGTGCAGAGCGTCACTCTCCACGATGGTCTCGAGCTCGCGATCGGGGGGGACGGGATCAGGCTCGAGGTCGACGACGTTCGCCTGCCGGCCGATCCCACGAACCTCGTCTGGCGTGCCGCGAGGGCCCTGCTGGGGGAGTGTCCTCCCGACCGCGGCCTCGCCATGCGGCTGCGGAAGCGGATCCCGATCGCGGCCGGCCTGGGCGGCGGCAGCAGCGACGCGGCGGCGGCCCTGAGAGGGGTCGACGCTCTATACGCCCTGGGGCTCCCGGCCGAGACTCTGGAGCGCCACGCCGCCGCCCTGGGATCGGACGTGCCGTACTTCCTTGTCGGGGGGGCGGCGCTCCTGAAGGGGAGGGGGACCGTGATCCACCCCCTGCCGGACCTGCCACGGGCCGATCTCGTCGTCGCCTCTTCCGTCGAGCCCCTTCCGACGCCCCTCGTTTACGCGCAGCTTCAAGAGCCATTGACACTTGCACCCCGAACGGCTAGCATACGCGACTCCGGGCGTATCCTCGCGGATCTTGAGTCGTTGGTGCGGTTAGGGAACGATCTCGAGCCGCACGCCGAGCGCTTGTGTGCCGAGATCGGTCCAATCCGCGAGGCGCTCCTCGCGGCGGGTGCGAGGGTGGCTGCCATGAGCGGTAGCGGATCGGCTGTCTTCGGCGTCTTCGCCAGCGCCGCGGCGGCGCGGGAGGCAGCGGGGACACTGGAACGAAAGGGGTTCCGGGCGCAGGCCTGCGCCACCCTCGACCGGGCCACGTACCAGCGGGACTGGATGGAGCACTGAGAGAGCGTCCGGGCAGGGTGCCAGGGAAAGGCGCCGGACATGGAGATCACCGACGTCCGGGTATTCCCCGTCGACGAGGAGAAGCTCAAAGCGTTCGTTTCCATCATCATCGACGACTGCTTTGTCGTTAGCGACATCAAGATCATCAGCGGCACGAGCGGGCTGTTCATCTCGATGCCGAGCAAGAAAAGGAAGAACGGCACGTTCCGGGACATCGCGCATCCCTTGAACAGCGAGACGCGGAAGAAAATCGAGGACAGGATCCTGGCGTGCTACCAGGAAGCGGTGGCCCGATCGGGGTCGGAGGCCGGGGCTCCCGGTCCCTCGGAGGGTTCCGGAGGGGCCGGCGGGCACGAAGGCCCGGACGGGGACGGTGAGGAAAGCGCATGAGCCCGCGTGATGGGGCGTCGTCAAGCGGTAAGACACTGGACTTTGGATCCAGCACCGGAGGTTCGAATCCTCCCGCCCCAACCAGGCGCGGGGGGGCGGGGACTCGGAGCGGCAGGGGATGAACGAAGCGGCGGGCATCGACGGCGACCTCAAGGTGTTCTCGGGCAGCGCGCATCCCGCGCTGGCACGCGAGATCTGCGCCACGCTCGGCATCGCGCCCGGTGCGGCCGACGTCCGGCGCTTCGCCGACGGTGAGGCCTACTGCCACATCCTGGAGAACATCCGCGGCACGGATGTGTTCGTGATCCAGCCCACCTGCCCGCCCGTCGACGCCAACCTGATGGAGCTCCTGGTCATGCTGGACGCCTTCAAGCGCTCGTCGGCGGCGCGCGTCACCGCGGTGCTCCCGTATTACGGCTATGCTCGGCAGGACCGCAAGGACAAGCCCCGCGTGCCGATCACGGCCAAGCTGGTGGCGGACCTGCTGACGGCCTCCGGAGCGGACCGCATCCTCGCCATGGACCTGCACGCGCCCGCCATCCAGGGCTTCTTCGATATTCCGGTGGACCACCTGTTCGCGGCTCCCGTCCTCATTGAGCACGTGCAGCGTCTCGGTCTCAAGGACCTGGTCATCGTGTCGCCGGACGCGGGCGGCGTCGAGCGGGCACGCGCCTACGCCAAGAGGCTCAACGGATCGCTGGCGATCATCGACAAGCGGCGCGGCGAGAAGAACGAACCTCAAGTCATGCACGTCATCGGAGAGGTCGACGGGCGCAATTGTCTCATCGTGGACGACATGATCGACACCGCCGGGACGCTCGTCGGCTCGGTTCAGGCGCTCGCCAAGGAAGGGGCCCGGTCGGTCTACGGCTGCTTCAGCCACGCGGTCCTGTCGGGACCCGCTCTCGAGAGGCTGCGCAGCATCGAGCTGGCTCAGACCGTGGTCACCAACAGCATCCCGCTCGATCCCGGCAAGGCGAAGGCCGGCCGGGTCACGGTCCTGTCGGTCGCCGAGCTCCTCGGCGAGGCGATCCGGAGAATCCATACGAACTCGTCCGTCAGCTCCCTGTTCGTCTAGGGACTGGGGACCCATGCCCGAGGCGCGCGCCGGCGGAGGTAGGGATCGATGAACGAACAGGTGGTGGATGTCACGAAGCGGGAGACGAGCGGCAAGAACGTCTCGCGCCGCCTGCGGCGGTCGGGGCAGATCCCGGCCATCCTCTACGGCGGCGGGCGCGACGCCGTGCCGCTGACGGTCGATCCGGACCGCATCCGGGACATCATCCGGTCTGAATCGGGCGTCAACACGATCTTCCTGCTGAACCTGGCCGGCACCGATCAGCGGCGACACGTCATGATCAAGGAGTACCAGGTCGACCCCGTGGAGGGCCGGCTGATCCACGCCGACTTCCTCCGCATCCAGATGGACGCGGTCATGGAGGTCGAAGTGCCGGTCGTCCTCAAGGGCGAGCCCCAAGGCGTCAAGCTGGATGGCGGGATCCTGGAGCACGTGACGCGTCAGGTGCGCGTGTCGTGCCTGCCGGGGGACATCCCGGAGCATCTCGACATCGAGGTCACCACGCTCAAGATCGGAGACCACCTGAGCGTCGCCGACCTGCCCAAGAGCGACCGCTACCGCATCCTGAGCGACCCGGCGCTGATCGTGGCGGTCTGCTCGCCACCGGCCAAGGAGGAGGTTGCGGCACCGGCGGCCGCCGAGGCCGTGACGGCGGCTCCGGCGGAACCGGAGGTCCTGAAGAAGGGCAAGGCGGCCGCCGAGGGGGAGGAGGCGGAAGGCGCCGAGGCGGAGGAGAAGAAGAAGGACACCAAGAAGCCCGAAGGGAAGAAGTAACAGGGTCCGGATGACGCGTGATCCGGGTGCTCATCGGTCTCGGCAACCCCGGCGCCCGCTACAAGCGGACGCGACACAACGTCGGCTACATGGTGCTCGAGGAGATCGGACGGCGTCACAGCGGAACGGCGGAGCGCGAGGCGTCGCACTGTCTCGTCGGGAGCGCGGATCTGGATGGCGTCCCGCTGACGCTGGCGCGGCCGATCCTGTTCATGAACCGCAGCGGCCCCGCGGTGCGGGCGCTCCTGGCGGAGGAGGGGGCCGAGCCCGGAGAGGCGCTGGTCATCTGCGACGATCTGGCGGTCCCTTTCGGAACCCTGCGGCTGAGGCGGCAGGGGAGTCATGGAGGGCACAACGGCCTGCGCTCGATCATCGAGGCCTTGGGGACCAGGGAGTTTCCGCGGCTCCGCGTGGGCATCGGCCCCGCGGGATCGAGCGCGGAGCACGTCGACTTCGTGCTCGGGCGGTTTCCGCCCGAGGAGCGCGAGCGGCTGCCGGAGGTGATCGGCGCCGCTGCGGATTGCGCCCTGAGCGTGGTGCGGGATGGGCTCGAACAGGCGATGAACCGTTTCAACCGCAAGCCGGGCGCTGAGCCGCCCGACGCGGGTCCAGGCGACAGGTGAGGGACTAGCAGAATGCTACAATACGAGACGATTTTCGTGACCGATCCGAACCTCTCCGACGGTGAGATCGACGAGTTGGTCCAATTGATCGACCAGCTCACGGTCGCGGCCGGAGGCAAGGTCATCAAGGTAGAAAGGTGGGGCAAGAGACGGCTCGCCTATACGATCGACCACCGGGAGGAGGGCATCTACGTCCTGATGACGCTCGAGTGTCCTCCGCAGCACGTCAAGGAGGTCGATCGGCGTTACCGGATGAACGACAGGATCCTGCGCCACCTGACCGTGCGGGTCGAGGATGAGTCGCAGCTAGGTCCATCGCCGATGATGAAGCCACGTCCGGCGGAGCGGGAGGACATTCCCGCCGAGCAGGGCCTGATGCCCTGACGGCGCGGACCAGGGGAGACACCGAACATGGGCCGATACGATTCGGGGGGCGGGCGCGACGCCGGCCGACCCAAAAAGCAGTTCAAACGCAAGTTCCTGTTCCGAAAGAAGAAGTTCTGCAAGTTCTGCGACGAGAAGATCAAATTCATCGATTACAAGGACATCCGCCTCCTGCAGGGATTCGTTCCCGAGCGCGCCAAGATCTTCCCGCGGCGCATCTCGGGCACCTGCTCGAAGCACCAGCGCAAGGTCATGCAGGCGATCAAGCGGGCCCGCGCCTTGGCGCTCGTCCCCTTCACGTCGGACTGAGCCTTTCACCCGCGGGGAATCAAGCATGCGCATCGTGTTGAGGGAAGACATCGACAAGCTGGGGCGCCGGGGCGAGGTCGTGGACGTCGCCGCCGGCTATGCCCGCAACTTCCTCCTGCCCAAGGGCAAGGCCCTGACGGCCACGGAAGGCAACCTCAAGGTCGTGGAGCGCGAGCGTCGCCGCTACGTCCTGACCCAGGCCAAGGAGCGCGAGGAGGCGGCCGTGGTGGCGCGCCGGCTGGCAGGGATCTCCTGCACCATCGTCCGGAAGGTCGGCGAGAACGAGCAGTTGTATGGCTCCGTCACGGCGTCCGACATCGCCGACTACATTGCCAAGGAGGGCGTGGTGATCGACAAGCGGCGGATCCTGCTCGACGAACCGCTCAAGGCGCTGGGCATCTACACCGTCCCCGTCAAGGTGCACGCCGACGTGATGGGCGAAGTCCGGGTCTGGGTCGTCAAGGAGTAGCCGCGTGGCCGAGACGGCTCCCGACGCCGTGAGCGGGCCGGAGGGCGCGTCCGAGGCGCCGCTGCCGAGCGTCTCGCCGATCCTGCCCTGCGTCCTCGGATGGCTGCTTCCGGGACTCGGTCACCTGTACCTGGGGAAGAAAGGGCGCGCGGTCGCCTTCTTTTTCGTGGTCTTCTTCGCCTTCGGCTTCGGCCTGGCGTCGGGGGGGACGGCCTCCCTCATCGACCCGCAGCAGCCGTTGAGCTACCTCGCGACCTTCGACAACCTGGCGCTCGGGCCACTGGACGTGGTCGCCCGCATGTCCAGCGTGGGCTCCCTCGTCTATCGCCTGCCCCCCGACGAAGGCGACCCTCGCCGCCAGGCCCTCATGACTCATCTGAGAGAGCGGGTGCGGCATCCGACCTACGAGTACGGGAACACCTTCCTCCTGACGGCCGGACTGATGAACCTCCTGCTCCTCCTGGACGCCTTCGACATCGCGATGGGGCGGAAACGCTGATCGCGGAGGGCGCATGATCCGGAGCCACTTCCTGAACCTGGCGCTGTTCTCGATCCTGGTAGCGATCTTCTTCGCGTTCCTGACGCAGAACCGGGGCCGCGATCGGGTGCGTGTCATTCTGGTTCTGGGTGGCTCGATGATCGTCCTGTCGCTCATCGTCGCCTACGTGATGTACCCCTTCCCCCTGCAGCGATGACCCTGGCGTCCCTGGCGCGCAGGCTCTGGCTGTGGGCGCCTCTCGTCGCGTACCTCGGGCTGATCTTCCACCTCTCCGGCCAGCCCAGCATCCCGTGGGCCCGCGCCTACCCGGACTACCTGCTGCACGCGGCGGAGTACTGCGTCCTGGCGGTCCTTCTGGCGCGCGCCCTCAACGACGGCCTGTCGCGACGGGTGACGGACGCGCGCCTCGGGGCCACCTGGCTCCTGAGCGTGCTGTACGCGGTCAGTGACGAGGTGCACCAGTCCTTCGTGCCGGGGCGCTCACCCGACTATCGCGACGTCCTCTCCGATGCGGTGGGCGCCGCCCTGGGGATCGCGGCGCTCAGGATCGGGCAGCAGTTGCTGATGATCGGCGCGGACGGGCCACCGGGCGGTGCGGCCAGGGCGGTGCTCTACAGCCGATCCGGCTGCGCCCCCTGCTTCGCGATGAAGCGGGTCGCCGGCCGCGCGTCGCGCCGGCATGGTGTCCCGGTCGTCGTCGTCGACGTCGACTCGGACCCGGACCTGCGGCGCCGTCACGGCGACGACGTGCCGGTGCTGGAGCTTCCTGGAGGGCGGCTCCT
>Ga0075428_100007130_pt1 | contig 12382 bp, 17 predicted proteins | sample RhiMetdeltSRZDD2_FD_75291 | JGI IMG/M metagenome (GOLD analysis project Ga0075428, IMG submission 75291) | Populus rhizosphere microbial communities from Tennessee, USA - Rhizosphere MetaG P. deltoides SRZDD2 | ecosystem: Host-associated > Plants > Roots > Rhizosphere > Soil | place: USA...
GACGACGCGGCCCAGGGGGCACGCGCCGCGGGCACGGTGCCCGCGCAGCAGCCTGGTGCTCGGCGTGCTCGTCCTCGCCGCCGTGGTGAGTACCCGCTGGATCAGGTGCAATGTCTCTCCTAGTGTGCCCTATGGCCTGTACCTGCTGCGCACCGTGCAGACCCCCCTGGCCCGTGGCACGCTGGTCCTTCTGCCAGTGCCGGCGTCCGTGCGCCCGTGGCAGTGGCGTCCCCTGCTCAAGCCTGTGGCCGCGATTGCGGGGGACGAGGTGTGTGTGAGAGACAGCGGCCTGTGGATAGCAGGACAGTGGTACGGCGAGGTGTATCGCGAGGCGCATGGGAAGATCTTACCGCATCTCGACGGCTGTCAGACGCTCCAGGCCGGAGAAGTGTTTCTGGCGAGCACGGCGCCGCGCAGTCTGGACGGGCGCTACTTTGGCATGACGCCCACCTCCACGCTCACGGCCCAGGCGGTGCCACTCTGGATCTGGAGATAGCCCATGCGTTTCGTGCTCCGATCCCTGGAATTGCTGGCTGTTGGCTTCTTCACCTGCGTCATGACGTTGCATGGAGTGAGCCGCCTGCTGGCGAGACAGGTCCTTGACGGGGTGGTCGAGGTGGCGTTTGCGCTGGCCTTGCTGGCGCTCTGGCGTTTCCTGTCTCGCTGGCTCCAGGCCCAGGAGGATGCTGTCGCCCGTGGCATCGCGCGGGCGGTGACGGATGCCGTGGTCTGTGCGTACCGGGTGGAACGCCGCCACGGGCAGTGGGGGCTGCATAATCTCAATACGGATCTGTGGATGCCGCTCGATGAGGGGGATCGCTTGTATATTGCTGATCCCGCCGTGCTCCACGATCTCCTGCCAGAGGAGTAGGCGATGGACCGCTTTACCCGTTTCAAAATTCTCCGTGCCCTCTGGGCGAGAGCGAAGAGCCTGCTCGCCTGGCTGCATGGACCGAAGGAACGTGACGAACGCCTGCGAGCACAGCGCTGGCACCAGATCAATAGTGCGGAACGGCATCTGCGCGACGGCATGATCCGCGGCACAGGCGATCCCGATAGTTATGCCCGCCCACAAAGCACCGACAGTCATGGCGCTGGAGACGCTGCATGGCGGGCGCAGTGGGAAGCGCAGCGCGCATGGTACGAGGCGGCACAACGGTGGGAGCAGCAGCGGCGACAGGGGAGGTAAGCCATGGCAGCGTTTCTTGACATGGGTGATCAGGTCATTCGCCAACGCCTAGAAAACGCCATGCAGCACTGGGAGCGTCTGGCCGAGATCCAGATCCAGCAGTTTCATGCCCGCCTGGACGCTGTCCTGTTCCAGAACCAGCAACGGGTGACGGAGACCCTCTGGCGCAGCGAAGGCCTGCCCCTCACGCCGGTCGAGCGCCAGGACGGCTTTTACGATCTGCTCCAGGACATGCAGGATGACCGCATTGAGTATCAGGAGGCGAACGTCATTGCCGCGATTGATCGCCAGATGGACCGTCTGCAGCAGCGCGAGACAGGGCAAGGGCAGGGTCGTGAGCACGGGATGGGGTTGTAATGGCAGAGACACATGAGGGTCCAGACGGCCTGGAAGGGCTGGCCTTCCAATTGATCTTACAAAAGCTGCTCAGTCTGGAGCGGGCCATGCAGGGGATTCCGCCCCTCCTCCAAAAGATCGTGACCCATCTGGAAGCCCAGACCCAGCACCCCGAGGTGCCGATTGCCACGTATGCGCAACTCTATCCAGAGTTGCAAGACGAGCGAGCAGCGCAGGCCACTGAGGAGCAGAAGGCTACGGAGACGGCGGAGCCAGAGCCCACGGTCCCGCACACACGCCGCCTGTGGCAGTGGTTCCTGAAGGAGGGATAAACATGCCGTGGTACTGGCAATTCCTGGTGACCGTGGGCCAGTGGGCGCAGACGCACCAGCACCTGGCACTGGCGCTCAGTCTGCTGATGGTCGCGCTCTGTGGGGCAGCACGATTGCCCTGGCGCACCTTCTTCAGTGTCGGGAGATTCCGCCGATGACCCTCTTTGATGGTCTCGTCGCACTCGGGCAGTGGAGCCAGCGCCACCCCCAGGTGATCTGGGGCACGATGGGCGGGGGGCTCGTCCTCGGGATGGCGCTGCGCGTGCTCACCGGGGGGCATCGGCGTAGCCGGGACATGCATGGCTCGGCACGGTGGGCGACGTATCGGGAGGTCAAGCGGAGCGGGTTGTCGCGCCGGCAGGGCGTGGTGGTGGGCGTTATGCAGGACCAGACGTTCTACGACAATGGCCCCAAACATGTCTTTCTCTGCGCGCCCACGCGGGCCGGCAAGGGCGTCTTCCACATCCAACCGACGCTCAAGACGGGATGGCGGCACAGTGCCCTCATCCTCGACCCCAAACGCGGGGAAAATTATGACCTGACGCACCGCGCCAGGCAGGCCTATGGGCGCGTCGAGGCCTTTACCCCCTATCAGACCCCGCGCACCAAGATCGATGTGACCGACACCATTCGCCTCAAGACGCTGCATGAGCACGGCGATGCCCTGACCATCGTGCAGAGCCTGGTGGCGCCCTACAAAATGGTGCAAGAAACCAGCACCAGTCTGCACTTCCGGGAGTTAGCCGCCATGCTGGGCACGGCCGCGCTGCTGCATGTCTGTTATACCTCGCCGCGCCATTCGCTGGCGGTGGTCTGGCACTTCCTCACGCAGCAGCACCGGACGCTGGCGGACTGCCTGAAGACCATGCGGGGAACCCGCCATACGCCCCACGGGGTCCATCCGACGATTGCCCAGTTCACCCAGGCGATTCGCAATATCTCGGGGGACCGTGAACTCTCCAGTGTCTGGACCACGCTGATCCGCCCCCTCGCCCTCTATGCCGACCCGCTCATTGCGGCAAGCACCGACACCTCGACGCTCGCCCTCGACGACCTCCAGCATGGCCGTGCACCGCTGTCGCTCTACCTCCTGGCCCCCTCGCCGCGGTCGCTGGAGCGGCTGCACCCGATCTACCGGGTGATTGTGGATGTCGCGATGGCCCGGCTCATGGATCGGCCTGTCAGTCAGGCCGCACGGCGCCTGTTGGTCTGCGCGGAGGAGATGCCGGCGTATGGGTACATGCATGCCCTCAACAAGGGCGCGAGTGAGATGGCGGGCTATGGCATCAAGGGCTTCTTTGTGGCGCAGGACCTCGACCAGTTCGAGGATGTCTACGGCCAGAAAAATACGATCTGGGGCAACACCGAGACCAAAATCTTTCACGCCCCCGATAATGAGCGGACGGCGGAGCGCATCAGTCGCTCTCTCCTGGGGTCCGCCACCGTGGCCAATCCTGTGGCCTCTCGCCAGGGATTCCTCCGGGATGGCTCGGTGTCCTATCAGCATGTCGAACGCCCACTGCTGACCACGGATGAAGTCCAAGCGCTCGACCCGGCACAGATGCTTGTGCGGCGCACGGGCAGTAAGCCGATGCGCCTCTGGAAGCTCGGCTATGACCCGGCGAAACGCAAGGAGGCGGCGGCCTGACGTCGTGCCTGGCCCGCACAGCTCCCATCGTTTGCAGCAGCACTCATCGTCATGGAGAACGACAGTATGCGTATGCACATGCGGAAATGGATCGCGGTGAGCAGTCCCCTGGTCGTGACAGTCCTGAGCCTTGGGGTACGCGGCGCGGAGGCCGGGGGTTTTGGGATTCCTGGCCTGGATGCCTTTCTCACGACGTTTGCCACCGGCGTGACGGGCATGGGCGTCCTGATCGGCGGGGTGGGACTCGCAGGATACATTGGCAGCCAGATGGATAATCCTTTCAGTACCATCCTGGCAGGCAGCATAAATTTTTTTACGAAGGCGGGAATTTTGGGCGGCGGCGTGGCCATGCTCGGCACGCTCGGCCTGGTGGCCGGAGGCACGCTGTAATGGCAGAGCCGGTGCATGGCTATCAGGTGCCGATCCAGCGCGGGGTGTGGGAGCGCATTATCGTGTGTGGCGCCCCGCGCTTCTATGCCCGCGCCTGGGCCTGTCTGTGGCTCTTTGTGGGCCTTCTGCTGCTGACCTATTGGGGGTTTCGGTGGCTCCCGTTGCCCTTTCTCGGTTGGCTGGTGGGGCATGGGGTCCTGGTCCTGCTCACCCAATGGAATCCCCACTGGGACGATATACTCGTAGCGCACATGAACCAACGGTATAAATCCCGCTACAGTGCGGGCTGAAAGCGAGGTGCCCGTGCCTGTTTTTGAGGAGTATGTCCGCCCCAAGCGTGCGCCCGACCGGGTCAGTGACAAAGTGCCCTGGCGGGCCGTCATTGCGCCCGGCGTGGTGCTCCAGAAAGATCGCTGGCAGACCCTCCAGCGCACCTATGCCGTGCGCGGGCCGGATGTGATGGGGCTGGCGCGGGAAGTCCAGGGCAGCCTCATCCTGCAGGCCAACAATGTCCTCAAAAAGCTCGGCGGCAAGTGGCTGCTCCATGCAGAGGCGCAACGCGTCCGGGTGACGGACCTGCCGCCCTTGCCTGCCTGCCCACCCATGGTGCGACTGCTCGACGCGGATCACCGCACGCGGCTGCTGGCTGATCCCGGCATCCGCGAGACGATGTACTATCTGACGCTCTCCTGGACGCCCCCGCCGCCGAGCTTCCAGCGCTGGGGCGGCTGGTTTGTGCGGGGGCCTGGCTCGCCCGCGCGCCCCACCGAGGGCCTGGGAGCGGTGGTGCAGGATTTTCTGGAACAAGCCGATTATATGATGGACCTGCTGGGAGGCGTGCTGGCGGCGTGTCGCCCCACCACCACGCCGGAGACGCTCACCTATCTCCATGCCTGTGTCTCGGATCGCTGGCACAAGATCGCCCTCCTCGCCAATTTGAATGATATCGATCACCAGCTCTGTGACACGGCGCTTGATCCCGCTGGGTGGTATCCCCAGCTCGGCCGCTGGCATCTCCGCGTCTGTTCCGTCAATGGCTACCCGCGGCAGTCCGTGGTGGGGATCATGCGCGACCTGGAAGCCCTGCCCATGGACTTTCGCTGGTGTACGCGCTGGCTGGGCTTAGAGCGCCATGTGCAACAGGGCGTGCTCCGCAAAGCCCAGGGGGCCTGGGTGCATGAAGAAAAGGGGCTGAGTGATCGCTTGAGCGAAAATCTCAGCCATGAAGCCACCCGCGTACTCAACCGCGACGCCACCAACAAAGCCGAGGATGTCGACATTGCTCGCCAGGAAATTGGCGCCGACCTGCTGGCCTATGGGCAGTTCACCAGTACGGTGACCGTCTGGGACGAGGACCCCGACGTGGCCGATCAGAAACGCCGCCTGGTCATGCAAGCCTTTGCGGCGCGGGAAATGGCCACGGTTGAAGAAGGGGCGCACCTCGTCGCGGCATGGTTCTCGTCGCATCCGGGCAACCGCGTTGATAACGTCAACCAGACGCATCAATCCTCCCTCACGCTGGCGCACTTGTGTCCAGGGCTGACCGCAGCCTGGCGCGGCCCCGAGCGGGATGCCTTCCTCCAAGGGGGGCCATGGTTCTATGTCCAGACCGAGCAAAACACGCTCTTTCGCGTCGTGAACCATCTCAGAGATGTCGGGCATTTTATCGTCCTTGGGGCGACAGGCAGCGGCAAGAGCACGCTGGGGAACTGGCTGCGTACCATGTGGATGCAATACCCCAACGCCCAGGCCAAGCTCTTTGATATTGATGGCCATGGACGCCTGCTGACGCTGCTTATGGGGGGCAGTTGGTTTGACCTCGGAAGCCCCACCGCCCGCTTTCAACCGCTGCGCCATATTGACGATCCCTTGCGGCGGGGCATTGCCATCCAATGGCTCCTCGATCTCATGGAGGAATACCACGTGTCGGTCACTGCCACGGTGCAGGCGCATCTGGGCGGCAACATCCTCAAGCTGCTGCGCTATCCGCCTCAGGAGCGCACGGTGAGCCAGCTCCTCACGCTCATGGCGGATGGGGCGAGGGAGACTGAACTCAAGGCCAAAGCGGGGCGTATTGATGCCCAGGGGATCAGTCACCCTGATACGGATTTGCGCGCCCTCGTGAAGGAGTGGCAGGAAGTGCGCTGGGTGCTCCAGCGGTTTGCGGACGGCGGTGAGTACGATGGGCTTTTTGATGGCACCGAGGATGATTTTGATGCCAACCCGGTGCAGACGTTTGAGCTGCGCGATCTCCTCCAGCGGCCACGCCTGCTCGGCCCGATTTTGCGCTATGTCTTTCCCCAAATCGAGCTCCAGATGACCACCGATCGCCCCATGCTGTTCCTGTTTGACGATGTGGCGATCCCGTGGGAAATCCCGAAGATCCGGCAGGACTCCAAGGACTGGCTGCGGACGACACGCAAGAAGGCGGTCAGCCTGGGGTTCATGACGCACTCCCTGGCGGACATCTTCGGGGCGGAGGAGGGGCGCATGAGCGATATGGGTCCCATGCTGGTGGAATCCTGCCCGGTGCGCTTTTACCTGGCCAATCCTGAGGCGGCCAAGCCCACCATTCGGGCGATTTATCGTCGCATTGGCCTGGAAGATACAGCCATTGATCAGGTGGCCGTCATGCGCCCGCAGCGCGATGCCTATTATGAACTGCGGGAAGTGGGCCAGCGGCCCTTCTCGCTGCCGTTCAGCCGATTCATGCTCGACTGCCTTGCTCGCAACACGGCCGAGGATCACCGCCTCATGGACGAGATCCTTCAGAAAGAGGGCCGAGAGGGGTTTGCTGCGGCATGGTTGCGTCATCATGGCTACGGAGAGAAGGTTGAACCACATGGAGACTGAGACTGACCGTCCGGAATTGCTGCACGCCACCGGCTCTGTGGACCAACTCCGACGCATTGAGGACGCCTCCGCGGCGGAAGTCGAGCGTATCCAGCATGTCTACCGCGAGATTGAACGCCGCGACGGCGCCGCCAACTGGCATGCGGCCCTCTGGTTTCGCTTTGCCTGCCTGCTCGCCGTCGTCCTGATCGTGGCGATCAGCGCGGTGGTGTTTTTCGCCCTGCAAGCGAGCAAGGTCCAGGTGTTTGTGCAGCCAGTGCAGATCACCGAGGAAGGCAAGATGGTGCTCATCGGGCTCCCCAAGGACCTCTTAGATTATCAACCGGAGGACTCGCAGGTGATGGATATGCTGGCGCAATGGGTGACCAAGCGCCGCTGGAAGGGTGATGAAGAGGGCTACAAGCGCACGCGCAACGATTGGGCCTGGCTCTACCGCCACTCGTGTGGATACGGCAGCAAGATCCTGGCCCATGATGAGATAACAGAACAGCCGTTTAAGCCCAGCAAGCTCAAGGCGAGTATCGAGATTAAGAGCATCACGAAAACCGCCACGCCGGAGAGCTATCAGGTGGTGTGGCATGAGGTCACGGTGGATAAGCTCGCCTCGACGCTCAAAGAGCAGGACTACATCGGGACCTTTACCGTGGGGCGGGTGCGGCCCAAGAATCTGAGTGAGGCGATAGATAACCGCCTCGGGATGTGCGTGAACGGCGTTGACATTGCACCCCGCCTCGGGTCATAGAAGGAGCGAGAATGTATTATCGCGCCAAGCTGTGGAGTGTCGCGCTGGTGTTGTGGGCCTTCCTCATGGGGCTGGCTCTGTTGCTCTCGGGGTGTCCCCACGCGGAAGAGCCGCCGCCACCCATCCCCGCGCCGCTGGAGGACCTCTCGACCTGGTCGGTCCCAGAGCTGGTGCAACCGCCCCTCCCAGAGGCCCCGGACCCCGTGGCGCCCAAAGAGAAAGCGCCCACGTCTGCCGAGCAGGTCCTGGACTTTGCGACGGGCACGACGTTTGCGCTGACCGTGCCGGTGGGCGCACCGCTTGACATTGTGCTGCAACGGGGGGAACAGGTCCGCAACATTATCGGCGGGGACCGGGCGCCCGTTGAACCCAATCAAACAACCCGGTGGGAGATCAAGGAGGGTGGCGAGGGCATCGGGGAGACCTTCCGCCAGCACATCTTTCTCAGCGTGACCACGCCGGGCCTCACGACAGGGCTCATTATCACGACCACGCAACGCACGTATTACATCACGTGTAAAAGTGTCAACAAGAGCCCCATTCGCACCGTACGGTGGCGCTATCCGGTGGACATCGCGACGGGCACACCTGCCAAGGAGCCAGGGCTGCTGCCTGATCCTGCGCAGCCGAAGCACTACCATGTCGGGTATGAACTCGTGGGATCAAAGCCTCCTCCTGACTGGCAACCCCGCCAGGTGGTGGATGATGGCAAGAAGACGTATATCATCTACCCGGAAGTCGCACTGTTCGAGAGCGTGCCCATGCTGCGGCTCATTAGTCCGGGCGGCCCGCAGCTCGTGAACAGTCGGCAGTTCCTCAATGTAGTCATTGTTGACCAGCTTATCCCCCGTGCGGAATTACGGGTGGGGCTCGGCGAGCATGCCGAGACGGTCACGATCACGCGGGGCGGTGCCATGCGGACGATTGCCTGTCCTGGGGACCCAGGCTGCCCCGTCTGGCCACAGGCGGCACAGGTGCTGGCGCACCGCGCACCACCAGTTCAACCTCCCAGGACGCCGCCCGCGCCGCCTGAGCCCCCACAGCCTCAAACGCATATCCCCGCGCCGATACCGCCGCCTCCCGTACCCGAAGGAGCACAGCCATGACGCGCACTCCCCCTCCAGCCTTTGGCACCCCCGCCACGCGCCTGCATGCCGGGCGTATCCTCTTCGTGGTGGTGCTGCTCGTGGGTGCGGCACTGACGGCCTGGATCTGGGTCTTCCACAAGGGCGCCGGCAAGACCGCGGCGGTCACGGAGAGTAGCACCGCCCCTGGCTGGACGGCCTCGCAGATGCACTATGACAAGCCGGAGGTCAAGGCCGAAGCTCCGGCGCCTCCTCCGGTGGACCTGACCGCGGCGGAACTGGCGAAGCTCCGCGCCATGCTCGCCCAGATGCAAGCGGAGATCGACGCCCTGAAGAACCGCAAGCCGCCCACGGCGACGACGGTGGTGCAGCAACAACCCAAGCCTGAGCCGCCAAAGAAAGTCCCTGGCAGCATGCTCTTCGTGCAGCATGAGGTGAAGGACGCGCTGCCGAAACCAGGGGCACTCGAATATACGCTGGCGCCGGGGGCCACGAAATTGCCCTGCGTTCTTGAAACGTCCATCAATAGCGAGGTCCCAGGAGAGTTCACGGCCAAGGTCTCGACGAATATCTACGATACTGCGACAGGGCGGCACTTGCTGGTGCCCCAGGGTAGCACCATCTTGGGGCGTGACAAAGGGGAAGATCTTCTCTACGGCAATGAACGCCTCCCAACCTTGAGCCTCTTGCTCACCATGCCTGATGGACGGTCGGTGGACCTTGGCCCCAGCCCGGTGACGGATCAGCTTGGCGTGACGGGACTCACGGGCCGCGTCAATACCCATTTCTGGCGCCTCGTCGGTGCCATCTTTATTGGCGGGACATTGCGCGGCGGGGTCCAGGCGCTCCAAAGCTCCATTGCGACGGCGGGCGGCGCCGGACAGATTGCCGCAGGCTATGGCTCAGTCGTGAATCAAGCCCTGAGCCCACGACTCGGACGAGCGCTGGATACGCGCCCGACCATCGAAATTGATGCTGGCCAGCTCTGTAACGTCTTATTAGTGAAGGAGTTACATCTTCCTGCAATGTGGCAATAATGGAGACATCATGATGAAACAACGCACCTCCCCCTATGAAGCGAGGACGGAAGGCGAACGCCAGCGGAACTTGGCACGTCTCGGCACGCGCTGGCCAGAGAACCGCATCCCAGAACCGCGGCGGCGGCGACGCCCGGCACGGGCGGCCTGGTGGGACGGATTTTGGTGGGGGCTCTTTTGGGGCTCATGGCGCTAACCACGAAAGCAGGCACACCATGCACGATCCTCAGACATTGCGGCGGCGGCTCCCTCTCGGGGAACTGCTCGCCTACAGTCTCCTCATCCTTGCACTCCTCGGGCTCGCAGCCATCCTCAATGGCTGCATGGACGTGGCGCAGTGGCAACTCCGGACCTTCTACGGGCTCGATTGTCGAACCGAGAAGCTGGTCGATGGCAAGTGCGTGCCAGTAAAGAAAGGAGGGAGTGATGTCCACACGGCTCAGCCATAGTCTCGGCGGGGTCTGGCTCCTGCTGCTCTGCCTGGCACGGCTCAGTCATGCCCAACTCGTCGTGATCGACCCCGCCGACATCGCCCAGAATACAGTGACAGCCATCGAGTCCACCCTGACGACCATTGAAGCGATTTTGATCGAGGCCAATCAAGTGCTCGACCTGACTCACCTCAAAGGGCTCTCGGCACAGGCGGGTATCGTGCAGGACATGGCGCTGCTGGGCCAACTCGTCAACCAGGCGCAGGGGCTCTCCTATGACATCAGTAGTCTCCAGACGCAAATTGCCAGCCTGTTCGATCTGACGACGGCGCCGGACACCCGGCCTGCCCTCACGGCCCGGCTGGCCCAAATCCAGGCGGTGAAATTTCAATGCTACAGTTACGCGGCCAGGGTCCAAACCCTGCTGCAGACGGCCTTGCGCACCGTCCAGCACCTCCAGAGCCTCCTCGACACCCTGAGCGCTCTGGTGGGGAATATGCAAGGCAATCAGACGGTGGGCCAATTCAGCGCCGTGGCCGACAAACACCTGGCCAACCTCGACGTGCAGATCGCCTCCTTTCACCGCGCCGAGACCGTCGACAAACTTTCTGAGGCCCTGATCACCGAATCGATCGCCAGGATTCAGGCACGGCGCATTGCCGACTGGCCGAGCTTTTAGAGGACCGCGATGCTGACACTGATTGACCAGATCGTGGGCGTCTTTCTGGCTGCCCTGCAAGCAGGCCAGCAGGCCCTGGCCGTCTTCATCCTGCCGATCCTGGGCGTCTGCGCCGTGATCTCCTACTACCGGGAGTACAGCAGCACGGTGATGTCCTCCGGCGCCGGGCAGGGCGATGCTCTGGCCCATGCGCTGCTCCTTGTCTTTGCGGCGGGGTGCTATCTCTTCCTGCTGACACAGCTCTTCCCCATCGCCAACGCCGCGCTGGATACCGTCTTTTTCTGGGGCCTCTCGGGCGCTGGAGGGGGGGTAACGTCCGCCCAACTCCGGGCGCCCTCGTTCATCTTTGAGGCGGGGCTCAAAGCCGCCCAACCGATTGCCAACTTTGATACGTGGTTTCGGGCCGTGGAGTCCACCGTGAAGCTGGCGGCGCATCCAGGGGATCTCGTCGCCTACTGGTTCATCATCCTGAGTTTTCTCGGCGTGACGCTGCATGTCGCCATGATGCTCGTGGAATTCTACCTGGCCCTCCTGCTGGCGTCCGTGCTCATCCCCTGGGGCATCTGGCGCCTGACCTCCGGGCTGGCCGAATTTAGCCTGGGCTGGCTCACGGGAAGTCTCATCCGCGCCCTTGTCACCAGTGCCCTCATTGGCGTGGCGACCCCGACGTTTACCCTTCTCGCGCAAGCACCGCCCGCGACCGGCTTTTTTACGCTGCCGCAGACCTTTCGCCTCATGGCCAGTGCCCTGCTCTATCTGATCTTCTGCTGGGTCATCCCGGTGCACGCCACCCGGCTGGCAGGCATGGCCTCCCTGGGGCTGACCGGTTCGACCCTGCTGCATGCGGGCATGACGGGTGCCCGCTTTGGCACTATGGCATCGGGGCTGACGAGCAGTGTCTCGCGCGTGATATCCCCCCTGCTGCGGCGGCCCTAAACGACACGACGCACCATACAGAGGAGACCCCTATGCTCGGAAGAATCCTGCTCACCTGGGTCTTGATAGGCACGGTCAGCACCATACAGTGCCAGGGCACAGACTGCCACCCCACACGCACCAGTCACGTGGTCGCGGGGCCACATCGCATGGCCGTCTTTCCGTCACTGGCGGCGTGCGAGATCTACCGCCAGACGCTGCAGCAGCGGCATCAGACGGTGGTCCAGAGTCAGGTCCAGCCGGACGTCACCGTGCGCAAAGAGATGACCTTTACCTGCCAGGAAAGTGAGGAGCCCTTATGACCCGCGACGAACGTGCGGCCAAACGCGCCCAGCGCCTCAAAGAGGACATCGCCACCAAGCACCAGGAACTGGCCCAGGTCGAAGCCCAGCAACGCGCAGACGCGCGTGCCAAACGTGACCGACACCGGCAGCGCGTCGGGACCCTGGCTGAGGCGGCCGGGCTGCTCCTCTGGGACGACACGACGCTGGCAGGGCTGTTCCAGATCCTGGCCACCTTCCGCGAGACCCCCGACCCCGTGGCCGTGCTGGACGCCCTGGTGGGCGAGACCGCCCTGGCACTGACCGGGACCGCCGCTCCCGCTGGTGCCTCCTGCCTCACCGCCGCTCCCGCGTCGGATGCGTCGACCGTCTCTACGAGGGAAGGGGAGGCTGCTCTCCTGACCGGGGGGAACAATTAGCGCAGATAGGGACATCTCGCCGAG
>Ga0075428_100007134_pt1 | contig 12379 bp, 9 predicted proteins | sample RhiMetdeltSRZDD2_FD_75291 | JGI IMG/M metagenome (GOLD analysis project Ga0075428, IMG submission 75291) | Populus rhizosphere microbial communities from Tennessee, USA - Rhizosphere MetaG P. deltoides SRZDD2 | ecosystem: Host-associated > Plants > Roots > Rhizosphere > Soil | place: USA...
GGCGTGGTCATCGGGACGCCGAACGGCTGCTCCCTGATCTCGACGTCGATGCCGAGCCCGGACAACACCTCGTGCAGGCGCCGGTCGAACTCCGCCACGTCGAGCCCCTCGTGCAACGCGAAGCGCTCGATATGACCGTCGGCAGTACGGACGACCAAGGCGTGATCGACCAAGTCGAGGGTGATGTCGAACGTCGTATCGGCGTGATGGAGCCGGCGCGTCGTGAGCCCGCGAACGTCGACGTAGAGCGGCACGTTCCACCAGTGGTTACGAGGCGACGTCGTCGCGAGCCGCACCTTCCCAACCACCTGGCAGTACAGGTGCAGCGTGTCCTTCGTCGCTCGCCAATCCGCCAGGTGCAGCTCCCGCAGCGTCACCGGGCCTTGACCTCCTGCAGCAGGGAGTCGGCGTCGTACGAGCCACGATGCACGACGCCGTCGATGAACAAGGTCGGAGTGCCGAGCACCTCACCGGTCGCGAGGCCGCTCTCGATATCCCGGCCGATCCGCGCGCGCACCCCGGCGCTCGCCCGATCGGCGTCGAATCGCTCGAGGTCGAGCCCGAGCTCTGCCGCGTAGCCGCGCAGGTCATCGTCCTCCAGCGCGTGCTGGCGATGGAACAGCCGCTCGTGCATCTCCCAGAAGCGGCCCTGCAGCGCGGCCGCCTCCGCGGCCGCCGATGCGGCGAACGCGTGCGGATGGATGTCCGTCAGCGGGAAATGGCGGAACGCGAACCGCACCCCATCCCCGAGCTCAGATTCGACACCCTCGATCTGGCGGAACGCCTTCCGCGAGTACGGACACTCGTAGTCGCCGTACTCGACGATCACGCGCCCCGCCGACCCTCCGCGGACATGATCGACGCTGTAATCAAGCGGCTCCATCGCCGACCCTCACGGTACTCCCGCGGGGCCTTCGACCGCGATGCGCGGCCAATACGAGCCAGATCATCGGCACTACCACCACGGGCGCTCGAGCGCGCGGTCCGTGCCTCCCGTCTCGTCGAGCGCATCGAGCGCAGCCATGTCCTCGTCGAAGAGCGTGAAGTCGAAGATCTGAGCGTTCTCCTCGATCCGCTCCCGGTGCGTCGACTTCGGGATCACGACCAGCTCGCGCTGCACGCACCAGCGCAGCAGCACAATCCGCGTTTCGGGGGTTCGAGTCCCTCCTCCGGCATGCCCAGCGTCAGGGGCGAGCGGGAACGGCAACGCAACATTGTTCGTTGCGCGGCCGTTGCCCACAAGCTGCTGGGACGTGAGGCATCCGCTGCCGGCTCCGTGGGGTCGCTCCGTGACCCGCAATCCAGGTAAGCACCTGCCGTGCGAGGAACGCATCGCACATTTGTCCGTGCGTGTTCAGTGGACTGGCGGCTCCCGAGGGCGAGAAGTCCCCCCACCCGATGTTCTCGACGCTCGTCACTCGGAGCGCAAGAACGCCAGGACGGCCAGCACGCGTCGATGGTCCTCGGGCGCGCGCGGTAGGTCGAGCTTGGAGAAGATGGCGGTGACGTGCTTCTCCACCGCACGCTCGCTGATCGTGAGCGCGTCCGCCATGCCGGCGTTCGAGCGCCCTTCTGCCATCTGTCCGAGCACCTCGTGCTCGCGCGGCGTGAGTACCGCAAGCGGGTCGTCGCGCTGCCGCCGGCCGAGCAGCAGTCCTACGACTTCGGGATCTAGCGCCGAACCGCCACCTGCGACGCGGCGGACCGCCTCAGTGAACGCCTCAACGTCGACCACGCGGTCCTTGAGGAGGTAGCCGATGCTCTCGGTGGAGTCTCGCAGCAGCTCGAGGGCGTAGGTCTCGTCGACGTATTGTGAGAGCACGACCACGGCGGTGGCGGGATGGTCGGTGCGGATCTGGTGCGCGGCGCGCAGGCCCTCGTCGGAATGGGTCGGCGGCATGCGCATGTCGATCACCGCGACGTTGGGCTTGTGGGCCCCGACCTTGCGGAGCAGATCCTCGGCGTCCCCGGCCTGGCCGGCGACCTCGAAGCCCGACTCCTCCAGCAGCCGCGCAAGTCCCTCGCGCAGCAGCACGGAGTCGTCGGCAATCACGACGCGTAGACGGTCCCTTTGCTCGTGATCACCCATCCCTCGACGGTACGAGACGAGGCTGTCCGTCGCATCGGCGATCTCGCCGGTTCGCGGCGTACGTGGCCTCTGCGACGCCGGCCCAGCAGCCCTGCGAAGGAGGCTTCGGCCTCAAGCTCGTCGGCCTCCTTGCCGCGCGCTGGGGAGTCAGCCGCACCGACAGCACGAACGTCTGTTTCGACCTGAGCCGCGCGTGAGGCGCCTCACGCGCGGTGGCCGACGATCGGTCCGAGCCGGCGCAGGGACACCGACGACGGTGTCGCGCGCATCAGCCCATTGCGCAGTCCGGACGCCAACGGGCCCTGCAGGTGCGCGATCCGGGACATGTGTTTGGACGCATTGACGACGGCTGCGGTATGACGCGCACGCAGCGCGCTGTAGCGGGCCAGTGCAGCGACGACATCGTGTGTGCCCGCCAGCTCGTCGGCCAGGACGACCGCGTCTTCGATCGCCTGGCAGGCGCCCTGGCCGAGGTTCGGCAGCATCGGGTGGGCCGCGTCCCCCACGAGCGCGACGCGCCCAGCGTTGAGGCTCGCGAGCGGCATGCGCTCGTAGAGGCAGGTGCGGATGATCGCGTCGGGTGGCGTGGCGGCGACGAGCTCGGGGATCGGGGCATGCCAGCCGGAGAACGCGCGCAACAGCGACGCCTTCTCGCTCGCCGGCTCGTCGCCGTCGCTCTCGACGCGTCTCGTGCTGGCCCACCAATACGCCTGACTGCCGTTGAGCCGGGCGATGCCGAACAGCGATCCGCGCCCGAACGACTCCCCGCTGGAAATGCGCCGGCGGAGCCCGTCATCGAGCGGAACGACACCGCGCCAGGCGGTGAGGCCCGCGTAGCGCGGCGGTCCGTCGCCGAAGACCGCGCTGCGCACGCACGAGCGCAGGCCGTCGGCGCCGATCACCAGAGCGGCGTGCTCGACCCCGGCCGGCGACAGCCGCACCGACGCCTCGAATTCGCCCTGCGTCACGCCTACGCACTCGATGCCGAGCCGGACCGCGCCCGGGCCGAGCGCATGCCGCATCACCGCCTGAAGGCGGGCGCGGTGGACAATGACGAGCGGAGCGCCGAAGCGCGCGGGTATCTGGGCGGTGATCGACTCACCGAGTTGAGAGCCTCGCCAGCTGCGCAAGGCAGCGTCGTGCGAGGGGGCGCCGGCGCTCTCGACGGCGCCGCCGATGCCGAGACGACGGAGCGCGTGCACCGCATTCGGCCACAACGAGATGCCGGCGCCGATCCCGCGCAGCTCCGGTGCGCGCTCGAGCACAATCACCTCGCGTCCCGTGCGCTGCAGCGCGATCGCCGACGCGAGGCCGGCGATCCCACCGCCGACCACCAGCGCGCGATCGTTCATGAGCCGAGGCTATGCCCGAACCCGTGCCGCTCGCGTCGGCGATCTAGCCAGTCCGGCGAGGCCGGGTTACGATCGGTCGGTGCTTTTCGGCAGAGAGGCCGAGTCGGCCGCTGTCGAGGGCCTGATCGCCCGCGCCGGGTCCTCGCGCAGCAGCGCGTTGATCGTCCGGGGTGAGCCCGGCGTCGGCAAGTCGGCCTTGCTCGCGCACGCGATCGGGCGGGCGGCCGGCACGCGCGTGCTGCGCGCGGGCGGCATCGAGGCCGAGTCCGAGCTCGCATTCGCCGCGCTGCACCAGCTCGTGCACCCAGTGCTCGACCGCCTCGGACGGCTTGCGTATCCCCAGGCCGCCGCGCTTTCCGGTGCTCTCGGCCTTTCGGCGGGATCCGTCCAAGACCGCTTCCTGATCGGGGTGGCCGTGCTCAGCCTGCTCGCGGAGGCGGCTGAGGAGGAGCCGTTGGTCTGCGTGGTGGACGATGCGCAGTGGCTCGACCGCCCGTCCGCCGACGCGCTCACGTTCGCCGCTCGGCGATTGGAAGCCGAGGGCGTGGTGTTGTTCTTCGCGGCGCGTGACGGTGAGGCGCGCCGCTTCGAGGGAGGGGATCTTCCGGCTCTCACGCTTGGTCCGCTCGACGCCGAGGCGGCTGCGGCGCTGCTCGCCGAGCGCGTGCGTCCGCCGCCGTCGGCAGTGGTACGCGACCGTCTGATCGAGAGCACCGGCGGGAATCCGCTTGCGCTGATCGAGCTTCCGGGTCTACTGAGCGAGGACCAGCTGGCGGGCCGCGCCGCGCTGCCGGAGCCCCTCCCGCACAGCGCCCAGATCGAGCGCGCCTATCTCGAGCGTGTGCGCCGCTTGCCGCCCCCGGCGCAGCGGCTGTTATTGGTCGTAGCGGCCGACGACACGGGCAGCCTCGCAACGGTGCTGCGCGCGGCCACCGCGCTGGACATCGACACGAACGCCCTCAACGCAGCGGAGGAGGCGGGCCTCGTGCGCGCTTTCGACGGTTGCATCGCGTTCTCCCATCCACTCGTACGATCGACGCTCTACTCGGACGCGACCTTTGCGCAACGCCAGGCCGTCCACCACGCGCTGGCTCAGGTCCTCGATGGTGAGCAGGACGCGGATCGTCGCGCCTGGCACCGTGCCGCGGGCTCGATCGGACAGGACGACGAGGTGGCCGACGAGCTCGAGCAGACCGCGCGGCGGGCGCGGCGCAGGAGCGGGTTCGCGGCCGCTGCCCGAGCGCTCGAGCGCGCCGCCGAGCTGTCGCAGGACGGCGAGGCCCGTGGCCGCCGCCTCGTCGCGGCCGCGCAGGATGCATGGCTCGCCGGACGTGCGGCACAGACGCTCGGGCTGCTCAACCGCGCTCGCGGATCGGTCTCCGACCTGGCTGTCCGCGCCGACGAGATGCACCTGCGCGGCACGATCGAGCTGCGGTGCGGCGTCCCCGCCGAAGCCGCGACCATCCTCGCCGCCGGGGCTGCCGAGATCGCCGCTGTCGCTCCCGCCAAAGCCATCGAGATGCTCATCGAGGCGGCACAGGCCGCCTCCTACGCCGGCGATGTGGCACAGATCGTCGAGTTCGGCCGCCGCGCCTCGTCACTGGCCGATGACGGCGGCCCGGACCAGCGCTTCACTGTCGACGCGATCGTCGGCGTCGGAAGCCTGCTCATCGGCGATGCCGCCCGCGCAGTCCCGCTCCTGCGGCAGGCGCTGGCCCTCGCCGAGGGCTTCCAGGATCCCCGACGGCTCGTTCATGCAGGTGCATGCGCCGGCTACCTCGGGGAGGAGACGACCGAGCACGAGCTGTACGGCCGCGCCGTCGCGCGGGCCCGCGAGAGCGGCGCCGTGGGAACGCTGCCCTACGTGCTCGAGTACCTCGCGCGCTCGGAGGCGGTGGACGGTCGCTACGCCTCCGCGGCCGCCCACGCGGCCGAGGGACTCCGGCTCGCGCGCGAGACGGAGCAGCAGAACTCGGTCTGCCACCTGCTCGCGTCGCTGGCGCTGATCACCGCGATCCAGGGCCGAGAGCAAGAGTGCCGCGGCCACGCCGCCGAGGCGCTCGAGCTCGCAACGGCACGGGGGCTCGGCTACCACGCGTCCCTCGCCGAGTGGGCGATCGCGCGCCTTGATCTCGGGCTGGGACAGCCTGCACAGGCGCTGACACGGCTCGAACGACTGGCCGCCGCGGGGCCTGGCAGCAGCCACCCGTTCGTCAAGCTCGTCTCCGCTCCCGAGCTCGTCGAGGCCGCGGTGCGCACGAACCAGCCGGGCACTGCGCAGGCGGCGCTCCTGGAGTTCGAGCGCTTCGCGCGCGCGACGGCGCCACCGTGGGCCTTAGCGATGGTCGCACGGTGCCGCGGGCTGCTCTCTGCCGGCGCGGTCGCCGAACGGCACTTCCTCGACGCGCTGCGCCGGCACGGCGAGAGCGCTCGTCCGTTCGACCGGGCGCGGACAGAGCTCGCCTTCGGCGAGTACCTGCGCCGCGACGGGCGCAGGACGACTGCCCGGGCGCACCTGCGCTCCGCTCTCGACGCGTTCGAGCGCGTGGGAGCGGTCGCCTGGGCCGAGCGGGCACGCGCTGAGCTGCGGGCGAGCGGTGAGACCGCCCGCAAGCGCAGTCCCAGCGCCATCGATCAGCTCACGCCGCAGGAGCTTCAGATCACACGCCTCGTGGCCGAGGGCGCGACCAACAAGGAGGTTGCCGCGCGGCTGTTCCTGAGCCCGCGCACGATCGACTACCACCTGCGCAAGGTGTTCACCAAGCTCGGCATCTCGTCTCGCAGCGAACTCATTCGCAGCAACCTCGAGGGTGACCTGCAGCGCCGCAGCACCGCGCCCGAGCCCGCTCGCGTCTGACGCCGAGACTGGCGATTTCGCCGACGCGAGTGCAGCGCGATCGCTGCGACGGTCATTCAGGCCCCGACTGTGGAGGACCGCACCATGGATGTCCAGCAGCTCCCCGATGCCGCACCCGAAGTGGAGACCAACGGTGGCCCTCGTCCCGTCGTCAAGGGCTCAGACGTCGTGCGCCGCTACGGCGAAGGCGACACGGCGGTCGACGCCCTCCGCGGCGTCTCCGTCGACATCGCCGAGGGCCGGCTGACGGCCGTTATGGGCCCGTCCGGCTCCGGCAAGTCCACCCTTATGCACATCCTCGCCGGCCTCGATAAGCCGACCTCGGGCGAGGTGACGGTGGCGGGCGTTGAGGTCACTGACCTCGATGACACCGAGCTCACCGTGCTGCGGCGCGACCACATCGGCTTCATCTTCCAGTTCTTCAACCTCCTCCCGATGCTCACGGCGGCCGAGAACATCGCGTTGCCGCTGCGGCTCGCCGGCGAAACGCCCGACAAGGCGTGGCTCGCCGAACTGATCGAGAAGGTGGGCCTCGGCGACCGCCTGACGCACCGACCGGCCGAGTTGTCGGGCGGCCAGCAGCAGCGCGTCGCCGTCGCCCGGGCACTCGTGTCACGGCCGACCGTGATGTTCGCCGACGAGCCCACCGGCAACCTGGACTCGACCACTGGCGGCGAGATCCTGGCGCTCCTACGGGACTCAGTCGACACGCTCGGCCAGACGACCGTGATGGTGACGCACGATGCGCACGCGGCCGCAATCGCCGACCGCGTCCTGTTCCTCGCCGACGGCCACATCGTCAAGGACATCGGCCGCTGCAGCGCCCACACGATCCTCGAGGCGCTCGAGGAAGTGACCGCGCGATGATCGGCGTCGCACTCAAGGGATTGCTGGCGCGCAAGGTCCGCGCGCTCCTGACCGCGTTCGCCATCGTCATCGGCGTATCGATGGTGAGCGGCACGTTCGTGCTCACGGACACGATGCAGAAGGCGTTCGACGGCATCTTCACCGCGTCCTACGACGAGACCGACGCCGTCATCGCCGGCAAGCAGATCGTCAAGGGATCCAGCAGCGCCGGCGCTCCTGTGCCCGAGTCTCTGCTCACCCGGGTGAAGGCTCTGCCCGAGGTGGCCGCGGCCGGCGGCACGATGGCGATCGACGAGTCCAACAAGGCCGAGATCGTAGGCCGCAACGGCAAGCCCGCCGGGTCCGGCAACGCCCCCAGGCTCGCGCTCGGCAACGACACCTCACAACCGCAATTCAGCCCGCTGAAGCTCAGCGCCGGCGAATGGGGACAGGGACCGAAGCAGGTGGTGATCGACGCGGCGACCGCCGAGAAGGAGCGCTACGCCGTCGGCGATTCCATCGTTGTGTCCACTCTCGGTGACAAGCACCGGTACGAGCTGACGGGAATTGCGACCTTCGGCGACGTCGACTCGCTCGGCGGCGCGACGCTGGCGGTGTTCGACATCGACACGGCCCAGACGCTGCTGCACAAGGAGGGCGAGTTCGACGGCATCTCGATCGCCGCCAAGGACGGCACTTCCTCGGCAGCGCTCATGCAGGCGGTGCAACCGCTCGTCCCGGCGAGCCTCGAGCTCAAGGACGCCAAGGCGCAGGCTGAGGCCGACTCGGCGGAGATCAACGAGGCACTGGGCTTCATCCGCTACTTCCTACTCGGGTTCGGCGGCATCGCGCTGTTCGTCGGCGCGTTCGTGATCTTCAACACGCTGTCGATCACGGTGGCCCAGCGGACGCGCGAGTTCGCGACGCTGCGCACCCTCGGCGGCTCCCGCAAGCAGGTCATGCGCTCGGTCATCATCGAGGGCTTCGTGATCGGGCTGCTGGCCTCGATCGTCGGGCTTTTCGCCGGCGTCGGGATCGCGAAAGGGCTCAATGCGCTGATCGGCGCCGACATACCTGAGGCGGGCACCGTGCTCGGCGTGCGAACCGTGGTCGTCTCGCTCGTCCTCGGCGTGACAATCACGCTCGTGGCGAGCATCATGCCCGCGCGGCGGGCGACTCGCGTGCCGCCGATCGCAGCCGTCCGCGAGGGTTCCACGTTGCCGCCGTCGCGCTTCGCCGCTCATTCGCTCAAGGCGGCCATCGCCGTGATCGCGGCGTCGGTCGTGGCGATCTGCGCCGGCGTCTTCGCGAGCGGACTGAGCGTCATCGGCGTCGCCGTGCTGCTCGGCGGCGGCATCATCGCGCTGTTCCTGGGCGTCGCACTCGCGGCGCCCCATCTCGTGAAGCCGCTGACGCGTGTCGTCGGCTGGCCGGCGAGCCGCGCTGGTGTCGCCGGTGAACTGGCCGGCGCGAACTCCACGCGCAATCCCGGCCGCACCGCATCGACCGCCGCCGCCCTGATGATCGGGCTCACGCTCGTCACCGTCGTCGCGGTGCTCGGCGCCGGCCTGCGGACCACGGTCGAGTCGGCCGTGACCGACCAGGTGAGTGCTGCGTTCATCATCGACGGCAAGGACGGAGCGCCGTTCGAGGCCGCCGAGGGCAACACGCTCGCGCGCACGCCCGGCGTGACAACCGCCTCGCACGTCCGCACCGACGTCGCGCTCGTCGGCGGCGAAGAGCGTGACGTCACCGGGGTCGACCCGGCGACGATCGCGCAGTTCTACACGTTCGCCTGGACCAAGGGCTCCGACGACACCGTCGCCCAGCTCGGCCAGGACGGCGCGCTGGTGACCAAGACGTACGCGGACGACAAGAACGTCGCTGTCGGCAAGCGGCTGTCGATCAAGACCGCGTCGGGCGACAAGCGGACCGTCGTCGTGGCCGGGATATACGACCCGCCCGACATCGAGCAGATGCTTGGCGACGTTACGATCAGCCAGGCGGCCTTCGACGCATCGTTCCCGCAGCCGAAGAACCTGTTCACGTTCATCGACGCCCCGCCGGAGGCGAGTGCTGATCTCGCGGCGGTCGCCGGGGGCTTCAGCGACGCGACGTTCCATACCGGGCAGGCTTTCGCGAAGGACTACACGGAGGGCTTCGCGAGCTTCCTGAAGATGCTCTACGTGCTGCTGGCCTTCTCGGTCGTCGTGAGTCTCTTCGGGATGGTCAACACGCTCGTGCTCTCGGTCTTCGAGCGCACGCGCGAGCTCGGCATGCTGCGCACCATCGGTATGACACGCCGGCAGGCGCGGCGGATGATCCGGCACGAGAGCGTGATCACGGCGCTGATCGGCGCCGCGCTGGGGCTGCCGCTGGGCATCTTCCTCGCAGCGCTCGTCACGCAGGCGCTGTCGCAGTACGACGTCGGCCTCTCGATCCCCGCGTCGGAGCTGGCGCTGTTCACTGTCGTCGCGATCCTGGCGGGCATCGCCGCCGCCGTCGTGCCGGCTCGGCGGGCAGCGCGACTGAACGTCCTCGACGCCCTCCACTACGAGTGACGTGACGACGACCGCGCCCCGTCCCGTCACGGCCCCGCCGCTCCAGCGGCGGGGCCGGAGGCGTGAGCGCATCGCCCGGCTGGAACGGCCGCTGCTGCTGACGGGCCTCGCGCTCGTCACGCTGCACCTGCTCGACCTCGCATTCTCCGGCCCGGCCACCACGGTGCTCGGCGTGCTCGTGATCGTCGCCGTGCCGGCCGCCTGGGCGCTCGCCCAGCCGCAGATGGTCCGGCCCACGCGGGTACTGCTCGGCATTGCCGTGGGTCTCTTGTCGTTCGGCTTCGCGCTCATCTCGCACGTGCTGCACGTCGTGAATTCCGGGCTGGACGTCAGGGATCTCACCGGCATCGGCATGGCGATCGGCGGGCTGGCGCTGGTCGCCTCCGGGCTGACCGCGCTCACCGCCCGCCGCCGGCCGCCGCGCCGGGCGGGGCTCGGCTGGCGCGCCGCTCACGCGGCGGGCTGGCTCGTGGGCGCCGTGGTCTGCGTGGTCGCCGTCGCGACGTTCGGCTTCAGCCTGCAGATCACTCATGCCCCGCGCTGGGCGATCCAGGAATCGTCGCTCGCAATGGCCCACCAAGAGGTCGCCATCGAGACAGCGGACGGCCGCGAGCTGTCGGCGTGGTACGTCCCGTCGCGCAACGGCACGGCCGTGCTCCTGAGCCACGGCTCCGGCGGCAGCCGCGAGCGGCTCGTCTCGCACATCCGCATGCTCGCCCGCCACGGTTACGGCGTGCTGGCGCTCGACAACCCCGGCAACGGGGAGAGCGAGGGCCACTCGAACGGTCTCGGCGACAACGCCCAGCCCGGTCTCGACGCCGCGACTGGTTGGCTCTCGCGGCGCCCGGACGTTGATCCCCAGCGGATCGCGGCGTTCGGTACCTCGCTTGGCGGCGAGGTGGCGCTCGAGGCGGCCGCGCGCGACCCGCGCATCCGTGCCGTGGTGTCCGACGGCGCGGCGCGGCCCGCGGACTCCCTCGAGGCCGCCGACCTCGGACCCACCGAGCAGGCCGTGGGATGGCTCACCATGCAGACCGTCCGCGGCGTGTCCGGCACCCACTCCGCCCCGTCGTTGTTCGGCTTGATGCCGCGGATCGCCCCGCGGCCGGTGCTGCTGATCGCGGGCGGTGCCGTCGACGAGGAGGTCGTGACCAATCGGCGCTACCAGGCCGAGGGCGGCGCGAACGTAGAGCTGTGGTCGGTTCCTGGGGCTGGGCACACCGCGGGGCTGCGCACGCGCCCAGGAGACTATGAGCGCCGAACCACGACCTTCCTCGACGAGGCGCTCGGGCTAGCCGCGCGATGACCGCCACCCTCCTCGAGCGAGCGCCGCAACGCACACGTCGCGGCGCGCAAATCACCCACCGCTCCACGGAAGCGCTCGTCTTCGCCGGCGCGACCGCAATCGCCCTGGTCCACGCGCTCGACGACGCCTTCTTCCACCGCCAGCCGGGAGTCAGCTTGGGCCAGCACGCGATCGCCGCCGCGCTGTCGCTCACGCTGGGCCTCGGCGCCGTCTACGTCTTCCCGTCCGTTCGCCCGGGGTTGCGATCGGCGATCGCGTTCCTGTTCGGCGCGCTCGCCATCGTCAACGGCATGCTGCACGTCAAACACATCGCCGACTCGGGGGCGGCCGCGAGCGACCTCACGGGCGCGCTGGCGGTCGCGGCGGGAGTTGTGCTCATCGGCCTCGCGATCGCCATCCCCTGGCTCCACCGCGGCGAGGGCGCCGCCGGCCCGCGCCGGCGCTGGGCGTACCGGGTCCTCGCGGTGCCGGTCGGTCTGCTCGCGTTGTTCTACACGGTCGTGCCCATGAGCATCGCGATCACCGAGACGCACAAGTACCGCGAGCCGATCGGGTCGCCGCCCAGCGCCGAGTACCGCGAGGTTGGCTTCGAGGCCACTGACGGGGTCAACGTCTCCGCCTGGTACCGCCCGACGCGGAACGGCGCGACGATCATCGTCGCGCACGGCGGCGGCGGCGACCGGACCGGCGCGGTCGCCCACGCCAAGCTGCTCGTCAAGCACGGCTACGGGGTGCTGCTCCACGATGCCCGCGGGCGCGGACAGAGCGAAGGCGCCCAGAACTCCTACGGCTGGGGCTGGCCGAAGGACGTCGCGGGGGCGATCAGGTTCCTGAAGACGCGCGACGAGGTCGACCCAGAGCGAATCGGGGCACTTGGCCTCTCGACGGGAGCCGACATCCTCATCCAGGTCGCTGGGCAGGATCCGGACCTCAAGGCCGTCGTCGCGGACGGCACGTTCGCCGGCTCGTTCGAGGACGTGCACGGCATCGTGGGTCTCGGCGCGGTCACGCCGTTCATGGCGGTCGAATTCGCGACCGTCGGAGCGATGTCCGGCACCACGCCCGGCCCGCCGATCGAGGACATGATGCGGCGCATCACCTCGCCGCTGCTGCTCGTCGCGGCCGGCCCGGACGAGAAGGATGCCGGCGAGCTCTACGACCGCGCGGCCGGTGACCGGCCGGTCGACGTCTGGTATCTCCCCGAAGTAGGCCACACCGCCGCAATCCGCGAGGTCGCCCCGGACTACGAGCGACGCGTGACGGCGTTCTTCGATGACGCGCTGCGGCCGCGGTGAGGTTGCGTCCGACGGTGCTCGCGACGCGTTTGTGTTGCCTTTGTGTCCCCCAGCCCGCGCGAACGGCGCTGTA
>Ga0075428_100007136_pt1 | contig 12378 bp, 12 predicted proteins | sample RhiMetdeltSRZDD2_FD_75291 | JGI IMG/M metagenome (GOLD analysis project Ga0075428, IMG submission 75291) | Populus rhizosphere microbial communities from Tennessee, USA - Rhizosphere MetaG P. deltoides SRZDD2 | ecosystem: Host-associated > Plants > Roots > Rhizosphere > Soil | place: USA...
TACCAGAACTGGGCGGGATTGACCCGCCGCGATCCTGGTAGAATGACCGGCCCTGGACGAGTTCTGGTCCCTCCGAGGTGCTCTCCGATGGAGTGCGTGCGGATCGCCACGGTCCCCTACATCAACGCCGCGCCGCTCATCTGGGGCCTGCGCGAGGCGCGCGACGGCCGATTCCGCCTGCTGGCGGAGCCGCCCGCGCGGATCGCCGACCTGCTGCTCGGGGACCAGGTCGACGTCGGCCTGCTGCCGGTGATCGAGATCCAGCGCCACGACGGCCTGGAGATCCTGCCCGGTCTCTGCGTCGCTTCGAGGCGGCAGGCGCGCTCCGTCTTCCTGGCGTCGCCCCGGCCGATCGAGGAGGCGCGCCGCATCGCGGTCGATCGGAGCTCGCGCACCTCCGCCGCCCTGCTGAGGATCGTGCTGGCGCACCGGCGCCTGACACAGGTCTCCTTCAGCGAATGCGACCCCGACCTCCCCGCCATGCTCAGGGACCACGATGCGGCCCTGCTGATCGGCGACGCGGCGCTCCAGGCCGACACGGTCGGACTGAGGCGGTACGACCTGGCCGAGGAGTGGTTCCGGATGACCGGCCTGCCGTTCGTCTTCGCGGCATGGGCCGTGCGGGCCGGGACGGAGCTGCCCGAGGGCGCGCGGCCGTTCGCCGCATCGTGCCGCGACGGGCTCGCGCACCTCGGGGAGATAGCGGCCCGCGAGGGAGGGCGGCTGGGGCTCCCGGCGACGACGATCGAGGAGTATCTGCGGGTCAACATCCACTACGAGCTGGGAGCGGAGGAGCTGCGCGGCCTCGATCTCTTCTTCCGTCGCGCCCACGACCTCGGACTCGTCCGAGAGCCCCGGCCCGTCGTGGTCCGGGCGGCGGAAGCCACGGCCTCTGTCGCGCTCCCGGGGGCGGCCTCGTGAGCGGGGCGCGCCCGACCGGGACCTCCGGGGACGGCACGCCCGCCGGCCTGGCGATCGCGGACAGCATCGTCGAAGGGGAGCGCCGCGCCCCGCGGCGTGAGGACGCCCGCGTCGGGGAGATCCTCGGGCGCGTCGCGGACGGCGACCGCATGAGCCCGGCGGAGGCCGAGCACCTGTTCCGCGCGGCGCCGCTCCTCGATCTCGGCCTGGCGGCCGACCTCGTCCGGCGGCGGATGCATCCGGAGCCGATCGTCACCTACATCGTCGACCGCAACATCAACTACACGAACGTGTGCGTCGCGCGCTGCTCTTTCTGCGCGTTCTACCGCGAGCCCGGCGATCCGGAAGGGTACCTGCACACGCGGGAGTCGCTGTTCGCCAAGATCGACGAGACGCTCGCTCTCGGCGGCACCGGCATCCTCATGCAGGGCGGGCACCATCCGGACCTGCCGATCGAGTGGTACGAGGGCCTCCTGGCTGCTATCCGCGAGCGGTATCCCGCGCTGCACGTACACGCCTTCTCGCCCTCGGAGATCCAGCACATCGGCCGGGTCTCGAGCCTGTCGCTGGAGGTAGTCTTGCGCCGCCTCAAGGCGGCCGGGCTGAGGAGCATCCCGGGCGGCGGCGGCGAGATCCTCGTGGACGACGTCCGCCGGAGGATCTCGCCTCTCAAGACCATGTCCGCCGACTGGCTGCAGGTGATGGAGACGGCGCATCGCCTCGGGATCCCGACGACCGCCACCATGATGTTCGGGCACGTGGAGAGCTACGCCGACCGCGCGGCGCACCTCACGGCGATCCGCGACCTCCAGGACCGGAGCCTGGCCGGGGGCGCCGCGGCGTTCACGGCGTTCATCTCCTGGACCTACAAGACGGAGAACACCGTTCTCGGTGGACGGGAGGTGTCGAGCGCGGAGTACCTGCGCACGCAGGCGATCAGCCGCCTGTTCCTCGACAACGTGCCGAACATCCAGTCCTCGTGGGTCACGCAGGGCAAGGAGATCGGCCAGGTCGCTCTCAAGTTCGGCGCCAACGACATGGGCAGCACCATGATCGAGGAGAACGTCGTGAAGGCCGCCGGGGCGCACGGCTGCACGACCCGCACGGAGCTCGAGCGCCTGATCCGCGCCGCCGGCTACATCCCCCGCCAGAGGGACACGCTCTACAACCTCGTCACCTGAAACCCGGCCACGGCCGGGAGCGCGCCGGCGCGCAGCGAGCCTCCCCAGCGATGAGCGGCCTCGTCATCGTGCAGGCGATGTGGATCGGGGGCCTCTGCTGTCTTCTCTTCGCCGCCATCGGGACGATCCGCTACCGCGTGACCAGCGAGGCGCTCGAGGTCCTGGTGCTCTGGATGGTCGTGCGGCGGATCCCGCTCGCCGACATCGTGGAGGTGCATCGGCGTGGGGCCTTCCCTCACGAGAGCTGGTCCGGCCCTCGCTTCTGGAACGCCGTGACCATCAGACGACGACGCGGGCTCCTGAAGAACCTGATCATCACTCCGGACGACCCCGACCGGTTCGTGATCGACCTGGGAATCCTCATCGAGGCGAGACGATCCGACGCCCCCTTCGGGACGGACCGCTAGCCCGGATGTCTCACCGGGACAGCCCGCGCGCGCCGCCGCCGGCCGCGCCGGCCCGACCGGCTGGCAGGGCCGGGTGGCGCACGGAGGAGGACCAGACGCCCGGGACCGCGACGCCGCATCCGGGGCAGGTACCGGCCTTCGTGACGTGGCAGGCGTGGACGCGGTACCCCGTGCGTGCGATCAGGACAGTGCCGCAGCCGGGACAGCGCGTGTCCTCCAGGTCGTCGACCCGGCCCGGCAGGTTCCCGGCGTAGACGAAGCGCAGCCCCTCCTCCCGGCCGATGTCGGCGGCGCGGCGGAGCGCCGAGGCGCCGGTGTCGTCCGGGGCGGTCATCTTGTAGTCCTTGTGGAAGGCCGTCACGTGCCAGGGGATGTCCGGCGACAGCCCCCGGATGAAGCGGCCCATGTCGCGCAGCTCCGCAGGATCGTCGTTGAAGCCCGGTACGACGAGGGTCACGATCTCCAGCCAGATGCCGCGCCGCCAGATCGACTCGATCGTCCTCACGACCGCCTCGAGGGTCCCGCCCAGGGAGCGGTAGGTGCGGTCCCGGAAGGACTTGAGGTCGACCTTGTACAGGGCGAGGTAGGGCTGGATGTAGTCGAGGACCCGCTCCGTGCCGTTGCCGTTGCTGATGTAGGCGCACAGGAGCCCTTCCTCCTGCGCCTTCCGGAAGACCGCCGCGGCCCATTCCGAGGTGATCAGGGGCTCGTTGTAGGTCGAGGCGACGACGGGCGCGCCGAGCCGCCGCGCGAGGACGGCCAGGTCGCGCGGCTCCATGCGCCGTGGTTCGGCGACGGCGTTCGGGTCGCGGATCGCCTGGGAGGTGATCCAGTTCTGGCAGTAGGCGCAGTGATAGTCGCAGCCGAGCATCCCGAACGACAGGGCGAGCGATCCCGGTAGGGCGTGGAAGAACGGCTTCTTCTCGATCGGGTCGCACTGCAGCGCACCGACGTAACCCCAAGGCACCTTCAGGATACCCCGCTCGTTGAAGCGGACCTTGCAGACGCCGGGGCGGCCGTCGAGAATGAGACAGCGATGCCCGCAGGCGTGGCAGCGCACGGAGCCGTCCGGAAGCCGGTCGTACACCTCCCCTTCCCGCGTCAGGTCGGCGAGGACGCGCGCCAGGGGCTGCGCAGAGGGTGTGGCCATGGCTCGTCGAGTATAGCGCGCGACGCTGGTCGGGCTCCGGCCGGCTCGATCCGGAGAGAGGGCGGGATCGGCCGCCTCTCCCGTGTGCTAGTCTCTGTCATCGCCGCCTTAGAGAACGGAGCCGAGGGGGATCGGCGGGCCGGCTCGCTTCAGCCGCGCGGGAAGGACGCGCACCCTCCGGGAGGCGGCATGATCGTCTGGATTGTTGCTCTAGCTCTAGCCCTAGCCCTGGCCCTGGTCGTGGCGCTCGCGGTGTTGCTGTCCCGCCGGAGCCTGCTGGGGCACGAGCGCAGCGTGATCCTCCACCTCCCCGGCGAGCGCGCGTGGGAGGCGGTCCACGATTTTCCTTCCCTGCACGCGGCCCACGCCCGCGGCCGCCAGCACCTGGTCATCCGGGAGACTGCGCCGCGCAAAGGACAAGGACCAGGAGCGGGATCCGTCTGGAGGCAGTCCGGGGCGTGGTCCGGCGGACGCTACTGGGCCGACCTGGAAGTGACCGAGTACGACCCGCCCCGCCGGCTGAGCGTGCGGTTGCTGCGCGACTCCATCGGGACCCACCGCGGCGTGCTGCGGCACCGGTGCGATCTGACGCTCGTGGACGAAGGGCCGGCCGCCACCAAGCTGACCTGGCGGCTGAGCGCGCGCATCGTCAGCGCGCGGCTTGCCGTCATGGGGCTCGTCAGCCCCGATCGACTGCGGGCCCGGCTTCTCGATCTCAGCCTGCGCTCCGTCAAGCGGGCCATCGACGGCCGCGCCCGGCAGGAGGACCGGCCGGGAGAGGCTCTCCCGCTCCACGACGAGGTGGAGCGGCCGGCGCCCGGAGCCGATGGCCGCGGCGAGGCGCCACGCGCGACGTTGCGGCCCCCCGCGGGCGGAGCCCGCGATCAGCCCTGACGCCGCGTGCTACGATCAGCCCGCCATGTCCCCGCTGCTCCGCTTCGCGGCCGTCGCGGCGCTCCTCGGCGCCGCCATCGGCGCCATGGTTCGCGCCGCCCCGGCCGACGCGCCGTCTCCCGCGGCATCGCCCGGCGCTCGATACCTGAGCGGCCTCCTGCTCGAGGAACGCCGCGGCCGCATCGTCGCCACCCGGGTCCTTCCGGGATCGCCGGCCTCGCAGGCCGGGTTGAAGGAGGGAGACGTCCTGCTCGTGATCGACGACGTATCGCTCGTCAATCTCGATCGCATCTCCACCCGGGAGGTGTTCCGGATTTTCGATCGAGCGAGCGGCCCGAGCGTCCGGCTGGTCGTCGGTCGCGGCGCCACGACGCTCGGCGCCTCGCTGCCGCTCCACGGGGCCGAAGCCAGCCAGCCGTCGCCTCCCCGCGGGGAGATCGAGGTCGGCCAGGCGGCGCCAGGATTCAGCGCCCGGGACCTGAAGGGATCCGAGGTGTCACTCGCGGCCCTGCGAGGACGTCTCGTCCTCATCGACTTCTGGGCGTCCTGGTGTCCGCCGTGCCGGGAGACGGCCATCGTGCTCCGCCGCCTCGCCGACCAGTACGGCGATCGGCTGGTCATCATCGGCGTCAGTCTCGACGAGGATCCGAAGGCGTTCGAGGCTTTCGTCTACAACCATCACCTTCCCGGACACCAGATCGGGGACGGCGGACCGTTCGGCCCGATCAGTGTCCTGTATGGAGCCCCGGAAGCGGCCATCCCCTACTCCGTCCTGGTGGCGCCGGACGGAACCATCCTCGCCGCCGGCCGGTCGCTGTCGGACAAGGACGAGATCATCGCGCGCCTGATTGGTCCCCCGGACTCCGACCATTGAGCGGAGGGCGGGCCTCCTGAGCCGGCTTCTGCGCGGGGCCGTATGGCTGTCCATGGCCCTGGCCGCCGGACCCGGGGAGAGCGTCGGGGCCGAGGAGCCGGCGCGGCTCGACGACCCTTTCCCGGTCCGCAATCAACTCCCGCTGGGCCTGCCGTTTCTGGAGGAGCCTCCCCGCTCCGCCTTCCTCGTGGCCCCGGGGATCGCGGAGGCGAGCCTGGGGCTGGCCTATGAGACCACGCTCTCCGCGAGCGACTCCCTGGTCGATCTCTACCGGGAGGACGACTTCGCCACCTACGACGGACTGGTGACCCAGGCGATCCTGGAGGGCGTCGCCGCCGGCTCACCCTCCGACAGCGCCTACTACCTGGATGGGGAGACCCTGCGTGCCGTCCTCGGAGGGCGCCTGGGGCTCATGAACCACCTGGAGATCGATTTCGAGATCCCTCTCCTGATGCACACCAGAGGCTTCCTGGATTCTCCGATCGATTCCTACCACGCCTGGTTCGGGTTCCCGGACGGCGGGCGGACCGCGTTCGCGCGCGACCAGTACGTCGTCGGCTACTCGGATGCCGGACGTACGGTCTTTCTGGAGGATTCACCGCCCGGACTCCGGCTCGGAGATCTCGTCGTCTCGGGCCGCGTCGGCCTCTTGAAAGAGGCGACGGGGCGCTCCGCCCTCGCGGCCTCGCTCGCGGCGAAGCTGCCCACCGGCTCGATCGAGCGTTTCGACGGCAGCGGACACGCGGATTTCGCCCTGGGCCTTCAGGCCTCCTGGAGGTTCGAGCGCGCAACGCTTCACGCGGGGGGCGGATTCTCCCGCCTCGGGACCTGGAGCCTGGAGCCCGGGTTCGAGATGGGGGACCGCGGGAGCCTCTTCTTGACCTGGGCCTACCGCGCCACCCCTCTGTCGGGCATCGTGGTGCAGCTTCTTGGGGGAGCCGGTCCGTTTCCACGCCGTGACGACGGCAGCCTGGGACGGCCCGCGCTGGAAATCGCCGCGGGGATGCGACACGCGGGGGGGGCCTCCTGGACGATCGAATGGGCCCTCCTCGAGAACCTCACTCGAGATCTCAATGTGCCCGATTTCGGCCTGTTTTTTGGGATCAGCCGGCGTTTCGCATGGCGAAAAGGGGCCGTGGCAGGGACCTGACCCCGGAAAGCCGCGCCTGGCACCCGATTCCCGGGGCCCCCTCCATGCCGTTCCCGGCCTGCCCCGGGTGACAAGTTATGGTCTTTCCTTTATTTCGGTTGTCTTTCCTGGATCTCCCTCGTATCATTCCCTGCATCTCGATTGTGAAATCGCTGCCCCGGTGCCGGTCAGGTCGCCTGGCCGGACAGCGGGAGGGAGAGGCGGTGAGGATTCATGGAACAACTTGACAAGTCGGCGATCGGCGGACGCATCCGGCAGCTGCGCAAGTCGCGAGGGCTGCGGCAGTGGCAGATGGCTAAAATTCTGGGCGCGACCCAGCCGGCCGTGCACAAGTACGAGAACGGCATCGTGCCTGAAGTGAAGCGGCTTCTCGAGATCGCTCGGATCGGGAACACCTCGGTCGAGTGGATCCTGACCGGCCGTCACTGGGACAACGGCTCGGCCGAGATGGATCGGATGAACGTCGACGTCTGCGATCTGGCGCAGCAGCTCCACACGTTCAGTCCGGAGGAACGCCGCGCCATCGGCTCGGCCCTCGAGGTGCTGCACGCGGCCGGCCGCGAGCTGCGGTCGGCGACGGGATACGAGCCCCGCGAGCTGGGTGACGCGGAGCTCGGGAGGCGGCTGCGATCGCTCGAGGCGCACGTGCTGGAGCCGCTGATGGCGGCGCTGGCGGTCTACGACGCCGTCGTCACGACCCTCGCCAGGGCGCGGGTGCGCGAGCTGCACGCCTTCTCCCAGAGCGACTCCGAGGTCGCCGGGCCCCGCGTCGACGTCGCCGTCGACGTCCCCGATCTCCAGAAGAACGCCGGCTGATTCGCGTCCCGCGGCTTTGACACCCGATCCCCGGGCGGCGTAGCCTCTGGCCGTGGATCTGTTCGAACGCAAGGATCCCGGATCGCCACCGGCACGGACTCCGGCTCCCCTCGCTGAACGGCTGCGCCCGCGATCGTTCGAGGAGGTCCTCGGCCAGGAGGACCTGGCCGGCCCGGACGCCGCCCTGCGCACTGCCGTCGAGCGCGACGAAGTCGCGTCGATGATCCTGTGGGGCCCCCCCGGCTCCGGGAAGACGACGCTGGCCCGCCTCGTCGCGGAAAAGACCAGGGCCCGCTTCGTCGCCTTCAGCGCCGTCCTGTCGGGCATCAAGGAGGTCAAGGAGGTCATGGCCGCCGCGCAGCAGGGCGGTCGGAGAACGCTGCTGTTCGTCGACGAGATCCACCGCTTCAATCGGGCGCAGCAGGACGCGTTCCTGCCCGCGGTGGAACAGGGCACCATCGTGCTCATCGGCGCCACGACGGAGAACCCTTCCTTCGCCATCAATCCGGCGCTGTTATCCCGCTGCTCCGTCTTCGTCCTCAAGCCACTCGGCGAAGCGGATCTCGTCCGGCTGCTGCGACGGGCCCTGGAGGACCCGCGCGGCCTCGCCGGGCATCGGCTGGAGGTTCAGGAGGACGTGCTGCGGGCCCTGGGGTCGCGGTGCGCCGGGGACGCCCGGCGGGCCCTCAACACCCTCGAGGCGGTGGCGCTGCTCGCCTCGGGCGGCGGAGGTCCCCGGGAGGAGGGGGAACGCCGCGACGGGCCCGTCCGCGTCGTGACGCGGGGCGACGTCGCGCGCGCCCTGCAGCGCGCGGCGCTCCGGTACGACAAGACGGGCGACGAGCACTTCAACCAGATCTCGGCGCTGCACAAGTCGTTGCGCAACGGCGACGCGGATGCCGCCCTCTACTGGCTCGTGCGCATGCTGGAATCGGGCGAGGACCCGCTCTACATCGCCCGGCGGATGATCCGCTTCGCGAGCGAGGACGTCGGCAATGCCGACCCGGGGGCGCTGCGCCTGGCGCTCCTGGCCCGCGAGGCCTTCGAGTCGCTCGGCATGCCCGAGGGGGCGCTGGCCCTGGCGCAGGCGGCGATCTACCTGGCCGGAGCGCCGAAGAGCGACTCGGTCCTCAAGGCGTACGAGCGGGTCCTCCAGGACCTGAGCCACGGGGAGGCGGATCCCGTGCCTCCGGCGCTGTGCAATGCCCCGACCGCGCTCATGAAGGACCTGGGATACGGGCGCGAGTATCAGTCCGCGCACGACTCCGACGACGGGACCGTCGATCTCGAATGCCTGCCCGCCAGGCTCCGCGGACGGCGCTACTATGAGGCCAAGCCGGTCGGCCAGGAGAGCGCTCTCGCGGCGCGCCTCCGGACCCTCGAGGAAGCGCGCGCGCGGCAGGCGGCCGCGCGCCGGGGGCCCGGCGCGTCTACGAGCGCGCCGCGGCCGCGCCGATCACCCGAATGAGGCGCCAGGTGGCGTCCTTCTCCGGGCAGACGTCGCACATCGGCAGGATGCGTCCCTCGGCGAACTCCAGGACCGTGTCGCGGCCTTCGAGCTGGCAGGTCACGCACCTGTAGGCGCCGGAGATGCGACATCGCTCGCCGCTTTTCCACGTCTTCGATGAGTTCACCCAAGCCTCCGCGTCGGACGCCGATTCTAGAGCAGCCCGGAGCGCGCGTCAAAGGCGTCCTGCCGGATCGGGCCGGCTCAAAAAAAAGAGGGGTGACGACCGTCACCCCTCCCAGGATCTTTCCGAAGCAGGATCCTACCGCTTCGATTTCTTCTTCCCCTTCTTCTTGGCGGCCTTCTTCTTCTTGGCTATGACTCCTCACCTCCTTTCGACTTGACGTTCGAGTGCGCAGGATGAGAGTGTCGCGCGGCGAAGAACGGGTGTGAGAGATTCCATCGAATGGCTGAAATCATCGAGACGCTGATTATTAACCTGGGGATCACGCACTGTCAATACAGTGCACGACCACGACACGATCGTGCGGCGCGTCGATCGCGCGCCGACACGCGGCGCTGGAGATGTGCTCGCCCTCGTTCCGCGGGCGTCCTCGGTCCGGATGTCGTGGCACGACGATCGCGGGAGGCGTCGGATAGCGGAGAGGCCGCGCGCGATCGAGACGACCTCGCGGTCCGGCGTCACTCCGGAGCGCGCCGACATCCCGATCCGGACCCTTGGCGGCCCACCGCCGGAACGCGGGGTGCCGGACTGCCGGGAGACGCGGCCGACTTGACCCGACCGCGCGGATCGGCTACCTTTCCCGTTGTCACGCCATCTGGGGTGAGTGACTTTCCCCCTTCAGGAACGGCCAGATCCATTGACTGACGAAGACCGATCCGGCCCCGGCCGGCACCCCCACCATGGGGGCGACAGGCCCGGCCCGGCCCACCAACAGCCGACGCAAGCGCACGGGTCGCACCCGACGCCGGAGTCGTCGTCTGCGCACGGCTCCGGGGGAGGGTCCCCGCAGGCCGGCGACTCTCCGGGAGGCCCGCCGGGCCGCCCGCGCCACCGCCGCCGCGGCCGCCGCTGGCGCCGTGGGCGCGACCGGGGCGCCCGGCACGGCGTCCCGTCCCATCAGGGCGGATCGCCCGCGCCGGGGGGCTCCTCCGAACAGCACCAGCCCCGGCCGGGCGCAGACGTCGCCGGTTCTGTGTCGTCGACCAGCGCCGCGCCCGTCGAAGCGCGGGGGGTCCTCGAAGTCATCGGCGACGGCGGCGGGTTTCTCCGCCAGCCGGAGCGGAACTACCGCCCCACGCCCGAGGACGCCTACGTCCCGAGGGATCTGCTCGCGCCCTTCCTGCCGGGGGGCGTGGGTCCGTCGACCAACGGCACCGGCGTGGAAGGTGCCGAGATCGAAGGCTTGGCGGCCGCCGCATCGGGTCGCGGAGCCCAGGCCGCGGGCGCTCCCGCCGAGCACCACTCCGGCCGTCACGGTCACGGGCGCGATGGACGGCACGGCCGTCACAGCGGTCGCGGCGCGCCGGGCGGATCCTCTCCCCGACTGACGCAGATCCGTACCATCAACGGCCTGCGACCCGACGAATACGCGCAGCGCCGGCCGTTCTCCACGCTGACCTCGATCGACCCCTTCGAGCACATCAAGCTCGAGACCGATCCGAGCGAGATCTCGACGCGTGTCATCGACCTGCTCACACCCATCGGCAAGGGACAGCGCTGCCTAATCGTGGCGCCGCCGAGGGCCGGAAAGACGACCCTCCTGCAGAAGATCGCCGCGGCCATCACCCGCAACCATCCGGAGATCCACCTCATCGTCCTCCTCGTCGACGAGCGGCCGGAGGAGGTCACCGACATGAAGCGCAACGTCCGCGGGGAGGTGATCGCCAGCTCGTCGGACGACATGGCCCGGCATCATGTCTCCGTGGCGCGCATCGTGCTCGAGCGCGCCCGCAGGCTCGTGGAGGTCGGCCGCGACGTGGTCATCCTGCTCGACTCCCTGACCCGCCTCGCGCGGGCCCACAACACGGCCGCTCCGGGGACCGGCCGGACCCTGTCCGGCGGCCTGGACGCGCGCACCATGGAGCAGCCGAGGCGGCTGTTCGGCGCCGCCCGCAAGGCCGAGGAGGGCGGCAGCCTCACCGTCATCGCCACGGCCCTGGTCGACACCGGCTCGCGGATGGACGACGTCATCTTCCAGGAGTTCAAGGGAACGGGGAACATGGAGCTGGTGCTCGACCGCGATCTGTTCGAGCAGCGCATCTACCCCGCGGTCGACATCGCCCGATCAGGGACCCGCAAGGAGGAGAAGCTGTTCTCGCGCGAGGACCTGCCCCGCATCCACCGTCTGCGCCGCGCCCTGTTCGACATGAAGGCGCGCGATGCGATGTCCAAGCTGATCGAGAAGCTGGGGAAGTACCCGACGAACGCCGCCTTCCTCAAGGTCCTCGACGGCTGAGGCGCTCCGGCGCCCGCGCTGCCTGCAGGAGGGCGGCGCCGCCCCTTACAAAGCGTTGAGATAGCTCTGGAGCTGGCGCTTCTCGCGCGGATCGATGCGCGCGAACTGAAGCACGGCCTCGAACGCATAGCCTTGCTGCGGCCGCGCGAGCTTATCGCAGCGCAGGACCACGGCATCGACGGGGATCGCGACCGGCTGGTGCAGCGGCCCGCCAACGATGGTCAGGATGATCTGCAGGCGGGATGCCGACGCCAGGCGCTCGCTCGACACGCAGCGCGCCCCGCCCACCCCGACGTCGACCGTCACCAGTTTCAGATCGGCCGGCAGGTTGTCGCCCGCGACCACCCGCACATCGAGCCGCACCAGGAACCGATGGTGCTGCCGCCGTTCCGCGCCCGCCGTCACGCCGCCGATCCTAGCACGGCCGCGGCGCCGGTCGATCCGGACGCGCGGGCGACAGGCTACCTCTTGAAGTGGAACGGCACGCTCGTCACCACGACCCCCTGGCGGAACAGCAGCGCCCCCTTGATCAGGAAGGCCGACTGGTTGTGGAACAGGCCCTCCCACCAGTGCGCGGTCACGAACTCCGGCAGCACGACCGTCACCATCTCGTTGCGCCGCTTCCCGTGCATCAGATCGTCGATGTGATCGACGAGCGGGCGGATCAGGGACCGGTACGGAGACTCCAGGATCCGCAGCGGCACCCCCCCACCCCAGGTCTTCCACTGCTGCTGGATCTTCGCCGCCCGGTGCGGGTCGAGGCCCACGTGCACCGCCTCGACCTCGTGGGCGATCGACTTGGCGTAGCGGAGCGCGTAGATCGTGGCCCGGTTGACCGCCGAGATCGGCACGATGGCGGTGTGGCGGATCGGGCGCTCCGGTTCCATCTCCACCAGCGACAGCTGCGACCTGACGTAGAAGTAGTGACGGTGGGTGCGCAGGAACGAGACGACCAGGATCGGGATCAGCACCACCACGATCCAGGCGCCGTGGGTGAACTTGGTCACCGCGATGACGACGAGGGCGGCCCCCGTGGCGGTGGCGCCGGCGGCGTTGAC
>Ga0075428_100007137_pt1 | contig 12377 bp, 7 predicted proteins | sample RhiMetdeltSRZDD2_FD_75291 | JGI IMG/M metagenome (GOLD analysis project Ga0075428, IMG submission 75291) | Populus rhizosphere microbial communities from Tennessee, USA - Rhizosphere MetaG P. deltoides SRZDD2 | ecosystem: Host-associated > Plants > Roots > Rhizosphere > Soil | place: USA...
TAAATGGCGCCGCTGCGCGGGTCGCGGATGTCGACGCCAAGAACGCCAGCGCTCTGCACCGCGGTCGGAATCGTCGAGAAAATCGCCTGCCGTCGCTCCTGCCTGAAGCCTTCGTAGTCGACCAGGAAGAACGCTTTGTCGCGCATCACCGGGCCGCCAAGAACGCCTCCGAATTGATTGCGGCGCAGCGGCGGCTTCTTGCCGTCGGGCGGCAGGAAATGGGGCGCCGCGTTCAGCTTCGTGTCGCGGAAGAACTCCCAGCCCGATCCGTGAAGCTGATTCGTCCCGCTCCGGAGCGCTACGTTAACGGTCGCTCCTGCTGCGCGGCCGTATTCCGCGCTCTGGTTGTTGGTCACGACGCGGAATTCGCGAACGGCATCGGGCGACGGCTGCATCACCTGATTCGAAAAGCCCTGATTGCTCGTGCCGTACGCGTTGTTGTCGAGACCGTCGATGAGAAAGTTGTTGAAGACGCTGCGCAATCCGTTGACGTTGAACGCACCTTCCCGCGGCGTGCTGTTCGTGCTCTTGTTCAACGCCGACTGGCGGACGCCCGTCGTCAGCAGAGCGAGCGACGAATATTCCCGTCCGTTGAGCGGCAGCTCGCGAATGGCGGTCTCGGAGATCACCTCACCGCGCTGGCTCGTTTCGGTTTCCACCAGCGGCGCCTCTGCGGTGACCTCGAGCCGCTCGGATACCTGGCCAACGGCCATCTGCAAGTCGATCCGCTGACGCGCGCCCACCTGCACGGGGATGTTGTCGACGAGCGCCACCGCAAATCCCATCTTTTCTGCCGTGATGACGTACATTCCTGGACGGACCGTCGCGAACTCGTAGACGCCTTCTCCGTTCGTCGTACGGGTCGCCGACACACCGGTTTCTGAATTGGTGAGCGTCACGGTCGTAGTAGGCACCGCGGCGGCGGTGGTGTCACGGACTGTTCCGACGACGGATGCCGTGTCGAACTGCGCGTAGGCCGGTACGGCGCAGAGAACGATCAGAACCATGAACAAGCGGTAGGCATTCGGGCGCATCGTCACCTCGCTGGATTCCATTACTCGGGTTCCAGCGAGAGTAGTGAGCCGATGTAAACGAGGGTCGAACGCTCCGTGGCAGCCACGTAACGTTCGTGGGACATGCGAGGCCACACACGTGGCCCGCGAACCGCCCGGTACTTTGCGCGAGTCCTCGAACCAACCTCAGGCGTCGGATCGACTGAGCGTCATCGCGAGCTCGCAGAATTCCGTTTGGTCTCCGCGGAGGTGTCTGGTGTGCGCGTCAATGCTTCGCTCAGCACGCGTCCCTCGGCGCGAGGAAGTGTCACGCCCGCAAGGAATGCGAGCGTCGGCGTGATATCGACGGGACTGGCAGGCGCGAGATATTCGCCGGGCGTAATGCGCTTGCCCATCAGCAGAATTGGCACGTGCGTGTCGTAGTCGTACGCAGATCCGTGGCCGGTCGCCGTGACACGAATCGTCCAATACGGTCTGGGGACAACGAAGAGATCGCCGCTCCGCTCGGCATCGTAGCTGCGCGCGAGCCGTCGGACGATCGCATCGTCGGCGGATGCGTTGACCATCAGGTCGTCGCGCGTGAAGACATCCTGGACGCCGGGAAGCGATCGGAGCGAGCGGCGGAGCGCACTGAGGACCACGCCGCGCGCCGCGAGACGATCGAAGATACCGGGAGCGAGATAGATCTCATCGTCGAGAATGTGGGACACGTATTTCCCGGGGCCAAAGGCGGAGCGCAGCGCGACGTCAGTGGTCTGCTCGAGCTGTCGCGGATCGATTCGACCCGCGTCGATGCCGCGTGCCGCGAGCCGCTCCACCAGCGGCGCCACGCCGTGATCGCTCGACAGCGCGACGACAAGATTCTCGGGACCGACCAGGCGCTCAACGTCTGACAGCAGTTTGCCGATCGTGCGATCGAGGCGCACGAGTACGTCCTGCACCTCAGGACTCTCAGGGCCGTAGTCGTGGCCGACTTTGTCCAGGGCGGAAAAACTGACGGCGATCATGTCCGTGCTGCCTGTCTGTCCCAGACGAAACGTGCGCGCCACGTCAAGCGCCATCTCCGCCAGGTATTCGTCAGAAAACGGACTCTCCTGCCACCGATCGTAGAACCCCTGATCCGGGGATGGCGAACTTCCCTTGAGTGAGTGCGGAAAGCTCGCCGACATCCCAGCTGGGACGTGCACACCGATGGCGGGATCCTCGTAGAGGTACGCGGAGGTCGGCAGCGCGCGGTCCCAGACCTTCGCGAAATCATCCTCTAGGGGATGGCGCCGTACGAAATCGACGACAGCTGTGACCGGTGCCTTCGCGAACGCCGTTGATGTCACGAACGTTCCCGAATCGTCGAACCACACGACCGCGTCGGGCCGACGGCCGGCCAAAGGAATCGCGGCACGCGCTTTCAATGAGAATCCAACCGCGCGGCCGGCCGGATCCAGTTGTGCGCGTAGTTCGTCGGCGAGCGTCGACACGCGGAGCGGCGCGGCACTGTCGCCTGGACCGGTGACGGCCTTGCCGTACGACACCGGCGCGACGTTTCGATCCTCGGTGCACGGCACTTCGATATTCCTGCTCCGATCCCACCAGCTGTTCATCACCATGCCGTGCGTCGACGGGAGCGTGCCCGTGCCGACCGTCGAATGGCTGGCGCACGTCACGGTGCCGAAGTACGGATAATTCGCCTGCCGGAACCACGCTCCTGACGTGAGCAGCCGCTGCAAGCCGCCGCTCCACTGGCCACGGAACTTGTCGACGTAATCACCGCGCATCTGATCGACCATCAGCAGCACGATCAGTTTCGGGCGGCGATGGTTCGACTGTGCGTGCAGCACCAGCGACGCGGCCACGCAGGCGCACACGACGGCGCAGGCGCGGCGAAGCGTGTTCGTCATCCTCAGAATTCCACCTTCACGCCAAATGTCGTCCACCAACGGTAATGTTCTTCCTGCAAAACCCGCTCGCGCACACCCTGGTAGTACCGCAGGAGCGCGTCGTTGAGATTCATTCCCTCGACGTACGCACGAACGTTCCGGGTGATCGTCTGCGTCGCCGAGACGTCCAGTTGGCTATTGCGGTCGTAATAACGGTCGAGCGCGTTGGTGGCGCCGATGACGTCGACGTACGAGCCGTGGAAATTCACCGCAACACGACCCGTGAAACCACGCTTTTCGTATGACATCGCCAGGTTGGCCATGTGACGCGACTGGCCGGGGAGCGTCGCGCCCGAGTGACCGGGAATCGCTGCCGATGAGGTCGTGTATGTATAGTTCGCATACACTCCCAGCCCGTCGAGCGGCGACGGCAGAAAGCGAAGCTGATTCTGCAGTGCAACCTCTGCTCCACGAACGGTGGCCGCCTCGCCGTTGAGCGGCTGCGTCACCTGATACTGTGAGCCGATGATGATCTCTGTCGATGTGAACGTATAGATGTAGTCCTGCAGGTGCTTGTAGAACAGGCCCGCCGACACGACGCCGACGGATCTGAAGTAGTGCTCGGCAAGCGCGTCGACGTTCCACGATGTCGTCGGTCGGAGATCGGCAGTGCCGAGCGCGATCGTCAGCGCGTTGTCATCCTGCGCACGGTACGGCACGGCGTCGTAATAATTGGGACGGGCGAGCGAGCGCGTCACCGCGACGCGCCTGTTGGTCTCGGGTGTCACTGCGTAACGAACGTGGATGGCCGGTAGCGGAATGCCGTAGCTCGTTGTCGCCTCGAGCGGCGCGCTCGAGAGCCATGCGCCGTTCGGCGCAAACCGCACATCGCGGCCGATAAAGTCCGCGGTCGTGTACTCGTAGCGAATCCCGGGCAGCACATAGAGCCTTCCGGCAAAGATCTCGCCCATCACGTACGCCGCGCTGGTCCGTTCGGTGCCGTCGAAATTCTCCGCGTCACGTTGGTGGTTCACTGCGACGGTCATCGGTGCGAGCGAGGGGATGCCTCCAACGAGCGATTGACTCAAGTACGGACGCAAATCGTACCGGCCGCTGAGAAATTGCGGTAAGTCGTCGACACCGGTCTCAATGAAACCCCGCATCGCCAGCGGTGTATTGCTCGCGTAGGTCGATTCGTTGCGGTCGCGCCCCTTCCGCTTGTCCCGGAACTTCACGCCGGCTTTCAGGAATGTGGCAGAGGAGCCCGTCGATCTCAGCGAACGCCGCACGTTGACAAGGGCCACGACGTCACGGTCGTTGGCGTAGTTGGTCGCACGGATCTGCTGCTGGAAGTTGTAGTTGTTCGGGTCGTCATTGAGAGGATTGGCCTGCACGTTGTCGGGAACGATCGACGTCGACGTCACATTTGGTGCAAACGTCACTCGTGGCTCGCGGAACGTCGTCGTCATCGTCAACGGGTCGACCTGGTCGGAGTAGGCGGCACTTACCTGATAGTCGAGCGTCGAGGCGGCGCCGATGAGCGCGTTGCCGCTGAGTCCCAGCGAGGCGATGCGCTCGACGTGCGTCCGATCGCGCAGCTCGCGATCGATGCGGCTGTTACCGACGGCCCAGCGGACGCGCTGACGGTTCTCGTGATCGTCGATGAACCGGTTAAAGATGCCGCGCAGCGTCATATTCGATGAGGCACGCCTGAAATCGAGCGCACCGCTCGCTCCGAAGCGCCGCCGGTTCACCTGGTAGTACCGCGGATTGAGTTCGTTGAGGGCGAGCGACGGCGTATACGTCACCTCGATGTCCTGATTGCCGCGTGTGGTGGTCGACTCGCTGAAGGATCCGATGAGACCCAGCGCCCCGCCCATGAAACGGCGTCCGCCCGTGGCAGTGGCATTGCTCTGTCCCCAGTCGGTCAGCATCGGGTTGAAGCCGCCGCCAATGGGATCCGAGGAAACGCGCCCTGTCAGGAGCCTGCTTCGTCACCAGATTCACACTGCCGCCAATCGAGTCCGCGTCCACGTCGGGCGTGAGCGCTTTGGACACTTCAATTGCCTGCAGCAGCTCGGAGGGGATGACGTCCACGGCCACCTGACGCAGCAGCGGGTCCGGCGAAGGGATGCGCTGGCCGTCGATCATCATCGCGTTGAGACGGGCTTCGGTGCCGCGCACGCTGACATCCCGGCCTTCACCCTGATCCTTCGAAATAGAAATGCCGGGAACACGTTGTGTCGTTTCCGCGGCGTTGCGATCGGGAAACGATCCGATCTGATCCGCTGACACAATGTTCTGAATGTTTGGCGCTGCCTTCTGCTGGTTCAACGCGCGCTCCTCGGCGTCGCGAAACAGCGAGGCCGTCACCAGTACGTTCTCTTCGATGTCGCCGACCGCCAAATCACCGAGATGAACGACGGCACCTGGCTCCGCCGTCATCGATCGCGTCCAGTCAGGTCGGCCTAGATACGTAATCTTTACGGTGACCATGCCGGGATGAAGGCTGACGATTCGGAACCGCCCATCGCGGCCGGTCGCGGTCCGTGCATACCCTTCATTCACGCTGACTTCAGCACCTGGAAGTGGCTCGCCCGTCATGACATCGATCACGCGCCCGTCGATGACAAACGAACCAGTCGTCTCAGACTGCGCGGCGATCGGGCCTGGGACCGCGACCGCGCAAAGGCACACGAGGAACACGAAGAATTTGCACGTATGACGACTGCGCAAAGACGTTCGCGGAGTTGCTCAGTCGATCCCGTGCCGGAAAAACGAGGAATCTCTGAATCAGCGACGCGCCGCTGTGACGCGCCTATGACGTCTCGGTAACGTGCGAGGCGAGCGCATCGCGAACGTCAACGTCTCGTGGGATTCGACGCGATACGCAGAGGTCATGCAGTCGGCCTTTCGTGGGCTGCGGCGAGACGCCACACGGCCACTGGCAGCGCCACGCTTCCCGCGACCGGCAGCACACGCATCGCTACGCGGACCGGCCACACCAGGCGTGCACCGGTAACCGTCGCACCGTTGTCGCAGATTGAACGGAGACGGTCACGCCTGGACAGATACTTGTCGTGCAGGTAAATACAATCCGCCCCCATGGCGGCGTCCAGGATTTGTACCTCCGACGCCATAGTCCGGCCGTCGGTATCGAGCCGATCGATCAGCCGACGGGCGACATACACGTCGTGCAGGCGCCCGAGCACCTCCTGCGTTTTGCGAAGGTCACGCAGCGCATCACTCTTGTCGACCCACAGCCCTGTCGCATCGGCAATTTCGAGCGCGTACCGCAGCTTCTTCGTCACAATTCGTACACGATGCAGCCGGTTCGGCATGAATACGGCGGAGGCGCGGTCCAGCGCGTCGGCGAGAGCATGACGTCTGGAGGCCACTTCCGAAGCGACCGCCGCGCGCCAATCCTTCCAGAACGCGAGCGTCATCGGCGAGGGGGAGTCGCGTAACGTCGCGATCGGTCGCAGCTTCACCTTGTCGAGCGTCTTCACGAGGCGTCGGCGTGTGCGCCTCTGCTCGTCTGCGACAAGCGGCAGGATCGAGCCGATGGCGCCCGCCGCGGAAGGGAGTCGCTTCGCCAGCGTGTCGAATACTTCATGCGTCATGTCCGCTTCGCGGACGGCGCCGAGCGCACGGCCAAGCCGCTTGCAGAGCTTGACGCGATCTGAATCGGCTCCGTCGGTCACCGCGAGCACCGCTCGAAGCCGCCGTGTCGCAATGCGCGCCTGGTGGACGCTCTCGCCGTCGCCATCACGGACGCCGGCCCACTGCGTGCGCAAAACACCGACATTCTCAACGGCGAGCTGATGTGGCGTTCGATAGGGGGTCATCACGTGACGGCAATGCAACAGCGGAACCACTCGACGTTACATCTGTAACGTTGGGGCGTTCGCCGGATTTCGTGCTAGTAAGGGCACGACGGGCGCGTCCGGCGACCACGACCCCGAAACCTTAGCCACATGAACGAGACATCCGCGTCCGATATATGCAAGCAGTTACCGGTGGAGTCACCGGTCTTGGGGAATGTTCCGTGCGTGATGGGACTGTGTTATCTCCGTTTTGTATACTGCGCCGCCCCATCGTGTCCCTAACTGACGTGTCTCGTTTCTCACCAGCCGATCACCGCGAAGCATCGAGATCGGCACCGCTCGATGATGCACCGCCCGCCACGATTCAGGCTGCGTCGCTCGCAGCGGTGTGGATGGACCGAGACCTGAGCTGGCTCGAATTCAACCATCGAGTGCTCTCCGAAGCCCTTGACCCCCGAAATCCGCTGCTCGAGCGTGTCAAGTTCCTCGCGATCTTCTCGTCGAACCTCGACGAGTTCTTTATGAAACGGATCTCGCTCCTGCGGGAGGGGTCCTCATCGGGACAGCGGGATCTGTTCAGGCAGATCCGAAATCGGGTCGAGCCGATGCTGCGGCGGCAGGCAGAGCACTTTCTTCGCTGCATCGTTCCGGAACTCTCTGATCACGGCATCCATCTTCGGCGATGGAACGAACTGACGGAGAATCAACGGATCGAGCTCTGTACGTACTTCGATCGGCAAGTGTCACCTGCGCTGACGCCTCTGATCATTCAGCCGACGCAACCGTTCCCCTTCTTCTCGAATCTGTCGTTGTCGCTGGCGTTCGTCGTCGGGGACGAGAAGGCGCAGCAACTGCTGGACGCTCGCATCAAAGTACCGTCCGAGCTGCCGCAGTGGGTTTCAGTGCGTACTGATGTTCGATCCGGCGACCAGGTATTCGTCCGTCTTCACGAAATCATCAGGGAGAACGCGCACAAGCTGTATCGCGGGATGCGGATCACGGCACCCACGCTGTTTCGCGTCACGCGTGACGCCGAAGTCGAAATGAACGAAGACGCCGATCAGGGTCTGCGCGAGCTCGTGAGAGCGCAGATACGCCGGCGCCGGTACGAGCCAGCGGTGCGGCTCGAATTCTCGATCAACGCCAACGACCGGATGCGCCGCATGTTGCAGCAGCGCTTCAAGCTCGCTGACCACGACGTGTACGAGCTCGAAGGCGAACTCGATTACACCAGCCTGTTCCAGATCGCGGCGCTCGACGTGCCCGAGTTGCGCGACATCCCATGGGTTCCCGTGACGCCCCCGCGCCTCGACGGCGATGTCGGCATGTTCGAAGCGATTCGCGAGGGCGATCTGCTCGTTCACCATCCGTACGAGAGTTTTGACGAGAGCGTCGAGCGCTTCATCACCACCGCCGCGGAGGATCCGCAGACGGTTGCGATCAAGATGACGGTTTACCGGGTCGGCGACGATACGCCGTTTGTCCGATCGCTCATCAAGGCGGCGGAGGCCGGCAAGCAGGTCGCCTGCGTCATCGAACTCAAAGCGCGATTCGATGAAGAGCGCAACCTGCATTGGGCGTCGGAACTCGAGCACGCCGGAGCACACGTGACCGTCGGCGAAGTGAAGCTCAAGACGCACGCGAAGGTCGCACTCGTCGTCAGACGGGAGGCACCTGGTCTCCGCAGCTATGCGCATATCGGAACAGGCAATTACCACGTGCGGACGGCGCGGCTCTACACGGACGTCGGTCTGCTCACATGCGACGAAGCACTTACTGCGGACGTCGTCAGCCTGTTTCACTACCTCACCGGTCGGTCAGAGATGCCTGACTTGCGCGCACTGCTTATCGCGCCGACCGGCATGCGCCAGCGATTCCTGGATCTTATCGCACGCGAAATCGAGAATCGCCGCGCGGGCCGTCCGAATCGGATCGTGGCCAAGATGAATCAGCTCGAAGATCCGGCGATCATTGCGGCCCTGTGCGACGCATCGCGCGCCGGAGTACCGATTGACTTGATCATCCGCGGCTTCTGCTGCCTGCGGCCTGGAGTCGAAGGGTTCAGCGATACGATCACCGTCCGGTCGATCATCGGCCGGTTCCTCGAGCATTCACGCATCTTTTACTTCGCGGCGGGCCAGGCCGATCCGATCGACGGCGATTTTTTCATCGGCTCTGGCGACTGGATGTATCGAAATCTCTCGAGACGGGTGGAGATCGCGGCGCCCGTCACCGTGCGCACCGCGCGCGAGCGTCTGTGGGAGATTCTCGACGTGTCTCTCCGCGATCATCGGCAGGCATGGCTGATGGATCGCGACGGCAGTTACACGCAGCTTCGTTCACGCGATGACGGTGACGAAACCTCCACACGCGGTACTCATCAGACCCTGATGGATCTCACGCACCGTCGCCTGCAGGAGTCCGCGGACGCGTGACCCCCGACGGGATCCGTCACGCTGATGAGGTAGGCTCTTGTCTATATGACCGACCGAAAAACGCCAAGGGGGCCGGAGGCATTGGAGGCCGCACGGGCGGCCCTACGAACACTCAATGACGCGCTAGAGACAGCCAAGCAGCTGAAAGCGAAGTCGCGGGACGCAAAGCGGCGGGTCAAGGTCGCAAAGAAAGCCGCGAAACAGGCGGCCAAGGATGCGCGTCGGGCGCGAAAAGCCGCGGACGAGGCCCAGCGCATCTACGACAAGGCGGTCGCGCGCGCCGCGAAAGTGCGTGCGAAAGCGGCAAAGGGCAAGAAGGAGGAACGGATCCTCACGCCGAAGCGGACTTCACCGTCACGGAATCACCCGCCTTCGGCCAGACGAGCGGATCGAGGGAGCGAACGTCCACGCCGGCGCATGTGGGAAGTCGGCGAGGATGCCACCGACGACGGCAACACGCCGTTGCCGAAGCCGGCGACCGCGTCCTAGTCGCCGCTCCTACGGTTGCTATTCGGCTCGCATGAACGCGAGGTTGCCTGAGTGGACGAGAAAACGCGCGTCCACCAGCGCCGTCAGAATGGCGTCGCACAACGCCTCGTCGAGCGCCCACAGCCGACGCGCCTGCGCGCGCGTCAGCCGCAAGCCGGGCATCTCCAGAAACTCGGCGCGCACCCGCTGCAGCATCTCAGTTGGAACCGACGTCGAGACCGGTGCATTGCCCGATTGCGTACCGACACTCATCGCCGGACGTGCTCGAAAGCGCCGCTGATCTCCGCCGCGCCCGCATCGCACGGCTCGTCGGGTTCGTACCGTAGCAGTTCCCAGGCAGGAATCCGAACGCCGACGTCGTGCGAACGGATCGCGCACTGCGCTGACCGGAACTCGATGACACGAGTGTGCGCCACTCCGCTTCGAGGATGGCAGGAGACGTACACCTGGCATCCGCATCCGAGACTGACGGTGTATGACATGCTGGTGAGACTAGCGGCGGGGCGTGTCGGTCAAGTGACTTCGACGTATCCGCGGCATCAATTTTGTCGGAAGTGTGAAAGCTACGCGGGAAGTGTGAAAGCTACGCGGCCCACGAACCGTTACGGAAGAGCGTCAGCGCGACGTCGACGTTGCGGCGCAGAGCACTTCTGATCGCCGGCCAGTTCTTCTCACATCGGATCAGTGTTTTCCACGAGTAGAGATGCTTGGGCTTGTGGAAGTCGCTGTTGGCCACATACGGGTAATGTTTGAGGCTCGTCACGGGAAACAGATCGTCCCGATTGGCCGCCTCCCACACATCGACCAGATCGGCCAGCTCCTCACGGTGATCCCACAGGTAGCACGTACTGATCTCGAACCGGCGCGGCGCACGGTGATGCGGATGACAGGCGATGCTCAGCGCGCCCTGGCGACGAATCTCGCGGAGAATGGCGTCCGCCGATTGATCAGCGCTGATGTACTTCTTGATATCGAGCGCGATGATGTGTGAGTTCTTTCGACCCCGCAACCGGTTCTGCGTCACTTCGGCGCCGGCGATGACGAGCATCCCGTAGCGTTTCCAGCTGCGCTCCGCTTCCGCTTGGATTTCAGCGAGGTAGGAATCGAAATCCTGTTCGCTCAGCCCGAACCGGTGCAACCCGAGCGTGGCCATCCGTCCGACGCGCGCGAGCAGATCCTTCTTCATCAGAATGTGGTCGGTGATGGCGATGACGTCGAACTTGCCGGTGGATCCGTAGAGATCGACGACTTCGCGGACCGACAGCCTGCCGTCACTCCACCTGGTGTGGACGTGAAAGTCGCAGAGGAGAAAGGGCTCGTATCCAGGCATCAGATGCGGATATCCATGTGTGCCGTGTCTTTCGGTCGATGGTGCAGCAGCTCGGAGACGAAGTTGCGGATGTAAAGACGAAACACTTCACCCTTGCCCATCGCAATGTAGCGCCGCGCAGATGTGTGCAGATAACAGTCGTGAAACAGGCCAACCTTCCCGATTGCACACAGCCGACGACCAACGTTGGTGTCTTCGCCGTGGAACTCGATTGAGGTATCGAAGCCGCCGATCTGCTCCAGCGCCTCGCGGCGGACCGCGAAATTGCCGCCGTAGAAGATTGTGCCGATACGGAGAATGTGCTTGACGAGCAGCTGCGTCGCCGGCGCGACGGTGAAGTCGTAGGCGCGGATCAACACGCGGCCAAACCAGTCCCAGTCGTAGTACCTGTACGGACCGGACAACGCAATCAGGCTCGCATCGTCGCGGAATCGCCGCTCGATCCGCGCAATCCACGTCAGCGGCGCGCGGCAGTCCGCATCGAGGTAGACCAGAATGTCGCCTGACGCGTCCCGCCGGCCGGTTTCCCTGGCCACCACCAGCCCTTTGCGGGGCTCGTCGATTACGCGGACGGACGGAATCTGCGCGGCGGCTGCGGCCGTCTCATCGGTGCTCGCATTGTTGATGACCAGGAGTTCGTCAGGCCGACGCGACTGCGCCAGAACGGAATGAAGACAGGCCGGAAGGTAGCGCGCTTCGTTATGCGCGCAGACAATGACGGAGATCCTCAGATCCCTCGCCATCGCTGCGCGATCGTGACCGGACACCGTGGTATACCCACGCGCATTCATCCACAGCGTAATGGGGCTGCGTGACGATGGCATCTCGTCCATGCAACGGCAGCGTTAACATTGCGCTTCTCGCGCCTGCGTAGTTCTTCACGCTGGCGGCTGGTGCTTTGCACGACGACCATGTTGATGTCAGCCGATACCCTCGCGATTATTCTTGGCGGCGGCCAGGGCTCCCGTCTGTTTCCGTTGACGGCCACGCGTTCGAAGCCTGCGGTGCCCATCGGCGGCAAGTACCGGCTCATCGACGTCGCCGTCAGCAACTGTCTCCACGCGGACATCCGGCGCATCTACGTCCTGACGCAGTTCAATTCCGCCTCGCTCAACCGCCACATCTCGATGACGTATCGGCTCGACGGGTTCTCGCAGGGGTTTGTCGAGATTCTTGCGGCCGAGCAGACGCCGGACAATCCGAACTGGTTCCAAGGGACGGCCGATGCCGTACGACAGGCCGCGCGGCACTTCGCGGGATACGAAGCTCGCCATTACCTCATCCTGGCTGGCGACCATCTCTATCGGATGGACTACGAGGAGCTCGTCGCCGCGCACGAGACTCAGCGAGCCGACATTACCATTGCGGCGCAGCCTGTGGATCCCGAGATCGCAACACAGATGGGCATC
>Ga0075428_100007139_pt1 | contig 12376 bp, 6 predicted proteins | sample RhiMetdeltSRZDD2_FD_75291 | JGI IMG/M metagenome (GOLD analysis project Ga0075428, IMG submission 75291) | Populus rhizosphere microbial communities from Tennessee, USA - Rhizosphere MetaG P. deltoides SRZDD2 | ecosystem: Host-associated > Plants > Roots > Rhizosphere > Soil | place: USA...
CCAGTAGCCAGTTTCCAGTTTCCAGTAAGAGCTCGTTCTTAACTGGCAACTGCCAACTGGCTACTGGCAACCGCAACTACTTCACCATCTTCTTGTAGTTCTCCAGGCACCGCTGCGCCATCGCGAACTCGCCGTCGGGGCCGGCATGTTCCTGCTCGATCAGGTAGTACTCGACGCCACCGACTGATTCCGCCGCGTCGAACATCGGCTTCCACGGCACGTCACCCTCGCCGAAGGCCACCGTGTAGGCTCGGCCCTCGCCCTTGCCCCAGTCCTTCAGGTGCATGCTCTTGATCCGGCCGGGATTGGCCTTGATCCAGGCCGCCGTGTCGACGCCCATTTCAACCGCGGTTCCCGCGTCGAGCTGAAGGACGAAGTCCTTGGGAGTGTTCTTCGCGAGGATGTCCATCGGACGCTCGCCCCCGTCGAAGGGCTTCCATTCGGTCTGATGGTTGTGGAAGCCGGTTGCCATCTTGTGCGGCCGCAGCTTCTCGGCGGCCGCGCTCATGGAGTCGGCGAACGCTTTCCAGCCGTCGGCCCCGGCCACCTTGCCTGCGCTCGACACGATCGGGTACTTGCTGCCGATGATCTGATTGAGCTCGATCGTCTTGTTGACCGAATCACCGGTGACGGCCTGCGCGCTGTTATGGGTCGAGTGACACTTGATGCCGAGCTCGTCGAGCAGCTTCCTGACGTCTTTCGCCTGCTCGGTGGTCCAGGTCAGGTAGGGCGCATAGAACTCGACCACCTGATACCCGAGCTTCGCGACGGCGCGAACCGTGCCGGGCAGGTCTTTCACCAGATCTCCGCGCACCGAGTACAACTCGATGCCGACCGGGATTTTCTTCGACTGAGCCAACGCGGCCGATGCCGCAAACGGCGCTGCCGCCGCAGCGGCGAGGAAATCGCGGCGAGAAGGCGTGTTTTTCATGCGGGGGACAGTAGCATGAAATCGCCAATCGCTAATGGGGTCAGATCTTGTATTTCAACCTCCGGTGTTGAAATACAAGATCTGACCCCGACCGTTGGAGCACTGGATGCGCATCTTCAAATTGTTCGCGCTTTCTCTGGTCATCGCGGCTTCGTCCGGCGCCCAGCCCATGACCTACGACGTCGTCGTGTATGGCGGGACATCGGCCGGCATCATCGCCGCGGTGCAGGCGAAGCGGATGGGGAAGTCGGTCGTGGTCGTGGCTCCCGAGAAGCATCTCGGCGGGCTCTCGGCCGGTGGGCTGGGGTTCACCGACACCGGGGACAAGTCGGTGATCGGCGGGCTCTCCCGGGAGTTCTATCAGCGGGTCTGGTCGCACTACGACACGGCGGCGGCGTGGAAGTGGCAGACGCGCGACGAATACGGCAACAAGGGCCAGGGCACGCCCGCGATGGACGGCGAGCACCGGACGATGTGGATCTTCGAGCCGCATGTGGCGGAGAAGGTCTTCGAGGATTTCGTCAAGGAGTATCAGATTCCGGTCCATCGCAACGAATGGTTGAATCGTGCGACTGGCGTCGCCAGACAGGACGGACGGATAACCAGCCTGACGACCCTCAGCGGGCGCACCTACACCGGGCGCATGTTCATCGACGCGACCTACGAGGGCGATCTGATGGCGGCCGCCGGCGTGTCGTATCACGTCGGCCGGGAAGCGCAGGCCACCTACGGTGAGAAGTGGAATGGTGTCCAGATCGGGATCCTCCATCATCGCCACCACTTCGGCGTTCTGAAAGCACCGATCAGTCCGTACGTGACTCCGGGCGACCCGAAAAGCGGACTGCTGCCCCGCATCAGCGCGGCGCGGTCAGGTGAGTTCGGTCAGGCTGACGCCCGCATCCAGGCGTATTGCTACCGGATGTGCCTGACCGATCATCCCGGGAACCGGATTCCGTTCGAAAAGCCCGCAGGGTACGACCCTCGCCAGTACGAGCTCCTGCTGCGTGTGTTCCAGGCCGGCTGGCGCGAGACGTTCCAGAAGTTCGATCCGATCCCGAACCGGAAGACCGACACCAACAACCATGGTCCGTTCAGCACCGACAACATCGGCATGAACTACGACTATCCGGACGCCTCATACGAGCGTCGCCGCGCGATTCTCCAGGAGCACGAGCGGTATCAGAAGGGCTGGTTGTATTTCATCGCCAATGACCCGCGCGTGCCGGCCGAGGTTCGTGACGAGATGCGGAAGTGGGGTCTCGCGAAGGACGAGTTCACCGGCAGCGGTGGATGGCCGCATCAGATCTACGTCCGCGAGTCGCGTCGGATGCTCGGGATGTTCGTGATGACCGAGCACGAGCTGCTCAAGACCCGGCCGACGCCCGACCCGGTGGGAATGGGGTCGTACACGATCGATTCTCACAACGTGCAGCGCTACGTCACGCCCGACGGCGCGGTCCAGAACGAGGGAGACATCGGCGTCTCCACGAACGGACCGTACTCGATCGCCTACGGCGCGCTGGTGCCGCGCCGTGGCCAGGCCGGCAACCTGATCGTGCCGGTCTGCGTCTCGAGCTCCCACATCGCCTTCGGCTCGATCCGGATGGAGCCCGTGTTCATGGTGCTCGGCCAGTCGGCCGCCACAGCCGCCGCGCTGGCGATCGACGGCGACGTGGCGGTGCAGGACGTGCCGTACGCGCGGCTGCGCGAGAGACTGGTCAAGGATGGTCAGATTGTTGAGAAAACCGGGGTCCGGTAGTCCGGATCCCGGCGCCGGTCCCCGGCTGGCTCGGCGAACCTGCAGCTTTCAGACCTGAGTGGCTGATCCAAGCCCCGATTGATTACAGGAGGGGCAAGAGTTCAGGAGTCTTTTTGCCTGATAGCAGACCTCCTTATCTCCTGGCCCTCCTGTAATCATCCCGCTCCGGAATAAGCTGGGTGCCCAGGTCATTTCTTCTTCGACGCCGCCAGCCAAGTATCAATCAACGCCATTGAAGGCCCGCCGTTGGTTCGATAGGTGTCGGCGAGCTTCTGCATGCGCTCGCGATCCTTGTCCTCGGTCTCGATCGGTCTGCCGGTGCGGAATGCTTCGTAGAGCACGAGCAGTCCGGCCGCGAGTGTCGGCTCGTCTTCCGCCTTGCGTGACACGAGATCGTCGAGGGTCAGCAGGCCGTCGGCATATTCACCAGCCAGGAACGCCGCCAACACGAACCGCCGTTTCAGGCCGTCGTCTGCGGGCCAGCGTGACCGTGCCTTGTCGAGCGTTTCCAGCGCCATCTCGCCGTTGTCCTGCCGCAGGAATGCGTCGGCGAGCAGGGTATGCAGCGGCAGCGCATCGCCTTCCTTGATGAGCGCGGTGCGCCAGGCGCCCGCGGCTTCCTTGTCCTTTCCGCCGGCCGCGTAGCAGGCGCCGAGGTAGACCATGGCGGGGTAGAAATCCGCGGACGCACGCATGGCGGCGCGGAACGCGTTCGCTGCCGGCTCGAGCTTGTTCTGCGACAGGAGCGACACGCCCTTCAGGAAAGAAGCGACCGGTGACTGCGCCGCGAGCACATCCGATATGTACAACTGGCCGATGTTCGTGCGCGCATCGCGCACGAGGTCGCGGATCATCGGCGAGGCTGCATCCGGTCGCGCCGCGACGCGATCGAGAAAGGCGCCGAGCACCTGCGGCGACGTGACCTGGTCGATCGCGAAGGGCGGAACCGCCGCAACGACGCGAGCTGCCGACCGTCGCGCCAGGCCCCCCATCGCGGAGACATCGCCCGGAGCACTGCCGCCGACGACGGTGGCCGGTGCCAGAGCCGCTTCGGTCAGTGTGAAGGACCGGCGAACCTCGCCGACGACGGCCTCGCCGGACTTCACTTTCGCGCGCGCGACATAGCTGCCGGGCGGCAGCACGCGCATGTCGGACACGCCTTGCGCCAGCACCGAGCCGGCGCGGATCGTGGCCATGGTTGCGGGAGCGTGCACCAGTGACGGTCCATCGGCCGATCTGGCGATCTCGAAATCGACCTCGGCATTCTTGATCTCGGTCTGCCCGCCATCGAGGTCGATCTGGACCGCGAGGCGCTCGTCCTGGCTGACCGTATCGACAGCCAGTCGGGGCTCACCCCGGCCTGGAGCCGGCAGGCGCAGCAGCACGGGCCCGCTGGCCGTCATCGTTCCGAGCGGCAGCCGGCGGGCGTCGACACGATGATCGACGGAACCGACGCGCCCGGCGCCATCGATCACCGCGACCCGCAGGACGTAACCGCCAGGCGCGACCGGGACGTTGGCGGTGAAGGCGAGCCCGTCGCCGCGCGGCTGGCCGATTGGCTGCTCGCCGGCGAGAAGCTTGGTCCCCTCGAGATCGCGGATGAGCAGTTGTACGGTCGCTTCGCCCGGATCGACCCGCGAGGCTTCGCCCGACAGGATGATCTTCAGGCGCGTGGGATCATCCGGGTCGGCGGTGAGATAGCTGGTGACACGCAGCCCGACGGCGGTCGCCGGAATCGGCGCCTCGAGCGCGGATGAAAGCCGGGCCGCCCAGTCGCGGTCCTCGTAGGTCCGCACGTCGAAGATGTCGCGCGCCCGGACGTTCATACCCGAGCGCGCAACCTGGACCTTCATCCTTCTTCCCTTGCCGTCCGCATCGGTGGCGTCTTTCTCCACGCCGAGGCGGTAGAAGCCGGAGAGCTCACGGCTGAGCCGCTCGAACACCGCTTCGGCACCTACCTCGGCACGATACGAGTTGCCACCGGTCATGCTGGCCACCGTGTCGAGCGGGGTCGATTGCAGGTAGGTGTCGTTTGCGGGCGTGGAGCTCATCATCCGCCGGTTCGCGGAGCCCAGGGTCGCAGGCACGAACAGCGTGTATAAGGTGGCACGCGCCGCGGCCGCTTCGGCGGCGAGCGTCGACATCAAGGTGTGCTGTTCCCGGTCGTCGAGGGGCCAGCCGCCCGAGATCAGAATCACTGTCTTGTCCCCGCGAACGCGTTCGAGCGCCGACAGCAGCTGACGCAGCGAGTTGATGCTCGTCTGCGACGTCATCAGCGCGCCGCGCCAGGCCCACTCCGCGCGCATCTGAAGGTCCCGTGTGCAACTGTCGCCTGAAAGCCCGCCCGACGAGCGTGGTGCCGTCGAGCCACCCCCACCGCCGCCTCCACCACCACCGCCGCCGGCCCCGCCTCCCTGCGTGCCTGCGCCTCCTCCTCCGCCTCCCGTGGCCCCACCGCCACCCTGTGTGCCGCCGCCACCGCCGCCTCCCGAAGTCGTGCCCCCCTGGGTCGGCGTCGTCGCGATCGGCCCGCCCCCGGATGACCCGCCGAATGGATCCGACATCGCGCGGCCGCATTCACGCTGCCCCACGGTGCGCAGCGCGAGCAGGCTGCGATTCGCGATGTCCCGGGCTTCGGTCAGGCTTCCGAATTCCCACGTCGAGTCGTTCGCGCTCTGTCCAATGACCTTGGTCAGTGCGTTCTGCACGCGATCGTGCGCCCACGTGAAGTTCACGTTGGGACCAGCCGGCAGGAGCATCAACGCGGACCGGTCCACGAAGGTGAGATTGCCGAAGAAGCGTGAGGCCGCCCGCGCAACGTGACGGACGTTGCCAGGCTCGAGCGTGCCCTGATCGACGACGAAGACGAACAGGCGGCCGAGGGCGGCCAGGTCGTTCGTGCTGATGACCCCGGGGGCGGTCGAGGCCTCTTTCGGCCTGCCGCTCGTGTCGACGTAGTCAGCGCTCACGACGCGGCGCGGCTGGCCGGCGACCGTGACGGTGAAGTCCGCCGGGGTCAGCCCGCGCATGGGCAGCCCCTGACGGTCGACGACGCCGACGTCGACCGTGACCAGCTCGACGCCGCTCTTGAACGTCGGGATTGGCTGCTGCGGCGGTGCCGGCTGTTGAGCCCACAGGGTCATACCCCCGAGCGCCAGGGCCACGCCCACTGCCGATCGCCGGACCGTTCGTCGCCTTCCAGTGGTTCTCATGGCTTACCTTTCCGCCTGCTGTGGGCTGCCTGCGAGGTATCCCTGGCGCGCGCGGATCTCGTAGCCGCCTTTCCGCACGCGCACTTTGATGCTGCGCCACTTGCCGTCCTGCTTCGCATTGAGCGGCGAGTACGACAGGACATACTGGTTGGCGAGCTCCGACACGATGTCGTCAAAGATCGCGTCGAGCTCGCCGGTGTGTTTCGGGAAGAAGGGCTTGCCGCCGGTCGAGCGGGCGTAGGTCTCGAGGCTGGCGCGAAGCTGGGGAACGGTCGCGCCACCGCCGAATCCGATCGTGTAGAGCATGGCGTCGCTCGCCTGCACACGCTCCATTGCCGTCTCGCGGCGGGTCAGGCTGTTGCGGTCATCGCCGTCCGAGAAGATCACGATTCCCTTGCGACCGGTCTCGCGACTGACCAGTTCGAGCGTGCGGACCGTGGCGTCGTAGAGCGCCGTTCCTCCCCACGACGTGAGCAGGTCGACGGCATCCTCGCGCGTCCGCCGATCCTTCTCGCGCTCGGCGGCGATGAACATCGTGTCGTTGAAGCCGACCAGCGTGGCGGAATCGCCGGTGCGCAGCCTCGAGAGCAGCTGCTTGACCGCCGGCTTCACGTCCACCAGCGCCCGCTCCATGCTGCCGCTGACATCGATCGCCAGGACCAGATCCAGCGGCGCGTCGTCGGTGACGAGGCTGTCGATCGGCTGGCGGACGCCGTCCTCGAAGATTTCGAAATCCTGCTGCTTGAGCCCCTTCACGAAATTGCCGCCGTTGGTCACGATCAGCGGGACGAGCACGGCGGAGGTGCGGATCTTCTCGGCGTAGCCGATTTCCTTCGTGCGAAGGTTGTCGACGAGACGCCGGCCGTCGTTCAGCGTGGCCACGACCCGGATGTGATGGCCGCGGACGACGTCGCCGGGCTCAAATACGCAAGTCGTGAAGGGCGGGCGCTCCAGCATGCAGGCGAGCCGTCCATTGACCGAGAAGGTCATGGTCTTGACGTTGGCCATTTCCGACGCCGGCTCGATCACGACTTCGATCCGCGTACTGCCGCTCACGATCACGTCGGCTGCCGGAGCGGTGATGCGGAGGGCCGCTCCCTGCTTCGCGAATGTGGTCGCAGACAGGATCGCGACCGCGGCGAGGGCGCTGATGCCCGCCGCTTTCCACGGTTCCGAATACGGCGTTCGATATCGCACCTATCGGGCTCCGTCACCATGCCGTGACCCGCTGCCATCGAGAATCGGCACCAGCGGGCCATCGGTCGTCAACAATGCCAGGTACAACTCGACGCGGTCGCTGGTGAGAGCGTCGACGAAATCAACGAGTCCCTGACGATCGTCGTAATCACGCGAACGCACGTTGATCGCGAAATCCCAGGTGGCGGCGGCCAGAACGGACGGCAGGAGTGTACCCGGCATTTCGAGATCCGCCAGCAGCTCGGCCAGCCGCAGGTTGAGATCGGGAAATCCCGTCGCGAGGACGCCGGTGTGCCAGCGTCCGGTGAACAGGTCGAATTGACGCGGTCCCGGCATCTCGAGGCAGAGGCATCCGATCCGCGGTTCGGCGGCCACGCCCCAGACGTCGAAGTCGGCGGGTTTCGCGCCGGCGTCCCGCCCGAGGAGGACCAATTCATAGGGCGTCAGGCGCAGATCGTCCCGCCGGTGCTCGATCGCCCACGCGAGCAGCGTGGTCCGCGCGGGGGTGAAGCCGAGCGGCCCGGCAATCGCTTCGACGTCACCAGCGGATCGGAATCGGGCGGCCCGCTCCCGGCCGCTCTTCAAAGCGGCGACCAGGGTTCTGTGATCATCCGGCTCGAGATCCGCCGGGTTCATCAACACCACCGTCTCGGTCAGCACGCGCCGGTCTTCCTCGTTGAGCGTTGGCCTGGTTGCCGGCGGCCGGGTCGACAGCCGCGCGAGGCTCGAGGCAGCCAGCGCGACGTCCAGTCCGAGGATTGACCCGGTCACGTGCCAGTCGCGCACGCGGTCGGATCCTGCGCCGGGCCGCTTCCACGCACCGAGCCGGCCGAAGCCGGGAAGATCGAAGCCGAACTCGTGGCGGCTGGCCGCGTCCGAGGCGAGGATCGCTGTGTCGTCCGGCTGCCCCATGGCGATGGCGTAGGAGACTTCGAGCAGTCCGCGCGCGAGAAGACTGTCCGCGAGGAGCTTGACCCGCGGCACCACTCGCGCCGCACCTTTCGTGTCTCCCGACTTCGCGGCTCGCGCCAGCCCGCCGATGACGTCCCGGCAGCGTGCGCTCAGATCCGCGGCGTGCCACTTGTTCGGGCTCTCGCAGGAAGCTTCCGTCAGCGCCGTTTCGATCGCCTCCGCCTGACTCGTCAGCGCGGCGCGGGTCAGCTCGGGGTCTTCGAGCGCGTGCGCACCGGCCATCACGGTGACGGCGGCGGAGAGCGACACGCCCGGCGAGTCTCCGAGGAGCCGGCGCAGTCGGGCGATTTCTCCGGTGGCCGGGTCGATGCGGTAGCGCGTGCCTTCCCACTCGACGAGATCGGTTTGCGGCGCGTGCCGGCCCGAGACGAGCGCCAGGACCTCGGCGTCGACCGAATTCGGCGCCGCCTCGCCGTTGCCGTTCGTGATCGGAGCCCCTCTTCGCGCGGCACGTCCCGCCGCGACTGCACCCATCAGCCACTCGACGACGTTGCCGCCGTAGTCGCCCCGAACATCTGGCTCGATCGATGACAGCTCCGAGATCAACTCCTCGGTCTGCCGATCGTCGATCGTCCCGCGCGCCCGCGCCCGGGCTGCCAGCGCGAGGCCGCCCTGGTACTGCGCCAGCGTGACCGCCGCGCGCCGCTCGTCGATGCCGGCAAGCGATGCCGCGCGGCGCGCAGCCGCCGCGAAGACCGCGATCGACTTGATGCGCGCGCGCTCGAGCGCGCCCGTGAGCGCCGGGTAGTGGACCACCGCACGAGTCGCCACGAGCGCGTCCCGGACGTTGTCGGATGTGATCCGCTCGAGGCGGCGCGAGGCGAACAGCACCTGCTGATACGGCCCGCGGACGACGGCCTGCCCGCCCGTGAACACCTGCTCGCAGAGCGATGCGAATTCGACGCGAGGCCCATCGACGAGGCCGGCGCGATCGCGATCTGCCTCGCCGTCGCCCAACGCCAGCGTCCAGAACGCCGCCGACCCCGGCACTCTCGGCGTGCCTTCGGCGTCGGTCGACAGATCGGACACGAGCAGGACCGGATCGAGCGAAGGACGCCAGAACGGGCGCTCTTCGATGTCCCAGCCGACCGCGACGCGTTCGAACGCGGAGAGCATCTTTCGCGCCGCGATCGTCCGCGCGGCTGCGTCCCTGCCGTCGAGGGAGAGCAGGAACCGCTGCTGGACCGGCGTCAGCTGCGCGGCCGATCCATAGAAGTAGGCGATCGGTCCCTCGGCGCTGATCAAGGCGCGCACGAAAGCCACCGGCTCGGACGCCGGCCGTCCCACCAGCGCCTGCCAGACTGGCGCGGCGGCAGTTCCCCCCGGCACTCGAACCATCCCCTCACCGATCCGAATGCCTGGCGCGGCCAGCAGGAGCGCGGCAGACTGGCGCTCGGTCAAATTCGTGAGGAGGGAGGCATTCGAGGCCACCCAGTCGCGGGTCGGCGGGTCGAGGGCCAGCAGCGCACAGTACACGAGCGAGCCAACAGGAGAGCTCACGAGATCCCGGACGAGCGTCTCGGGGGTGGACCGGCCGCCGAAGACGGTGGCGATCCAGAACGCCGGAGTCAAGGGCAGCGGGATCTCGTCTGCCGATGGGGCGCCGGGTGACTTCGCCACGCGATCGAAGTGATCGAGCAGCGGCCGCAGGGCCCCATCGCGCCTGAGGCCTTTCGTCCCGACCGGCGTCTGGAACGACCGGCGGATCACGTCATGGAGCAGGTTCGCCGCGTCCGCGGTCCCGGTTTCGCCGAGCGCGGCGCGCGCTGCAGCCAATCCTCCCGGCAGCCGCACAGCCGACATCGTCCGGTCGCCCCCCGCCGTCTCCTGAGCCCGCACCGGGCCTGGCACACAGACGAGGGCGAACGACACGATGAACAGTGCGCGAGCACGAAGTGGCTGACGCATGACAGCCGCGCGAAGTGGGAGTGATGGGGCCGGCGTGCGGACCTGCAGCGCTGGGACTCGTCCCCCTGTGGCCGGTATTCTGCACCCAGCCCGGAAAATTACAAGTTCTATCTCCGGCTCATCCGCCCGGAGCGAAAAACGGGGCAGTCGCGGTCCGTCGCCCGCGGCCCGCAGCCTGTTTTCCGGACCGCGGCCCGCGACGGTTTCGAGCGATACGGCCTTGCCGGAACGCTTCTGTTCGGGGACATCGATCGCATGCCGATCTCGAGATCGATCCCAAGCTCGTCCGCACGTGCCCGTTTTTTTAGGTGAGCCACTCCGTGAGCCGTGTGCGCATTCAGTCAAGAACAAACGGCCGGACGACAGGCGCAGTGTACTTGTTACCCGTTGAACGCGACGTGAACGTGAATCCTGTGGTTCTGTCCGTCCAGTGCCGAAAGAGATGTGCGACTCTTGTCAACAAGCCGACCCTCACCGTCGTCTCTATCATCATCATCGACGTAATTCATCGTGACTATGCCATTGGGGAGCACTGGGGTTTCACGAACACTCCGCACGTTCGTTCTGATTCTGGCGGCCCTTGTCGTCGGCCTCATCGTCGATCCCTTTCCGGTGCGACCGGAGTCGGCCGGGATTATTGCTGCCGGGACTCGCCCCGACATCATTCTGATTACTGTCGACGCCCTGCGGGCTGACCATCTTGGGGTCTACGGGTACGGCCGGCCGACTTCGCCGAACCTCGATGCGCTGGCCCGCGAGTCGGCGGTGATCCGCGATCACATCGCTCAGGCGCCGTATACCAAGGCGTCGATGGGCAGCCTCTTCACCGGCCGGTTTCCTTCGACCCACAAGACCTACACGGTCTCGTCGCGGTTCGACGTCGCGATGACCGGTCACGTCGAAGGCAACCTGCCGGTCACCGACATCCTCGATTCGCGGCTCTGGACGCTGCCGGCGGCGCTTTCGTCGGTCGGCTACTCAACGATCGGACTCACCACGAATCCGTTTCTGCTGAAGGATTTCGGGTTCGCCAACGGCTTTGGCCATTACCAGTTCCTTTCGGGGAAGGGGGAATTCGCCACGGCCCGCGAGGTCACGCGGGAAGCGCTCACGCAGCTCGATCGGCGGGATGGGCGGCCGGTGTTTCTCTGGATGCACCTGATGGAGCCGCACAGCCCCTACGCGCCACCCGCCAAAGTTCGTGCGCAGTTTCCTCCGCGGCTGCCACCGCGCCCGGCCCCGCGCGAAGTGATTCCAGCCTGGCTCGATCCTGGTGGCCCGCTGGACGCCAACCACTATGAGGCGCTGTACGACGCAGAGATCGCCGATGTCGACAGTGCGCTCGGCGAGTTCTTCGATGCGTTGCGGCGGACCAACCGCTGGCAACAGCTCGTGCTCGTCGTCACCGCTGATCATGGGGAGGAATTTTTCGAGCACGGCGGGTTCGAGCACAACCTCACGTTGTATGACGAGCTGCTGCGGGTCCCGCTGCTGATCAAGGCTCCAGGGCTTCGTCCGGGCCTGCGCGAGATCCAGAGTCAGTCGGTGGACCTGGCGCCCACGCTCGCGTGCGCAGCGGGGGCGGAAGTGCCGCGAGACCTCGCAGGTGCAGACATCGGCCCGGTCCTTCAGGGCGGCGCCGCGGCGGAGCCGATCGCTTTCGCCGAACGGCCCGGCGAGCGCTACGCGATCCGGACACGCGAGTGGAAGCTGATCTCGTCGCTCGAGGGGCGCGACGAGTTGTATCAGCTCAGCGTCGATCCTCACGAACGCGTCAATGTTGCGCAAGGCAACCCCGAACGGGTCACGCGTTTCCGCGAGCAGCTCACCGCGGTGCTGGCCGGAGCCTACAAAGCCGGCGCCTCAGTGCGACGGGACGTTGCGCCGGTGTCACAGCGAACGCTCGACCGGCTCAAGGCGCTTGGGTACGTTCGATAGGTCTTACTGAAATCGTTCCCAGTTTCGTTCTCCGTCGTCCTGCAGATCGCGTGTCGTTGCACTCTCTCCGAAAAATCCTGCAGTGATCACACGCGCGATGCCGCGTGCCATGGCGACGTTCTTGCTCTTTTACAGAGTTCCAGCGGTCATGGCGGGTTGCGCTGCGCAGCTCCGTGACGGACCGGCCTGTACGAGTCGTCGGTACCGCCGCTCGCGCCATCGACGGACTGCCCCCAGCAAACAGGAGATGCAGGAATGCGGATCACATCATGGTTCGTCGCGGTTGCAGTCCTGGCGATCCCGGCCGCAGGGTTCGCACAGGCCGACTCACAGAAGCCTCCCGCCACATCCGCGAACGTCGATTTCGGTGTCTTGCCCGCAGGGCCGATCGGTGGGCCGGAGCTCGGGTGCACTCAGACAGGGACCGGCATCGGCGGTCCTGCTGATCCGTGCTCCTAC
>Ga0075428_100007140_pt1 | contig 12375 bp, 7 predicted proteins | sample RhiMetdeltSRZDD2_FD_75291 | JGI IMG/M metagenome (GOLD analysis project Ga0075428, IMG submission 75291) | Populus rhizosphere microbial communities from Tennessee, USA - Rhizosphere MetaG P. deltoides SRZDD2 | ecosystem: Host-associated > Plants > Roots > Rhizosphere > Soil | place: USA...
GCTGCGCAGCAACATCGCCCGGATGCGTACCAGCACCGTCTCGGCCATGCCCGAGGGACACGAGCGTGAGATCAATTCTCAACAAATGTCCGATCTGCTCGAGTATCTCCAAAGTTTGGGATCAGCTACCGCGCCAAACGCGCTGAAGTAGCCGTGTGCGCGCCCCCTCACCCCTGGCCCCTCTCCCGCGTTGGGGCGAGGGGAACCGAAAGAACCTGGAGTTTCGTCACTCGATTCTGAGATCCTCAAAGTCGAGATTCGGAGGGACATCGTATGAATCGTCGCACTTTCTTCAAAGCTATGGGCACCGTATCCGCCAGCGTCGCCGCTGGCCTGTCCCACGCTCAGCAGGTTCAGCGTTACGACATCCTGATCAAGAACGGCGAGGTACGCGACCCGGGCCGTGGGTTTAAGAGTCGATCCGACGTGGCGATCCTGGGCGGGAGAATCGCCGCGATCGAAACAAGCATCCCAGCCGATCGGGCACTCGACGTCATCGATGCCAAAGGACTCTATGTCGCTCCCGGCCTCATCGATCTGCACACCCACTGTTTCTGGGGTGGAAGCGGCATCGGGATAGAGACCGACCCCATTGCGGCCCGCTCGGGTGCCACGAGTTGGGTTGACGCCGGCAGTTTTGGATATGACCAAGTAGACGGATTTCGGCGCTTCGCCGTGGTTCGCTCGCAGGCAAGAATTTTCGGCTACATCTATCTATACCCAAGCAGCCGCAACCCGGACATTGATCCAGTGAAATACGTTCGGGGTGTGATGCGCCAGACGGGAGAAGCGGCACAAGCAAACCGCGACATCATCCTGGGGATCAAGTTCCAGGTGGGTACGAACATGAACGGCAGGTACAGCCTGGAGTTTCTGAAGATTGCCCGGGAATTGTGCGACCAGTTCAAGCTTCCGTTGATGACGCACATCAGTTTTGCTCCACCGGAGACACCGGAGGTGATGGAACTGATGCGCCCGGGCGACGTGGTGACGCATTGTTACAACGGACACACGCTGGGCATTGTGGACCAGGAGGGAAAGATCAAGCCCGGTGTGCAGGAGGCCCGGGCACGCGGGGTTCTGTTTGATGTTGGCCATGGGCTGGGAAGCTTCAACTTCCCGGCTGCTCGAAAGGCCATGCAGGCAGGGTTCTTGCCGGATACCATTTCGACAGATATTTACACGCTCAACCTCAAGGGTCCCGTCTACGATCTGCCGACCACCATGTCGAAGCTGTTACACCTGGGCATGAGCTTTGACGAAGTGCTGAAGCGCACAACGACCAACCCTGCCAAGGTGATCAACCGTATTCAAGGTCTCGGCAGCATTGAAGTCGGAGCCCCGGCCGACTTGGCGCTGCTGGCCATCGAAGATGGAGAGTTTCAGCTCGTCGACTCGCAGAAGAACGCGGTCAGCGCCAAACAGAGAATTGTCAGTCGCTTGACCATCTGCCGAGGCAAGCGCCTGCTTGCGCCCCTGTAGCCTCATGCGGACATTCCCCCTAAACAAAGGGGGAGAGAAGGCGAAACGACAGCGGTCGTTGCGCCTCCAGGGGGTTGTCCTACCGGCCCACTCCACCCTCTCCAGACAACCCCGGCGCCAAAAGGCCTCGCCCCCTTTCCTAAGGGGGAATTTCACCAAGTGTAGTGAGCCGTGTACCGAATGACGGCTTCCCCGTTGGCCGCAATCGTGGGTCGAAACTCCATGGTGCGGGCATCGATGTTTCGGTGTTCCATCGAACCGGTCGCGATCGTCCACTGAAGCCAGCGGTACAGATGTTCCACGACGCGGACTTCCACACGCTCGTTCTTGTGATTCCGGACTTTGATCTCGAACGATTCATCCAGCCAGTGGTTGTTGCTATCGAGCTTGAAGCTGGTCTGACGGCGTTCCCCCACGATGTCAAAGGCGTTGCCCGTGTAGAGACGGACCGTTTCGTCTTTCGGGGTGTGGTCGATCTGATCCTCACCAATGAATTCGTTTCGTGCGTCCAGATCGCGCCGATAGAGTTTCACTTTGCCTTTCGGAAGAGGCATGCCCAAATGGCCTTTCTCCGAGTTCTGGAATTCGAGCATCACCCACACCTTGGGATTTGAGATCGTTCCATATTCAGGCTGGCTCCGAATGCTCGAGTAATCCCAGCCGCGGTAGCGCTGGTCGAGTTTGAATCCATCGTAAACGTAGACCCGGCTGGCGGGAACATTGGCTGCACGCACGAACTCCACCTGCTTGATTTCCCGATCCAGCACCGTCGTTGGCCGTGCCAGCGTGTACAGGTGGTACTCCTCAAACGTGCGTTCGGTAACGGCTGGACGCGCACCCGCTTCATCGCGTGCCATCATGCCGGAGACCGCGAAATTCTCCGCACCCGGTGTGGCACGAGCCACGTCGCCGGCCATGAGCTTCACATTGGCGTTGTCGAAGTCCTTGCCACTCATGTTCTCCAGCGTGACCCAGCCCACAATGTCAAATGTGTCGCCCTTTTCCGGCGCCACCGCGTTGTAGTTGGCTTCCCAGCGCATCCCGCCCGTCAGGTAGGAAAACTCAACATCGTGCTTGCCGGCAGAATCGGCCGACAATCTCCACAGCAGTGTCGGTTTCAGAAAACTCTTCGGATCAAGCGCCTCAAAGATCGGCTTGCCCGGCAGACCGAATTGGATCTTGCCATCGACTTCAACAATGGGTTGTCCGCCCCCTTGCGGATTTGAGTAGGCCATCTGATTGTACTGGTATTGCGGGCCGTAACGCTGAAAGGCAGACGTGTGAGGGATGTACCCGCTCCGCAGAATCTTCCCTTTGACGATCTTTTTTTCGCCGCCGTTGGGCAGCGTGATCTCAAAGTCAATCGTCCTGCCCTCTGACTTGCGCAGCAGCAAGCCTTCGCTGAGCGGATCGCTCTCGTAGTTCTGTTCGAGAATCTTGATCAGATCGGGTTGGCGGAGGTGGCGCAGCACCACCGACTCAGGCTCCAGATGAGCCGTGATGTCGGTCATGCGGACCTCATTCTCCCCTTTCTTCAACTCCAGAACGCGGTTCTCCTTCACCGTTGCGAAGTTCTGGTTGTAGACGGTGACTTGCGTCTGCGCGTTGACCGTACCGACCGTGAGCAACAAAATGCCAAGCAGTGATTTCATAAAGTGCTCCTAACATTCCCCCTTATCAAAGGGGGAGAGAAGGCGGAACGACGCAGTCGTGCAGCCTTCAGGGGGTTGTCTTGTGCGCCTAGTCTGCTCTCCCCCGACAACCCCCGCGCCCCAAAGGGCACTGCCCCCTTTGTTAAGGGGGAACTGCGGGTTGTCTTGAAAGACCATTACCTAATGGACGGGGGTGCCTCGAATACTTGCAGGAACTAATGTCGATTTCTTATTCTTTTTCGGCTAACGCTGAGCCGAACTGCAGTAGCGTGGAACGCTGTACCAGATCGGCGGGAGGCAGGCCATTGCTAAAATCTAGGGACAGGATTCACCGTTCTTTCACCAAATCCTCCAGCGATCGCTTGCGATTGATGGAGTCCTCGATCATGTCCCGCAAAGATTCCGCGGAGGCTTTGTAACCATCTTCTGTATCAGCTGTGAGCAAAGGCTCGAGGGCCGCTCGCGCCTCGGCCAACTTCTTGGAATAAAAGAGCAGACCCACCAGAGCGAGCTGATATTGCGGCTTGCCGGGCTCCAACCTTATGGCAACCTCGGCGTGGGGTATGCCTTCTTCAAAGCCACGACCCAGCATGAGGCTCAGATGGGCCAGGGTGTAGTGCGCCGCAGCGAAGCTGGGCCTCAACTGAATCGCAATCTCCAGCTCGCGTCGAGCCAAATCGGCCAGGGCTGCGTTCTCGGTGTCCTTGCTCAGGTCCTGCAGCAACATTTCGGCGTAATGGTAGTGCGACAGTGCGTTCTTCGAGCCGTATTGGTTCGCCTGCTTGAAATACTCTGCAGCTTCGCGGCGGCGATTCTGTTGAATTCGCAGCCAGCCCAGTCCTTCATAGGGAAGCGGCAGCCGCGGTTCGAGAGCAATGGCCTTGTTGAACCAATCTTCAGCTTCAGTCGCTCTCAGGGAGCGATAGAGCAAATCACCGAGATAGGCCTGCACCTCGGCCGGAGAGGGTTGCGTGGTCGAAGTCTTCCGCGCATCCGAGGCTGCTTCCAGGTCGACTTGCATTGCCGAAAAAGCAAACTGGCGGCCGGTTTGTTTCAGGTCTGCGTCTAGAGCGTCAACATCGATTTGAAACGCCTTGGCCAACGATTGCTGCAGGTCGTTCCCGCTCGACAGCAAACGGTTGAACTCGTCTGCTCCGACCAGACGTCTGAGACCACTTTTGATGAGCAGCTTGTGAACCAGCAGCCAGGACGTCGCATAGAAGGGGCCGCTCTTTGTCCCTTCATCGTAGGAGAGAGCGTTGTGGTCGACGGCAAAAAGTTCGGCAAGTGGCATTGGAGGGTGGGTCCGCAAATACGCCAAGTGCCTTTCTGGCGCTTGGCCAAGGCGGACTTTGCTAGTTCCAAACTCGGCCGTGGACAATAACTCGGCCAGTCCCTCTTTCCACCAGGCTGGCCACTCTGGGAAAGGACCGGAAAGAAGATGAGCATACAAATGGAAAGCGAGCTGGGACGTCTGTCGTGTACCGGCGCCAAGGTGAAGGACCAGTGTCTCGCGGTCCAAATCCCTGTGAAAGAAGCCGGACGATTGCAGAGGCTTGCCATCCTTCAGAGGCAGGAACGGTTCGAGTTCACGATCTCCTTCGAAGAGATAGGTCCGCAACGGCGGGCCACCGTCTCTGTAAATACCCAGCGTCTTCAGGAATAGCTGGCGAAACAGCGCAAGGCGCCGAGCCATCTCCGCGGCGGCATCTTCCGACACGGGACCCACCACCTCGATATCCGGGCCAGAGAAGTAGTTCCATTGGGTCGCCGCTTCAACCAGAGAGGGCGAGAATGTCAGGAAAGAGAGAACAATGAACCAGCGAGGGATTGCAGAGCGCATGAGACCAATATGTACTCCAATAGCAGAGGAGTCAATCGCATGAAAGCTGGTCCAAACGCTCCGTCGAAGATTCAACCCTTCAATCGGGACCAATCAAAACGAGGTGTCTCCGAAACGTATCCCGGACATGAGGGGCGAAGACTCCCCTCCTCGGTTGAGGAGAGGATGCCATGGCCAGGGGGCATGGCGGGGGTGGTCCGTCCCAGGAGGAGATCGCAAGTCAGATTCAGCCCGCGGCGGGGAATCGGATCAGAACTTTGCAGGCGCCATCTTTTCGATCCGAGAAGGTTTCAAACGCGGTCTGGATTTCACTGAGGGGAAAGCTGTGCGTCACCAGCGGCCTCACGTCGATTCGTCCTTCACCAATCCACTGCATGGCCAATGGGTAGTCCCGCGCAAAGTCGGGACCTAAACTGGTGGTCAAGGAAAGGTTCTTCATCATCAGGTCACGCCAACGGATGCCATCGATAACCTGCGGCGGCACGCCGAAATAGTGAATGCGCCCCAAGCGTCGGCACAGATCGATGCACAAGTTGAGCGCCTGATGCTCGTGCCCAACCGCCTCAATCACCAGATCGGCCATGGCACCGCCGGTCAGGTCAGCCACCGCGGCAATCGGATCCTCTTGCTCCAGGTTGATCACCGCCGTCGCCCCCATGCGCTTGCTCAGGCTCAGGCGGGCTGCAATCCGGTCGATTCCGACAATCTGCCTGGCACCGAGATTGCGCAAGGCGCCGCAAAATAGTTGACCGATTGGTCCCTGGCCTACCACCACGACATTCCATCCCAGCAGATTGGGCAACATGCGCAGTCCGTAGAGAACGGTACCGAGCGGCTGACAAAGAATCATCTCTTCCAGCGGTCGTCGCAGGTCGAGCGGAACCACGAAATTCTCGGTGATTGCAAAACGCTCGAAGATGCCGACATGGTTGGTGGGCACCGCCAACACCTTCTGCCCCTGCCGAAATCGGCTGCCATCCGCCCAAAGGACGGTTCCAACCATCTCGTGCAGCGACAGCCCGACCTGTAACGGATAGTCCGGATGCTTCGCCAAGAAATAGGGAACATCGGATCCGCAAAGGCAAGCAATCTCCGGCTGAAAAACAATCTCACCGGATTTCCCTTGAGCAGGCTCCGGCTGATCGATCAATTCAATTCTTCGTCTTTGGGTGATTTGTCCAGCGAGCATGGAGGGGAACTATACAGCGAGGATGCAAGATGTCGAACAAAAATATGTACACCTGATCTACCGAAACTTCGAGCTCCGGGCACTCGGTGGAGTGGGCGCTCCGTGCACGCTCTAATGTTCAGCGAAGGTGGCGCTCCGCACTGGTCAACACACGCGCGCAGGAGCTCGCGTTCAAACTTATCAAACTCCACACGGCGCGCGAGAGAGTTGCGGGCCGCTCCACCAAGGAGAAGCAATCGACCCTTTAGGGTTCTTTGGAGCGCGACTTAAGAATACGCCTCAATCCACCTTGCCTGACGATCAAATCTTCCAATGAGTATTGATCCAAAGATTTCAGAAACGCCTGGGTGGCCTCGTTCAGCACTCCCTTCAGCGAACAGATCGAGGTAATGGGACAGCTGTTATTCACGTCATCAAAACACTCCACAATCACAAAGTTCTCGGTCCGTCGCACGACGTCGCCAACCCGTATCTCGCTTGGATGTTTTGTCAGAAAAATTCCTCCCCCTCGGCCTCGGACGGTTTCAATAAAACCCATCTTGCCAAGTTGGTGAACGACCTTGACAAGGTGGTTGGCAGAAATCACATAGGCCTTCGCAATCTCATCAATGGAAGCCTTTTCGCTCTTCCTGAGAGCCAGATACATCAGGGTTCGCAGAGCATAATCAGAATACAAGGAGAGCTGCATCCAAGCCCCATCCTTTCGGGAGTCTTTCAACCTTTAAAGATATATCTAAAATAAATCTTTATTGCAAACGCTCCCAAGTGGACCTATGATCAAGCCGAGTTTTGACTCGTCAGTTGACGACTGTCGCTTGAGAACGAAGTTTGTCGACTTGGCATCCAGAGCGGCATGATTCGTCAAGTTCATCCATAGTGAGTTTCCTAATGCACAACGGCTCCGGGCGTGTTCGCCTCCTCACTCTCATCTTCCTGCATGGCTTGCTGGTGGTGGGATCTTCGTCGTCCATCGTGATAGCAGCGGACATCCCCTCGTCCAGTCCTCCTACCGGAAGCGACCCCATAGCCAGCCTGCAGCGGCGACTGGACCAGCGGGAGGTCCAGCTCGAGTACGCAACGCCCTGGGGGTATCTGCTTTCTGTCCTCAAACAACTGCAAGTTCCCTTGTCCTCACAAACGCTGGTTTTTTCCAGGACGAGTTTTCAACAGTTTCTTATTTCTCCGGCAACGCCTCGGGCTCTGTATTTCAATGACACAGTGTATGTCGGATGGGTTCCGGGAGGGGATGTCCTGGAGGTCTCCGCCGTTGATCCAGAGCGAGGTGCCATGTTCTATTTCCTGAATCAAAAGAAAGCAGCGACTCCCCAGTTCATTCAACGTGAAGAGTGCCTGCAATGTCATGAATCCCCCAGAACTCTGGGTATCCCTGGACACCTAGTGAGATCGGTTTTTCCCGACAGCGATGGCCTTCCACAACTTCAAGCGGGTTCCTACCAGACCGATCATACCAGTCCTCTCAAAGAACGCTGGGGCGGATGGTATGTCACCGGAACTCATGGTTCCCAGCGTCACATGGGCAACGTGTGGGTCATCGATAAGGACAAACCGGATCAATTGAATAGTGAAGCCGGTGCAAATGTCACCAGCCTACAGAGCTATTTCCAAGTATCCACCTATCCCAGACCGGATAGCGACCTGGTCGCGCTAATGGTGCTGGAACATCAGACTCGCCTTCACAATCTTCTCGCAAAAGCCAGCATAGAAAGTCGGGTTGCCCTGGAACAGCAAACGGCGGTGAACCGCGCTCTGGGAGAACCCGTGGGCCAATGGTCCGAGTCCACACGGCGGCGCATTCACAGTCAGGTCGACACTTTGCTGAAGTACCTTCTCTTTACCGAAGAAGCACAACTCAGCGAGGCCGTTACGGGCACCTCGAGTTTTCAAAACGAGTTTCCTAAAACAGGTCCTCGGGACCGTTTGGGGCGCTCGCTGAGGGACTTTGATTTGAAGCATCGGATGTTTCGTTACCCTTGTAGCTTCCTCATCTATTCGGACGCCTTCGAGGCAATGCCAACGCCCGCCAAGGACTACTTCTATCTTCGCTTGTGGAAAGTGCTCACCGGCGAGGATAAGAGCCAGGAGTTCGCGAGCTTGTCCCAAGAGGATCGAAAAAACATCTTGGAGATCCTTCGGGATACCAAACCCGGTTTACCTGAATACTGGACAGCGTCCCGTTGAAGTCTGTAAGGAAACGATCGGACGGGGTCTTGCTGGTTTGCAGGGCTTCCGTTGTGGCTGTCAGATTCTCATTCCGCCATGAAGTGTTTGGAGTCCACCGGGCGAACCAGAAGATTCGCAATCAGCGCAATCACCAGCAGACCGGCCATCAAAATCATCGTTGAATTGTAAAGCGTGCTGGCGGGATTGACCGTTCCAGCCGGAGCGATTTCCATCAGCTTGGGCAGGGTCACCGTCTTCTGCGCGACTAAGGTTTGCAGCGCCTCCAAAGGGGCTCCAAATTTCGCTCGGAAATCTGCGGGGTTCACTTGGCCGGCCAAACGCTCAATAGCCTGTTGCAGCGAACTCTCGCGCAGGGAGGTTATGGCCAGAGGACCCAACACCCCTGCGGTGCTCCACGCGGTTAGAAGCTTCCCGTGAATGCCGCCGACGAACCGGGTCCCGAACAAGTCCGCCAGGTATGCGGGAATAGTTGCAAATCCTCCGCCGTACATCGTGAAGATGATCATCGTGGCGGCGTAGAAATAGACCAGCCAGACGCTCGAAGGTGAAACGCTGACCTGGTGGGCCGTGTACGGAATCGACAGATAGAGCACTATCCCCGCGACAAAAAACAGCGTGTAGGTCACCTTGCGGCCAATGTAGTCGGAAATGCTCGCCCAAAAGAAACGGCCCGCCATGTTGAAAATACTGATCATCAGAACATAAGTGGCCGCGTAGCCCGCATCCACGGTCTTCGGCAGCGTCGTTCCAAAAATCTCCGACATCATAGTCTTGGCAACTCCCAACACCCCGATCCCCGCCGTAACGTTGAAGCAAAGGATGATCCACAGAAGATAGAACTGCGGTGTTCGGACAGCCTCATCGATATGGACGTGGCGAACGCTGATCATCTTCTTCGCCGCGCGTGGATTGTCGGAGGGGTTCCATCCCTTGGGGCGCCAGTTTTCCGCTGGAATGCGGTAGGAGCAGGCAGCCAGGATCATAACGATGAGGTAAAGCACCCCCAACGCGAGAAATGCTTCTGCCACACCGGTTCGGCCGGTGCCCAGCAGATAAACTCCTTCAGGACCTGGCACCAGCATTTGGGAAACGTCGTTGGGCCCGACAATCAGCACTTCACGCAACTGGCCTGCAACGAGAGCGAACCTGGCTCCACCCTCGGTAGTCAACGAAGTATTCGCGACTTGTCCCAGGTATTGGGGTGCCTGATAGAAGAAACGAATCAGAAATTCCTTGAGCGGTGTTCCGACAATGGCGCCGCCGCCAAACCCCATGATAGCCATTCCTGCTGCCATGCCGCGGCGATCCGGAAACCAGCGAATCAGCGTGCTCACTGGCGACACATAACCCAGACCCAGACCGCATCCCCCGATCACGCCGTAGCCAAGATAAAGGAGCCAGAGTTGATGCCACTGAATGCCCAAACTCGCCAGAACAAATCCGCCGCCCCAACAGAGGGCAGCCACAATGCCAACCGTTCTCGGCCCCACTTTCTCCAGCCATCGTCCGGCAAAGGATGCTGAGAGCCCCAAAAAAACGATGGCCACCGTAAAGACCCAGACCACCTGTTTCAAACTCCAGTCATCCGGTCCGCCACCCACTACTCCATGCACCCGAGTCAATGCGGGATTGAAAATGCTCCAGGCATAGACCGAGCCAATACAAAGGTGAATCGCGACGGACGCAACAGGAACGCGCCAGCGGTTGAAGTCAGGTTTGGCGACGATGCTTTGTTTGTCGAAGAAACCAGGCATGGTCCTCTTTCAGGATGGGAAAACATAGCTTCGAGGAGCTCGAATGGCAAATAGTTTTGTCGTGGAAGGAGAAGCGGGCGTCTGCTTAGACCGGTCTGTGTAGCGTGCGCTCTATGAGCGCATGCGTCGGCTCACAGAGCCGACGCTACAATACCGACTCCAAATGGAAGCGCGATCCAGCTTCGTGACTGGGTTTCCTCTTGAAGGCACACTGGCAATCGGCTAGATTTGAGCAACTCGTTGCTCTGACAATATCTTCTTTGTCAGTGCGCGGCCAGCCAGTCACACACTGATCTGAGAACATGCCCTCCTTCTTGAATGCTGGCGGGTACCCAACGGGCTTTCGCGGTCCCGCCAAGGTTGACGGGAACTGCCCGTGACCGGCTCGATGACGCAGATCGTCCACATGGGGGCGCCGATGCGGTTTAAGTTCCGTGGTTCCTACCGGTTCTCGTTAATCACTGGGCTGGCTATTCTGGTGCTCGTGCCGCTCGCTCTCTTTGTGAGCGCACAGGAAACGCTCCCTCCCATCCAGTTCAACGTGCCGTATCGCTGCACCGACGGAACCACCTACATCATCCAGCGCTGCGAAATGGGCCGTAAAGGGGAGGTTTGTTTCTACCGCATCGAGAAAAACGGCCAACTCGAAACGGAATCCTACAACGTCCGTTCGCAGATGACCGGTTGGATGACCGCATGCCCTCCGCCGCCACCCCAGCCACAGGCTGCGCCAGCAGGTTCACTCGGCGGTCAGACGGGACCAGCGCCCGGACAGCCCCTAACCCCGCCATATCTGAGCGAACTGCCTGCACCGGAGCGGGTGATTGCTCTGCTCAAGGGCACGACACCCAAGGCCACTGCGCTGCTTCAGATCGGCGCGTTCTATCAAGTTACGGAAGTCATTCGCACGCTGGCTGGCCCAAGAGCCATCCGCAACCAACTGACGCCCGACGAAGTCAGGTTGATGCAGACCTACTCCGTCGCTTCGCTCCAGGTTAGCCAGGCAATTGAGAGGACGTTAGCGAGTGAGCAGGAGAAGGCGAAGTGGCGGAACGATGCGCCGTCCGAATACCGCTTCGCCACCAGCGATCCCCGTTTCGGTGTTGAGGGAACGCAGCTCTTCACGCGACTCCTTTCTGAAAGGCTCCGGGCGCAGTTCGCAGCGGCGATTGGCGCCGAGCAGGAACGTCACCGTGCCTTCGTTCAAGCCCAAACCCAGAACGATCAGCCCGTAGCCCAGACGAAGTCAGATTTTGTGCGAAACGATCCCGGGACTTTGGCCGCGCGGCGCTGTGTAGAACTCGGAGGAAACGAACTCGGCTGTGTTGGCAAGGGCTTCATGACGGGTCTGCTTGGCGAAGGTCTGACCGACTTCCTGAGCGGGAAGAATTCTCGCACGGGGCTCACCATGACAGGGAACTACGCTGGCGCTGCAGGCGTCTCGCTCTCTTTTAGCGACGACGGCGTATCCCTTAGCGGTTGCGGGAAGCTTGTCAGTGATTCTCACCCCTACACGGTTGCGAAAAATGGCAATGGATTCCTCATCAAGGTGCAAGCCGAGCCCAAACCGCTCGCTTTCAATTTGGGTCCTGACGGACAGCTCGCAGGCCCTGGCGTCACAGACCTGGCAGGACAGATCATCACCGGGTACAACAATGTGTGGATGCAGGAGTATCGGAACGGCGTGCCAGAGGTCGGCGGGAGTTGCCAGGGAGGCCGTTGCGGCTATTGGACCCAGGTGCCTGTTTTTGCCCCAAAGACGGAGCGCTGCACGATCGGGGCGTTGCGGCCGACAGGGCCGACACTGACAGGCGGAAGTCTCGTCAGTTCTCTCGTTGGAGTGGCTTCGGGAGAGTCCGCCGAGCAGGCTTTTGGCGAATCCGAGAAAGACCTGCCAGCTCCAGGACCCCGCATGACTGGGCAGTATGCGGGTCAAGGCGGCCTCGCCCTTGACTTCACCGCAGAGCGCGTCGTTCTCGACTGTGGGGAAGCCCACGTCGCCAGGCGCTACACGGTTGAGAATGCGGCCAAGCAGGTTCTGGTTAGTGTGAACAATGGCGCTGCGCCGTTTTCGTTGGCGCTCCAGCCGAACGGCACCCTCGCGGGTTCAGGCAATGTGGAAGTGAGTGGGCGCGTCGTCACAGGTTCGACAGGTAATGGCATTGCCTTCGCACCACGAACTGCGCGTTGTGCCGCCGGAGTTCTGGCTCCAAGAACAGGAGCTGCCTCAGCCCCTGCTCTCTCATCATCGCC
>Ga0075428_100007141_pt1 | contig 12374 bp, 8 predicted proteins | sample RhiMetdeltSRZDD2_FD_75291 | JGI IMG/M metagenome (GOLD analysis project Ga0075428, IMG submission 75291) | Populus rhizosphere microbial communities from Tennessee, USA - Rhizosphere MetaG P. deltoides SRZDD2 | ecosystem: Host-associated > Plants > Roots > Rhizosphere > Soil | place: USA...
CCGAATTCGAAGTGCTTCGCGTAGATGGCGTTCATTTCCCCCGACGCCTTGTCCGTCAGGTATGGGTTGACGAACACCACATGGCGGAAGTCCATGCCCGCCGCCGTCAAGGTTTGTTTCATGTTGTCCAGCGCGAGTTGCACTTGCGCGGCGGGATCCGCTGGCACATTGCCGCTCGCGATATCGGCACCAAACGACCCGGACAAGTAGAGCCGCTCGCCAGCCATCACGCCGGCAGTCGCCGGCGAGTTCGACGGATATCCGGCAGGGACGATGGACTTTCTGCGGGAGAGATCGCGAAACGCGACGGCATTGATCTCGACCGGGGTGTCGGTGGGCATCCGGTGGACACCGAGGACGGCTCGCGCCGGCGGCTGTTTCGGAAAATATTCGCGCCAGATCCGATCCATTGCGTCGTGGCTCGACATGCTGGCGAGGTAGACCTGGCTGTAAACCACGTGCGCCATCGTCAGGCCCGCGGCTTCGACAATCGTCTTGACGTTCTCGAGCGTCTGCCTGACCTGCGCGTCGACCGTGTCAGGCAGCTTGCCGTCGCGGTCGCGTGCGCCTTGCCCGGAGACGTAGAGGAAATCGCCGGCCATGATCCCGGGACTGTAGGGGCCCACGGGTTTTGGTCCTGGTGGCGCGATAACTCGTTTGGCCACGTCACTCGTCGACTGCGGTGGCGCCGACCAGTGTGCCGAGACGCCGATCGCGCCGAACGACATGGCCGCAATCCAGACAGATGGTCGCTTCATCGGGGTCCTCAATCGCTCCGCGGGAAGTCGCCGCGCGCCGGCAGCGCTTCGCTCTCAGCGGCGTCGCGCGCGCCTCATGAAATCACAGGAGCGTTGCAATTGGAACAGATGTTCATGGACGGTTCCCCAAGAAGGAGACGATTCTTCGGCGTAATCGCGGCGGGAATCGTCTGCGTCCAGACGCGGTATCCGCGCTGCTCGAGCCGCACAGCGCGCATCACGTCAACCGCGAGCGACTTGTCCAGCCACCCTGACAACGAGCCGCTCTCGTTCAACGCAAGGTCCTGACAACACGGGAGCACCGCGACGCGCGCACGTGCCGTCGCCGCAGCGTCCAGCACTAGATCGGTCAACGCTCCGCAGGCGTGGCTCGACACGACCAGGTCGTCGGCGATGAGCGGCGTGGACTCGAGGGGCAGATTCGCCGACGTGATTCGGCCGGCCAGCCGCGGCCACGCGTCGACCAGCACAGCGTGCACGCGTGCCGCGGACTTCGGCGGCGCAGTGTCGACGAGGAGCGCGCCTGATGACGAGTCGTCCAGGATCAAGAGCACGTGTGACAACAGGCCGTGTCCGGCCGCGAGATCGACGATGCGTCCGCCGCGGAAGCGCCGGCGGATACGGCGCGCGATTTCCCACGCCTCGTAGAGTTCCTTCCGGGGCAGACAGCCTGCACGGCAGACCGCGCGCGCGAGCCGTTCGAACAGCGTGTCGCCAGAGAAGCGTCCGAGGTCCCGGTCGGTCAGTCGCGCCTTTGACGACATCGAGAAGAGGCGCTCGGTGGCCGGAGTGCTCATAAAGACGGCAGACATAGCTTATCAGCCGGCCGGCACCGGCGGTCACGCGGATGACCGCCACACAGCGTAGTGCATATTCGTTATTGCTGTCGCTCGAGCGGCGCCATACAGTCCGCATTTCCCTTTAGAAGCGGAGACAACATGAAGTCGTGGCGGAGGCTCTTCGGAGGATTGCTGGTTCTTAGCTCATTGCTGGCAACGGTCCACGGCCAGGGCAGCACTGCGTCGCTGGCAGGCGTCGTCCGCGACGAGCAAAATCTCGTCGCTCCCGGCGCGACTGTGACGCTGTCCGCCACCGAAAACACCTTTTCGCGATCCGTCACCACCGACGCCAACGGCGGATTCGAGTTCGCTGGCCTGCTGCCCGGCGACTACGCGGTGCGCGTCGAGCTGATCGGATTCACCGCGAAAGGAATGAACGTATCGATCGCCGTCAATCAGCGTGTCAGGCTGGACGTCGTCCTGCAGGCGGCGGCCGTCGCACAGCAGGTAGAGGTGACGACGACCGTGCCGCTCTTGCATGTGAGCGATGCGACCGTCGGCGAAGTGATCGATCAGCAACAGGTGTCGCAGCTCCCGCTGAACGGACGGCAGTTTCTCGAGCTTGCGCTGCTGGTTCCTGGGGCTCACACCTCGCACGGCGCGCAGATGGGCGACATGAGCCCGCTCTACTGGCGCCCGGGACAGACCTCCGCGATTACGATCAGTGGCGGCCGGCCAAACTCGAACGTCTATCTGCTGGACGGAACGGTCAACACCGACCCGTCGTTCAATACGTTCGTCATCAGCCTGCCGCCGGACGCCATTCGCGAGTTCCAGATTCAAACCGGAACCTACACCGCGGAACTGGGTGGCGCCGGCACGGGCCAAATCAACGTCGTCACCAAGTCGGGAACCCGAGTGTTCCGCGGATCGCTCTACGAGTATCTTCGCAACAGCAAGTTCGACTCGCCGGAATTCACCAACCCGGACGAGCTGCCACCCTTCTCCCAGAACCAGTTCGGCGGAACCTTCGGCGGCCCTGTCGGTCGCGGCTTCTACTTCTTTGGCGGCTATGAGGGACTGCGCACGACGCAGCACATGTCGAACATCATGTTCGTACCCGACATGGCTGTACGCAGCGGCGACTTCTCGGGGTACCCCCAGATCTACGATCCGCTGACGACGCGTGCGAATCCGTCATTCAATCCCGGCGCGCCGATCACTGCGAGCAACCCGCAGTTCATCCGCGATCCGTTTCCGGGCAACCAGATTCCCGCCAACCGGATCAACCCGATCGCGCGCGAAGTGCTCGAGAACTACGTCGTGCAGCCGAATCGTGACGATCCCACGGACAATTATCTCGATACGCGCGCCTCGATCTTCGATAACAACGCATACAACATCCGGCTGGATCGGTCCTGGGGCAACGGCACTTCCATGTTCGGCCGCTACAGCCTGAGCGACGAGACCGGTTTCACGCCGCAGAATCTTCCCGGCTTCGGCGCCTATCACGACAATCGCGTCCACAATCTCACGACCACGCTGCTGCGGCCGGTGTCGTCGCGAGTCGTGACCGAGACGCGCTTCGGGTTCGCACGGATGCGGCTGCATCGCTATGGCGAGTCGGCCAACGGCACGGATTTGATCGGACAGCTCGGCATCCCCGGCGTCGGGTTCGGCGGAGCCGACGCATTCGGGCTGCCGCTGTTCGATGTCCAAGGGTACGACCCCATCGGGGATTCGCTGCTCTGCACACCCTGCCAGTACTGGAACAACAATTTTCAGGTTGGCGAACGGGTGACGTGGAGCGCCGGAAAGCATTCGATCAAAGTCGGCGGCGACGCCCGCAAATTCAACTGGGACATGCTCGGATTTTTTCAAAACCGCGGCTACTTCCAGTTCACGTCACCACTGACCAGCCGGACATCGCTTGCCGACGGAAGCGGTAACGCACTTGCGAGCTTCTTGTTAGGACTCCCGGCGCTCGCGCAGCGGCAGGCCGGTACGCCGTCGATGAAGATGCGGCAATGGACTTATGACTGGTTCGTCCAGGACGACTGGCGGATCACTTCAGCGCTGACGGTGAACGCGGGACTGCGATACGAGCTGCAGACACCGTTGCACGACATCAGCAAGATCCTGACGAACCTCGACTTCAGTAACGGCGCGCCGGTCGCTTTCGTCGGTGGCCAGCTCGGGTATCCGAAAGGCCTCGTGTTCACCGACAAGAATAATTTCGCGCCGCGCCTGGGCGTGGCGTGGGCGCCGCACGAGGGAAGGAACGTGTTTCGTGCCGGTGGCGGCGTCTTCTACTCGTATCCCGATATGAATCTGTGGTGCAACCAGGTGCACAACGTGCCGCTCGTCTTTCCCGAGATTCTCGCGAACAATGCGGCGAACCCGACCGTCACCAGCTTCGGATTCGGTCCACCGGTGCTCGGCCGCACGCTCGTCGGCTTCACCGCGATCGATATGCACCTGCAGATTCCGCGCATCGATCAAGCGAGCGTCAGCTTCGAGCGGCGGCTGACCGAGACCTCGATGGTGCAAGTTGGCTACCTGGGCGCGTGGGGATCGAGCCTCGATCGATCGCGTCTCGTCAACAACGCTCAGCCCGGTCCCGGTGGCGTCCAGCCTCGTCGTCCGTACCAAACAATTTCATTCGTGCCGGGAACCGATCTCGGCCCGCTCCCGCCGGGCGTGATCGTGCAGAGCATGACGTTCCCCGTTGGACCGATCAATCTGCTCGAAAGCAGCGGACGGTCCGAATACAACTCCGGCTGGATTATGACGAAGCGAACGTTCTCGAAAGGTCTCAGCTATCTCGCCAGCTATACCTACTCGAGGAGTTACTCGGATTCGCCCACATTCCGCTCGCCCGCAAACGAAGCCGAGGTGCCACAGAACAGCTTCGCTCCGGCGGCGGATTGGGGCCCGGCAGGATGTGACATCCGACACCGTTTCGTGAGCAGCGTCATTTATAAGGTGCCGTACTCGGCGTCAGGTGGGACGACGACTCGGGACAAGATCGTGCGCGCGATTCTTGGCGATTGGCAGGCCTCGCTGATCTATCAGTGGCAGAGCGGGTTCCCGTTCACGATCAGCGTGTTTGGCGATACCGCCAATGCGGGCGCATTGCTCAACGTGAACCCGATCCGGGCGAACGTTGTTCCTGGCGTCTCGCCGGAGATTGAAGGTCCGAATGCCGACATGTGGTTCAACACCGCGGCATTCACGGTACCTGCGCCGTTCACATTCGGAACGGCGACTCGGAACAGCGTATGGGGCCCCGGTCTCAAGAAGGCCGATCTCGCACTCGACCGCGAGTTGCCGATCGCCGGGCCGGCGACATTTCGCTTCCGGCTCGAAGCGTTCAATCTGTTCAACACGGTGAACTATGGAACCCCGAACCGGTTCGTGAACACGCCGCAGTTCGGCACCATCACCGAAGCGGCCACGGCGGCACGCCAGATTCAGTTCGTGTTCCGGGCGACGTTCTAGAGCACGAGAGCACGCTGATGCAGGAGCGCTATCGTCTTCTCGCGCGGTCGACTACTGCCGGTGTTCCGAGGCAACAAGATCCAGAATCATGATCTTCTGCCAGATCTTGCCCGACAGGCCAAGCGTCAGCGCCTGGATGCCATTGACCGACTCGGCCACGACCGGGTCGCTGAAGGCCTGGATGTGGAGCGCGGCGAGTTTGCTGGTCACCGCCAGCAGCTCGGAGCAGTGGTCGAGATATTGCGCCATCTCGACCCGCGACATGATCGACTCTTGCGTCGAATCGGGCCGGCGCGTGGTTGGCGGGTCCTTGGTCAGCTGATGCATGTCGATGACGTGCGCGATGCTGCGAAGCTCGCTCAGACCACTTAGAGCAAGCCGGCGCTTCGCGCGTGTTTCCAGCGACAGCAGAAAAAAGATCGCGACGCCGAAGAAGACGACGTTGCTGACGCTCGCCTCGAGCCCCTGCGCCAGCTCCGCCCACGACCCGGCGCCGGCATTCACCCGGATCCGCAGCAGCACAAACACGGCAATCGCGACCATCGTCGTGACTGCGATGCCAACCGGCACTCGGATCCGCCAGTCGGCGCGGGCGAGGCGTGCGGCCCGTTCCGTTGATGCGTCAGCGAGGCCGCAAAGCGTCGTGCTCACGGCACTGAGTCCCGAGCCGGGAAACTGGTCGCTGATTCGGCGGCTGATCTCTGCGGCGGTCGACGAAATGCGCGCCGCGTCGAGCGCGTGATACATATCGCGGCCCATTCTAGCGAGGCGGAGCCTCAGACCCTATTCAGGCTCGGGCCCGCTACGCCTCTTGACTGGTCGTCAATTTGAACTACAATGCAGTTCAAATGACCGCCCCGATCAATCTCGGCGAGTTCGAACAACTGATCCTCCTTGCGATTCTGCGACTTCGTGATGACGCATACGGGGTAACGATTCGCGCGGAATTGGCGAATCGTGCGGGACGCACGGTGGCGCCTGGTGCGATGTATACCGCCCTCGATCGTCTCGAGAGCAAAGGGCTGATCGCGTCGCGCATGAGCGACCCCACGCCACAACGAGGCGGCAGGGCGAAACGCCACGTGACGGTTACCGCCGCAGGGATGAAGGCGCTGACCCGGTCGGTGCAGGCGTACGAGCGACTGCTGGACGGTCTCAATCTCTCGCGAGGTGCGCATGCGTGACAACGCAGTCGAGAGGCTGTTTTCGCTGTTCACATCCTCTGATCGCGCAGAGGCGATGGCCGGTGATCTGGCCGAGGAAGCGGAGCAGCGCGGACCAATCTGGTTCTGGTGTCACGTCGCGCGCATTACGTTTGTACTCTGGCGGAACACCGCGATGGAGGCACCGTTGCAACTGCTTGCGCTCATCCTGGCCGGCGTGGCGGTCTTGAGCGCTCCAGCATTCGCGGGAGTCGCGGCGCTCTATCTCGTGCCATCGGTTGGAGCCGTGAGTTGGATCGCGGTGGCGGTGATCTGGTGGGGTGGCGCACTGTGGACCGGCGTCTCACTCGCCGCGATCGCGCCACGGCGCGGCACAGTGGCGTGTGCGATTCTTGCCGTGGGAGGGGCGGCATTGGTGATGGCGTTTGGTGCCACGATCGAGCCGCGCGAGCTCGCAACCCCATCGACGGAACGAATGTTCTTCAGCGTCGCGCTAGGAGCCACCGTGGCGCTGTTGACGGGCGGCGCGCTCGCTCGCGGCGCCACAGTCGTTATTGCTGGTCCGTTCGCCGTCACGATTGCGCTCGCAGCGACGCTGCTCTTCGTCATGGCGGCGGCCTCGTCGCCGTCGGCACGGCAGATCGAGTGGCGAGACCCATCGCCTCATGCGGTGAAGTTGGTGACCGTGGACACTGATGTGCAGCTGGAAGTGTTGGACTGGGGTGGCTCAGGCCCGGCGCTCGTCCTGTTGTCGGGACTCGGTGGGACGGCACACCACTACGACGACGTTGCCTCAGCGCTGACCGCTCGGTATCGCGTCGTCGGCGTGACGCGGCGTGGACATCGGGGATCGTCAGCGGCGACGGGCGGCTATGGATTCGCGCGCCTGGCTGAAGATGTTTTGCGCGTCATCGACACCATGCGTCTCAACAACCCGGTTGTGATTGGCCACTCGTTCGCCGGAGAGGAAATGCACGTCCTGGGTGTCCGTCACGCAGCAAAGATCCGGGGTCTCGTGTATGTCGATGCGGCGTTCGATCGCGGAGACAACTCGGACAGCGAGATTTATGGTGCAGTTGCGCGAACCGTGTCCAGCGCTCCTGGTCCCAAAGCTGAAGATCTGGCGTCGTTCGCGGCTCTGCGTATGTATCTGGAAAAGTACGGCGGCGCTGGCCCAGAGGGTTACTTGCGGACCCGGTACCGAATCAATGCTGACGGGAGCATCGCCGGGTTGTGGGTCCCGGAACCGCCGATCCGTCAGGCGATGAGCAAGGAGATCCAGGCGGCATACAACCCGTACAATCCTGAACGTATCCGCGTCCCTGCGGTCGCAATCTATGCCGTCCCGAAATCGGCGGACGACCTGATGCGACGTGGCAGTTCCGATAGACTCGCGTTCCCCGAGCTCGCCGCCAGAGCCGCTGATGACCCGGCGATTCGCGAAGGTGTGGAGAAGCTGTACGTATTGACCCGCGAACGCGTTCAAAAGCACGAGAAATGGTTTGCAGGGTTTGCGGAGCGAGGTCGGGTCGTGGAACTGTCAGGAACACATGATTTAATCGTCAGCAATCCTCGCGAAGTCCTCCAACAGATCGAGGCATTCGTCTCGTCGCTCGCACAACAACCCTGACGCGGCCGGGATCGATTGCTTCGGCCAGCTGCGGTGCAGGACGAAGTCACACGAGGAGCGGGTTCACTTCTGATCCGCGAGGTTCATCGGCCCGATCTTTTTGCCGAATTCGGGGTTCATCACCCGGAGGTTGATGCCGCCGCTCGCGATCATGATCCCGTAGGCAGCCCGCGCGATACGCTTGTTGCCGTCGGTGAATGCCTGCGAGGTCATGATCGCGCCGTACAAGAAAAGGCCCCAGTCCTCCCAAGCCTGATTCCCGCGCGCGGGCACGGACCGGTTCGCGAAGCCCTCCATTATTTTCTCCAACACGAACATGCCGCCGAAATTCGACGGATAGAGCACCCCTCCGAAATCTCCGCCGGTTCGGTAGGCAGGGGGGTCACTGACGAGCCCCTTCCAGATGTGTTTCAGTTTCGTCGTGTCGTGCCCTAAGGGCCAGCCAGTCGGCTTGACGTTGTGATCAATGGCGTTATCCCACAGGCCATCTTTATCCGGCTCGCGCTTGCTCTTTCTGGCGCTCTCGTTCTTCTCATAAATGAGCCACTTCTTGACCTTCGTCGAGTGATCTGGCCACGCCTTCGCCTTGTCACGTACCGACATGTCCGACCACTTCGCCGTCGCCGGCGATGGATTGTAATAGGTTGCTTCCTGGACGACGTGGGCATTGAGTCGAGTCCGGAGCCGGCCTTTCCCTGCCTCGGCGGCGAGATTCGTGAGAAACGTCTGGCGTTCCTTAATCAGCTTGAGGTCGTTATCAAGCAATAGCTCAACCCTCGTCCATAGTGATTTCCTGTCAGCATCGCTCTTGAACAGGATCGTGCTGTCCGGTGGCAACGGCAAGCCCCGATTCACCCCGGATCCCGTCGAATAAAACCCATCCACCGGGTTGCGCGTACGCGCGTGCTCCTCGAAGATCGCGAGCGAGAATCCCTGCGCGGCCGCGGTCTTCTTCGTCCAACCAACCCAGTCCTTGTACGCCTTCATGCTTTGGATCTCTGTTATGAACTTGCTCTGCGATAGCGCGATGGCGGCGGGCTTCGAGCCAAACATTGGCGTTCTCCTATACCGAATTGGACGGGGACGGGCTCCTAATATAAAGGTTGCGGGAACGGTGTCAAACGGCGACGAGAATCGGGGTGGATTAGTTAGTCAGTCAGTCAGGGTGTCAGGCAGTTGAATCGTGAACGGCGGCACGCTTGTAACGGCCGGTCTTCGGCGATTGATTCACGATTCACTGCCTGACACCAGGGCCGTCGCTTAAAATGACAGTGTCGATTGCGGCAACGAGCGACGCTGACGATGGCGGATCCCTTCCTCCGTATCCACGCGGTGAATATTTACGTCAAGGATCAGGCGCGAAGCCTGGACTTCTACCTGAACACGCTCGGATTCCACATCGCCTTCGATGCTCGCGTCGGGTCCGGTGAACGGCTGCTGGCGGTCTCTCCGCCCGACGGGTCAACCGTGCTGATCCTGATCCAGGCGGAGCCCGACTCTCCCCTGGCCCGGCTCGTCGGTCGAGCGACACAGGTGGCGTTCGTGACAGAAGATTTGCCCGCCACATACACCGAGTGGCGGCGGCGTGGCGTTCGCTTCCGGAACGCGCCGCGTTTGCGACGCGTCGTCTACGATCGAACGGGCGATGCAGGCGATCCGTTTCCGCCGCCTTCGACAGCCGAGGACCGATCCGCGTGGGGCGGCGCCTTCACCCGCTTCGAGGACGTCGATCGGAATTCGTTCGCGCTGGTGAGCTTCGACGAAGTCAGCCGCGCAGTCGAAGCGCAACGTCGCGCATCCGCCGAGAAGCAACACGCCGAGCAACGCGCCGCCCACGAGCTCGAGATTGCCATGCAGGTGCAGGCAAGGCTGTTCCCTCAGCGACTTCCGCCGATGCGCACGCTGGAGTACGCAGGGGCGTGCGTACAGACGCGCCGCGTGGGCGGCGATTACTACGATTTTCTCGATCTTGGTCAGGATCGTCTTGGGCTGGTCATTGGCGACATCGCCGGCAAGGGCATGCCCGCCGCGCTGCTGATGGCCAACCTGCAGGCCAATCTGCGAAGCCAATGCGCCACTGCGGTCGAACAGCCAGAACGGTTTCTGCACACCGTCAACCGGCTCTTTTACGAGAGCACCGCCGACAACGCGTATGCGACCTTCTTCTACTCGGAGTTCGACGACCGCAGGGGACGCCTCCGCTACGCAAACTGCGGACACCTGCCGGCGCTGGTGCTGCGACGCGCCGGCGAGATCGAACGATTGGAGGCCACGGCACCGGTGCTCGGCCTGTTTTCCACCTGGGAGTGCCGGACGGCGGAGCTTTGTCTCTCCGCTGGAGATCTTCTGGCGATTTACACAGACGGGATCACCGAGGCTTTCGATGCCAAAGACGACGAGTTCGGAGAGGGACGGCTCGTCGAAACACTGCACGCCCATCGTGAGCTGCCGCCGCGAGATCTGATCGCCGCGATTTATGACAGCGTCCGCTTATTCAGCGCGGAGGAGCAGCGCGACGATATGACCGTGATTGTCGCGAGGTGCCGGAACTGCTGACGGCGATCGATTCGGGCTTCGGTTACTGCGACTTCCCTCTTCCGGTGATCGGCCAGACGACTTCCACCTTGTCCTTCCGAATGCCGTACATCTGGTCGAATTCGTTCACGACCGGGTCGCAGTGCGGCACGATCACTTCGAGCAGATCGCCGATTTTGTACTCCTTCGAGGGGGGTGACGTGAATCGGATCCCACCGAACTCGTCTGAGCCCGCGTTGTACTCCATGCCTGGCTCACCGATCACCCCGGCGGTCGGCGTATTGAGTGTGAGCGCCTTGGCGCCGGCATCGGTGGTCAATCGTCCAGGGAACCGGTTGTTGAGCACGGTCGTGAGCACGGTGAGCGACGGTGCGAAATCATCGAACACGTCGTTGCCGCGCTCGCTCCCGATGGCCAAGTACTGCATGTCCATGAACAGGTAGCTGCCGACCTGAATGTCGGTGAAGCCGGGCACCGCCTGCATGATGTTGTAGGTGCCGGTGCCGCCGCCGCTGAAGATCTCCAGGTTCAGTCCGGACTTCTTCATCGCCTCGAACGCGGCGACGTTTGGCTCGATCGCCTTGAGCGCACGCTCCTTGCGAGCGGCAAATCCCTTGGCGTGCTGCACGCCGCCGTCGTAGGAGAGGATGCCGCGGAGCTTCAGGTTGGGCAGCTTGTCCACGAGCTGTGCGAGCGCCACCGCCCCTTCTCCCGCCGGGATGCCACTGCGCGTGCCGACCGCAACATCGATCACCACGTCCGCAACGACACCTGCTGCCTTCGCCGCCTCTGACAGATCGCGCGCGTTCTGCTCTTCGTCGACGGCCTGAATGAAACTCGGGTGCGCCTTGCGCAGCGCCATCGCCCGTTTGATCTTGTTCTTCGACGGGTTCGACGTCGTCATCAGGATCTTGTCGACGCCGTTGGCCACCATCGCCTCGGCCTCGCTCAGCTTGGCGCAGCAGATCCCAATCGATCCGGTGGCGAGCTGATACTTCGCAATTGCGGCGCACTTGTGCGTCTTGGCGTGCGGGCGGCTAGGGAGATTGTTCTTTTTTAGCGTTTCCTGCATCGTCGCGATGTTCTTCTCCATCTTGTCGAGATCGACGCAGAGCGCGGGGGTGTCGAGATCCCACTTCGAGACGCCTGGCTTGACGATCGTCCCTTCCGTCATGGCGCGCATTTCGGCGGAGGAGTAGCCCCTCACTGGTTTCGGAATCCAGACGAATGCGGATGCTGACCCAGCGATCGAGAGGAACGTGCGTCGCGAGGGCCGGGAGGGTCGAAAAGGCATGCTGTCCTCCAACTGGTCGGCATTCTAGCAGCGGAGCCCTTTCTTTTTTAGCAGAGTTTCGTATGTCCAATCACAGGTCCGTCACGAGTGGAATTGGGCTATCCGCTCCGTTCGCGCGAAAAAGGCCGCAAATACGGGGGCATGCGTTCGAGTTCGGCCAACCGCTGCCGACCTACGGGCCGCGACTCGCGACGCCTCCGATCGCACCCACCAATCTCAGAATCGTACGATGACCGCTCGCGGCCACGGATCAAGGCCACGGAACAACACGGATTAACACGGATCACTAAGCCACGGAACAACACGATAAACACGGACGAAGACTCTCATCGAACTCTTCCGTGTTCATCTGTGTTCATCCGTGGTTGAATTCTCCGTGTTTTTCCGCGGCTCCGGATGCGAGTATCGTAGGGTACGCCCACGCGCGCACCAGTGGGCAAGAGGAGGACTCATGATCGGTCGCGTCGCATTCGGCACCGCACTGATACTTACGGCCGCGGGGTACTCGGGAACTTTCGCGCAGTCGCGCAATGCATCCGACGCTCTGCTGGGCCGCTGGGATCTGGTCGTCGAGCGCGGAACACAGACGTCGCCATCGTGGCTCGAAGTGGAACGGTCCGGCACCGCCACCCTCGTCGGACAATTCGTGGGGGCCGGAGGCAGCGCGCGGCCGATCGCCAAGATCGAATTCACCGACGGCACGTTCCGCTTCGC
>Ga0075428_100007144_pt1 | contig 12370 bp, 9 predicted proteins | sample RhiMetdeltSRZDD2_FD_75291 | JGI IMG/M metagenome (GOLD analysis project Ga0075428, IMG submission 75291) | Populus rhizosphere microbial communities from Tennessee, USA - Rhizosphere MetaG P. deltoides SRZDD2 | ecosystem: Host-associated > Plants > Roots > Rhizosphere > Soil | place: USA...
ATCTCGGCGCGTCACGCGTTGCCGTTCATGGAGATCAACTGCGCCTCGTTGCCGGAGGAGCTGCTCGAATCCGAGCTCTTCGGCCACGAGAAGGGGGCCTTCACCGACGCCAAGAGCCAGAAGCTCGGCCTGATGGAGCTGGCCAACCGCGGCACGTTGTTCCTGGACGAAATCGGCGAGATGAGCCTCACCATCCAGGTGAAGCTGCTGCGCGTTCTGGAGCGCATGTCCTTCAAGCGAGTGGGCGGCACCAAGGACATCACCGTGAACGTCCGCATCATCTCGGCCACGAATCGCAACCTGGCCCAGGCGGTCGAGAACAAGACCTTCCGCGAGGACCTCTACTATCGTCTCAAGGTGGTGCCGGTCTACATCCCGCCGCTGCGCGAGCGCAAGGAAGACATCCTGGTGCTGACCAAGCACTTCCTGCATCTGTACAACAAGCAGTTCCGCAAGGGCTTCCAGAGCATCTCGCAGGAATGTGCCGAGGTCCTGCTCAACTACGAGTGGCCGGGCAACATTCGCGAGCTGAAGAACATGCTCGAACGCGTGGTCCTGCTCGAGGACGGCGAGACGCTGGTGCCGGCGCAGCTGCCGATCGCGAACCAGGTGTCGCGGCATCTGTCGGCGGTGCGCCGGCTGGAGAACGCGCTGGCTCGGCCAATCCCAGATGATGGCGTCGATTTCGATCAGCTGATCAGCGACGTCGAGATCGATTTGATCCAGAAAGCATCCCGGCAGTGTGCCTGGAATCAAAGCCGCACGGCCGAGCTGCTGCGCATGAAGCGCGACAAGCTGCGCTATCGCATGAAGATCTACGACATCCAGACCGAGCGCCGGCGCGGGCCGGGCAGGCCGCACCGCGAAGATGGCAACGACGGCTTCGAACCCGGGAATGGCGACGACGGGGAAGAACAGCCCTCGCTGGATGCGGCTACACCGGGGACGGATGCGGCCGACGTCGGCGCCAAACAGTCCTAGGCCTCGCCGCGGACGGCGAGCTGCTGGCCGCTCGAGAGCTTGTCGCAAGCCCGCTCGACGGCTTCGCATCGCTTCGCGTCTGGGCGATGAGCGACTCGCCGTGTCGGCGACTCGCCTCCATCGGCCCTAGCGAAAGACCGCCCGCAGCCCTATTCTGCCGCTGTCGGGAGGTCTGGGTTGCGCGTCTGGTGCTTTACATTGCTGCTCCTCGCCGGCTGCGGCTACAACACCACCGGGCGCAGCGCCGCCAACGTCGGCAATCTCTACATTCCGTTCTTTGCCGATGAGACGAGCGGCGAGCGCGCGCCCGATCTGGGCACGCGACTCACTCAACAGCTCGTGCTCGAATTCCTGCGTGACAAGGAGATCCGGGTCTATCAAGGCGAGGACGAGCGCGAGCTTGCCCAGAAAGAGCTTCTCGGTACCGTGCGGCGCCTGACCGAGGCCGTGCTGACGCGCAGCGCCGAGGAGACGGAGGAAGAGTATCGCGTCGTCCTCACGTGCTCGATTCAGTACACGGATGTCGAAAATGGCACCGTCCTGTGGCAGGACGGCGGTCTGTTCGGAGACGGAAACTACAGGATCGAGGAAGGCGAGCCGGGTTTCCAACGGGCGCTGGAGGAAGCCATGGACGAGGTTGTCGACAAGATCCTGGACAAGACGGTGCGCGCCTGGTAACTCATTTGACGCTGGCTCGTCGGTGCAAGACCTTGAGATCATTCTGGAGATCTTCGTGGCAGCACGCTCGCAAAAAAAGAGTTTCGGCGTCGACGACCTCCGGCGCGAGATCGAGAAATCGGGGCCTGAGCCGCTGTACGCGGTGCTCGGGGAAGAGCCGTTGCTGGCCGAAGAGGCCGTCGCCGCTCTCGTCGAAGCCACCGTCCCCGCGGCGGCGCGCGACTTCAACTGCAACACGTACTCGGGTGACGACGAGAGCGCTCGGCAGTTCTTGGCGCAGGCGCAGAGTTTTCCGTTCCTGAGTGAGCGGCGCCTGGTGATCGTGCGCCGCTTCGACAAGCTGCCCCTACGCGATGTGCGCGCCGAGTCCGCGGTCCTCGAGTACCTCGAAAGCCCGACACCGAGCACCGTGCTCGTGCTCGTGGCCGCCAAGCTCGACCGTCGCACGCGCCTGGCACAGGCGATCGAGAAGCGCTGTCGCATCATTCAGGTCGACGGCCTGCCAGTCGCATCACTGCCCGACTGGGTGCGTGCGCGCTTCGCGCTCCAAGGCCTCGACGTCGAACCGCGCTTCTGCACGTCGCTCGTGCAACTCGTGGGCGAATCGCTCCTCGATCTGCGCAACGAGGTGGACAAGGTGGCGTTGCGCTATGGGGCCGGCTATCGCATCGGCGCCGACGAGGTGACGTCCACCGTCGGACAGTACCGGCAGGAAGAGGTCTGGGCGGTGAACCGGGCGTTGCGCGCCGACAACATGGGTGGGTTCCTGCAGGCGCTGGCGCGTGTGCTCGAGGTGGACGATGACCCCATCCGCGTTGTCGCGGTGCTGGCGCGTCAAGTGAGCAGCCTGCTGCGGTTCAAGCTGCTGCAGGATCGGGGCGTGCGCCGCCCGGACGAGCTGGCGCGCCGCTTGGAGCTGCCACCTTTTGCCATCGCCGATCTCGCCGCTCAGGCGGCGTCGTTCTCGCGCAAGCAGCTGTCGCTGTGGTTGCGCAATCTGCAGCAGGCGGACGTGCAGATGAAGTCGGTGGCGCTGCCACCGCGTTGGGTGCTGGAGCGTGCCCTGGTCAACTCGTTCCTGGGACAGGATCTGGCCTAGTCACCCTGCGAGTGTGCATGCAACCGGGGCAGAAAGACTCGTCCGCCGGAGCTGCGGCCGGTGGCCGCCTCGGTCTCGCCTTCGGCGGCGGCCTGCCCTTCGGCCTCGTCGCACTCGGTGTCCTGCGCGTTTTCGAAGAGGAACGCATTCCCGTGCACCGGCTGGCCGGGACCAGCATGGGCTCCGTCATCGCCGCCACCTATGCGGCGCGGCTGTCGATCGACGAGTGCATCGATCGCTTCGCGGCGGCGTTCAACAAGAAGCGCATGTTGGCGGCGCTGCTGCGCGATTTGAGTTTTTCCGGCCGAGGCATCCTGCGCGGGCAGGAGGTCGTGCACCTGCTCGAATCCTTCATCGGCCGTGACCGCACGTTCGAAGACCTGCTCATTCCGCTGCGCATTCCCGCTTGCGACCTGGCCGACGGCACCGAGGTGGTGTTCGCGAGCGGGCCGCTGATTCCGGCAATTCGGGCCTCGATCAGCCTGCCCGGGATCTTCGCGCCGTTCGTCCACGACGGGCGGCAGCTCGTGGACGGTGCGCTGCTGCGTCCCATCCCCGTGCATCTCTTGGGCGAGGACGAGGTGGACGTCAAGATTCCGGTGCGCGCGGTGCGGCTGCGATCGCGCACCCAGCTGCACGACGACGTCCGGCGCGCCCACACCGAGCACCGGTTGTCGTCGCGTTTCACCAGGCAGCGTGAGGATCTATTCACTGTCATGTGGCGTGCCATGTCGCTCATCATGCAGGACGAGTTCGCCGAGATGATCTTCGACGACTTCGACGTCTACATCAAACCGAAGCTCGACCTCGATCTGTCGCGGGATCCGTCGCGGTTGCACGAGATCGTGCAGGCTGGATACGACGAGACGCGCCGTACGCTGCCGGCCATCCGCGCCGTCCTCGAGGCGGCCGCGACCCCACGCCCGCGCCGAGCACGCCGCAAACGCGGGTCGAGCGCGGCGGACCTGGATGCCGAGATCGAGGACTAGGAGGGTTGCAGCAAGATGATCTGGACGGATTCGTTCCCGCGCTGCACCTGCAAATGCAAATCACGGTCGGGCGCGTACCGGGCGATCGCATCGTCCAAATCGGCCACCGAATTCACTGCGCGTTGGCCGACCAAACGAATCACGTCGCCGGGGAGGAGCCCTGCAGCATCCGCCTTGGAGCCCGGACGCACGGAAAGGACGACGGCGCCGTCCGTATGCGGATCGAGACCGAAACGCTGCACCAGCTGCGCCGAGAGATCGGCCACGGACATCCCCAGGTCGTCAGTCGACTGTGTGCCATCGGAGGGCGGCCGCTCCAGGTCGGCCCGCAGCTCCGCGGTGAGCTCGCCGAGGACCGCATGAACGTTGAGCTTCTTGCCATGGCGCAAGATGTCGAGCTCGACTCTTTGACCCGGGCGCAGCAGCGAGATGCGATTGCGGAAGGCCGAGACTTTTTCCGTCGGTTGCTTGTCGAGGGCGACGATGATGTCGCGCGCCAGCAAACCGGCGCGCTCGGCCGGGCTGTCCTCGGTCACTTCGCCGACGTAGACGCCCGCGGGTCGGGGCAGACCCGCTTGGCGTGCGAGCGAGCTCGTCAGCGGGCCGATGGAAACACCGAGCCAACCGCGCGTGACGTGGCCTTCCTGCAGCAAACGCTCGGCGATGACGCGCGCGAGGTTGACTGGGATGGCGAAGCTCACGCCTTGGAAGCTGCCGCTTTGAGTCGCGATCGCCGTGTTGATGCCGATGACTTGCGACTGCATGTTGATCAAGGGGCCGCCGCTGTTGCCCGGATTGACGGCCGCGTCGGTCTGGAGGAATTCCTCGTAGTCCGCGAGCGCCACGTCGTCGCGGCCTTTGCCGCTGATGATCCCCGTCGTCACGGTATTGCCCAAAGAGGCGCGGAAGGGGCTGCCGATGGCGAGAACCCATTCGCCGACGCGCACACGGTCGGAATCGCCAAGGCGTGCGGAGGGGAGGCCCGTCGCGTCGATGTGCAGGACGGCGATGTCGGTCTGTTCGTCGTGGCCGAGCACCTTGGCGTCGAACTCGCGGCCATCCATGAGGCGGACGGTGAGCGATTCGGCATCCTCGACCACGTGACTGTTGGTGAGGATGATGCCGTTCGACTCGACGATGAATCCCGAACCGTGGCTGCGCACGAGCGGGTCCTGGCTGCCGAACCAGCGGTACAGCTTTTCGTTGGGTGGAATCTTTCGCCGGCTGAGAATGGTCACCACGGCGGGGGTCACCGCCTGGGCGACGTCGGCGAAACGATCCAGGGCGTCACCCGTGCCAGGCGCGCTCTTGGTTTCGGGTCCCGGTGCCGGAAGGAGGATCGGTGCAGGTGCAGTCCCGCCGCTCGTGTGGGCGCTTCCGGCTACACCGCTCGGGGTTCCGGCAGCGCCGGAGCCGCGCGAATTGTGCTCTTTCAGATCGAGGGAGGGTGGGGCTTCCAGACTTTTCTGGGGCAGGGAACGAAGCCAATAGCCTGTCGCGCCGCCGGTCGCGAGAGCAGCCACGACGACAATGAACATGAAAAACGAAGACCCGGGGCGGACCTTCACGGGGTTCCCTCCGGTGCGGGCCCGGGAACCAATACGATGGCCCGGGCGGGCCGCGCACGAGATCAGTGAGCGCCGGTGAATTCGATCTCGTGCGTGCCGCGACCGGGCCAATCGTACCATGTGGAACCAGGGCTTGCCTCTGGGAGTTCCCGATTCCGATTCTGGCCTCGACCATGGTGCCAACTGGCCCAAATTCTGCTGCCCCAGGGAGAATCGATGCACGAAGGCACCACACGGCGGTACTGGGAGACCATTCGCCGGCTGCGTTTCGAGCAGGCCCGTCATCAACTCGGACGCCGGCTCACGAAATTCTTGCCGCAGCCCGTTGCGTCGAAGGTCCCGCAGCCGTTGCCGCTCGCCGTGCGTTGGGGACCGCGAGTCGCGCGCGTTCGTCCAGAAATCGACCCCGCGGTCCTGGACGGCCGCTTCCGTTATTGGGATCAGGAACGGCACCTCGAACTTTCGCGCCCCTGGGAGGACGAGGACCTCGGGAAATCCTGGACCTATCCGGTGCACTATTTCGATTACTTCCCGGGCTTGGTCGATGGTGGGGGAGTTCGGACGGTCGATTCAGCCGGAGAACGAACTTCGAGCCAGCCGACCGCGATTCCCTCCGGGCGCGATCGCGATGCGTCACTTTTCGGGTTCGTCGAGTCGTGGCTCGATGCGCATCCGCCCGGCACCGGCATCGCCTGGGAGCCATACCCAACCGCATTGCGCTTGGTGAACTGGGTCGATGCAATCCACGCGCTGGGGAATCGCGCTCCGTCGATCTGGCAACAGCGATGCTTGCATAGCATCTACCTCCAGGCCGAGTGGCTGACACGCCGACTGGAGCGACATCTGCTCGGCACGCATCTGTGGAAGGACGCGAAGGCGCTGCTCATCGCCGCGAGTGTCTTCGACGATGAGCGCTCGCGGCGGTGGAAGCACACAGCCGCGCGACTCTTGCAACGCGAGCTGGAAGCCCACGTACGCCAAGACGGATCGCATGTCGAGCCCAGCATCATGTATCACTGCACCGCGCTCGAAGACCTGCTGGACCTGTTGAACTTCCATCATGCCGTCGACGCCGCCTTCGGCGCCCAGATCGAAGCCGTTGCCGGCCGAATGCTCGAGTTCGCCAACTCGGTCCAAACACCCGCGGGCGGTTTCCCCCTCCTCGGCGACGCGTGGGAGGGGGGAGCACCGAGCCCGGCAGAGCTGATAGCCTACGCGGGGCGACTCGGACTTCCGGCCCCAGCGGCCCCCGGTCCGGGCATGTGTTCGCTGCCGCAGGCAGCGGTCGTCGCCTGGCGTGATGCGCGACTCTACGTGCTCGCCGATGTCGGCGGCGTCGGTCCGCCGCATCTTTCAGGTCACGGCCATTGTGACTCGCTCTCGTTCGAGCTCTGGGCGCACGCAACTCCGATCGTCGTCGATTCGGGCACCTGGAGCTACGAAGCAGGGGACAAGCGTCACGCCTGTCGTTCCACCCGCGCCCACAACACGCTCGAGGTCGACGGACGCGAACAGCACGAGATCTGGTCGGCGTTTCGCGTCGCGCGGCGTTCCGCGGTCGAGTTGCTTGCGGTCACGCCGTCGAGCGTGGAGGCCGCGCTCGTCCCCTGGTTCGACAAACGGTTGCGCGTCTGTCGTGTCTTCACTTTCGAGCCAGGGATTCTTCGAGTCGACGATCGAGTCGAAGGTCCCGACACGCACCGCGTCGTGAGCCGCTTCCACCTGCATCCGGCCTGCGAAATGGAACGGAGCGGCGATCGCTTGCTCGTGCGCCACGGCCACGCTCGCGTGGCGATCAGCTGGCCATCCACGTCGGCACCCCACGTCGAGCTTCTCGTCGGCGCGAGCGGCAACTCATCGCCCACGGCGGAGCCCGTACCGAGCTACCACGCCGCGAAAGCGGGGGAGTTGCGTCCAAATGCTGTCCTTCAGCTCACGTTCGTCGGTGAACTGCCCCTTGTTTCGTGTCTCAGTTTCACCGTCCTGGATCGACTCTAGCTGCCCCTTTCTCGCCGCCGTCAGTTGTTGACGACCCTCGGCCGGAACCCAGGGCGCTCGTGGCTCTGTGAAATAGCCGTTGCTCGCGTGGAAGCACGAATGGATTTCGATTGACGGTGTTCGCCCCGGACCCCATGGGCTCCCAAGTGGGAAAACGTGGAGCCGCTGCACGAGCGGATTTCGATTGACGGTGTTCGCCCCGCAACCCCATAGGCGCTGGTGTCGGAAAACGTGGAGCAGTCGAGCGCACGGACTTTCGTGGTGGGTGAGGCACCCACGGATCACGATTGACTGACCTGCGGCGGAACCCATCACGCTCGTGGCGGAAAACGTGGAGCGTCGCGCCAGGCGACCTCATCCTCGGCCTCCCTAAGTGCATGTAAGTCGATGCCGCCTACCCGTTGGTGCACGAGCAGCGCACGACTCGCTCAATCGACCCGAAGGAAACCTCATGCCAGACGAGAAGTTGGCCTAACTTCTTGAGTTTTCACTAGAGCATCGACCCGAAGTGTCAACGAACGCGACAGGTTTCGTCCACAGCGTTGACAGCGTGTTCCGCGCGCGCACGCGAGCTCCGCCCTCGTGAGGAACGCCTTTCACATCAAGGGGTTCGAGCCGAGGCGAGCGCGGCGACGGGGACGGCGCTCGCAGTGGTTGGGGACTGTGTCGTCATTCGGCGGTGGTAGTCGATCTGGCCCAGGTGATACGCGAGGTGGGATGCCAAGTGGGCGAGGAACTCGGCCGTTTTCACAGTGAACCCACCGACGGCCTCGGGGAAGTCGGCCTCGAGAGCGCACGCATCGAGGCGAGACAGTACAGCCGTCACGGAAGCGATGGTCATGTCGACGAGTCTCAAGATTTCGGCCCGAGAGACATCGCGTTGACTGAACTCGGCGGCGCGATCACGCACGTATCCGCTGTTTCCGAGTCGAGCACCGATGTAGTGCTGCAGGTTGCCGCATAAATGAAGAGCCAGGTTCCCGCCTGGATTCGAGATGCCCGGGACGACTCGCCACAGGTCGGCCTCGCGTGGATAAGCTCCGATCTCGGCCTGCAAGGTCCGGAGCTCACGGAGGAGAACTCGTTGAGTGAACTCGAGCGGTATGGTTGCCGGTGCCATGGGGCTCCTTTGCGAAGGTGGCGGCTATACTGCGGCCCAGGAGGATGACTTGGCAATCTCCGCCGTCGTTTTCGCGGTCACTTATCTGCTCATTGGCCTGCAGCGCATTCCTCGGCTGCATCTCGGTCGCCCTGCCGGCGCCCTCCTCGGTGCGGTGGCCATGGTGCTCAGTGGTGTCCTCGACTTCGAGGCCGCGAAGCGCGCCATCGACCTCGACACGATTCTCTTTCTCCTGGGAATGATGATCATGCTCGCCTACCTCGAGCTCTCGGGGTTTTTCGAGATCCTGGAACGCCGCATCATGGGCTATGCGCGCAGCGCTCGCATGTTGCTCCTGCTCGTCATGGGCTCGGCAGCACTGCTCTCGGCGTTGTTTATGAACGACACGATCTGTCTGTTGTTCACGCCCGTGGTCGTGCGTGTCACCAAACGCCTGGCGTTGCCACCCGTGCCTTACCTCATCGGTCTCGCAGTGGCGGCGAACATCGGCAGCGCCTGCACGATCGTCGGCAATCCGCAAAACGCGCTCATCGCAGTGCGATCGGGTATTGATCTCTTGCCGTTCGCGGCGAGATTGTGGCCGATCTCGCTGCTCGGGCTCGCCGCTGCTGCGATCATCCTCTGCGCGTCCTTCCGGCGCGAGATCACCACTTCGCGTCTGGCAGTCCCACCACCACGCGAGCCGAGAGCACCCCAGCGGTGGATGTTGCTATCGAGCCTGGCTGCGGGCATCGGCATGATCGTGGCGCTCGCGTGGGGTGCGAATCCGGCGGCGGCCGCGATGAGCGCTGCAGCAGTGGTCGTGTTCGCAGGCGCCGCTCGTCCGCGCACCGCATTGCAGCACGTGGACTGGAGTCTTCTCCTGCTTTTCGGTGGTTTGTTCGTCGTCATGCGAGGCGTAGAACAAGCGGGGCTGGCTCATGCCGTCGTGCGGGGGATCGCAGGCGACCTTGCCGACGGCGAGGCTTTTGCGCGTCTCGGTGTCGCTGTGACCGTGCTCTCACAGGCGGTCAGCAACGTTCCGGCGGTCATGCTGTTCGTGCCGACACTCGAGAGTCTGGGGCAGGGAGCCGATGGCCTCTGGCTCGGACTGGCGGCATTCTCGACACTGGCGGGGAATCTCACAATCATCGGTTCGGTGGCGAACGTCATCGTATTCGAGCTCGCGCGCCGGGAAGGGGTCGAGGTCGGGTTCCTCGATTATCTCCGCATCGGGTTCCCGGTCACGATCTGCACGTGTCTCATCGCCTGGGCGGTTCTCCGGACGGGATGACGCCGAACCGGTGTTGTGATCCGGTGATGCCAATGATCGCGACGCTGACTGGCGCCGAGTTCGGGCTGCGTTGGGCCTTGCTCGAGCCTATGGGCCGCGATCTCTGACGATCGAGAGCGATGGAGCGCCCGTGAACTATGCAGGTCGATGAGCGATGTCCGCGTTCGAACGCACGCGGGGACAGTCGGCGTAGATTTCAACTGGTTGGCTTGACACCTGCGCGACGAATCTCGCGCCAGACACCCCATGCCAACCCCACAGCGAAACCCAGCGGACCTGTGATGAAGATTCCCAGGAGCGGCCCCTGATTCGCACCTGGGGCCAAGAGGATCGGCCCGAAAAAGCCGGCGGCGAAAGCAACACCACCCACGACCATCGCGGTACGCAGAACTCGAAGTGTGGAAAGCATCGATGGCCTCCGGATTCGAGCGAGCAATCGAGGTGCCGCGGCAGGTTCGGTCGGCCATGGGTGACGGGTAGGCTGGCGGGAGCGTCGCGTCGTGCTGACGAGGCCCGGAGGCTCATTTGCTATAGTTTACATAATCCTTCTTCTGCGCCAAACCGAGTGGGGTCCCGAGGGCCCGCGCCTGCCCAGCTCCGCGAACACGTCTCGGCCCCGAATCGCGAACGCGGCCCGTCGACGGCCGGGGCCAAATGGCGGCTTCGTCGTCGTTCCCCGCCGTCCCGCTCATTAACGGGCGTTGCCGCCGCGGCCGGCGATCCGGCCCTTGATGTCCGCGGTCTCGGCGGGGCTGAGTTCGGGGGTTGTGGTCGTGTTCGTCATGCCCAAGGCCTTTTCCTGCGCCGAGCGCCAGCGCTCGAGGCGTTGCTTGACCTGTGATTCGTAGCCTTCGGAATTGGGGTCGTAGAAGTACGTCCCTAGCAGGGCATTCGGAAGGTACTGCTGCCCAGTGTGGTGCCCCGGTAGAGCGTGGGGGTAAACATACCCTTCGCCGTGTCCGAGCGCCGCGCCATCACGGTTCGAGTCTTGGAGGTGCTTCGGCACCGACACCTTGCCTTCGCCTTCGACGTGCTTGTGGGCCTTGAAGTAAGCACCGGCGCTGTTGGACTTGGGAGCCGTAGCGAGATACAACGTCGCCTCGACAATCGGGTAGATCCCTTCGGGCAACCCGATGTACTCGAATGCCTGCGCCGCCGCGTTCGCCACCAGGAGCCCCATGGGATCCGCCAGGCCGATATCCTCGCCGGCCAGGATCAGGAGTCGCCGCAGGATGAAGCGTGGGCTCTCGCCTGCGTACAGCATCTTCGCCAACCAGTACAGCGCCGCATCTGGATCCGAGCCGCGCACCGACTTGATGAAGGCGCTGATGGTGTCGTAGTGCGCGTCGCCATCCTTGTCGTACAGGAGCGCGCGACGTTGGATCGAGTCCTGCGCGACTGCCACGGTGACATGGACAGTGCCGGACGCATCGGGAGGCGTGGACTCGACCGCGAGTTCGAGGGCGTTCAGGGCGTTGCGCGCATCGCCGCCAGCGATGTGCACGAGGTGAGCGAGCGCCCCGTCGTCGAGCTGGACGTGCCGTGTGCCGAAACCTCGGGCCTCGTCGGCCAAGGCGCACTGCAGGATTGCTCGGACGTCGCCGTCATCGAGCGATCGCAGCTGGAAGATCCGCGACCTCGACACGAGCGCGGCAATGACTTCGAAGTAGGGATTCTCGGTCGTGGCGCCGATGAGGACGATGCTGCCGTCCTCGACGTGAGGCAGCAAGGCGTCCTGCTGCGCTTTGTTCCATCGGTGCACCTCGTCCACGAACAACGTCGTGCGTTTTCCGTGGAGCGTGCGACGCTCCTTCGCGGCGGCCACGATCCGGCGCAGCTCCGGAATGCCGGCCAGGACGGCGCTGATCGTCTCGAAGTGCGACTTCGTGCAGTTGGCGATGATCTGCGCCAGCGTCGTCTTGCCGGTGCCCGGCGGTCCCCACAAGAGGATGGACGAGAACAGCCGATCGGCCTCGATGGCGCGCCGTAGCAATCGCCCTGGGCCTACGATTTCCTCCTGCCCGATGAACTCGTCCAGGGTGCGTGGTCGCATGCGCGCCGCAAGCGGCGCCTCCGCGGCACGAGCGGCCTTCGAGGCGTTGTCAAAAAGCTCCACGGACCGAGTATAGGCCATCAGCGCGCCGAGTCGCGGCGCAAAAGATCCCTGCACAGATCACATAGACTATTTGGTTGAGAATCGACTCTAGCCCACCAGACAGGACCGACGTCCTGCCCTCTTGGCAAGAGCGCGCTCAGTGGACTAGGGCCGGTCGCGGAGCCTGATCGAGCAAAATGTCGAGCAGCGAACATGGAGACTCCTCGGTGAGCCCCGGATCAACGTGCTCCTCCTGAACCTGGCTCTCGACCAGCGCTGGCCGCTGTTGCGCGAGGGAACGGCGCCGAATCTCGTCGACTGAGCTCTAGTCGTGGGGCGACCGCATGCGGATGGGCGTATCGATCTTGTGGTGTTTGGTCTCGCGAATGCAGAGACCTCCGACGATCACCGTCAGCAGGCAGACGGCAATGGGATAGATGAGACCCGTGTAGATCGCGTGGGGGCCGAAGGTTTCGCCAGCCCACGTGGAGGTCGTGGCAGCAGTCGCGATGAGAGGCAGGAAGCCGCCGAACCAACCGTTTCCGATGTGGTAAGGAAGCGACATCGAG
>Ga0075428_100007145_pt1 | contig 12370 bp, 14 predicted proteins | sample RhiMetdeltSRZDD2_FD_75291 | JGI IMG/M metagenome (GOLD analysis project Ga0075428, IMG submission 75291) | Populus rhizosphere microbial communities from Tennessee, USA - Rhizosphere MetaG P. deltoides SRZDD2 | ecosystem: Host-associated > Plants > Roots > Rhizosphere > Soil | place: USA...
CACGCCGACGTGAAGGGCTACTCCTACAGTCGCGGAGACGTGACGGCCAAGGCGCTGGCCAACGCTTACTCGCAGGCGCTGGGCAACATCTTCACCCAGGACATCAAGCCCTTCGAGGTCGAGGTGCTGGTGGCCGAGGTGGGCATCGGCAACGGCAGCAAGAGCGAGATCTATCACATCCTCTACGACGGCACGATCGAGGACGAGAAGAACTACGCGGCCATGGGCGGTCAAGCCGAGGAGATCCGGCGCTTTCTCAAGGACCACTATCAGAGCGCGATGAGCCTGGACGACGCGCTGCAGCTGGGGGTCCGCGCCCTGTCGGTCACCCAGAACAAGACGCTCACCGAGCGGGACCTCGAGGTCGCCGTGCTGGACCGCACCAAGGAGCGGCGTAAGTTCCGCCGCCTGCCCCCGGAGGCGCTCAGCCAACTCCTCGGCGGGGCCAAGTAACCCGTGCTACGCTAGGCTGCACAATGAAGTTAGGCGCTTCTCCGCTTAGGCAGGAGTCTCTCCTATGAAGCGCAGGATCTTTGGGCTCGAGAACGAGTACGGGCTCACCTGTACCCTGAACGGTCAGCGCCGCCTGTCCCCCGACAACGTTGCGCGCTACCTGTTCGAGAAAGTCATCCCCGGCGCGCGCAACGCCAACGTGTTCCTGGAAAACGGCGCGCGGCTCTACCTGGACACCGGCTTCCACCCGGAGTACGCCACGCCGGAGTGCGACGACGTGGCCGAGCTGGTCATCCACGACAAGGCCGGCGAGCGTATCGTCGAGGACCTGCTGCACCAGGCCGAGAAGCGCCTGCGCGAGGACGGGATCTCCGGCAACATCCTGCTCTTCAAGAACAACACCGACTCGGCGGGCAACTCTTACGGCTGCCACGAGAACTACCTGGTCAGCCGGGACGTCAGCTTCCAGCGGCTGGCCGAGGCGCTCATCCCCTTCTTCGTCACCCGGCAGATCTACGCGGGGGCCGGCAAAGTGCTGCAGACGCCGCGCGGCTTTCACTATTGCCTGAGCCAGCGCGCCCAGCACATCTGCCAGGAGATCTCGGGGGCGACGACGTCGTCGCGCTCGATCATCAACACGCGTGACGAACCCCACGCCGACGCCGAGCGCTATCGTCGCCTGCACGTGATCGTGGGCGACTCCAACATGTCGGAGGTGGCGACCTATCTGAAGATCGGGACCACCGCCATCGTGCTGGACATGATCGAGGACGGCTTCTTCGACCGCGACTACTCGCTGCAGTCGCCGGTGCAGGCCATCCGCGACATCTCCCACGACCCGACGCTGAAGGAGACGATCAAGCTGAAGGACGGGCGCAGCATCTCCGCCCTGCAGCTGCAGATGGAGTACCTCGAGTACGCCACCCGCTACGTGGACACGGTGGCCCCCGACCCCATCAGCAAGGAAGTGCTGCTGCGCTGGACCGACGTCATGGAGAAGCTCGAGTCCGATCCCATGCAGCTCGACCGTGAGCTGGACTGGGTGATCAAGCGCCAGTGGATCGAGAGCTACATGACCCGCAACCGCCTGTCGTGGCGGGATCCCAAGATCTCGCTGATGGACCTGCAGTACCACGACATTCGCCCCGATCGCGGCGTCTACTACAAGCTGGCCGCCCGCGACATGGTGGAGCGCATCACCGACGACGAGACGATCGAGCGGGCCAAGCACGAGCCCCCGCAGACCACCCGGGCCCGCCTGCGCGGCGAGTTCATCCGGCAGGCCAACCTCAAGGGCAAGGACTACCGGGTGGACTGGGTGTACCTCAAGCTGAACGACCCCGAGCGGGAGACCATCCTCTGCAAGGACCCTTTCCAGTCGCACGACGAGCGCGTCGAGCGCCTGATCCGCTCGTTCTAGCTACCCCCTAGCCGCTCTCGGCTTCACGTCGGACACCACCGCCGGTGGTGTCCGACTGCTTGACTCGTCCCGCCGCCGTTTGCTAAACCGGAATCCTACCGGGCTGTTCGCTCGTCGTCTCTGCCCGACGGATCTCGCGGCATCTGCCGCGGCGCTCGACACCCCCAGAGGGGGTCTCAATGCTCGGACGCAAGGATCCACAGCCGCCCGCGCCCTCGGCCACCAACGGCCACACCAACGGCACCCCCGTCTCCCTCCTGACCGTCATCGGGGACACCGCCAAGATGGAGGGTAAGTTCGACATCGCCGACTCCATCCAGATCGAGTGCGAGATGGGTGGCGAGCTCAAGGTCGGGGGCAAGCTGGTCATCGGCGAGAAGGGTGTGGTCAACGCCAACGTGGAGACGGTGGACGCCATCATCATGGGCCACTACGACGGCAACATGACGGCGACCGGCAACGTCGAGATCGCCGCCACCGGGCGGGTCAGCGGCAACATCAAGACCGACTCGCTGGTCATCTCCAAGGGCGGATTCTTCAACGGCAACATCGCCAAGATCCACGGGGAGACCGGTTCCGCGGGCGCACCGCGGCCGGCGTACCTGCTCGATGACAAACGGGCGGACCAGGGCGTGGCGCACTAACCGGAGCCGGGGTGATGCTCTGGAAGAAGACCAATGGCAGCAAGGGCGGCGCGGTCAAGGGCAACGACCTCACCGCCTTCATCGACGAGGCCTCCGAGATCGAGGGCAAGTACACCTTCAGCGGCACCGTGATGCTCAACGGCCGTTTCACCGGCGAGATCTTCTCCAAAGACACCCTGATCATTGGCGAAAAGGGCGTGGTCAACGCCACGATCCGGGCCGGCATCGTGCTGGTCAACGGCGAGGTGGTCGGCAATATTCTGGGCGGTGAGCGGGTGGAGCTGCGGGGCAGCGCCCGGGTGATCGGCGACGTCGAAGCGCCGGTGGTCGTGCTCGAGGAAGGCGTGCTCTTCCAGGGCCACTGCCGGATGACCAAGCCGCAGATCGGCGCCGACGGGACGCAGCGCGACCTCTCCGCCGTCGTCGTGAAGGCCTCCGCCGTGTCCTGACGCGTCGCTGGCACCCCCCTTGCGCTAGGGTCGAGAGACACGCTCGAACAGCTCTCGACGTCCGCACAAGGAGGTGCACCATGGATCCCATCCAGTTACTGAAAAAGCAGCACCGCGAGGTCGAAGCGCTCTTCAAGAAGATCGAGAAGACCCGGAGTGCCGAGCAACGGCGGGCCTTGATGCTTGAGCTCGCAAGCAATCTCAAGCTGCACATGACGATCGAGGAGGAGATCTTCTACCCGGCCGTCCAGCAGCTGCCGACCAAGAAGGCCGAGGAGATGACGCTGGAGGCGTACGAGGAGCACGCGGTCGTCAAGCTCGTGCTGGCCGAGCTCCCCGGTGTCGATCCCGAGGACGAGCGCTTCGACGCCAAGATGACCGTCCTCTCCGAGCTCATCGAGCACCACGTCGATGAGGAAGAGAACGAGATGTTCAAGACCGCCAAGAAGCTGGGCACCGCCGAGCTGAATGCTCTGGGTGACCGCATGGCGGCGGAGGTCGAGGCGGTCAAGGGCCCCGGCGCGACTCGCCGCCGCCGCGCAGCCTGAGGCATTGGAGCGGGCCCCGCGAGCCCGGCTTGATGTCGCAGGTGGGCTGATCTAGGCGCGCGTGGCTTCACTTCACGAGGTGATCCCGCGCCAGCGGCGGACGCACGTCGCTGCCGGTGAAGAGTAGTGTGACGATGATCTCCACCGACGCGTTGCCACCGAGGCCCTGACAGCCGATGGCGGCGCGCGTCGGCTTGCCCCGCTCGCCGAACAGGTGGACCAGCAGGTCCGCCGCCCCGTTGATGACGCGCGGCTGGTCGCCGAAGCCCGGCGCGGAGTTGACGAAGCCGAGCAGGTGGACGATCTGCTGCACCCGGTCGAGATCGCCCAGCGCGTACTTCACCGCAGCCAGCGTGGTCAGCACGGCGTAGCGGGCCGCGTCGTACCCCTGCTCCAGCGTCAGGTCCTGGCCCACGACCCCCGGCAGATAGCTCCGCCCGTCCCGGCGCGGCGTGGTGCCGGACAGATAGAGCAGGTTGTGCACCGGGTAGTGCGAGATGTAGTGCGCTCCGGAGGCGTTCGTCTTGTAGAGCGCCTCGAGATCCGGTACCGCGAGCCCCAGCTCCGCGAGCTTCTTCTCCACGTTCATCGCCTTCTCCTCAGCGGTCGGCTCAGGGTCAGCTTGTCCACACCTGCCGCGCGATCTTCGGATACTCCACGACCAGGCCGTCGGCGTCCACGGTGATGTCGGCCGTGAAATCGCCGGCGGCGGTTTCGAAGCGATAACTCCCGCCCGGGGCACCCCACGTCAGGCAGCGATAGCGCTGGCGCGCCACCCCGACGCGGAGCAACGGGACCTCCACGTACACCACGGTGATCTCGGTCGCCCAGCCGGGGGCCAGGGCCAGCCGGCGGATCGGCAACGTGTTGGTGAAGGGCGTGGCCGACAGGTCCACGTCGAGGCAGCCGTCCAGCGCCGGCAGGTGCGCTCCGCTGCCGTCGGTCCAGCGCCCCATGCCGTTGCTGGCCAGGGCCAGCGTCGTCGATCGCCCTCCAAGGTCGGCGATCTCGAGATCACGCACATGCCAGGCCGCGTCGCAGCGGATCGCGTAGCGAGTGGAAAACGGCCGACCCTCGTCCATCCCGATCACCACGCTGTCGACGCGCACACCGTCGGTGTCTTCCACGAGCCGGAGCGACTCGAGCCCCCGCCCCGTCCACGGCTGCCACATCACGCGGCGTTCCACGACTACTCGAGGCTCCCGATCGCGGCTTCGGCGGCGGTCACCACGGAGCCGTCCTCGGCGAGCGCCAGCGCGGCGTCCAGATCGGCCTTGAGGTAGCGGTCGGCCGTGAGCGGCGGGATGCGCCGGCGGACGGCGTCGCGGGCGGCGCGGCTGCCCTGGCCCGGGGCGAGCGGCGCGCGCAGGTCGAGGGCCTGCGCAGCCAGGAGAGCCTCGATGGCCAGCACCTGACGGGCCACGCCGACGGCCCGCCGCGCCTTGAGCGCCGCCCCGCCCCCCATGGCGTTGTAGTCCTCCTGCAGCCCAGAGGTCGGGATCGAGTCCACGCAGGCCGGATGGGCCAGCGTGCGCAGCTCGCCCACCAGCGCCGCCGCGGTGTACTGCGCGATCATGTAGCCGGAGTTGATGCCGCCGCTGGGCGCCAGGAACGGCGGCAGCCCCTCGTTGGTGAGCGGGTTCACCAGCCGGTCGATGCGCCGCTCGCTGATGCCGCCGAGCTGGGCCAGGCCCATCGCCAGCGTGTCGAGCGCCAGCCCCAGCACCTCGCCGTGGAAGTTGCCGCCGCTCAGCACGACGCCGTCGTCGGCAAACACGAGCGGGTTGTCCGAGACCGCGCCGAGCTCGCGTCCCAGCACGCCTCCGGCGAAGTCGAAGGCCGCGCGCGCCGAGCCGTGCACCTGCGGCATGCAGCGCAGGCTGTAGGCGTCCTGCACGCGCGTGCAGTCGCGGTGCGACTCGATGATGCCGCTGGCCGCGGTCAGCCGGCGGAGGTTGGCGGCCACCGCCTGCTGCGTGGGGTGGGGCCGCAGCGCGTGGATGCGCGCGTCGAACGCCGCGTTGGTGCCCATCAGCGCTTCCAGCGACATGGCGCCGGCCACGTCGGCCAGCCGCGCGAGCCGGCCGGCGTCGAGCACGGCCAGCACGCCCAGCCCCGCCATGAGATGCGTGCCGTTGAGCAGGGCCAGTCCTTCCTTGGTCTCAAGCGCCAGCGGCCGCACACCGGCGGCCTGCAACGCCTCTCGGGCGGACACTCGCCGCCCGTCGGACATCGCCTCGCCCTCGCCGATGAGGCAGGCGGCCACGTGAGCGAGCGGGGCCAGGTCACCCGACGATCCCACCGATCCCTGCTCGGGGACGACGGGATGCACCCCACGGTTCAGGCACGTCACCAGGGTCTCGACCACGCTCGGCCGGACGCCGGAGGCGCCGCGCGCCAGCGACGCGGCCAGCAGGAGCATCAACGCACGGGTCTCGGCCTCGGCCAGCGCGGGACCGACCCCCCCGGCGTGGCTCAGCACCAGATTGCGCTGCAGCGCCGCCCGCTCGGCGGGAGGGATCACCACGTCCTTGAGCTTGCCGACCCCGGTGGTGATGCCGTAGATCGGCTCGGCGCCGCCGGCCAGGCGATCGATGAACGCTCGGCCGTGGGCCAGCCGCTCGGCGGCGGCCGGCGCCAGGGCGACCTCGCGACGCCGGCGCGCCACGTCCTCGACGTCGCCGAGCCCGAGCGGGCCGCCGTCCAGGACCAGCGCGCTCAGATCGCCCAGCCCTTCGTGAGCGCGGCCACGCGGGCCACCACGTCCTCCTCGGAGACCGCCGTCAGCCGTCCACCCTCGACGACGCGGCGGCCGTGGACCCACACGTCGGTGACCGCCTGCGGCGACATGGCGTAGACGACGCTCTTCAGCAGATCGTTGCGGGGCTGCAGCGAGAGGTGGCCGAGGTCGATCGCCACCAGATCGGCCAGCTGTCCGGGCGCGATGGTCCCGGCCTCGAGCCGCACCAGGCCGGCCGCGGTCCTCGTCCCCAGCGCGAACGCAGTGTCCGCCGACAGCGCCGTGCCGTCCAGCAGCCGCACGCGCTGGAGCAACGCGCAGGTGCGCATCTCGTCGAACACCGAGAGGCGATTGTTGGTGCACCCGCCGTCGGTGCCGAGCCCGACCCGCACGCCCGCCCGCAGCATCTCGGGAATCCGCGTGATGCCGTCGCCCAGGAACATGTTGGAGCCGGGACAGTAGGCCAGCCCCGCGCCCCGCGCGCCCATCAGCGCGATCTCCTCGTCGTCGAGCCACACGCAGTGCACGCCGATCATGCGCGGCCCCAGCACGCCGAGCCGGTCCAGGTAGCGGATCGGCGTCGCCCCGTGCTCGCGCAGCGTTCGCTCGCCCTCGTACTGTCCCTCAGCCACGTGGATGTGAAACACCGTGTCCTCGGCCTCGGCCACTTCCCAGCCGGCACGGATCATGGCCGGCGACGCCCCGTGGGGGCTGTGGGGCGCCGGCTGGATCGTGACGGTGTCGTCGTGACGGTGCGCGGCGATGAGCTCGCGCACGCGGCGCGCGGCGTCGGCCGGCGCTTCACGGTACCGCTTGGGCGCGCCGTCCCAGTCGTACATGGTCCGGGCCAGGACCAGCCGGATGCCCACGCGGCGGGCGGCCTGGATCACCGCCTCGGCATTGTCGTTGCCGTCGTCTTGCAGGTAGAAGAAGTCGACGCACGTGGTCACGCCCTGCTTGAGCATCTCGACGAACGCGAACGTGGCGCCCAGCGCGATGCCCTCGCGGTCCAGCCGCTCGGAGAACGGATAGAGCACGCGATCCCGCCAGCCCATGAAGTCCAGGTCGTCGCCGAGCCCCCGCAGCAGCGACTGGAAGGTGTGGCAGTGGCTGTTGACCGTACCGGGCAGCAGCGCGCGGCCCGGCAACGCCACGTCGCCGGCCCGGGGCGCGCCGGCCGCCTGCACCGCCGCGACACGGCCGTCGGTGATCGCGATCGCGCGTTCCGGCTGCCAACCCCCGGGCGTCAATACGAGATCGGGGATCAGTCGCATGGTGGTCTAGACCCGCGCACGATCGGACTCAGTGATCGCTCCATCTCGAGTATCGCGAGGCTCTCATGGTGCGGGAGATGCTCGCGATCCATCAACCCGAAGGCCATGCCCATCGGCGTGTCGTCCACCTCGGTCACGAACATCGCGTGCCGACCGGGCTCGGTGACCGACAGGGTCATCTCCTGCCAGTACGCGTCCGGCCTCGCGCTGATCTCGGCGTGCGTGTGGGCGAACGCATCCGGCTCGTCGGGCAGCGCGCGGAGTCGCAGTGTCTTGAACAGCGCCGCCTCGTCGGCCCGCAAGCGGCGTACCGTCATGTCGTCACGCTGGGCAGATCGAGGTGATGCCGTCGGGCCGCATCCAGCGCCTCGGGGTAGCCGGCGTCCGCATGGCGCATGATGCCGGTACCGGGATCGGTCGTGAGCACGCGCTCCAGGCGCCGGGCGGCGTCCGCCGTGCCGTCGGCCACCACGACCATGCCGGCGTGGATCGAGTAGCCAATGCCGACCCCACCGCCGTGGTGGACGCTGACCCACGTGGCGCCGCTCGCGGTGTTGAGCAGCGCGTTCAGGATCGGCCAGTCGGCGATGGCGTCGGAGCCGTCGCGCATCGACTCGGTCTCGCGGTTGGGCGAGGCCACCGAGCCCGCATCCAGATGGTCGCGTCCGATGACGATCGGCGCCTTCACGCGGCCCGCGGCAACCAGGTCGTTGAAGATCCGGCCCGCGCGGGCCCGATCGCCGTAGCCGAGCCAGCAGATGCGCGCCGGCAGCCCCTGGAAGCTCACGCGCTCGCCCGCCAGCTTCAGCCAGCGCACCAGGTGGGCGTTGTCCGCGAACGCCTCGAGCAGGGCGCGGTCGGTCGTGTAGATGTCGTCCGGGTCACCGGAGAGCGCCACCCAGCGGAACGGGCCCTGCCCTTCGCAGAACAGCTGGCGAATGAACGCGGGCACGAAGCCCGGATAGGCGAAGTCGCCCACCCCGGCGTTCTCCGCCTCGTGCCGGAAGTTGTTGCCGTAGTCGAACAGGATCGCGCCCGACCGCTGAAACTGGAGCATCGCGCGCATCTGCACGGCGATCGACTCGTAGGCGCGCTGCAGGTACGCCTTCGCGTCGCGCCCGCGCAGCGCTGCCGCCTCGCCGACCGAGAGCCCGGCCGGGACGTAGCCGTTGATCATGTCGTGCGCGGAGGTCTGATCAGTCACCACGTCGAAGCGCACGCCGCGCCGGGCCAGCTCGGGATGGATCTCCGCCGCGTTGCCGTGCAGGGCGATCGACAGCGGCGCGCGGCGCGCGCGGGCCTCCTCGGCCCAGCCCAGCGCCTCGTCCAGCGAGTCGGTCATGCGATCGACGTAGCGCAGGCGCAGGCGCCGCTCGATCCGCTCGCGATCGATCTCGACGAAGAGCCCGACGCCGCCGTTCAGCGTGACGGCCAGCGGCTGCGCGCCGCCCATGCCGCCGAGGCCGGCCGAGAGCACGAGCCGTCCGGCCAGGCTGCCGCCGAAGTGCTTCTCCGCGCACGCGCCGAACGTCTCGAAGGTGCCCTGGAGAATTCCCTGCGTGCCGATGTAGATCCACGAGCCGGCCGTCATCTGGCCGTACATCGTGAGCCCCATCGCCTCGTACTTCCGGAAGTGCTCCCAGTCGCCCCACTCGGGCACGAGCATGGCGTTGGCGATCAGCACCCGCGGCGCGTCGGTGTGCGTGCGGAACACGCCCACCGGCTTGCCCGACTGCACCAGCAGCGTCTCGTCGGCCGCCAGGCGCCGCAGCGTGGCCACGATCCGGTGGTAGGCCTCCCAGTTGCGCGCCGCCTTGCCGGAGCCGCCGTAGACGACGAGATCCTCCCAGCGCTCGGCCACGTCGGGATCGAGATTGTTCATCAGCATGCGCAGCGCGGCTTCCTGGGGCCAGCCCTGGCACGAGAGCGCGCTGCCGCGCGGGGCGCGGATCGGCTGAGCGGGCCGTCCGTCCGTCACTGGATGACCTCGTCGGCGCGGAGAACGAGCGACTGCGGCAGCGTCAGCCCCAGCAACTTGGCTGCCTTGAGGTTGACGACCAGCTTGAACTTTGCCGGCCGTTCGATGGGCAAGTCGCCGACCCGTGCGCCCCTGAGAATCCGGTCGATGTACCCGACCAGCTGTCCCCACATCGGCGGGAAGTCTGGACCGTACGCCATCCGCCCACCGGCGGCGGGATAGACGGAGAACGGACTGATGGAAGGCGTACGGCTCTGCAGCGCCAGCTCGGCAATCCGCGCCAAGACCCTGAACACCACCGGCGACGTCAGCAGCAGGATGGCCTGGGGCCGCTCGGCCAGCACACGCTTCATCGCCGCATCGACATCCGACGCCGTGTGTACCGCGGCAGGGTGCAGACTGACGCCCATGGCGCGGGCGCCGCCTGTACGGCTGCGAGATGCAACTGGCCAATCCGGTCGTCCCAGACGATGCCTAGACGTCGGAGAGCCGGCAGCACTTCGCGCAGGAACTGGATCTGCTTGCCGGCGATCTCCGGCAGATCCATCCAGATTCCACTCACGTTACCGCCTGGACGGGCCAGGGTCTTGACGAACCCAGCAGCGACCGGATCAGTCTCCAGATCAATCCCGACGATTGGAATGGTCGTGGTCGCCTGCATGGCGGCCCGGATCCGCGCCGGGCCGCCTATCACCAGGACGTCGGTCGCCGTCTTCGCCAAACGCTCGCTCACGCGGGACTCAGCGCCCTCGGCGGAGTCGAACTCGAACGAGATGCTGCGGCCTTCGACCCAACCGCGTTCGCGCAGGACGTCAACGATCGTGTCCCGGTAACGAAGGTCAGTTGTGTAGATGCTGACGTGCGGTGGACGGCCCGCCGGCTGGGCCGCGATCGACCGCGGCGCCGCGAGTGTCGCCGCCATCCCCAGGACAAAGCCGCGGCGGGTGACCACTATTGGATGACCTCGTCGGCGCGCAGGATCAGCGCCTGCGGCAGGGTCAGCCCCAGCACCTTGGCCGTCTTGAGGTTGACGACCAGCGTGAACTTCGCCGGTCGCTCGACGGGCAGGTCGCCCACTTTCGCGCCTCTCAGAACGCGGTCCACGTAGCCGGCCAGCTGGCGCCACATCGACGGGAAGTCGGGTCCGTACGCCATGAGCCCTCCGAATCCTGGGAACGTCGAGAACGGACTGATCGAGGGCAACCGGCTCTCCAGCGCGAGCTCCGCAATGCGGGCCAGGCCGTTGCTGATCACCGGCGAGGTCAGCAGGACGATGGCCTGCGGACGTTCGGTGAGCAGGCGCTTCATCGCGCCGTCGATGTCGGCCACGCCATGCACCGACGCCGCGTGCACGCTCGTCTTCGTCCCGCGGCACACCGCCTGCACCTGATCGAACTGCGGCTTGCCGATCCGATCGTCCCACACGACACCGAGACGGTTGAGATTGGGGATCACTTCGCGGAGGAACTGGATCTGCTTGCCCGCGATCTCCGGCAGGTCCATCCAGAGCCCGCTCACGTTGCCGCCCGGCCGCGCCAGCGTCTTGACGAATCCGCTCGTTACCGGATCGGACTCGAGGTCCAGTCCGATGATGGGAATCGTCGTCGTCACGCGCATCGCTTCGCGGATCCGCAGCGGTCCCCCCAGCACGAGGACGTCGGGTGGCATTCTCGCCACATCCTCGCCGAGGCGGGTGTGGCTGTTCTCGGCGCCGTGCCATTCGAACGCGATGCTGCGCCCCTCGATCCACCCCCGGTCGCGCAGGACCCCTGCGATGGAGTCGCGCCACGAGGGGGCGGTCGTGTAGATGCCGACGCGCGCGGTGCGCTCCGTCGGCTGGGCGGGAGCGCCGCGGGGCGCGGCCAGCGCCGCCGCCATCCCGACGAGGAGCCCGCGTCGAGCGATCGAGCCGCCACACCCGTCGGTCATCAGACACCCATGACGAAGTAGCCGCAGTCCACGTGAATGACCTCGCCGGTAATGCCGGAGGACATCGGCGAGGCCAGGAACAGCCCGGTGTCGCCCACCTCGCGCAGCTCCACGTTGCGACGCAGCGGCGCCTTCTCGGCGTGGTGCTTCAGCATGCCGGTGAAGCCGCGGATGCCGCGGGCGGCCAGTGTGTTCACCGGCCCCGCCGAGATCGCGTTCACGCGGATGCCGCGCGGCCCGAGATCAGCGGCCAGGTAGCGCACCGAGGCTTCCAGCGAGGCCTTGGCCACGCCCATGACGTTGTAGCCGGCGGCAACCTTCTCCGCGCCGTAGTAGGTCATGGCGATCACCGAGCCGCCGCCGCTCTTCTCCATGAGCGGCGCCGCCCCCCGCGCCAGCGCCACCAGCGAGTACGCGGAGACGTCGTGGGCCACGCGAAACCCCTCGCGCTCGGTGGCCAGGAACTCGCCCTCGAGGTCCTCCTTGCGCGCGTAGGCGACGGAGTGCACGAGCGTGTCAAGGCGGCCGAGGTCGCGCTCGACGCTGGCGAAGACCGCCGCAATCTCGGCGTCGGCGCCGACGTCGCACGGATAGAGCACCGAGCCCGGCAGGGTCGCGGCCAGCTCCTCGACGTTCTCCTTGAGCCGCTCGCCCTGATAGGTGAAGGCCAGCCGCATGCCGGCACCGGCCAGCGCCTGGGCGATGGCCCACGCGATCGAGCGTTTGTTGGCGACGCCGAACACGATGCCGGTTTTCCCGTTGAGCATGGCCCATAGACTACCGCAACGGCGCGCTATACTCCGTCCACGATGACGCCCAACCACGTCAAGCAGCGCATCCGGAGCGGCCGCCCGGCCTTCGGCAGCCTCCTGAACTTCGGCGATCCCCTGGTGGCCGAGATGATGGCCTCGGTGGGCTTCGACTGGCTCCTCGTC
>Ga0075428_100007146_pt1 | contig 12369 bp, 10 predicted proteins | sample RhiMetdeltSRZDD2_FD_75291 | JGI IMG/M metagenome (GOLD analysis project Ga0075428, IMG submission 75291) | Populus rhizosphere microbial communities from Tennessee, USA - Rhizosphere MetaG P. deltoides SRZDD2 | ecosystem: Host-associated > Plants > Roots > Rhizosphere > Soil | place: USA...
CGTTGACAGCCTCATTATAGAGTTGCGCCCGAATTGCTCCAAAAATCAGAAAGGCGCACGACATGAAAGCGAGTGTCTTCGCACGGGCTACGTTCCTGGGGGCGGTTTTTACCCTACTGTCGGGGTTGATTGTCTTCAGCGTATGGGGACAATCCGAGCACACCAAGCGCCTTATCGAGGGGGCAAAAAAAGAAGGAAAGCTAATCTGGTATACTGCGCTCAATATCAACGATGCAACGATGCTGACCAAACGCTTTGAGCAGTTATATCCATTCATAAAAACCGAATCCCTGCGTTTGGGAGGACGAGAGTTGGTGACGAAGATACTCATGGAAGCGAACACCCGGGTTTTCCGAGCCGATGTGATCGAAGCCGTCAGTATTGACGGTCACATTCTTAAGAAGAGAGGGCTCTTGGAAAAGTATATCTCTCCCGAGGCCAGCGCCTATCCAGCTTCCGTTAAAGACGCCGATGGGACGTGGACCAGCTTTTTTATTAACACGCACGTGCTTGTGTACAATACCACGATGGTGAAGAAGGAAGAGGTCCCCCGCACCTATGAAGAGCTTATCAACCCCAAATGGAAGGGAAAGATTATTATCCGCGACGACGACTTTCCGACGTTTGGAATGATGCTCAGAGTCATGGGCAAAGACAAAGGCCTCAATTTCATGCGCCGCCTTGCCGCTCAGGGTGTCGAACTGCGGTCCGGCAGCACATTGGCTATTCAAGATATCTCTGCCGGAGCCGCTCCCCTGGGGATGAACCTTTATGGTACACGGGTCGAGGAGCTGAAGAAAAAGCAGGCTCCCGTCGATTGGACACCCATGGAGTTCGTGCTGGTTAGCATTGAACCGTTGTCCGTGGCCGCAAAAGCGCCGAATCCAAATGCCGCTCGTTTGTTCGTCGATTTTCTTCTCTCCAAGGAAGGCCAGGGGATGATGCGCGACCGGAGCCGTATCCCTTCGCGTCCTGATGTTCCCCCTGATCCGCCGCAGCTGACGCAGGGTTTAAAGCTGATTTCCACAGATCTGTCTTTAGCTGATGAAGCGGACCAGGTTGCTAAAGACTATTATGAGATCTTTCGCATCGGCAAGTGAGATAAACGTGGAATTCATCGCGCGTGGCAAGTTTGTTTTGACCAACAATGACGGCTATGCAACCGCTGGGATCTTGGAGGACGGGGCGGTCTACGTTTCAGGGCAAAACATCGTAGAAGTCTCTCCCTATAAGGATCTTAAGGCCACTTACCCCAATACCACAGTTATTGGATCGCCCGAATTCTGGGTGATGCCCGGCTTCGTCAGCGCTCACCAGCACGGCAAAGGCCTCACCAGCTACCAGTTGGGAGGCTTAGACGACTGCCTGGAACTTCGTGTGTCCGCTCTCCCTCAGGCGAAGGTAGACAATTATCTCGACACCCTCTATGGCTGCGCGCAGATGATCGAAGCCGGCATCACATGCTGTATCCACTACAATTCGAGCCGTGGGCCGGCACTTTACGAAACCGACATCCTAGAGCGAATCCGCGCGTATCGCGAAGCGGGCCTGCGCGTCTCCTTCGGTCTCGATATCCGAAACCGCAACTATCTCGTCTACGGCGACGACGATTTTTACTCCGGCCTTCCAGAACGACTTCGGAACAGGGCGCGGGAGGAATATGACAAGCCGCGCACAGCTGCTCCCGACGATTATTTTCGCCTTGCACGCCGCCTCTCCGAAACCATTGAGAAAGAAAGCGACGGGCGCATAAAAATTTTTTTTACTCCCGCCGGGCCACAGTGGTGCACGGGAGATCTCTTGAAAGCCATCCGCCGCGAGTCCGAGGAAATGCAACTCGGAGTGCAAATGCACCTGCTCGAGACCAAATACCAGCGCTCCTATTTCGCCCGGACTTACGGCCAAAGCGCGGTTCAATGGCTCGACCACTTGGATTTTCTAACCTCGCGAACGAGCCTCGCGCATGGCGTGTGGCTCAGCCGTGAAGATGCGGTGATCTTGGCCGCCAGAGGCACGCCGCTGGTACACAATCCCAGCTCCAACCTGCGCTTGCGAAGCGGGATCGCGCCGATCCCGATGCTGCATGAAGTCGGCGTGCCACTTGCTCTTGGTCTCGATGGCAGTCCTTTGAACGACGAGCCCGATATAATTCAGGAGATGCGGCTGTGCGCCAATTTGCAACGAGTTCCCGGGGTCGATTCGAAAATCGTGCCTCTGAAAGAGATATTCCACATGGCCACGGTGAATGGATCCAAAGCGCTCGGCTGGGGACAGTTGGCCGGAAGTTTGGAGCGTGGCAAGCGCGCCGACTTGGTTCTCCTCAACGCGAAAAATTTCTCGCGGCCCTACGTCGCTCCGCAGCAAAATCCTATCGATACTCTGATCACGCGCGGAAAAAGCAGCGCGGTGGACACCGTGATTGTGGACGGTGAAATCCTCTATCAGGGGAAAAAACATCTTCGTCTCCAACCGAACCAGATTGTCGAAAGCCTACAGAAAAGTGTGATTCCGCCGGCGCCGGTAAAAGCCGACAATCTCGGCGACGAGCTACTCCCTTACGTGGTTCGATATTACCAACCGTGGGACAAAGACGAGCTTTTGCCATTTCATCAAGTCAACAGCTCGACATAATCCGTCAGGAGGGATCTTGGCACGCCTAGCACTGACAGACGCTTACATCATGACCGGTACGCGCGGCGTTCTGGACAAAGGCACGATCGTTATCAAAGACTCGCGGATCGAGGCCATTGGGACGAATATCCGCGTCCCCGCGGAGGCGGAAGTATGGAGCCTCAGAGACAAGGTGGTCATTCCCGGCACGATCGACGCCCATACGCATCTTGGACTTACACAGGACGGGGTTGGAGCCATGCACAGCGACGAGGACGAAGTCGACGATCCGATCGTACCGCACCTGCGCGCGTTGGACGCGATCAATCCCGAAGATATCGCGTTTAAGGATGCTCTTCGGGGCGGCGTCACCACAGTGGGAATCATGCCTGGAAGCCACAACGTGATCTGCGGGCAACCTGCCGCGGTTAAAGTCGTAGGCACGACCGTGGAAGAAATGGTCGTGCGCGCTCCCGTGGGGATGAAGATCGCCTTTGGCGAGCGTCCGAAAAACGCCTATGGATCGCGAAAGAAAAGTCCGATGACGCGAATGGGCATTGCGGCCATGCTGCGAGAAGCGTTGGTGAAGGTGGCAAATTACTCGAAGAAGAACGGCACCGAGCGCAATCTACGCATGGAAGCCATGATGCCGGTGATGAAGAAACAGCTGCCACTCCGCGCCCATGCGCATCGCATCGACGATATCATGACCGCCCTGCGTATCGCGAAGGAGTTCGGTCTACGACTCGTGATCGAGCATGGGACGGATGCCTACAAGGTTGCGCGAGAGTTGGCCGATGCAAAAGTGCCGGTGGTGCACGGTCCGTGGATCAAAGTTCGCGGCAATCTGGAACAGTCCGGGCGAGTCCCCGAGTCGCCCCGACTCCTAATTGAGAGTGGGGTGTTAACCGCTTTTTCGACGGATCATCCGGTGATCGCGATTCAAAATCTGCGGCTGCAGGCAATCATAGCCGTCCAAGAAGGGGTTTCCCAGGAAGACGCGCTGAAAGCGATTACCTGGAACCACGCGCGGATCATGGGAATCGAGGACCGAGTTGGCAGCATCGAAAAAGGCAAGGACGCCGATCTGGTCGTTCTCTCCGGACTTCCGTTCGACAGCGCAACCAAAGTCGAGGCCGTGATGATCAACGGTAAAATCGCCTGGCGCTGCTGAGCACGGATAACACGCGATCCTGACATATCGCTAATTCATCCCGAGATCGCTCGCCTAGGTGGATCAGTTGGTGCCCGCGCTTATCTCTTCGAAACGCCCTCGCCCAGCTCAATGCCGGAGCCGGATCTCAACAGAATTTAAAAATACTGCAGTACAATTTGGTGTACTCCGCGAAATTCGGTCCGATCTTCATAGGATCTACGGCCAAGTACTCTGGGATCTCGAGTTCCGGAGATTTGGTCTTGTAGCCGGAGCGGGCAGTTGGTATGCCGAATTCCTCAGCGAGGATTTTCATTGCGCCGTCGCGGGAGAGCGCCCAGTCCAAGAACAACGCCGCGCTGTGCGGATGAGGAGCGTTTTTAGCCAGCATCACGTGAGTCGGCAGCGTCAGAACGGGCTTCAGTAGGACAAATCCCATTGGCGCCCCTTTGCGTATCAGCTCCAGGACGCGATAGCCAAACAACCAGGGAATCATATCGGTTTCTCCTATCGAAAGGAGTTGCGCCTCAAAAGTGTGACCGCGCCGCATCGAAGGTTCATGCTCGGCCAACTTTTTAAAATAGGCGATCCCTTTCTGTTTCCCCCAATATTCCACTATGGTTCCAAACAGATCCATGTCCTCGTCATCCATGACGATTCTTCCCTTCCATCGGGGATCGAGTACGTCTTCGTAGCTTTTAGGGATCTCGTCTTTTTTCACTTTGTTGGTGTTATAGCCCAAGACGACGACTTGGTGGTGCAGCGTGGTCCAGTATCCGTCCTTGTCAAGGAATTCTTTTTTGATTCCCTGTCGGCTCGGGCTAAGGTAGGGATCCAGCAAGCCATCCTTAAATATGGTGTAAGCCTGTCCGGGGTTGAGGCTGATGATGTCCGCATTGTATGTCTTGGCGCGGGCCTCGTTGACGATTTTATTATAAGTGTCAACGGCGCCGCCGCGTTGATAGTGGGTGGTGATGAACGGATATTTCTTGTTGAATTCTTCGAGGACGCGCTTGTAGTTGTCGGTAGCCGTGATCCCGTACTCGATCAGCGTTCCTTCGCGTTTGGCGCCTTCGATCAGCTTTTGTTCTCTTTGGCTGCCAGTCAGCCCTTTGTAGGCGCTGAGCACTTCGGCGGCGCTTTTGCCGTGGGAGGAGCTGGAAACCAGAGAAAAACATACGACAACCGAACCAACAAAAAGGCCCGCCCAGCCTCTTTGATGAGTTGTTTCGGTTTTGCTTGTCACTTTCATATCTTTCTCCTCCAGGATTGCGCTACTCGGAAGACCGTTTCATATGATATCAACCCGTGATCAACACATAGCTCTAGAGGCCTCAGATCTACTGTAGCTTGCGATACTCACTCTTCTTATCAGCGTAACCTTTCTCATCCAGTTCCATCCATCGGAATGAACTGAATTTTATCGGCATCTGGCAGCGGCGGGTAGATTCCTACTCTCGTGACAAACTCACCTGCTTGGCAATGATCTTAAGACTCTCATCGCTGTGATAGTAATCAATAAATGCCTTTCCAGCTCGCAAATTGACCAATCAATAGTCTCGACTTCTCAAATAACCGGCGAAATTAAGAGCCCATTATCGCAACACAAAGGGAATGTCTAGATCTGTCTGGGAAGCGAACTGAAGTTGACTTGAAGGATGACGATTTGATACTGCTAAAAATCGGGTAAAGAATCAATTGATGCGGTTAGGAGGAAGTCCAATGGCCGACAACATCGTCTATCTGAACGGCTCGTACGTGAAAGACGCCGACGCCAAGATATCTATATTTGACCGTGGCTTCACGAATTGTGACTGGACTTACGACGTGACCCGAACATTCAATCACAAGCCGTTCCAGTTGCGCGATCATATCGCCAGGCTCTATCGGTCACTTGATTTCATTCAACTCGATCCTGGCTTAACCCAGGACGAGATGCATGACATTACCCTGGAAGTCTTCAAGAGAAACGAGAAGAGCTTGGGGCCGGGAGACGATTTTTCCATTACTCATAGGGTGTCCCGTGGCATTGGGGAATTAGCTCCGGGGACTTATCGTCCGACAGTGGCAGTGTATTGTAACCGCATAAAGTTCGAAAGTTTTGCTCAACGTTTGATCGATGGAGCTCCCTTGGTCGTGGTCTCCACAAGGAGGGTCCCACCGGTCTGTATGGATCCCAAGGCCAAACATGTTTCGCTGAACTTTCTCCTCGCTAACCTGGAGGGTCAAAGCGTTGATCCCTCGGCGTGGGTCTTGATGCTCGATGTCTACGGCTTTCTGAGTGAGTGCACTTCCAAGAATATATTTCTGGTGAGAAGCGGAGATTTGTTGACTCCAAAGCGGGACAACGTGCTTGAGGGCGTCACCAGGGCGACAATCTTGGAATTGGCATCCAAGCTCGACATACCGTGTTCCGAGACTGACTTGAGCGTTTACGATCTCATGACCGCGGACGAAGTGTTTGTGACCTCCGTCACACCCGTCATGATTCCTATCTCTAAAATCAACAATAAGTCGCTCAAAAATCCCGGCCCCGGGCCTGTAATCAGGAAATTGCAGCGGGCATGGAGCGAGATGGTAGGAGTCGACATCGTTGCGCAAGCGCTCAGCCACCTCGACAGCGCGACGCCCGCAGGCCGTGGGACTAAACCGCTGCCATGACGAGAAATAATCGCCGTCGGCTCAACACTGATTGGTTATTGGTGTTAGAAATTTTAATTACTAATTCTTTGCTCATTCTTCGATTTCGTATAATCGGCGCGATTTAGATTTCTGAATTCTAAAGAATCATCCTCTCCGGTTGTTCCCCTCTGCTAGCGCAAATCATCGGCGCAATACTCGCTACGACTGCCTGCCTCGATATCGGTCGCTTCCTCATCTTCTGGTCCGACATAACACTGTAACCAAGAAAATGGTATTGCCTTCTCATCAACAGTTAAATATAGAATGTTCACAGTAGCAGAGCAGTGAATCCCATGAAATCAAGGAGGCAAGCCCATGGCAAAAATGCTGGAATGCGCGAAGGTAGACCCTTCGAGCGGGTGTAAGCACGTCGTCCGTGGTGAGACAGTAGAAGAAGTAATGCAGAAAGCCGCTGAGCACGCCAAGGAACACGGCATTCGCCAAGTGACGCCGGAACTGACCAGTCCTACCTGATTTATTGACGCACGGACCGTCTCGAAGGCCCGTGCGTCCCATCATTTACTTGCGCGAGCTCTCGCTCGAAAGTGCTATAAGTTCCCATCCACAACATAGGACCCTCAGGTCAGCGCGGAACCACGCAATTGCGTACTCTATCCCAACCCCGGGCCACGCCGGGTTTAATTTCGAGCGTGGAAACACCAGGTAAGTAAAGCGTCCCCTTGGCATGCCTGCGCCGGTTTTCGGGTTTACGTTTGTGCCCCCGAGATTCTCCGCCAATCGAATTGAAACTTCTCCCAAAGGGGCTTTTTGGGGCCGGCATCGGCAATGATGAACGGGCTTTCGTTGCCGTTATCGAGATTTTATGGCTAAGCCAACATCGCCGAAATCACCCGTCCCTTTGAGTTTGAAGAATTCCCCGGGAAAAACGATCTAGGGGACTCGCGTCGAATCGACGTAGCGCCGAACGTCGGTGAGCGCCAGACTGCGGTCTTGCAACGTGGTGCGCGAGACAAAGAAACCGGCAAACTCTCCACCGGTTTGAACGAAGGGTTCATCGGATTTCGTTGGATTTTCAACCAGAATCGCTTTCCAATTTCCCTCCGGAAAGCCAGCATTCGCCAGCGCATCGATTCCTTTATCCAGGGGATGATAGGAATTGGGCGCTCCGTCCGCATCGATGGCCATCCGAGTAATCGTGTAAAAATACGCCTGACTTACGGGAATTTTCTTTATCATCGCGCCGCGATAATCGAATCCATCAACCGCGTCACAGGTTGTGCCCGCTAGCGACGATCGAACCGATGTTAGAAGGAATAGGAGAGTGAGAAGAACATGGAACATGCGAACCAGGTAACTCAAGTCTTGTATTTTGACATTTCGTGCATTTGGCTGCCTCATAAAAGAGCTTCTAATCTCAGCAAGACTACCCCGTGTGCTGCCAGAGAGTCAGGCTTTTCGTATTGACTCATGTTCCCCTAGCGATGCATCTCCAGCGGTCCGCCATCTAGTACGCTGGCAATATACCTGCCGCCGTGATTGCTTGCGGCGTGATCCTGCCCTTCGTCGCGTGTGAGTTCAGCGAAGCGATTGATAGCCATTTCCAGAAATTCCTGATTCAGCGGAATGATGCCTGCAAGCAAGTCGGGGATTTTTTCCAGCTCCTTTTCCTCTATGGCAGCGTCGAGCTCGCCGGTACGTTGCTCGTTTCTCAATTTTCGCCACTCGACGGATATTCTTTCGAGTCGTTCGCCGTCCCTCTGTGTAAAGCATCTTGCTAGAGCTGTTTGGTCCGTCATTCCCCGCGAATGCCAATCGGTTTCGATTCGCTTCAAGGCGCACGCGAGAAGGTCCACATCGGCTTCTGTAAATGGTCGTCTGCTAAATTTTTCCAGGACTTCCCAACGAAACCGAAACGCAAACCGCAACGTTGTGACTAATACAAAGAGACTTTTCGGCATTGCAGAGGGGTCGAACGCTCCGACCTCTTCAGAAAAGGTAATATGAAAGAATTCGATAACACCCTCCTTCTCACCGCGAAGGTCAATGGCATGAACGACGGGATGGTAAATCTTTCCATCGTGCGCCTGGAAGACCGCCTGTATCGGATCGAATCTGCGTTTGGTGGCGATCAGTCGAACGACCTGAAATAACTCTTCTCGCCAGCGGCCGTCTCCCTTTGCTTCCGGAATCGTCGATCGGAGTGTGCCCCAGGTCGCCGGAGCTTCCATAAAATCAAAAAGTTCGAGGACCTTGTCGTTGGCCGACAATATTTCCGCCTGATCTAGATCGTCCCTGGTTTGCAAGCGCGCCAGGTCTCTGACCCTCAGTTTTATCCACGGTTCGAAAACCTTATGAGTGATCGACTGCTTCAAAGGACTCACGGCTCTAACAAACTGCTGGGAGAGTTCCGGTATCTTCCCAGCCATCTTCGAATTCAATGGCTTCATGCCCGGCACTGGATTCTCGTTGAGGAAAACCATCTGGAGAAATTTCGAGACCTCATCCGTGTCAGTGACCTCGACGCCCTGATAGTCTTCTATCTGGCTCGGGATATGGTAGCGATACAAACAGATCAAGCGATCGGCGGAAGTTCGCTGTCCCTCAAATAGCCCTACTTCGTACAGAGGCCAGTCCAGCTCATTGGAAGGATCGGGCATGAGCAAAATGAACCAATTCGCCTTGTACACGGCATTTCGAATTTCTTGCCGCCAACTCTGGCCGACGATTTCTTCAGTAAATCTGGCTTGATAGGTAATATTGAGTTTCCCGCCAGCGTTCTCCTCCAAGGTATCAACGATGGCTTTCGCAGCGGCTTCGTCTTCTGTCTTGTAGCTGAAAAACACGTTGACAACTTGTTGATCCAATGCCGGTAACAGCTTCATGAGAGCCTCGAGCGCATCGCTGTTTTCCGCAAGTTTTTGACTTGCCATCGTGATTCTAGTGGCTGCCCCCTGGTGTCTATTTATGAAGTCCGAGATTTCTGGGTTTTTAAGGAGTTCTTCCCACTTTTCCATAGGACCTCCACTGCTTTATGGAACGATGCGTTTCAAGCAATGCGGATGATGGCCCGGCGACGTTTCTATAACCTGAGCAATTATAGGTCCAAGCGTACGGACTGCCGACCAAGCGTCGTCGTATGAAAAAACTCACTGATCTGGAAATCTTGCCGCAGGCAGGGCAAGACAAAGCTTAGAGATAGTTTACGCCATGTCTACTTTGTTTCTCTGAAAGATCCGTTTGTATACAGGGGAGATCTCTTTGGGATAGGTCTCACAGCTACGCGTGACGCCGGAACTGATCGACAAAATCAAAGCGAACATCCGTGACGCCTAGCTTGCGGTCCTAGCCGATCTAGCGGAATACTTTTTGTGTGGAATTTGCTGCCGAATTGCGGCAAGCGATGAAATCAGCGGCGCTTGCTAAGATCTCGTCCCGAGAACGTCCTTGGTCAATAGCACAGCCACCGGTCGGCTCGAATCCTCGGCCAGTATCCATGCATTCTTGAAAGTCCAGTCGATCTCGTCCGCATTACGCAATACGTAATGGCGCACTCCCAGTGCTTCCAGTACCGGCACCGTTGCGGTGCCGACTCTGGCGAAACCGCGATCGCCGATGTCACCGGCGTAGTAAACGATAAGAAGAATCGAAAGCTCCAACTGTATCGCTGTAGTGACGATCGCGTTGCAGCTATTCAACAGGCCGGCGTTCTGCATGATGATCGCCGGTTTCTTGCCAACCAATCGCGCGCCGGCGCAAATTCCCACACCTTCTTCTTCACGACATAGCGGCACATGCTCAATGGCGCTATCGCGCTCGAGCGCGTTGATGAGATCGAGGCAATTGATGTCGGGAAGGCTGGTGATCAGGTCAATGCCCGCTTTCTTTATACCTTCGAGTATGGCTAACGCGTTAGTTTTTGCATCCATTTCATTTACCGGTACATTCGGTCAATCCAGCCACTCTTGTCGAGCTCCTGCACCAAGCTCATGTCGACAAACGCTGCCGGCTCGGCTTTTTTTGCTTCGGGTAGAACGGTCTCCAGCGAATCGAGAATCGCCCTGACGCCATTGTGCGTCGGATAAGGCGCCCGGGGCAAATATTGCAGGGCGTAGACGCGATAGGTTTCCTCCAGCACTTTTTGATCCGCGTTCTTGATGTATCGTTGCATGATCTTGAGGGAACCAGGTTTATCGCTTTTGAAGCGATGAATGGCGACCGTCAGCGATTTGATGAATTGCCCGACAGTCTCCCTGCGCTCGTGAATGAAGCGGCGGGTGGTGCCGTAACAGGTACTGGCATATTCGATGCCCATCGAGCCAGCATCGATAAATTCACGAAAGCCCAGCGCCAGCGCGTTGAGATTACCCGGAGGCGAAAAGACACCGCCATCCAATTGTCCTGCCTGCATGCCGCTCAGTATTTCCGGATAACCGCCCATCGGACGCACGACGACATCGCGCGTGGGGTCGAGCGACCATCGGCGTAACAGAGTTCTGAGGGTAAAATCTGAAAGACTGCCAATTCCCGTGACGCCGAAAGTTTTGCCTTTGAGCTCTTTGGGGTCTTTCAAATTCGCGCGAGTCATCAACGAGAAAACCAAAGTATTGTAAGTTGTGGCGATGAGCACCGTGTCCTTGGCGCCGTTGAGATTGGCCGCCACGAGAGCATTGCCGCCGGTGCCGATGATCTGCAACTGGCCCGATAATAGCGCGGCCATGGAGCGCGGACCGCCGCCGATATAGACCAGGTCGACGTCGAGTCCATTGTCACGGAAGATACCCATCTCTTTTGCGATCCACAAAACCGCTTGCGCTCCGCTGATGGACGGATAACTAATGGCAAGTTTATTGGACTTTTTGTCCTGCGCCGATAGAGCACCGAATGATATCAGCAACCCGTTGAGAACCACCCCGATCCCCAGAAAGCAACAAAAGTGACCTTGGATGCGGCTCAACCAGCTGCGTCTGGTTAAAAGCCTGAAGGACAAAAGATAAGTATCAAACACAAACATTAGGGTGTGTGCTTTCACCTCTCTCAATGGGAGTCCGACTCAGCAGCCTTCGGTTAATTTCAAGTCTTCTTCCAACTTCCGGGAAGGCGCGCTTGGAAAATCGATATGCCTTCGGTTTGTTCTACATGCCGCGTGAATCGATACTTGTTCTCAACGTCGGGCCACGGCCAGGGTGGTACTTCGCCTCTGCCTGGTTCGACGCGGGCGCAAATAAAAGTATGTTCCCAACGATTCATCGCGTCGACAAACAACTGTTTGAATTCTCCAGTGGAATTGGCGCCGAACGAGTTCTTGATGCCCACGCCCTTGGCCACGGACACAAAATCCACGCCTTCGGTCGTAGCTGTCTTTGTTCCGCCCGAGGATTCGTAAATCCCGTTGTCGAAAACAATATGAATCAAATTCTTTGGCTTCTTCCGCATGATCGTCGGCAGCCCGCACAAGTTCATCAGCAGAGCTCCATCGCCATCGAGGGCGATGACCCGTCGCTTCGGCAAACCGAGCGCCATACCAAGTGAGATTGAGGACGCCAACCCAAGTGTCCAGCAACGCAGATTTCCGTCACTTGGATGGTACGCGTTCCATTCAGAGGAAGTGCCGCCGACACACACCACACAGAGCGCGTCCCCGACGAGGTCGGCAATCTCTTTCAAACACTCGTGCCTTTTCATGTGTCGATCTATACCAAGGTTAAGAAAGATGCGTCAACCGAATTTTCTCATGCCCGTTCCGTGTTAATGCGGGCTAAGTTATTGTATCTAGACAAACGGGAGTCGATGTTCGGTTATTTTCGACCGTAGAGTTTCTCGATGAAGCCGCTGCTTTTCAATTGATCGACAAAACGCAGGTCGACAAAATCTTCCGCCTTGGCTTTGGTCACTTTGGCGTCCCACGAGGCTTGTACTTCCAAAGTATTTCGCAGTCCTTCCAGCGTCGGATAGGTGTCGGCGAC
>Ga0075428_100007147_pt1 | contig 12369 bp, 10 predicted proteins | sample RhiMetdeltSRZDD2_FD_75291 | JGI IMG/M metagenome (GOLD analysis project Ga0075428, IMG submission 75291) | Populus rhizosphere microbial communities from Tennessee, USA - Rhizosphere MetaG P. deltoides SRZDD2 | ecosystem: Host-associated > Plants > Roots > Rhizosphere > Soil | place: USA...
GTGCATACCGGGGTGAAGTCCTTCGGGTGCGAGAACAGTACCGCCCAGGAATCGCCGATCCAGTCATGAAATCGAATCCGTCCTTCCGTCGTCTCCGCCTCGAAATCCGGAGCAACGTCGCCAATCTGCAGACCCATGGAAATCCTCCTTATGCGCTGTCTCTTGAATGACGCAGGATAACCCAGGCGGGGTTCCAGGCACCGGGAACCTGAAGAGGGTCATTTTTCGATCGCCACCTTCGTGGCATTCAGCGCCGACCGCATCGCATCACGGCTGCGGCCCTGAACGGCCGAACGCGCGAAACGGCGCAGGAGACCGCTCAGTGACCGGGTTCGGGCCCGGCTCGCCGAAATCATGTAGAAGTCGCGGCCAGCGTCGAGGCCGAGCGTGACCGTGAGCGACGCGTCGAGATAGTGATCGGCGTAGACCTGGTTGATCGCGATGAGCGTGACCGGCGTGGCCGGCGGGGTCGTGCTGAAAATCACCTGGTGCGAGATGCGGACGATCGGACGGATTCCGAAGTCTTCCCGGGTCCAGTACAGCGTCTGTTCGGCCCCGGGCGGAATCCGGGAGCCGAACTCTTTCAGGTAGGCAGAGAATTCAGGCGAATAGCCGCTCACGAAGTCGTAGTCACGAGCGAGATCGGCGACTTCGGAGGCGACACTGAGCGGGTCGCGCCTGTTGACGTAGTCAGGCAGGGCCGATCGGCCGTTGGCGAGATAGGCGCGGGCATAGTTGGCCAGCACGGCTCGCCAGAGAGTCATCGACTGGTCGCGCCAGTCGGGGCTGGACCAGTTCACCTCGCGCTGAAAGCGGGCAACATCCGCGGCGCTGAGCCGGACGGGGCAGTTGCCCGGTTGACAGGTGCGGAGATCGAGGCTGCGCTCGTCGAGCGTCACCCGCTGGAGGTCGGACGGATCGGGCACGGCGCTGAACCGGCCGACGTCGAACACGACCGAGCCCTTCAGCGTCTGCAGATCGCGCGACCGCGCGACGAGCTGGTCGCGGCGGCCCGTGATCCGCACGGCACCCACCACCGCAATCTCGCGGGCGTCCGTCTCGAGCAGCTTGGAGACGGCCTCGCCCCGCTCGACGGCCCCCCAGTCCGCGTCCGTGAACCCGGCGATGGTGCGGAGCAGATCCTTCGGCGCCATCGCGCCGGCCGCGAAGGATCCCGACGCCGTCAGGAGCACCGGAGCAAGGCAGAACGCGAGGGCGCGCACAGACGTGGATGTCGGTATCGGTTTTTACAGGAGGGCAGGAGTTGATCTCCTGTCCTCCTGTTAAGAAAAAAAACGGCTGTCGCCCGAAACAGGTCCGACTGGCTACTGGCCGCCGCGACTGCCGCGTCCGCCGCGCCCGCCGCGACCCGTGGGCTTTATGGTCATCAACTCGTCGGCCGGACGCTTCCCGGCCCATGCGATCCCACGCAGCAGCATCGTCTGGATGTTGGGGAGCGCGAAGTTCGCGTAGTTGTGCCCCTGCATCCAGACGAATGCGCGGTACGGCAGGCCGGTCGGGGCCGGGGCCAGCGATTTCTCGTAAGTCCAGACCTGCGGCACCACTTCGCCCTCATGTCCCTTGGCGCTCGGGGTCGCGGCCATGGTGGCGGTGGCGAGCACCTTGATTTCCGGCGCTTTCGACCACGTCATGTTGAAGAACGCTTCATCCTTGATCGTGAAGGCGGTCATTCCCTGCATGATCGGATGCGAGGCGTCGACGATCGTGTAAGGGACGTCGGCTTCGAGCGTGAAATTGGTCTCGCCGTGCTTCTTCGCACCGCCAACGATGTTGGCGAAGGCCTCCGGCTCGGGGCCGCAGAGCGCGTCGTGGATGCTCACGAGGCCGCCGCCACGCCGCATGAAGCTGTCGAGGGCGGCACGATCCTCAGCGCCGAGGTAGCCGGCGTCCCCTTTGTAGATCACCATGACGTCGGCGCTCGAGAGCTCGCGGGCGGACGGAAACTGCAGGCCGCCGGTGACGTAGGCGCCGCGCTCGGTGAGAATCTTGCTCCAGTCGGCGAGGAACTGCGGGTAGTCGTGCTGACCGACGGCGTGGGTCTTCAGTCCCGCATAAATGAGGACGCGAAGCGGCGCGGCGGCCGCGGCGGGCGGGGCAGCAGGGGCACCCGGGGCAGGTTGCGGCGGTGCGGGCTGCTGCGCCAGCACGCTCGTGCAAAGCGCGGCGGCCGCCAGAGGCAGCGCCGCACCAAGAATCTTCATACGCGTCTCCTCGAGAGCGTTACTGTGCCTGCGCCTGCTTCGCGTCTCTGACGATGAAGAGCATCTCGCCGGGCTTGATCAGGCCGAGCTCCTGGCGGGCGAGGGCTTCGATGGTCGCCGGGTCGGAGCGGAGGCGCCGGGCTTCGTCGCGGAGCCGGGCATTCTCGGTCCGCAGGCGCTCGATCGCGGTGACGAGCTCCTGATGCTTCTTGCGTGCCCGCAGCGTTTCGGTGAGCCCGCGCTCGCCGACGAGGGCGTTGATAATCAGCACCAGGGTCACGAAGACCAGGAGCACCTGCAGGGTGCGCCGGCGCGTTGCGGGAGGGACCGATGAGGTCGACGCCTGAAATTTGCGTCGTGACGGGGGAGCGACGGCGTCCTCGGCAGCAGAAGGCATCGAGCGGCAGTCCTTTGTACAATACTTTCGACCGGCTGCACCTCCGAAATTAGCGTTCCATCAAAAAAAGAAGCGAGCCGTATGAACGCGGATTACGTGATTGTCCTGACCACCCTGCCCGGCGACTTCGAGATTCGCACGTTCGCGAAGACCCTCGTCGAGGAGCGCCTGGCCGCCTGCGTGAACCTGCTGCCGCCGATGGAGTCGGTCTACCGATGGGAAGGTCAGGTCGAGCAGGAGACCGAGCGGCAGGTGATCATCAAGACCTCGCGCAGCCGCGTGATCGGACTCTGGGATCGAATCCGCGAGCTGCATCCCTACGAGACGCCGGAATTCGTGGTGCTGTCGATCCAGGACGGAAGCGACGCCTACTTGCGGTGGATCGGCGAATCTACGAGCTGAATTCGTGTCAAATCCCAAGCTCCAAATCTCAAGCTCCAAGGCACTCCCAACCTCCAAATCCCAACCAATTCCCAAATCAACTCCCAACCGATTGGGAATTGGATTGGGAGTTGGCTTGGGATTTGGCGTTTGGGAGTACGTTGGAGCTTGGGATTTGGAGCTTGGGATTTAGTCGAGAGCCTGCTTGAGATCCGCAATCAGATCCTCAGTGTCCTCGATCCCCACCGAAATCCTGATCAGACTGTCCGTGAGGCCGATCTCAGCCCGGCGCTCCGGCGGAACCGAGGCGTGCGTCATCGAGGCCGGGTGCCCGATCAGCGTCTCGACGCCGCCGAGGCTCTCGGCGAGCGCCATGAGGCGCACCTTGTTCAGCACCTGGCGAGCCGCCTCGAAGCTCCCCACTTCGAACGACAGCATGCCGCCGAAGCCGTTCATCTGCCGCTTCGCCAGCTCGTATTGCGGGTGAGACGGCAGCCCCGGGTACATCACCTCCTGAACCTTCGGATGACCCTCCAGGAACTCGGCAATCGCCAGGCCGTTGCGGTTGTGCTGGGCCATGCGGACCGCCAGAGTCTTGGTGCCGCGCAGCACCAGCCAGGAGTCCATCGGGCTCAGGATCGCCCCCTCGGTGTTCTGGATGAACCGGAGCCATTCGATGTCGTCGTCGCGAACCGCCACCACGATGCCGCCGATGCTGTCGCTGTGGCCGTTCAGGTACTTGGTCGTCGAATGCACCACGAGGTCGGCGCCGAGCTCGAGCGGACGCTGCACGTAGGGGCTGGCGAAGGTGTTGTCCACTACGATCTTCACGCCGCGCGCGTGGGCGATCTCGGCGGCACGGCGGAGATCGGTCAGCTTCATGACCGGGTTGGTCGGGGTCTCCACGAAGAGCAGCTTCGTGTTCGGCTGGATGGCCTGCTCGATCAGCTCGGGCCGGGACGTGTCCACGTAGCTGAACTCGAGCTGATACCGGGTGAGGACCTTGTCGAAGAGCCGGAAGGTGCCGCCGTAGGTATTGGCAGTCACGACGACGTGGTCCCCCGACTTGAGCAGCGTCGCGACTGCGCCGATCGCCGCCATGCCCGAGGCGAACGCGAACCCGGCCTTGCCGTTTTCGATGGCGGCGATATTCCGTTCGAGCGCGAACCGCGTCGGGTTCTGGGTCCGCGCGTACTCGAAGCCCTTGTGCCGGCCGAGTTCGTCCTGGACGTAGGTCGAGGTCTGGAACAGCGGCGTGATGATGGCGCCGGTCGACGGATCGGGCTCCTGGCCCGCGTGAATACAGATGGTGGAGAAGTGGGCGGCGTCGGGAAGCTTCACAATCGGCGATGTTATCATTCGGCCCGTAGCCCTCATGCCGCGCTCCCGACTCCCTGCTCCACCGCGAACGAGTCGACCCACGCCCCCTGAGCTGCCCGGCTACGTTCCGCCGCCCGACGATCCCACCCCGTCACCGCGCGATCTGCTGCTCACCACCTGGCCCGGCCGGCTCTTTCTGATCGCCGCGGGTCTCAAGGTCGTGGTGGCGGTGCTGCGGCGCGCCACCGGCCTTCCCGACGCGCTGGAGATCGTCAGCAGCGCGGCGACGATCGGGTTGATTCTCTCGGTCGGCTACTTCGTGTGGCGGCTGTTCCGGCTGCTCAAGCGGCGGCTGCTGTGGCGGGTCCGGCGCAAGCTGATCCTCTCCTATATCTTCATTGGCGTCGTCCCGGCGCTGCTGATCATCGCGTTTTTCATCCTCGGCGCTTTCGTGGTGTCTATAAACGTCAGCGCCTACCTTTTCAGGGACGGGTACGACGACATCGTCAGCTATGCGTCGCTGGCAGCGAATGCGGCGGCGAACGAGATTGCGAGGAATCCGGCCGGCACGGTGGAGACGGTGGCCCGGGTGCAACGAAACGCCAGCCTATCCGAGCGCCGCTATCGGGCGCTGTCGATCGTCTTCGTTCCCACGGACGAGAAAGCCCCACGGCCCGCGAGCGCCGGCGAGTGGGGACACACGCCGGCTCCGGACCGCATCCCGCCCTGGCTGCGGGTGGGCCGCGAGTTCGTGGGCACGGTTGCCGGCGACCCGAACGAACAGGGAGACACCCTGCTGATTGCGCGGGCCGCGGTGCCGGTGATGCAGAGCGCCAATCGGCTCGGGTTCGTCATCGTCGACATCCCAGTCGACGGCCAGATGCTGGACAGCCTGTACGAGTTGACGCGCATCAAGGCAGGCTCGATTCGGCTCGGCGGCGACCAGGCCAACGCGATCTCCGGCATCGCGGACGGGACCGCCACGAGCGATCGCTTCACGCTCTTCGGGCGCAGTGTCACCATGCTCGACGCCAGGAACTGGGAGACCGGCGCGCTGCACCGCGCGACGATCGCGAACACGTACTCGCTGCGCGGGCTCTACGAAAAGCTCGCCGCCGCGCAATCGGCGCAGGTCAGCGGGATGTCGATGGGCCAGGCGATTCTCTTCATCCTGATCATCGTCGCCGTCCTGTTTCTGATCATCCAGCTCGTGGCGCTGGTGATGGGGCTGGCACTGGCCCGGTCGATTACGAGCTCGATCCACCAGCTCTTCATGGGCACCGAGCGGGTGCGGCACGGCGACTTCACCCACCGCATCAACATCATGAGCAACGACCAGCTCGGGGAGCTGGCCGGTTCGTTCAACCAGATGATCGGGAGCATCGAGAACCTGCTCCAGACCGCGGCCGACAAGAAACGGCTCGAAGAGGAACTGCGCATCGCCCGGCAGATCCAGATGTCGCTGCTGCCACGCGGGCCGCTCGACGTGCCCGGCCTCGCCGTCTCGGGACTGTGCGTGCCCGCGCGCGAGGTCGGCGGGGACTACTACGACTTCTTCAAGCTGCCCGGGGACCTGCTCGGTGTGCTGATCGCGGACGTGTCGGGCAAGGGCACATCGGCCGCGCTCTACATGGCGGAGCTCAAAGGACTGGTCCTGTCGCTCAGCCAGATCTACCTGTCGCCGCGCCAGCTGCTCGTGGAGGTGAACCGGATCATTTCCGACAATCTCGACACCCGCAGCTTCATCACGATGACCTATGCCGTGATCGATCTGAAGGCCGGCAGGATGACCTACGCGCGCGCCGGCCACACCCCGCTGATCTACATGCGCAGCGGCAGCGGCACGACCGAGCCGGTCAGGGTGCTGGTCCCGAGCGGCATGGTGGTTGGCCTGCGCATTCCCGGCGCCCACGAGAAGTTCATGGACCTGCTCGAGGAGGAGTCGGTCGATCTGATCAACGGCGACGTGATCGTGCTCTACACCGACGGCATCAGTGAGGCGATGAACGCCGATGCCGACCTCTTCGGGGACTCGCGCCTCAGCCGGATCGTCGAGGAGCACGGGCACCTGGAATCCAGCGAGCTGCGGGAGCGGATTCTCCGCGAGATCGAGGCGTTCGTGGGGGCGGCCGATCAACACGACGACATGACGATGATCCTGATGAAGGTCGAGCAGCCGGTCCCGGCCCACCTCGGCGGACCCGGGGTTCCGGCGCTGACCTCCGCCCCGGTCGATCAGACTGCCGGAACCCATGGCTGATCTCGTCACGGTGTTCCGCACGCAGTCGCCAATCGAGGCGGAGGTGGTGAAGGGACTTCTCGAGGCGCACTCCATCGCCGCCCTCGTTCAGTCGGACATGCCGCGCACTCCCTTCCCGATGACGCTCCACGAGCTGCGCCTGTCGGTCGCCCCCGAGGACGCGGATCGGGCCCGAAGCCTGATCGAGAGCCATCGCGAGGAGCGCTCGAGCGCGCGCGTGATCCCGTTCGGCGCGGAGTTCGAGCCGCTCGAGCGGACCATCGGGTACCGCTTCCGCGACCGCGGGCTGCTCGAGCACGCCCTCACGCATCGATCCCGCGTCCACGAGGACGCGAGCGGCGGCGTCTTCGACAACGAGTCGATGGAGTTCCTCGGCGACTCGATTCTCGGTTTCGTGATCGCCGACATGCTGTTCCGCGAGTTCCCCCAGCACAACGAGGGGCAGAAGTCGAAGCTCAAGGCCTCCATCGTGTCGTCCGCATCTCTGGCCAGGCTTGGAGACCGGATTGATCTCGGCGCGTTCCTGATTCTCGGGCGGGGTGAAGAGAAGACCGGCGGGCGGCGCAAGCTGGCTCTGATTGCGGACTGCTACGAAGCGCTGATTGCCGCCATCTACCTGGATGGTGGACTCGATCCGGCCCGGGCGTTCCTCGAGCGGCAGTTCGCCGAGATGATCGCGGCAGCCAGGCGCACCGGCGTCGAGGCAGCGTTCACCGAGGACTACAAGTCGGCGCTTCAGGAATGGCTGCAGTCACGCGACCGCGGGCTGCCGGTGTACCGCCTGGCTGCGGAGACCGGACCGCCGCATCGCCGTTCTTTCGAGGTGGAAGTGCTGGTCGAAGGCACGCCGGTGGCGCGGGCCGAGGGCTCGAGCAAGAAGGAGGCCGCGCAGGCCGCCGCGAAGGCGGCCCTGGGCCTCCTCAGTCAATCTCGATGATGCCCCAGCTCTTCTCGGGGCCGACGCGGCGCCCGCCGGCGAGGGCGAGCGCGGGCTCGCTCTGCGGCAGGCGTCCGAGCACGTAGGTGTGGACCTCGCGTGCGATGTCCTCGTCCGACGGCGGTGTCGCGCGGCAGTGCAGCCGAACCCACACGCGCAGCAGCGGATCGGAGAAGCTGTACCGCTTCTGCCGCGACGTGATCAGATCGACATCCTCGAGCCACGAGAGGTAGTCCTTCGTCGAGCCCGGAGTGCGGCGGAGCCGCAGGGCGATCTCGGTCAGCGTCAACGGCTCCTGGTCGGCCAGCACTTCGAGGATGGCCTTGAGCGCGCCGTATCCGCGGGCGCGATGCAGCCGGAGCTCGTAGCTGTACCGGCACGCCGCCGCGAGCGGTGCCCCGGGCGCGAGCAGGGCGCAGAGCGCGCTCACTGGATCGGCCGTCCCCCGCGGGCCGAGCGCCGTGGCCGCTTCCGCGATCATCCGCGCGTATGATGGCCGGCCGTCCGACAGCGCATGAACCAGCCGCGCCAGATCGTCCTTCGCGTGATCTTCATCATCCGATGGCCGGCCGTCGATACCGGCAGGCAGGGTGGCGCGGACCTCGCCAGCGCTCAGCGGCGTGACCGGCATGATCTCGAAACGGGCCGGCGCGTCTCGCAGCAGCCGGTGCGCCCGCGCGGCATAGCGCGTGGTCAGCACGAACCGGTTCTGGCTGGCGCCGAGCGCGGTCACGAGATCGCGGAGCACCGAACGCAGGCCCGGGAAGCTCTCGAACGTTCGCAGCTCGAGGAACTCGTCGAGCAGGAACGTCACAGGGCCGCCGGTGGTCCCCCGTGCCTGGCTGAGAAATGCCAGGGCCGCGGTGAACGACTCACGCGGGCCGTGGTCGTCGCCGCCGACAGCCACGGACGAGTGCAGCGGAAACGGCGACGATTCGCGGAGCGCATTGAGGAAGCGCTCCGGAGTGGTCGCAATCCGTTCGACGTCGACGTACTGCGCGGCATTCCTGCCGAGCAGATCACGCAAGCGCAGCAGCAGCGACGAGCGTCCTGTGCCGCAGCCTCCGAGCACGACCGGAATCCGGCCGCCCGCGGGACCGTTGCCGGTTGCATTCACGTCCAACGCCTCGAGCACACGCCGCTCGAGAGCGGGCCGCTCCGGAATCATCATCGTCGCTCTCTCCCTGGGGTTCCCATCGGCATGTCAATATGTGCGCGGGCCGCGGCGGCCGTGGCCTCGGGATAACCGGCGTCCGCATGACGGACGACGCCGAGGCCGGGGTCGCAGGTGAGCACACGCTCCAGTTTTTCGTCGGCCTCACGGGTGCCGTCGGCCACGACCACCATCCCCGCGTGGAGAGAGTAGCCAATGCCGACGCCGCCGCCGTGGTGCACCGACACCCACGTTGCGCCGCACGCGGTGTTGAGCAGCGCATTCAGGATCGGCCAGTCGGCGATCGCATCGCTGCCGTCACGCATGCCTTCCGTCTCCCGGTTCGGTGAGGCCACCGAGCCGGTGTCGAGGTGATCGCGGCCGATGACGATCGGCGCCGTGACCACGCCGCGGCGGACGAGATCGTTCAAGGCCAGCCCGAAGCGGGCGCGCTCGCCCTGCCCGAGCCAGAAGATCCGGGCCGGCAATCCCTGGAACGCGACCCGCTGCCGGGCCAGGCTGATCCAGCGGCACAAAGCTTGGTCACCGGCGAACATCCGGAGTGCGAGATCGTCGGTCGCCTCGAGATCGGCGGGGCTGCCCGACAGCGCCGCCCAGCGAAACGGTCCCTTGCCCTCACAGAACAGCGGCCGGATGTACTCGGGAACGAAGCCCGGAATGTCGAACGCGTTGGCGACGCCGGCCTTCTGCGCCTGCGCACGGATGTTGTTGCCGTAGTCGAAGGTCACGGCGCCGCGCTGCCGCAGCGCGAGCATCGCCTCCACGTGCGTGCCCATTGAGCGTATCGCGCGCGCGATGTATTCGCTTTGATTGCGATCACGAAGGACCGCCGCTTCCGCGAGCGTCATCCCGTGCGGCACGTAGCCGTTCAGGGCATCGTGCGCCGACGTCTGATCGGTGACCACGTCCGGTGTCACCCCGCGGCGGACCAGCTCCGGAAAAATGTCAGCGGCGTTGCCCTCGAGCGCGATGGAGCGGGCGAGGCTCTCTCGTTGACAGCGTTCGACGCGGGTCAGGGCGGCGTCGAGGGTGGTGACATGCTCGTCGACGTACCCGGTGGCGAGCCGCCGGGCGATTCGCTGCGGGTCGACCTCGACGACGAGGGCGATGCCGCCGTTCATCGTGACCGCGAGCGGCTGTGCCCCGCCCATGCCGCCGAGGCCGGCCGTCGCGACCAGCCGCCGGCGAAGGTCGCCGCCGAAATGTGTGCGGCTCACGGCCGCCAGCGTTTCGTAGGTGCCCTGAAGAATGCCCTGCGTGCCGATGTAGATCCAGCTGCCGGCCGTCATCTGGCCGTACATCGTCAGGCCGCGGTCCTCGAGATCACGAAAGTGTTCCCAGGTGGCCCAAGCGGGCACCAGCAGCGCGTTGGCAATCAGTACGCGTGGCGCCCACGGATGCGTCCGGAACACGGCGACCGGCTTGCCGGACTGCACGACGAGCGTCTCGTCGTGCTCGAGGCGCCGCAGCGTATCGACGATCGCGTCGAAGGCGGTCCAGCTGCGCGCGGCGCGACCTGAACCACCGTAGACGATGAGATCGTCGGGACGCTCTGCGACCGCCGGGTCGAGGTTGTTCATCAACATGCGCAGCGCAGCTTCCTGCGGCCACCCTTTGCAGGTGATCGTCGCCCCACGAGGCGCGCTGACTTGTCGGTGGAGGGTACTCATCTCGCAGGCGGTGCAGTTGGAGGTAGCAATCTAGAAACGTACGCGCGCGTTGTCAAACCGAAAATGAAAATTTCTTACTTGACTTCTCCGGCGCACGGGCCCTCCAGCGATCCGCTGGCGATCATCGACGCGATTCGTTCGATGTCCGGCGATGGTGGACGGTCGTCGCGGAGCATCGGCACGCCCGATCGCACGTGCGCATGCACGCGCTGAAGCAGCGGCGACGTCGCCAGCGGGGCGAGCAGGTCGAGCGCCTGGCAGGCACACAGGATCTCGATCGCGACGACGCGGGTGGCGAGCGCGACCGCGCGCTCGGCCTTGAGCGCCGCGCCCATGCTCATGCTGACATGGTCCTCGCGATTGGCGGAGGTCGGAATCGTATCGACGCTCGCCGGATGCGCGAGCGTCTTGATCTCCGAGGCCAGCGCTGCGGCCGTGACCTGGGCCATCATGTAGCCGGACTGCAGCCCGCTGTTCGGGGTCAGGAACGGCGCCAGCTCGCTGAGCACCGGGTTGACGAGCCGATCGGACCGGCGCTCGCTGATCGTGGCGAACTGCGCGGCGGCGATCGCCAGGAGATCGGCGGCGATCGCGACCGGAGCGCCGTGAAAATTGCCTCCCGAAACGATCTCGTCGTCCCCGGCGAACACCATCGGGTTGTCGGTCGCGGCGTTGGCCTCGGTCGCCAGCGTCCGCTCGATGAAATCGAGGGCGTCGCGGGCCGCTCCGTGCACCTGTGCCGCGCAGCGCAGCGAGTACGCGTCCTGCACTTTCCCGCACTTCTCGTGTGATTTGTTGATCGCGCTGCCTTCGAGCAGATGCCGGACGTTTCCCGCCGAGCGCTGCTGACCCGCATGCGGCCGGGCGTCGTGGATGCGCGCCTCGAAGGGGTGCACCGACCCGCGCAGCGCGTCGATCGACAGCGCCAGCGCGATGTCTGCCGCCCGCGACAACCGTCTGGCGTCGCCGAGTGCGAGCGCGGCGACCGCCGCCGAGGGCTGCGTGCCGTTGATCAACGCCAGGCCTTCTTTCGCTTCGAGGCGGATCGGCTCGAGACGAGCCTGGGCGAGCGCCTCGGCGCCGGACAGGGGAGCCGGACTGTCGCCGATTGTCGCGAAACCTTCGCCGATCAGCACGAGCGAGATGTGCGCCAGCGGCGCGAGGTCGCCGCTGGCTCCCACCGAGCCCCGGCTCGGCACGACAGGGTGCACCCGCGCGTTCAGCAGGGCGAGCAGATGCTCGACGGTCCGGCGTCGAATGCCGGAGAAGCCTTTCGCCAGTACATTCGCCCGCAGCGCCATCGTCGCGCGAACCGCGCGCACGCCGAGCGGCTCGCCGACGCCGGCGGCGTGACTGCGCAGGAGGTTCAGCTGTAGTGCGTCGAGCGCGTCGCGGGGAATGATCGTCTCGGCGAGCGCACCAAAGCCGGTGTTGATCCCGTACATCGGCCGATCGTCGGCGGCATGCCGATCGACGACCGCGCGTGATGCGTCGATCCGCGCGGCCGCGTCCGGCGACAGCGCGACGGCCGCGGCGCCATCGGCGATCTCGCACAGTCCGGCGAGCGTCAGCGTCGAGCCATCGAAGAGAATCTGTCTCGCGGTCATATTCAGTACAATAAGCCTCTTATGAACATCGCCGTGCTCGGCGCACAGTGGGGCGACGAAGGGAAGGGCAAAATCGTCGACCTCTTGACGCCGAATTTCTCGATCGTCGCCCGCTACCAGGGAGGGCACAACGCCGGACACACCGTCTACGCCGGCGGACGCAAGTTCGTGCTTCGCCTGCTGCCATCAGGCATCCTTCACCCGGGCGTCACCTGTGTGATTGGCAACGGCGTGGTCGTCGACCCGCAGGCCCTCTTCGCGGAGATCGACGAGCTCGAGGCGGCGGGCATCAGCGTCGGCGACCGCCTGGTGGTCAGCGACAAGGCGCACCTGATACTTCCGTACCATCGCGAGCTCGACCTGCTCAGTGAAGCCCGCCGCGGCGAACGGAAGATCGGGAC
>Ga0075428_100007148_pt1 | contig 12368 bp, 6 predicted proteins | sample RhiMetdeltSRZDD2_FD_75291 | JGI IMG/M metagenome (GOLD analysis project Ga0075428, IMG submission 75291) | Populus rhizosphere microbial communities from Tennessee, USA - Rhizosphere MetaG P. deltoides SRZDD2 | ecosystem: Host-associated > Plants > Roots > Rhizosphere > Soil | place: USA...
ACACGGTGAACGGCAAGGCGGTGAGCCTCCACCAGACCTTCAGGCTGACCAAGGGCTCGAGCGGCTGGACGATCAGGGATATCGGACAGTAGCCGGCTGACCGGCTGGACCGGTGGACAACCTCAGGACAAGGATGGTTTTGAGGGACCGGCCGGATCGCTCAACACGACGAGCGGACAACCCACGACAACGGACTGAACTGACGCAACGAACGGACGGCGTCAGTTCAGTCGGGTATCAGAATGTGTAATCGACCGAGACCACCGGCGTCACGTAGTCCTGCAGGCCGCGCTTGCCCTGGGAGAGGAGCACGTTCCCCGAGAGGAGAAGGCGCCCGAAGGGGTTGACCTTCAGGCCCACCGATCCCACCAGGATGTTCATGTTCTCGTTGCGCAGCTCGTAGTCCGTGATGGTGGCCGTCTCGATGGGGCCGTTGAAGCCGTGGGTGAACTCCCACTCCCTCTCCACCTTCACGATGCGGTCGAAGTCGACGAGGGTGCGCCCGATGATGTCCGCGGCGAACGTGATCCGGCGGTGCAGGGCCGCGTCGAAGCCCAGGGTGTAGTTGATCTCGTCGGGCAGCTCGCCGGTGACGACCGAGCCGCCCTTGGAGAACGTGTAGCCCACGTTGGCGTGGGGCGAGAACCTCTTGCCGGACCCGGAGGCGATCAGGTACAGCTTCGCCTGCGTGGCCCCGGAGCCCAGCAGCTCCGTTTCGTCGGCGGTGGGCAGCCGGACGTCCAGGCCGGCCGCCAGGCCTCCCCCCTCCTTGCCCTTGAACCGCCACTTGGCCCGCAGGGTCAGGTCTCCCGGCCCCTCGGCCTCGTCACTGGCGAAGATCTCGTTGTCGTCCGTGCCGTTCTGGAAGACGTGGAACACGAACGGCTCGTCGCGGGTGGAGAACTTCTCGATGTGCTGGTGGAGGCGGGCGTCCATCCGGATGCGGAGGTAGGGCAGGGCCAGCCCCACGTCGAAGTTGTCCGTCACGCCGTAGTTGGCGAAGAAGGCGGACTGGTCCGCCTCGATGTCCAGGAACATGTTGGTGGGGATGGTGTCGCCCTCGAAGAAGAACTCGAGGTGGCCGCCGTCGCGATTGAGGTCGGCGTGCGTGAGGAAGAGGGTGATGTCGCCGTCCCGGAGGTTCTCGCCCTCGAACGAGTCGAACGTGGTGTGCGAGGCGTTGGCGCCGAAGCTGAACTTGCCCTTGCCGATGGTCAGCGCGCGCTCCGCGAAGATCGGCCCGAAGGACTCCGTGCTGCGGCTGAAGACGCCGAGCTCGGGGTCGAAGGTGAAGGCGAAGCCTCCGGAGGACGAGCCGAGCGGGAAGGTGGCCAACTGGGCGGCGATGCCGCGGTTGAGCTGCGTCATCGTGGCCTGCGCCCCGGGCTGAGATCCGAAGTGCGCGGCGTGGCCCGTGTTGGCGAGGATCACGGGGTTGCTCGGCGCGAAGAAGCGAAGGAGGAAACCCGACAACCCGGGGTTCTGGGCCGAGGATGTCCTGGGCAGGACGCACACCAGGGCCACGGCCAGCGGGATGATTCGGCGCATCAAGTTCCTCCTCAGGCCCCGCAGCCTAAAGGCGCGGGCCCGCGAGAGAATGTAACGCTGGTCGGAAAAAGTCAAGTGGGTCATCGCTATACTCGCCGCCTATGGAACCGGCCTCCCCGCCCCGCCCAGGTCTGACCGTCCGGGTCGGGGCCGGTTTCACCCTGCTCTTCACGGTCCTCTTCGCGCCCGCCCTCCTCGGCGGGCGCGTGCTGGCGCCGCCCGGCGATGGCCTCCTCTACTACTATCCGATGCGCGCCCACGTCGCGGCGGTCCTGCGAAGCGGCCATCTCCCGCTCTGGAACCCCTACATCTACAGCGGGTTCCCGCTCCTGGCGGACGTCGAGGCAGGGGCCTTCTATCCGCCCAACGCGCTCTTCCTGGTCCTGCCCGCGCCGGTGGCGATGAACCTGGTGGCCCTGTCGAGCTATGTCCTCGCCGCGCTTTTCACCTTTCTCTACGCGCGGGCCATTGGCGCCTGTGTCTTCGGCGGCCTCCTCTCGGGGATCGCGTTCGGCGCGTCGGGCTTCATGCTCTCGCACCTCGGCCACGCGTCCATCGTCAACGCCGCGGCGTGGTTCCCGCTGGTGATGCTGTTCGCGGAGCGGATGCGGGTGCGGGCCAGCGCGCCGGCCGCGGCCGGCGCGGCGGCGACCCTGGCCGTGCAGGTCTTCGCGGGGCATCCGCAAGTGGCGGCTTATTCATTGCTGGCGGCCGGCCTGTACCTCCTCTTCTTCGCGGCGTGCGACCTCGTCCCCGCCGGGCGCATGCGGTACGTCGTGGCATCGGCCGGCGCGCTCGCCCTCGGCCTGGCCCTGGCCGCGGTCCAGATCGTCCCCACCGCGGAGCTGACCGCGAAGAGCAACCGCGCCTGGATCTCGTACGAGGCCTTCAGCGAGCCCCTCCTGCCGCGGTCGCACCTGCTCCTCTTCCTGTTTCCCTACGCCTTCGGCGGTGGATCCGCGGCGCCCTACGCGCTGGCGCCCACCGGCCTCAGCGTCGCGGAGGCCACCGGCTACGCCGGCCTCGTCACGCTGGCCCTGGCCCTGGCCGCCATACCTCTCTCGCGGACGAGCCCCCACGCGCGCTTCTGGCTCGGGCTCCTGGCCCTCTCACTGGTGATGGCGCTGGGACCGCAGACGCCGCTGCACCGGCTCCTCTTCTCGTTGCCGGGCTACAACCGGTTCCGGGCCCCGGCCCGCAACCTCATGCAGGCCGACCTCGCGCTGGCCGTGCTCGCGGGCCTGGCCGCGAGCCATCTTCCCGCGCTGGGGCGCGCGTTGCGCCGCACGGCCGTTCTCGTGGCGCTGGCGGCGGCCGCGGTCGGCGCGCTGATCCTGTCCACGGACGCCCGCTCGATCGGCCTCCTCGATGCGCGCACCCCACTCCCGGCCGCGCCCGGCGCGCTGCGGCCGGCGGCGGCGCTGGTGTGGCTGACCATCGTCGCGGCCCTGGCCGCCGCGGCCGCCCTCGTCAACCTGGCGCGACGGGACGACGCGCGGGCGCGCCGGTTGGTGCTCGTCGTCCTCGTCGCCGACCTCGGCGTCTTCGCGCAGCTGTGCTACGGCCCATTCCAGTGCCCGGAGGCCGCGGACCTGCGCCGGCCCTCGCCACTCCAGGGTGTGCTCGATGCGGCGGGCGGCTCGGCGGCCTCGCGGTTCCTCTCACTGACGCCGGACGAGGGGCCGGACGACTTCGCGCTGAATCAGCCCAACAGCTCGGTCCTGCGCGGCACGGCCAGCGCGTCGGGCAACTCCAGCTTCGTCCTGGGACGCTACGGCGCCCTGGTGGGCTGGACGGATACGCCCGGCGGCGTGGACCTGGCCGGCGCCGGCGGCGCCTTCGACCTGCTGGGGGTGAAGCGGCTGATCGTGGCGGACCAGCTCCTCTTCCCGCGACCCCGGGTCTCCGTGCACGGCATCGGCCTGGCGGACGGGGACCTCGGCCTCAAGCTCGCGCGCCGCCGCGGCAACGCGGTGGAGGTCGAGCTGCCGGGCCTGCGCTGCTCGGCGATCGCCGTGGACGCCACGAGCCTTTCCGGCGCCGTGGATCCCTCCGTCCCTCTCGTCCGCGCGTCGGTCGTGGCGGCGGACGGGCGCCGGGCTTTCACCGTCCTCCAGGCGACGCGGGACCGGATCGCGTGGGCGGCCTCCGGCCCGCCGGAGGCTGGAGCGGGCTCGTACCGCATGGCCTGGGACCTCGGCGGCGCGCTCGACCTCGTCCGCGTGCGCCTCGAGGTGATGGCCCGGATGGACGCGCTGCGCATCGATCGCGTGATGCTCCACGACGCGCGCACGGGACACACGCTGGCCCTGGCCGCGGGCGGCGAGGGCGCGCTGGCCCGGCTCCTGCCGGTCCCCCATCGCGTCGAGGTGGCGGTCCCGTCCGCCACCGGCTCCGCCCTGGAGTTCATCTCCGCGATCAGCGGGCCCACGACGCTGCCGCAGGGCCAGGCCATGGCCCGGGTGTCGGTGCACACCACGGAAGGCGGAGTCATCGAGCGGACGCTGCGCGCCGGCGTGGACACCAGCGAGTGGGCCTGGGAGCGGCCGGATGTCCGCCCGTTCATCCGCCACCGCATGGCGCCCGTGGCCGAGACTTTTCCTGCCGAGGGCGGCTTCCCCGGACACCGCTATCGCGGGCGCCTGGACCTCGGCGGCGCGCGGCGCGTCGAGCGGCTCGTGATCGAGCACGTCGGCCCGGACTCGAGCCTGTACGTGGACCGCGTGGACCTCGTCGACGAGGCCGCCCACACGCAGACCCGCCTGGCGCTCGAGGCCGTCGAGCTCACTCCGGCCTCGACCGCGCCGCCGGGGCCGCGCGATCTGGTCCTGGCCGTCCCGCCCCTCCCGTGCACGGCCCTCCGGATGGTGACCGCGCTGCACGATTCCACCGCGATCCATCAGGGAACGCCCGTCGGCCGCGTCTCGGTCCGGACCGAGGCTGGCCCGGCGGTCGTGGCCGTCCTGCGCGCGGGACAGGAGACCGGCGAGTGGGCCTGGGACCGCCCCGACGTGCGCCCGCGCGTGAGGCACGACCGCGCGCCCGTGGCGGAGAGCTTTCCCGTGGCCGGGCAGACCTGGGAGGGCCACCGCTACGCGGCGCGCGTCCCGCTCGGTACGCGCCGCCGCGTGGTGGAGGTGAGGGTCGAGACGCTGGCGCCGGTGGCGAGCCTCGAGGTCGGCGGGATCGTGTTCGAGGACGGCGACGCCCGCTCCTGGTCCGTGCCCGCGGCGGGGATCCCGGCCGTCCTCACGCCCGAGGAGACCCGCGCGCGCGCGCAGCTCGACACGCCGCCGACACCGGCCACGGATGTGGTCGTGGCCTCGCGCCTGTCGCGCTCGCTGGAGGTGCGCCAGGGACAGGCCGTGGCCATGCTTCGCGCCTGGACCACGGACGGCGAGGTGATCGAGAAGGCGCTGCGGGCCGGCGAGGACACCAGCGAATGGCGGGCCGGGCGCCCCGACGTGGAGGGCCTCCTGCGCCACGCCGAGGCGCCCGGGGCGTTCTCCGCGGCGGCCGGCATGGAGCCGGGCACGTGGTACCTCGGACGCATGCCGCTCGGCGGCCGCCGGCGCCTGCGCAGCCTGGCCATCGAGGCCATCGATCCCGTCGCCGTCCTTTCCGTGGCGCGGGCCTCGTTGCACGACGCGGTCACCGGGACGTCCAATCCCGTTTCGGGGATGCGCACGCTGCTCGCGGAGCGGCCCGGCTGGCGGCGGCTCTGTGCCGCGGCGGGCAGCACCATCTACGAGAACACGGCGGCCCTGCCTCGCGCGTGGCTCGTCCCGCGCGTCCTGCCCCTCGCGGAGGCCGACGCCCTGGCCGCCGTCCGCGGCGGCCGCCTGCCCGACGGAACGGCCTTCGATCCCCGACGGGTCGCCCTCGTCGAGGAGGGCCCCGGGGTGGATCATGGCCCGCTCGATCCGCAGGCGCGCGTCGAGCTTTTCACGCGCGGGCCCAACGGCCTCGGCGCGCTCACGCGGAGCCGCACGCCCGCGTTCCTGGTGCTCGCCGAGGCCGCCTACCCCGGATGGCGGGCCATCGTCGACGGGAGGGCCGCGCCCATCGTGCGCGCCGACTACGTCCTGCGCGGCCTGTCGCTGGCGGCCGGCGAGCATCGAGTCCTACTGGAATACCGGCCCCGATCGTTTCTCCTCGGTCTGGCCGTGTCCGCGGCGGCGCTCGTGGTCCTGGCCGTGGCGGGCCGCGCCGCAGCGCGGCGCGTCTGGCCCCCGCTGGCAGCGGTGGCGTTGCTGCCGACCGTGTGGCTGGCGGTGGCGGCCGGCGGCGCCGCCGCTTCGAGCGCGGCCGGGACGGAAGGGACGTCCCGCCGCGTGGCGTCGCCCGCGGGGCTGGTCGACCTCGCGGCGATCGCCGAAGGCGCGGAGGTCCTTGGCCCCGGTTGGTGGCCCGCGGAGGCCTGGGCCATGGGCGAGGCGGGGCGGTGGACCGCGGAGGCGGCGGTCCTGCGCTTGCGGCGCGCCGGCGACGAGGCCGGCCTCGCGCTGGACATGACGTTCGACAGCCCGTCGGACGAGACCACGGTCCGCATCGAGGCGGGCGGGCGGACGCTCGGGACGATTCGCGGGCCCAACGGACGCCGGCGCGAGGTGCTCGACATCGGCGGCGTGCCGGGCCGCGAGGTGGAGCTTCGCATCGTGGCGGAGCGTCCCTTCCCCTCGCCGTTTCGCCCGCTCGGCCGGATGCAGGGCGTGTTCGTCCACGCGGCGGAGCTCGTGGCGGCGCCACTGCGCTCCGAGGTCGACCTCTTCGCCGCCGCGGACTCCACGCCGGAGCTCGGCTCGGGGTGGTGGGCGGCGGAGAGCTGGGCCGGAGGGCCGGGCGGGCGATGGACGGCGGGCGAGGCCGCGCTGCGTCTCCAGCGCCGGCGGGACGAGGACGGCCTGGTGCTGGACCTCAGCCTCGACCACCCGCAGGGCCTCACCACGGGGCGCATCGAGGTGGAGGGCGGCCCTTCGCAGGTCCTGCGCGCCCCCAACGGTCGCCACACCCTTTCCCTCGCCATCGGCGGCGGCGGCGGGCGGACGGTGGCCGTGCGCATCGTGGCGGATCGCCCGTTCGTCCCGCAGGCGTATGATCCTCCGTCCGGAGACGGCCGCGCGCTGGGGATGTTCGTCCACTCCGCGCGGCTCGTCCCGTTTTCCCGATGCCCGTGAAAGAGACGTTCCGCCTGAGCCGCAACGAGGCGCTGGTCGGCGCCGCGTGCCTCCTCCTGCTCGCGGTGGGCGTCGTCCGCCTCGCCGTGCCCGACCGCTCGCGGATACGCGCGCTGTCGCTGCAGGGCTTCGACATACCGAGCGAGCGCGTCGAGCAGGGGCAGACGCTGGAGCGCGAGCGCGTGTGGGAGCCCCCGGACGACGTGTACGTCGTGGGGTGGAACCCCTGGGTGGGCGCGGCGTCCTCCGGCGGCGAGCTCACGCTGCTCGCCGGCGGCGTGCGGCTGTTCTACTTCGTGCAGCGGGAAAGCGCCGCCAACAACCACACCGCGTATCCCGGGGGCACCGGCTTCCTGCTCCGCAAGGGCGAACGCCTCACCCTCCGGTATCGCCTGAGCAACCTGGGGCCCGCGGGCGAGACGAAGGGGGCCGGGGCCCTCGTCTACTTCGTGCCCGTCCAGGGGAATTGAGTGATCGGTTGACACGCGATCGGCCCCGACGCTAGCCTGCGGCCGCGATGGGCGCGCCGCGCGCGGGAAGCCTGGCCCTCCCGGCCCTTGTCTTCCTGCTTCCGTTCGAGCCGAGGCGGCCCGTCCTGCCGCTGCTCGGCTTCCAGGTCACCCTGCTGGAGGCCGCGGCGGGCGTGATGGGCGTCGCCCTGCTCTGGTCCGTCCGCAGGCGCGTGCCGGCCCTGCTCCGGCGACCGCCCCTGCCGCTGGCCTTCCTCGGCCTGTACGCCGCGGCCCACGTCCTGTCCGCCGCCTTCGCCCCCGCCCACCGCGACCTGGCCGCGAAGTTCGCGCTGCGGATGCTGGTGATGGCGGGTCTGGCCGTGGCGGTGGCGGCGGCGCCTCCCGAGGCCGGGCGCCGCGCCGTCATCGCCCTCGTCGCCTCGGCGGTGGCGGTGGCGACGCTGACCGTCGCCGAGGGGGCAGGATGGCAGGCCATCGACCCGTTCCTGTCCCACTTCCGCGAGATGCCGTTCAACATCGGCGGCTCGCGGCGTGCCACGGCCACGACGGAGTACCCCAACCTCGCGGCCGCCTTCGTGATGGCGGGGATGCTCGCCGCGTGCGGCCTGGCGACCGCATGGCGGCGGCCGCTGCCCGCGCTGCTGCCGCTGGCCGCGCTGTTCTCGGCGGCCCTGCTGTGGACGTACTCCCGCGGCGCCCTGGTGGCGACCGCGCTCGGCCTGGCCGCGCTGGCGGCGGCGGGTTGGATGCGGCGGCGTCTGGCCGCGCCGGCCCTAGCCGGCCTGGCCGTCCTGCTCGGGGCCTCGGCCGCTTTCACGTGGTCGGGCGAGGTCTACCGCCTCCGCCTCGAAGGCGAGGGCGCGGCCTCCTGGTACGGCGCGGCCTATGAGCCGGCGGAGAAGGCGCTGACGCTCCGGTCCGGCGAGACGCGCACGACCGGCGTGCGGGTGACCAACACGGGACGGATGACGTGGGGAGCGGACCGCCTGTTCCACCTGTCCTATCACTGGTACGACACCGCCGGGCGCAAGGTGGAGGACGGCCGGCGCACGCGGCTGCCGCGCGACGTCGCCCCCGGCGAGACCGTCACGCTGAGCGCGGAGGTGCACGCGCCGGCCGCGCCGGGGAGCTACCTGCTGGGATGGGACATGGTCCAGGAGCGCGTGTCCTGGTTCAGCGATCGCGACGTCGCGCCGGCGATGGTACCCGCGCGCGTGGCGGAGGCGCCCGCCGCCGTGGCGGCGGCCCCACCGAAAGCGGCAGCGCCCGCCGCGCCGGCGCCGGCCTGGCAGCCGGGCCGCGCCGAGCTGTGGCGGCTGGCCCTCGTCCTCTGGCGACGCCAGCCACTGACCGGGGTCGGGTCCGACAACTTCCGTTGGCTCTACGGAGAGGCGGCCGGGCGGCCCTCGTCGGACACGCGCGTGTTCGCCAACAACGCGCTGCTCGAGGCGGCGGCCACGACGGGCCTGCTGGGCCTCGTCGCCCTGGCGGGGACCCTCGCCGCGACCCTGGGGTCCGCGTGGAGCGCCCTCGGCCGGCCCGGCGCCACGGGCGTCGCGGCCGCGCTCTTCGCGCTCACCGTCGGCATCGCCGCCCACGGCGTGGTGGACTACGTGCTGGCCTTCACGGGCCAGTACGTCCTCTTCGCCTTCGTGGTCGGATCCGTCGCGGGCCTGTCGCGGACGGAGGTCACCGCGTGATCGTCGGGTTCGACGCCACCACGCTCACGGGCCGGATCAGCGGCGTCGGCTACTACACCGCGCGCCTCATGGAGAGCCTGGCCAACGGCGCGGGCGAGGGGATCGTGCGGCGGCTGGTGGTCCTCTCGAACCGTCCGGTGCGGGTCGAGGAGACGGAGCGGGTGCAGGTGTACGAGCGCCGCCGCTTCGCCGTGCGCTCGGTGTGGATGCAGCTGGTCCTGCCGGGCATCCTGCGCGAGGTGAAGCCGGACCTCGTCCACTTCACGAACTACCTGGCACCGCTGGCGGGCCGCGTGCCCTACGTGGTCTCCTTCCACGACATGACCCTCTCGCTCCTGCCCCGCTTCCACACCTTCAAGAAGAGGGTCCTCACGCAGAGCCTCATCCCCGCGGTGGCGCGGGGGGCGCGGATGATCCTCACCCCCTCCGAGTCCACGCGCCGCGACGTGGTGAAGCTTCTGGGCGTGGACCCCGGGCGCGTGCGGGTGATCCCGTACGCGGCCGGGCCCTCCTTCCGGCCCGTCGCCCTCGCGCCCGACCGGCTCGAGGCGGCCCACGGCGTGCGGCCACCCTACTTCCTCTACGTGGGCACGCTCGAGCCGCGCAAGAACCTGGGGCGCGCGCTGCGTGCGTTCGCGTCGGTGGCGGAGAGGCTGGGCCCCTGCCGGTTCGTGATCGTGGGGCAACGCGGGTGGAGGTACGAGGAGGTCCTCCGCGAGGCCGCCCGGCCCTCGCTGCGCGGACGCGTGGACCTACTCGGATACGTCCCCGAGGAGCGGCTGCCCGACCTCTACGCCCATGCCCTGGCCCTCGTCTACCCGAGCCTCTACGAGGGCTTCGGCCTGCCCGTCGTGGAGAGCATGGCTTGCGGCACGCCGGTGCTGACGTCCCGCTCGTCGTCGCTCGCGGAGATCGGCGAGGGCGCGGCGCTGCTGGCCGACCCGTCGGACGAGAAGGCCCTGGCCGATGGTCTTTTCGCCCTGGCCACGGACGAGGCGTTGCGCCAGGGGCTGCGCGCGCGCGGCCTGGAGCGCGCCCGCGCCTTCTCGTGGGAGCGCACCGGCCGCGAGACGGCGGCACTGTACCGGGAGGTCTACGAAGAGGTGCGGCGCCGCCCTTGAGCCGCCGTCTCTCCGTGGGCGCGCTCTCCGCGCTGCTGCTGGTCCTGCCCTTCGAGCCCCGGCGGCCCACGCTGCCGGTACTCGGGCTGGAGCTGACGCTCCTGGAGGCCGTGGCCGCGGCGGCCACGGCCATCCTGCTGTGGCTCGGCCGCGAACGGCTGGGCGCGATCCTCCGCCGCCCGCCGCTGCCCCTCGCCCTCCTCGCGTCGTACGTGGCCGCGAGCGCCCTCTCCGCGGCCGTGGCCCCGATGAACCGTGTCCTCGCCGCGAAGTTCGTCCTGCGCATGGCGGCGTCGGCGGCGCTGGCCCTGGCCGTGGCGGCCGCGCCGCGCGATGTCGCCCGCCGCAGCGCCCCCGCCCTCGCCGCCGCATGCGCGATCGTCGCGGCGCTGGCCATCCTGGAGGGAGCGGGCGTCTTCGCCTTGGACCCGTTCCTGGACCGCTTCCGCGCCGGTCCCTACTGGATCGGGACGACGCGGCGGGCCACCGCCGGCTCGGAGAACCCCAACCTGGCCGCGGCGATGATGCTCTACGGGCTGGTACCGGCGGTGGGCGCGGTTGCGCTGCGGCGCGCGCCGGGCCGCCTCGCGGTGCTGCCCCTGACGGCCTTCTTCGGTCTCGGTCTCCTCTTCACCTACTCGCGGGGCGGCCTGGCCGCTCTCGCCGCGGCCCTGGTGGTCCTGGGCCTGGCCCTCGCGCCCCGCGCCCGCGCCGCCGCGCGCGCGCCCGCTCTCGCGGTCCTGACGCTCGTCGTCGTGACCGGCGCCTTCGCCGCGGCGAAAGGGCCCCGGGAGTCGCGCCTCTTCGCGGAAGGTGGCGCAACGTCCCACGCCGTGACCTACGCGCCCGGCGAGGCGTTCCTGTCGCTGGCCCCGCGAGAGCTGCGCCAGGTCCCGGTCACGCTCACCAACACCGGGACCGCCGCCTGGAGCGTGGCGACGCTGGGCTGCACCTGGCGGAAGGCCGAGGGCACGCTGGCCACGGACTGGCAGGCGACGTCCGTGTGTCCCGCGACGCGCGTCCCGCCCGCGGCGCCGGGACAGACCGTCCACGTAAGTGCGGCGATCCGCGCCCCCGACTCCGAAGGCCGTTACCTGCTGGTGTGGGACCTCTCCACGGACGGCTGGGCGCTGAGCAGCCGGGGCAGCGCTCCCGTCACGGTGCCTTCGGTCGTGAGCCAGGATCCGGGCGCCGCGCGACCGTTCAAATACTCCGTCCCGCCCGAGACCTGGCGGCGCGGCCGGGCCGGGCTGTGGCGCGCGGCCGTGGCCCTGTGGCGTGATCACCCGCTCACCGGCATAGGCCCCGACAACTTCCGATGGGCGCACGCCGCGGACGTCAGCGGATCGTCGGGGTCCACGCACGAGACCCTGATCCCCGCCAACAACCTCTTCCTGGAGGCGGCGGCCACGACCGGGACCCTCGGGCTGCTGGCCCTCGTGGGCACGCTCGCCGTCACGGCTCGCGCGGCCTGGCGCGCGCTCCAGCGCGCGCCGCCCGGGTCGGCGGACTCGGCCTGGGCAGCGGTGCTGCTCGCGCTGACGGCCGGGGTGGCCGTCCACGGAACCGTGGACACGCTCCTCGGGTTCACGGGCCACTACCTGTTCCTGGGGATGGTGGTGGGCGCGGCCTCGGCGGACGCGCGAGCCGACCGCGCCTGAAGGCGGAGTCCCACTTTCGGAACCGGGAGCGGCGGGGCCGGTGCTACAGTGCCGGCGGGATGAGCGGCCAGGCCTTCGCCGGGACAGGGATCGACCTCGAGGCCGGGCTTCGCCGCCTCGGATACGACTCGTTCCGGCCCGGCCAGCGCGAGGCGATCGAGACCCTGATGACGTCGGGGCGGGTGCTGCTCGTGGCCCCCACCGGCGGGGGCAAGAGCCTCACATACCAGCTTCCCGCCCTGTCGCTCCGCGGCACCACGCTGGTCATCTCCCCGCTCGTCGCCTTGATGAACGATCAGGTCCAGGCCTTGAGCGCGCGCGGCGTCAGCGCGACGTTCCTGGCCTCGACTCTCGACGGCACGGAAGTCCGCCGCCGCATGGCGCGCCTGGCGCAGGGAGAGTACTCGCTCGTCTACGTGGCCCCGGAGCGGCTCGTCTTCGGAGGCTTTCGTAGCGTGATCCGCGACATCGCGGTGCCGCTGGTGGCCATCGACGAGGCGCATTGCATCAGTGAATGGGGGCACGACTTCCGGCCGGAATACCTGGAGATCGGCGGCCTCCTCGCCGAGCTGAAGGGCGCTCGCGTTCTCGCCTGCACCGCCACCGCGACCCCCGTCGTGCGCGACGAGATCCTGGTCCGCCTCGGCCTGCCCGCGGACACGCCGCAGCACGTGCGCGGCTTCGCCCG
>Ga0075428_100007149_pt1 | contig 12367 bp, 8 predicted proteins | sample RhiMetdeltSRZDD2_FD_75291 | JGI IMG/M metagenome (GOLD analysis project Ga0075428, IMG submission 75291) | Populus rhizosphere microbial communities from Tennessee, USA - Rhizosphere MetaG P. deltoides SRZDD2 | ecosystem: Host-associated > Plants > Roots > Rhizosphere > Soil | place: USA...
AAACAAGGAGCGAATTGCTTCGGGGTTGGACAGCTAACTCAAGAATGGAGGAGCTCTGGAAAGGCCTGGATCGAGGGCATGGTGAGACTTGGAAACTGGATCCAGTTCAACAACGAGGTAACCGAGGCGTAAGGGATCGAGCCGCACGTCGAACGCCGTGAGTGCGACGGCATTGTGCCGTTGACAGCCGCAAACTACGCACGTCTCAACCAGAGGCGAGGTCTTGCTCGCACGATCGGGACTGGCAGAGAGGGAGTTTGACCCTGTTTGACTGGATGAGGCTGGGCGAAGGTCGAGTTCGAAACAGAAATGGAGACAGCTATGAACCAAGCTTAAGCATAGAACCAGCAGCAAGTGGCTGGCTACCAGACTTCGCCTAATCCTGTGCAGGCTGGCTTCTTGGACGCCCATGACTGAATGATGAGGGGAAAATCGAACATTTGTCAACAAGCGACTCGATGATCCCCTCGACAAACGAAAGACCTGCCTAAGCTAAAACCCCGGCTCGGTTATGCCCTTCTTGTCCATTGTCTTGGCGTATTTCTTCACAACCGGTTCGATTTCGCTCGCTTTGCCGATCAAAACAAACACGAGCTTTTCGAGAGGGAAATATTCTCGGACAATCCGCTTCGCGTCTGCCAGTGTCATGGCATCCACTTTGGAGTAGAACGTATTGACTTCGCGCTCGTCCAGGCTGAAGAACTCAAGCTCCGCGATTGTCGCCGCGAGACGGTCGGTGGTCTCAATTTCGGGTGGGAATTGCCCCTTGATATAGGTCTTTGCCGACTGGAGCTCCTCTTTCGTAATGCCTGCTTCATGCAGTCGCTGGAGTGTGGCAAGAGCGAGGTCAAGCGCCTGTGCCGTTGTGGAATTGGGTGTGAACGAACTAATAAAGAAGGGTCCAGGTTTCAGACGTTCATCGAACCGCGAACTGGCGCCATAAGTCAGGCCACTCTTGATGCGAAGTTCGGTGTTGAGCCAGGATGTGAAACGCCCGCCGAAGAGCGTGTTGACGACGTCAATCCAGACCCGATCGGGGTTCGAGCGCGCCACTCCGACATTGCCAATCCGAAAGAAGGTTTGCGTGGAATCCGGTTTGTCCACGAGCAGGAGGCGTTTCCCTTGAGCAGGAGTCGGATCTGGGACTCGCACTGCTGTGCTCGGCTTCGCCTGCCAGGTGGAAAACTTCCCGGTCAGCAACTTCTCCATCTCAGAAGTGAAAAAGTCACCAGAGGCTGCGAAGATGATCCCACCAGGAATGTAATTCGCACCATAGAACCGGACAACATCGTCGCGTGTGAGCGCCGCCAGGGAACTCTCATCGCCCGCAGGAGGACGCCCGTAGGGATGACTGCCGTACAGGTAACGATTGAAGTACTGCCCGATAGCCCCTTGCGCACGGTCCTTCGAGGCTTTGATTCCATCGAGTCGCTGCTTCACAATCTTTGTCACCTCATCCTCTGGAAATGTTGGATTCACAATCACGTCGGCCAACAAATCGAGCCCTTTCGCAAGATCCTTCTTCACGAACTCCGCAGCAACGCTGGTAGAGTCGGCCGCCGCGTTTGCAGCCAACTGCCCTCCAATGAAATCAAGCTCGCCCGACAACTGATCTGCCGTCCAGGTCTTGGTTCCCTTTCGCAGCAACTCCGCTGTCACAGAGGCAAGACCTTCCTTGCCTGCTGGATCAGCAGTGGCGCCTGAGCGGACGACGACGCTGAAGCTGACGAGCGGCACTTCGTGTTGCTCCATGAGCAGCAGCGTCATCCCGTTCTCGAGTTTCACCTTCCTGTAAGGCGGCAGTTTCAACTCCACGGACGGCCCTTGTGCCACAGCCGAAAGCGCGCAGCTTCCAGTGAGCCAGAGCCCGAAGCAAGCTTTGACGATCAGCTTCATGCAAACTCTCCGCGGAAATGCACAACTCAACGTGCCGCTCCTGAGTCACTTCCTGTCTGCACAACGGGCTCCGGTACGAGCGTCGCTGTCGTGCGATTCTTCTCGGTAAAGTACCGCTGCGCCACGCGTTGGACCTCATCGCGAGTTACCTTGGTGTAGCCATCGGCAGCGGAAAAAAGTTTCCTATAGTCGCCAAAGAACACTTCATAGGCTCCGATGGCGTCAGCCTTGCCGTCGATAGTCTTCATCTGGCGGCAGAACTCTGCAATTCGTATGTTTTTTGCCTTCTCCAATTCCTGTTCCGTAATGCCACCGCGCTGCAGTCGTTCCAGTTCCTCATTGAAAAGCTGCTCGACTTTCGAGACATCCACGTCCCCTTTGGGCTGAACTGTAAACTCGAAGAGTGTCGGGTCGAACGCCCAATCCCATCCACCGCTCACGCTAAGGGCAACCTGCTCTTTATCCACCAGCCGCTGATACATGCGCGAGCTTTGGCCGGAGAGCAGTACTGTTTCGAGCACCTGCAGCGGATAGAATTCCGGCGAGTTTGTCCGTGGGACGTGGTAACCCATCATCAATACGGGAAGTTGGGCAAACTTGCGGACCACGACGCGGCGCTCGCCCTGCTGCTCGGGTTCCTGAGTGGTTACGGGAGAGGGCGGAGTGCGCGAAGGAATGGCCTCGAGATATCGCTGCGCCAATTTGACAACCTCTTCGAACTTCACGGCACCGGCAACCACCATCGTGGCGTTGCTGGGCGAATAGCCCGTCCGGAAATGATTCTGGAGATCTTCAGTTTTCCAGCTCTCGATATCCGACATCCAGCCAATAACAGGCCACTGGTAAGGGTGAGCCGCAAACGCTGTCGACCAAAGCTGTTCGTTCAGGACTCCCGTATTGTTGTTGTCCACACTGACGCGGCGCTCGTTCGCCACAACGCCACGTTCAGACTCGACGACCTTGGGGTCAAAACTGAGGTTCGTAATCCGGTCCGCTTCAAGGTCGAAGATGAGCTCCAGGGCTGAGGTCGGAAACCAGTCCTGATAGATCGTCACGTTTTGCGAAGTGGACGCATTGTTTGAGCCTCCGTTGGCTTCCATGACTCGATCGAATTCGCCTGGCCCGTACTTCTTGGCGCCATTGAACATCATGTGTTCGAAGTAGTGAGAAAGACCGGTCGTGCCCGGACGCTCGTTGCGAGAACCGATACGGTAAAAGATGTACAGCGCCACGTTTGGAATAGATTGATCTTCCTGTACGAGAATCTTCATCCCGTTTTTGAGCGTATGGGCTTTTACGTCAAACTGCTGGGCACGCCCCTCGCTACCAAACAGAACGCTGAGGAGCAGAAAAGTTAGTGGGATCGAACGTTTCATGGTGATCTTCTCGAGGTGCTGCCGTTTGTGACCTTCGAGGGGTCTCCACGGCTGATCGTTCGCGAAACTCAATGTAATTCGGTTCCCCTCTCCCCAACGCGGGAGAGGGGTCAGGGGTGAGGGGGACTGCCTATGACTTGCTTCGATGAAACGTCGCGACTCATTTCGCAAACACATCCTCAACCGGTGTGATACGCACCTTGTCTGCCGACAGGTTTAGCTTCAGCGCACCAATGACCTTGTCCTCTGCCAGCAGCTCCGCTGGTTTCTCCCCGTCGTACTTGATGGGCGAGAAGGCATCGGACAGCAACTGCTGCTTCAGTGCTTCTGCATCCTTGGTAATGATGACGAATGAGAGATCTTTGGCTGAAAGATGTTTGCGGATCACTTGATTCACTTCGTCCACCGTCAGCTTCTGTAGCTTTTCTCTCATCATCTGCGTGAACTCGCCAATGCCGTACCAGGGCGAATCCAGGGCATACCCTAACTGCTGGTCCGAGGTTGCAGTCGCGAGATAGACATTTTTCATCAAGTAGTCACGTGTTTTGGCGAAGTCTGTCGCACTCAATCCGCTTTCGATCAACTTGGAGACTTCATGCAGCGCGATTCGAATAGCCATGTGGGCATTCGCTGGAACCACGGGCCGAATCCAGACTTCGAAGATCTGCGCCCGCCGTGCAATATTCGGATCGGGGAAAAACTGAAACATCCCGCGCGGGAACGCTTCGATGTAAGCATAGTCACCATAGTTCATTCCCCGGACTTCGCGAATCCGGTTGTAGAGGTGCGAGGTCGAGGAACGGTGCTCGCCAAGCCAGGTCCGCGCGACACTCAAGGCAGCGAAGTCGGGGTGGGACCGTGTAACCTCAATAGGAAGGCCGAAGGAGATGGCCGTGGCGCGGGTCTCCTTCTGAACAATCTCAACTTCAAATCCTTGAGGGCGTCGGGCGACAGGCTTTCCGGCATCTGTCAGGGTCGACTGTCCCTGGAGATTTTGGAGCGCCTCAGTGACCTTCGTTTTGACTTCCGGAGCTGCATCACCTGCTATTCCGATCAACGTATTGCTGCGGGCGTAAGCCCTTTTCCAGAATTCCTTTACGTCGTCCAGCGTAGTTGCTTGAATCCCAGCCGTAGAGCCGAGCACTGGATGACCATACGGGGTACCCGCAAACAGATTTGCCTGCAGCCGCTCCTTCCCGAGCTCTTCTTCGTTGTTCGAACGGAGATCCTCTCGCAAGGCGTTGAGCTGAGCCTCCTTCAGCCGCTTGAAGTCGTCCTCGCGGAAGCCCGGTTCGGTGAGCATCGGCAGAGCGATATCGGCAAACCGGCTCCAGTTGTCTTTGTGGATGGAGGCTGTGAAAGTGGTCATCTCCTTGTCCACTTGTGCGACGAAAGAGGCAGCCATTGGGAAGAAGGCTTTGTTAATCTCATCGATGCGCAGTTGACGCGATCCGGCTTCGGCAACCATGGATGCCGTGAGCGCGGCAAGCCCCTCCTTTCCCGCAGGATCATGCGCAGATCCTGCCTTGAACAGCAGCTTCACCGTGAGCTGCGGCAGCGGTGAAGCTTTTACAATGAATTCGGGCTTGGCTCCCACGCTGCTGGATTTGTCGCCCGGCGCCGCAAACGAGCTCAGAGTCGGCGACTTAGCCATTTCTGGAGGCATCGGCTTGTCTGAAAGCGTTGTGACCACCAGGCGGGCGTCCGTAAAATATTTCTTCCCTGCATCCTGCAGGTCGGCAGGGTTAAGAGAATTGACCATGCGGTAGTAGTTGTTCAACGTTTGATACGAGCGGTTGAATCGGACAAAGCGCGCCAAGGTCGATGCGATGCGCTCTGTGTTGTCCAGAGACCGCACCAGTCCGTACCGGCCATTCGATTTGGCATCGGCCAGGCGCTGCGCCGCCGGAGGTCCAAGCGTCGCTGCACCTGCAGCCTTCAGCAACTCGTCGCGGACGCTGAGCACATCTTCCATGCGCTTGACTCGTGCCAGTACGGTCACCAGCGATGGATCCTGCGTCGGCGCAACGTAGGGAATGAGCTGATCGACTTTCTGTTCCTGCTCTACGAGACGTTTGTAGACCTCCGACGTCTGGCCAAAGTTCAAGTCCATCAGAGCATCCACGGCGGCCAGTTCTGTGTTGACCTCGGAGAAAGCCGGACCATGAAAGGCAATGCTGACCCACGGAAGCGTCTTGTCGGGCCACGGAACATGCGCATAGACCGGGCCTTTTGGAGCGGGCTCCTGGGGGATGCTCACAATGAAAGAGCCACGCTTCCAGCCTGACCAGTACTTTTCAACCAAGGGAATCGCCTCAGCCGGCTTGACATCTCCCGCAATAATCAGCGTCGTGTATTCCGGGCGATACCAGCGGTCGAAGAAGGCTTTGGAATACTCGAACTGGTTGGGCATGTCTTCAATGTCGCGAATGAAACCCATGGTGGTGTGTTTATAAGTGTGCGCGGTGAAGGCATGCTCTCGCTGCACTTCCAAGAGTTTATTGATTGGATTGGCGCTGTTCTTGTTGTACTCACCCAGGACGGCACGCGCTTCAGTTTTGAAAGCAGCTTCCGGATAAGAAAGACTTTGGAAGCGATCGGCTTCTATCTTAAGCATCGTCTCCAGATCCTCTTTGGCGAACGTGATGTGATAGTTGGTGAAATCGTCAGTCGTATACGCGTTCTGCCGGGCTCCAGCCTTGGTGAGGATCTCCTGGTACTTTTCTGGAGGATAGGTCTTGGTGCCACGAAACATCATGTGCTCGAAGAAGTGCGCAAACCCAGACTTGCCCGGCTCCACTTCATTGCGGGAACCGGTCTGGACTGGTATCTGAATGGAGGCAATGTTGGGAAATCCTGTGGGGACAATGATGACCTTCAAACCGTTGGGCAGGGTTTTCTCCGTTGCCTGAAAGGGCAATAGATCATTCTTGGTCCTTTGTGATTCCTTGGGAACGGAAGACTTCTGTTGAGCCATGAGGATCAAAGGAAGAGACCATGCAATACTCGCCAGAAACAGTATCCATCGTGACATTGCTATACGCTCCTGAGTTTTAGAAACTACGCGTCCGGAACTTGTGGCCGACTATCGTAGCATGATCGACAAATTAGCCGTTGAAACGCTGCTGGTTGCAGAACGACGGCTCGAGAGAAAGGCCAAAACACCTTTACCGAAGATCTAAAATTTGTTCATTTTGGGTCGCCGGAATTGACTTCTTCAACGCCGATTCACAGCCTCTTGATGTCCAGCCATTCCATTCCTGAAACCATGAATTCACTCGAAACGAGCTTCATTGCGTCAATGGACCGCCGATAAAGTCGTTTGAAGAGATCGTGATCGACGCGTTTCATCTTCGCGAACTGTTTGCAATCGTCAGATTGAAAGCTTGGTTTGAAGTGGGCGAAAAGATTTCGATAAGCAAAAATGGTTTGTATGGATTGGTAGGGCTCTCTCCCTTCTTTGCAAAACCTCTTTCCCCCGAGCTTTGGAACCCGCAGCCACTTGTCTGGCCCAGGGAGTCGGTCAATCGACGCAAACTCGTCGCCGCAAAACTCAAGGCCAATCTCGTTGATGAACGCTTCAAGACTTAGCGCAAGGAATACTATTGCACCGTTGAGCCTCCTTCTTCTCTGGTCACCGATGTAGGGAGCTTTCGAATTCGGCTCAGAGGCTTCATAGAGTTCTTCAGCAAGAATGAGCCAGTGCTTGTAAATCTGCACCTTCGTCTGTCTCATATGTCACCTCGTTGGAGACGCTCGCTGGAGTTCGCCAACTCGACGCTGCCTCCCTCAGCCTGAATCTTCGCAAGCCGGAGGGCTTGCAAGCCATTAGCCGGTGGTGGAGCGCAAACGCTCCACCACCGGTATCCGTCAGCAGAGAATGGCGACCCTGGAAGGGTCGCAGGCATCAATCCGCACCAACGCACGACGCTCAATCCAAATAGCGAGAATCATAATCAATTCCAGCTTTTTCCAAGAACTCCACGAGTTCCGCACGAAACGTCTTAGTCCGATGATGGACTTCTTGTCTTGCAATGTAGCTTTGTACCTCCGGTCGTGCCGACGGGCTCACTGTGAATGCTGCATAGCCTTCCTGCCAGGCGAAGCGATGCATTCCGATCTCGTCATGCACCCAAGCAGAGGAGGCCTTCTTCAACTCTCGCATGAAGTCGGCCAGGCTGTGAGTGGCCTTCAGTCCAACAAGAAGATGCACGTGGTCCGCAGTCCCACCGGCACCTTGCGGGAATCCACCCAAACCTGAGACGGTCCCGCCGAGGTATTCATGCAAGCGCGATCGCCACGACGGTTCAATCAGGGGAGCCCGATCTTTGGTGCTGAATACCAGATGGTAATGAAGGCTAAGGTAGGTGGACGGCACGGCGTTCGCCCCTGGCACCCCTTCGGGGTGCACATTCTGCATTCTTAGACCGGTGGTGGAGCGTTGCTCCACCACCGGCTAATAGCTGGCAAGCCTCCGGCTTGCTCCGAGGGTTCTTGCATTCTCTATGCAGGCGAGACGCCCGCAACCGTGCTCGTTCTCCGGAATCGCAGGACCTATCACAGGAATCACAAATCAATCGCCACCACTTCGTGATCGAGGATGGAAGGAACAGAGACGGTAAGCGTTTGTCCGGATATGTTCGTTCGAGGAACTTGCCCGCTGACGAGGAGTTGAATCTTCCTGGCTTTCTTGCCTTCGGGAAGCCGTACCTTGACTTCCTGCGAAACCAGCGGAATCAACTCTCGAAACGGCCCCTTCATCGTCATCGGGTTTGTAAGGTTGACCAGATGCACGGACATGGATTCCTTCTGGCGCCACACAGAGACATCCAAGAGTCCCGGGCCAGTCACTGTGGCGGGTTTTTCTTCGTTTGTCGCCCAGTCGACGGCGTTCCGCAGCAGACGTCCATGGTCAAGGCTCAGAACTTCCCAGAATGTCCGGTCGATGTCCCAGGGGAAGTAAGCGATGCGGCTCTTGCCGACCTCACGCAGGTAGAGCTCGCGGATCTGAGTGTGCGGAACGCGTGGAAAGACGTCTTCCATCGGCAAGTCAGGGTACGACGGTATCAGAGTCACGGGTGAAGGAAACTCGCCGTGTGGCGCGACGTCCAGGCGCCAGACTCCGTTGATGATTCGCGTGGCGTCTTCCAGACCGGCTAGCACCGGATGAAACTTGCCGGTGGCTGGATCGGGATTGAGCCCCAGGTATGAGTTCTGCATGGGGCCTTCCCGCTTCCCCTTCCAGGAGACTCCCAGCATTTCTGCCAGGCCGAAATCTTTCCTCGGCACACCCCACTCGTCGTACAACGACGTCTCGAAAGTGGCAAGGAGACTGCCCCCACGCCGCACGTACTCTTTGAGCTGCTGGCACTGCTGATCGGAAAGGGCCGCGATATTGGGAAGGATGAGCAGCTTGAAGGGATCAAGATGAGCTGCGTCCAGCAAATGGTCATGCACTTTTTCAAACGGCACCCGCGCTTCAAGCAGTGCCTGGTACATTCCCGACTCGTGCTCACCGGCGCGGGCCAGTGGACGCGAGGCGTTGTAGTACTCGCGTGTCTGTTCGGAGTAGACCATCCCGACTCGGGCCAAGGGCTCTTCGTTGCGCAGGTAACGCTCGGCACCGTGATGCCACCGGTAGATGTCCTCAACAATCTTCAGCCAACGTTTGTCGTAGAGCGTCCCGGAAAATTTGGCAAACCAGGGACGCAGCCCGTGTGCCACACCCTCCGCTACCCAAATGCGGACCTCGGCTTCGGTTTGTACGGAATCTTTCCATCGATAAGGTTCCTCGAGACCAACACTGAAGATGCCGCCGATGGGTTTGTGCCCCAGCGTGGCGCGGTATTCCTTGGCACGACTGCCATTGGACCACGGCGACATCAATCCTCGGCGGGCCTGATGGTCAATGAAGAGAATGTCGGCTAGCTCGCCGGCCACTTTCAAGTCCGGGAAGCCGTTCGGCACATAACGCGCCTGAGGATTGATCTTGCGGATCTCGTTGTCCCACAACTTGGCCAGCTCCGTGAGACGCTGCAGCCGCCAGACCAGATAGTTCTTGCGCGCCGGGTCTAACGGGTCCGTGGTTTTGGGTAAGTCCATGCCAGATGCCGCTCGGAAGTTGCGCTGGCAGTGTTCGCAGTAACAAAGCCCGCTGCCGGCCCAGCGATTGCTGAAGATGCCGTCCACGCGGTACAGCCGCATGATTTCCCGGTGAACTTCGGTCATGAATTCAAAATTATACGGGCCCAGGGCGCAGGTGACCCAAAGCTCCGGATTCGCCCAGTGGCGCCGCTTGCGACCTTCGGCGTCTACGGCGATCCAGTCGGGATGAGCGTCATAAACCTCTTGCCGCGCCGCGTGCGGGTCGGTTCTCGCCAATACATACATGTTTAGCTTGCGGCAACCCGCCAGCAATTCGCCGAATGGATCGGATTCCTTCATCCAGGCGCTACGATGATGAAGCGGAACCTTGGTCGGGTAGTAAGCCACGATGCCGCCAGCACTCAGGCAAGCCGCATCGGAATGGGTCCGTTTGAAATAGTCCAGCCAGAATTGTGGATCGTACTGGCCCGGGTCGTTTTCCACCAACACCAACTGAGCCCAACGCATGGGTTTGTCAAACCAAGTCTCACCGGAGCCTCCGGGAGTTCCCGTTTGTGAAAAGCTTTGATTGCCGATGGCAGCCGTGCCAACACCAAGCAACGCTGAGGTTTTCAGAAAATCTCTCCGATTGAAGCAGGTGTGTTTTGGGTTCATAAAAGTTTTGGATGCTGGCAAGCGAGATGAAGCGATTGCCCTTTGACTGAGGGGAAATGTTTTGGTCGGGGGATTTGCTGGTGCCAGACCTACCGTGCCAGCCAACCACCATCAACGGTCAGGATCGACCCAGTCACATAGTCTGAAGCTCGTGAAGCGAGAAAGACGATCGCGCCCTTCAAATCGTCAGGTTCACCCCACCGCCCGGTCGGAATACGAGACAGGATCGCGGGGCCCCTCACCGGATCAGCAGCCAGCGGCGCCGCATTGTCGGTCTTGATATAGCCGGGAGCGATCGCGTTTACCTGAACACCGCGAGAAGCCCATTCGTTCGCCAGGGCTTTCGTCAACTGCCCTATCGCCCCTTTGCTTGCGGCATACCCAGGAACATTGATGCCACCTTGAAAGGTCAGCACAGAAGCGGTGAAGATGATTTTCCCCGAGGCACGCTCCAGCATGCGCTTTCCAATCTCACGGCTCAGCAAGAACTGTGAACTCAGATTGGTCTGAATCACTTCATCCCAGTATTCGTCGGGATGCTCGGCGGCAGGTTTGCGCAGGATTGTGCCCGCGTTGTTGACCAGAATATCAATCGCCGGAAAATTGGTGTTCACGGTTGCGGCAAAGTGGCGAACTGCTTCACGGTTCGCAAAATCGCAGCAATACCCTCGAAACTTTCTGCCCAACGCGTGGACTTCCTTCTCAATCGCGCTACCGCTTGGCTCAAGCGTCTTGCTGACGCCGACGATGTCGGCACCGGCCTCGGCAAGAGCCACGGCAAACGCTTTACCAATACCTCTGCGGCAGCCCGTGACCAGGGCGGTTTTGCCGTCCAACCGAAACAATTCCAGAACGCTCATCTTCATCCCCAGATAGGGCGCGCTGCCATCCAGCGCGCCCATTCTCTCTTAACAAAACCTCGACGCGTTTGAACAGCAACGCGCCCTACGTCCCGCCTCAACCGTGCTATCGAGCACTACCGTAGTCGGGACTGGATACTTGCCAACAGCTACCGCATCTTTTCGAGGCGTGCTTTGATCTCGGTTATGTTGAGAGCAGGATCGGCGCTCAGTTGAGCCAGTTGAAGAGACTTTTCGTAAGCGGAGATTGCTTCGGCCTTTCTTTTTTGAGTTTCATAGAGAGATCCGAGCTGTGCCCAAGGCGCAGGCAAGGTTGGATCCGCCTCAATCGCGCGTCGAAAAGCGAGTTCCGCTTCCGCCGGCCGCTTATACTGTACCGCGAGCTTCCCCAGTTCGAAGGCGGGTAATGCCCACTTGGGCGCCAGTTGAAAAGTTTGTTGATAGAAGTACTCTGCATTGGCGTAGTTGCCCGCTCGAGCATACAGTCTGGCCACGTCCCGGAACGGTAGAGCCCATTGTGAGTCACTCTGGAACGCTTCTCGCAACGAGACCAGCGCTTCTGCATCAGCCTTCCTGAACGCCGCCCGATACGCCATGGCATAAGCCCGACGCGCAAACAACGCATTGCTCTGCGCATCGATATCGGCCGCAAACTCAAAAATGCGGATGAGCTGTTCCTGCTCGGGTTCTGCAAGTTCGACGCCGTCGCGCACTTTCTTCAAGAACACTTCACCAGCTTCAGAGAGCCTTGGAATGACCTCCGCCTTGAGCCGGTCCCTGGTCACAGGGCTGACGCCGCCGACCTTCAGACGCTGGTAAAGGTCAAACGCCGATGTGCCCCGCGGTAGCACCAGTTGACCGGCGTTCGCGGCCTGAAACATGTTTGCTTCGGTAGATCCAAAGCGATGCCACAGGAAAATAATGACGAAGGCAACCAGCAACAAGCCTCCTCCCAGCACGAAAGTGCGGCTGGAGGAACTCGACTTGGACGATCGTGTCAGCGGCTCCAGATCAAACGACACCTTGGAAGACAGCAGCGGTTCATGTTTGCCAGAGGTAACCCCTGGAGCTGACCCTGTCGACGCTGAGGGTTGCTGCGACTCATGCTTCTTGCTACCAGGACTGGATGGAAGAGGAATACGAGTCCCCATAAAAAGAAAGGTGTCTTCGTCTTCTTTTTGAACTTTGGGAACTTCTGGCGGGTCGGGCGTGGATGGAGCCATCTGTTTGGAATTCGGCGGGTATCACTTCAACTAAAAAGGACGCCTACTGACGCGGCAGGAATGGAGATGTGGCAGTCAAAGCCCGGACAAAAACGCGCAATCGTTTGTGCACACATCAAGCATCAACATGATGCTGAAAGAAGCTCTCCAGAGCCAGCCTGTGTTCCTGCCCAATGGAAGCTGACAACTGATGCCTTTCGGCCTCAGAGAGCGGCTTGAACTTGCGTGCCAGTTCGATGTTTTGCTCAATGTG
>Ga0075428_100007154_pt1 | contig 12364 bp, 10 predicted proteins | sample RhiMetdeltSRZDD2_FD_75291 | JGI IMG/M metagenome (GOLD analysis project Ga0075428, IMG submission 75291) | Populus rhizosphere microbial communities from Tennessee, USA - Rhizosphere MetaG P. deltoides SRZDD2 | ecosystem: Host-associated > Plants > Roots > Rhizosphere > Soil | place: USA...
GAGTACTGTCCACGCACCTCTTCGCGGACGGGCGCCACGCCGAGAAGCTGTGGGTCGACGGCCCGGGCTTGGCGCACGATCCGTTCGTCAGCGTGGATATGCTCGAGCGCGGCATCCATCGCCCGATCATGGAGGGTCGCGAGGTCTTCAAGTTCGCGTCGGTGAAGATGCCCGAGGCTGTTGCCGTCGCGCTGCAAGCCAACAAGGCCACACCCGGCGATGTCAAGCTGCTCGTGCCGCACCAGGCCAACTTGCGCATCATCGAAATGGTTCAGAAGGCGACGGGCCTGCGGGACGATCAGGTCTTCAGCAACATTCAGAAGTACGGCAATACGACCGCCGCGTCGATTCCAATTGCATTGGACGAAGCGCTCGCCGCAGGACGGCTCAAGCACGGCGATCTGCTCGTGCTGACGGCGTTTGGGTCGGGGTTTACCTGGGGAAGCGCGGCGATTCGCTGGTAGCGTCTGCCGTCTTCAACTCTTTCAGCTCCCGCGCGGCACCCTCGGCCAGCGGACTCCCGCAGTAGCAATCTACGAACCGCGCCAGCTCGACCATGAGACGGTCCCGCCGGCCCATCTTCCGATAGAGATCGATGAGTCCGTTCGCGGCTTGCATCTGCTGCCGTGGCGCCGCCGGCGGCTGCGCCTGACGAATCTGCAGGTACAGTTGCTCCGCTTCCTGATAGCTCTGGAGCCGCATCTCGAGCAGGTACGCCAACCGTAGCCGCGCTTCGTGATCCGTGGGTTCGACAACCAGGTGATCGCGAAACCAGCTCGCCGCTTCATCATACTTGCCCTGAGCGATCAACACATCCTGTCGCGGGTAGGTCGGGGCCGGTGGGATGTCGCCGTCGGCGAACATCGTCTTGACCATCAGCACGGCGACGTCGCCTACGGTACGATGAATCATCATGACGCCGGCGGCGGTGACCGGCAGGTTCAGGATGAGCAGTAGCACGAAAACGAGCGGCGAAATCCAGCCCTTGTCCAGCATGAAATACCACAGGGCGCTCAGCATGACGAAACAGGGGCACCCGAAGAGCAGGACTATGCGCATCAGCCGAATGAAATCCGTGGGATCGCGGTACTCGGGACCTTTTGCCATCGTCTCCCACGATTGCGCCTGAAACGCACCCCACGCAAGTTCCGTAAAGTGCGGACCTACAGGAGAACACCATGTTGGGATTGATCGTTACTGCCGCCGCTCTCGTCGGCGGCTTCGTTATCGCTCGCGACTTCGTGCGGCGCCGCCTGCGCTACGTCGACGCCGTCAAGAGACCCTCCGCCCCGTGGATTGCCGGTGCCGCTGCCGCTGCGGTGGCACTTCCGGTTGCCTTTCTGCCGATCGTGACGGTGGGAACCGCGGTCGCGTTAGGAGTGGGTGTCGCGAGTGGAGTGGCGAGCGGTCGCAAAGCACCGCCGGCTGACACGCCCTAGCCGACCTTCAGAGCCCGCGCCGGCGCCGCTACTTCGGGACGCCCGGCGACGACACGCAACGTTCGCACCGCCTCGCGGGCGAACGTCTTTCCCGCACCCTTTTCCACTTCTTCGAGCGCGCTCCAGCGCGTAAATGCCGGCCGCACCGGCGTCGCCATCTGGAGCGTCTCGAATGCATCGGCGACGGCCAACACCTTCACCGGAGTCGCCATCGGCAGGGACTCGATGTCCCAGTCGTCGCCCACGATTTCGTAGTAATGCGAGTACTCGGCGATGATTTCCGCCGCCCCGCGCAATGCGCGGGCGACGGCGAGTGATTCATCGGTCACAGAGCGCGACAGCAGGCGCAGCAGCCGTTGATCGGCCGTCCCCACCTCGTGCAGGAGCGCGGCGATTCTGAGGTTTTCGATTTCGGTTTCCGGCAGCTTGAGCTCGGCGCCCATCTGAGCGGCCAGCTCCGCGACGCGCGTCGAGTGCCCCTGCTGATGCCGCTCCGCGGTCTCGATGTGAAAGGTGAGCACTTCGAGCGTGGCGAGGTAGGCGTTCTTGAGGTCGGCCAGCCGCGCCGCACGTTGCTCCGCAAGACCGCCCACGACATAGCCGGTGAGAATGAGAAAGCCGGCCCAGGGCACCAGAGTGAGCAGCGCCTCCTGCGTCAGCCCGGCATCCATGCCGAGGCCATCGATGGCTTGGAAGAAGACAGCGAGTGACGCGATGAATACGGCCGACACCACAGCGAAGCGCCGCCCGCCGTAGAAGCCGGCGAGGATCACCGGCAAATAGTAGAAGCTGAGAAACGCGAATTTCTGCTCGATGAGACGGTTGATTAGCACCAAGGACGCGACGAGCAGCAGCACGAGGATGCGCTCGAAGTACTTGAGAACGTAGCGCTGCACGTAAGTCCCTTTTCTCTTAGGGAGATAGCCGAGCGGCGGTTCAAAGTGAGAAACTGGCGAGCGTTCTGCAAGTGATGAGAATCACAATGTTGTTCGCGGTGGCCAGGCAGGCGCACCCCACATGTCGGCACGGAATTCGCCTAGTCGTCGGGTGGGGCGGGCCTGCGCGTCCTAGAGGCCCCCCCGGCGGAAGCCAACTCGTAACCGGGGCAGTTCAACACCGGCAGCGGCGGGTACCGCACGAAGCGCGGATCCGTGTCCGCACGCCGGCAGCGGTAGAAGACGGACCCACGCCTGTTCTCCACGATCTGCACCCACTCGCAAGTCGCGCAGAGCCCTACTTCGTGCTCAGTCATTAGGTCGAAACTGAAGCTAGTTATATCTTGGTGCCCGTGAACCAGGGAGGAGTCGACGAGTTCGGGCTCCCTCCCGGCGTACGGGACGAATACCTCCGGGGAGCCCGCGACCAACTCGGGGCGATCGCCGAGTTAGCCGAACGGCTCATCGCCTCGGGTGACGACACGGCCGCACTCGAAGCACTGCGCCGTGACGCCCATCGGCTGCGCGGCTCGGCCGGTTCCTTCGGCTTCCCACAGGCGAGCGTCGTTGCGGCCGAGCTCGAGATCGCTGCTACGCAATGGCTCCACCAGCCCGAGAATGGTGGTGTGGGAAACCGTGGCGATGAGGCCCGCGCATTTGTCCGTCGTCTGGCCGCCGCGCTCTTTACAAAGCAGGCCACGGCCCTTGCCGAGCCAAGCGCCGCCCGTTCGCCGCCGCCTAATCTCGCCGCCCCTTCGCCGTCGCCTGATCTCGCCGCCCCTTCGACACCATCACCGGACGCTGCCGACGTCCCGGAAGTCATCGTCGTCGAGGACGATCCCTCGCTCGCCGAGCTGCTGACCTTCGGACTCGACGCACGCGGGTATCGGTACGTGCACTACCGCAACGGCCGCGAAGCCCTGGATGCGTTGCTCAAGCTGGAGACGCACGGTCAGGCTCCGCTGCTGTTGTTGGACGTCGATCTGCCTGCGCTCGACGGCTACTCGATCTTTGACGCGCTGCAACGGGAGTGTCCTGGAAAGTTTCGCGTCGTTTTCACGACCGTTCACGGCAGCGAGACGGAGCAGCTGCGCGGCCTCGAGGCAGGCGCGCTGGACTACATGGTCAAGCCCATGAGCCTGCGTGTGGCGCTCGAGAAGATTCGTCGCTGGGTGGGGAGATGACGGCGCGACACGTCCTGCTCGTGGTCGCGATAGTGCAAGGTGCCCTGGTCGGGGCGCTCATCGTGTTGATCGTCTTGAACCGCTGGTTCCGGCTGCGGCGCAGCAGCAGGCTCAATCCGCGGCGCGAGGCGATCGATGCGTCGATGCGACGCTGGGCTGCCGGAACCGCTCCGCTCGCCGGAGTGCTGGTGGGTTTGTCGCGGCTCCCGGTGCCCCTCGCGATCGATGCGCTCGTCAAATGGTCCGCTCGAGTGCCGGGAGAGCGCTGGCGCCAGCTGGCGCTCGCCCTCGAGCACAGTTTGTGGGCTCGCCTGGTGCGCGCGAACAGCAGCTCGGCACGGTGGTGGAAGCGCCTCGAGTGCGCGCGGTTTCTGAGCGTAGCGGCCACGCCGCGCGACGTCCCGCGACTCAAGCAGCTCATCAACGATCGGCATCCGGCGGTCCACGTCGCCGCCGTCGTATCGCTTGAGCGGATGGAAGACACCTCGCTGACGCTCACCGCACTGGAGCGACTGCCGCGCCTCGCGCACACCGTGCAGTCCTACTACGCCGCGATGCTGGTTCGGTCTCGACCCGTCGTGATCGACCATCTCCAGAAGCGGCTGCGCCGGACCGAGGATCCCGCCCTGGCGCGCTTCGCCGAGTTTGCTGCACGACTCGGTGAACCCGCGTTGCGCGAGCGGCTCACGGCGCTCGCCGGCCACCGCGATCTCGAGGTCCGCATTCAGGTCGCGCGCGCGCTGGGAAGCTTTCCGCATCGCGAATCAGTCGCCGCATTGAAACGGCTGATCGCCGACGACGCCTGGCAGGTCCGCGTGCAGGCGGCGCGGTCGCTGGGCATGATCACGGATGCCGGCACGCTGGCGCTCGTGACGGCCGCGCTGCGCGACGAAGTCTGGTGGGTTCGGCTGCGCGCGGCGCTCGCGCTCATGCGCTTCGCGGCGGCCGGTCGCACTGCCTTGCTCGAAGCTGAAGCGGGAGAAGATCCCTACGCGCGCGCGACCGCGAAGCTGGTCCTCGGCCTCCCCGCGCAGGCCCTGGCGGAGTTCGCCGCGTGAGTACCCTCGCCGTAGCGGTTGGCACGACCGACTTCGCGATCCTCATCTACTTCCTGGTCCTCAACTCGTTTTACGCGTTGCTGCTGTTTCTCTCGATCCCCGAAATCTGGGAGCAGACGCGCCTGGCCGAGGACGACGACTTTCAGCGTCTCATGCAAAGTGACGCGCTGCCGCCGATCACCATTCTTGTGCCCGCCTACAATGAGAGCGCGACGATCGAAGACAGCGTGACGGCGATTCTCACGCTCGAATACCGCAACTATGAAGTGATCGTCGTCAACGACGGATCGAACGACGACACAATGGAGCGCCTGCGTAAGGCGTTCGACTTGTATGAGATCCCGCGCGTCTACCCCGAGACGATTCCGACCAGGCAGCTGCGGGCGCTGTATCGATCGCGCTCGCGCTCACGCCTGCTCGTGCTCGACAAGGAAAACGGCGGGAAAGCCGATTCGCTCAATGCCGCGATCAACGCCAGCCGCTTCCCGCTCGTCATCGCGATCGACGCCGACACCCTGATCGAGCCCCAGGCCCTGCTGCGGCTCACCCGCCCCTTCCTGTTGGGCCGCGAAGTCGCCGCCGTGGGTGGCACCGTCCGCGTGGCGAACAATTGCACGGTGCAGGATGGACGCGTGACCGACGCGCGCGTGCCCACGAGGCTGGTGCCGGGAATTCAGGTGGTCGAGTACCTGCGCGCGTTTCTCTTCGGCCGGCTGGGCTGGAACCGGCTCGGCGGCAATCTCATCATCTCCGGCGCGTTTGGATTGTTCCGCAAGGAATACGTGATGGCCATCGGCGGTTACCAGACCACAAGTATCGTCGAGGACCTCGATCTGGTGGTGCGCCTGCACCGGTATCTGCGGCGCAACAAGATCCGCTATGAGATGCCGTTCATCCCCGACCCCGTCGCCTGGACCGAGGTTCCCGAATCGACGAAGGTCCTCTCGCGCCAGCGGGAACGCTGGCATCGCGGTCTCCTCGCTGCCATGTGGCAATACAAGACCATGTTGTTCAATCCGCGCTACGGCCGGGTCGGCTTGCTCGCGATGCCGTTCTTCGCCTTCGGCGAAATGCTCGCACCGGTCATCGAGCTGATCGGGTACGTGCTGACCGTGGCGGGGCTGTTTACCGGACTCGTGAACGTGTCGTTCGCGTTGCTCTTCCTCCTGGTCGCCTGGGGCTATGGCATGCTGCTCTCGATCTGGTCCGTCGTGCTCGAGGAAGTGAGCTTCCGTCGCTACCGGCACTTCGGCGATCTCTTCCGGTTATTGCTCTTCGCGACGCTGGAGAACTTCGGATTCCGCCAGTGCACAGTGTGGTGGCGGCTCAAAGCTTTCGCCAGTGTGTGGCGTCGCAAGCATGTGTGGGGCGATATGACCCGCAAAGGCTTCGGCAAGGCGAGCATCGCAACAATACTCGCGGTCTGTCTCGCGACTCCGGCCAGCGGACAGAATCTTCGACTTGGCGGCTGGGGCTCATACGAGCGAGTGACGGACAGTGACGATTGGTCCACGATCGGCGCGCAGCTCACGTGGAAGACAACTCGCGGACATGGCGTCTGGGGCGCGGTGGAAATCGTCGGCCGATTTGGGGAGACCGACGTCACTGAACGTCTCGGCGCGGTTCTCCATCCGACGCAGCGGCTCTGGATCACGGCCGAGGCGGGGACCGCACAGCAGCCGGTTTTCTTGCCGTCCAACACCTGGGAAGCCGACGTCGCGGGCCTCATCGCGCCACATGCCTCGCTTGGCCTCGGATACCGGCATTGGAACTACCCAGTCGGCCCCGTGGACATGCTCATGCCGCACGGGACGATTGAATCGGGCCGCATGTCATGGAATGCGCGCGTTTTCATCTCTCGAAACCCGACTGAGCGAACCGACTTCGCGGTGTCGCTCCAAGCCGCACGGGCGGTGAGCCGGCGCACGACGTTTGCCGTGTTGGGCTCGGGTGGTCACGAGAGTTTCTTCAACGGGTCGACGATTCAATCGCTCGAGGTATTGAGCGCGGGCGTGGGGGTTCGCTACAACGCCCCCAGCGGGATCAGCCTGCGAATCGACGCCACCTATACACGGTCGCAACCCATTCTGTCTCGCGGGGGGATCGCCCTCGGAGTGGAGCGCGTGTTCTAGACGCGCAGCTGCGGATGCTCCTCCAAGAGCCGCCGCTGCAGCATGGGGTGAGTCCGCCAGACGTGCCAACCCATCGCCAGCACGGCGAGGAAATTCGCGACGACCACCGACCACCATCCGATCGTCCCCAGAACCCACTGCGCGCTGACGCCAAGCGTGGCCAGCACGAGCCCGTCGAGCAGAATCGCGGTGAGCAACACGAGCAGGCTCATCGCCGGCGCGCGCTCGGCCTGCTCAGCAAGTGCAACGAACACCACCCCGGCAATGACGAATGCCGCGACGTGCACGACGGTGTATGCCGCGACGAGGCCGAACGTCACCACGATGTGTCCGGGTCCCCCTGCGCCCATCAGCAGAGCGGACGCGAGCGCCGCGGGAGTGCGGAAGGGAGCGCCGCTGATGAGATCCAGCATGAGGAACCACACGGCGACGACGGCCGCTCCGATGAGCCCGTTGACCACGCCACGCGACACTGCGGGAGGCAGGGAGAGAGCAGCAAACCCGAAGGGTCGCGGATCGCGTTCGACGTAGTGCAGGTAGCTCATGAGCACGATGCCCGCGGCGATGTTCGCGGCGATGACGTGCGGCCAAGCGATGACGTCGAGGTACGGTGCCTGTAGCAGGAGCAGGCCAACGTAAAACACCGCTTCTTGAAGCATCAGCCCGAAGAGGACGCCGAGCAGCAGCCGCGACGGCGTTGTCAATCTCGCGCTCACCCACGCGATTCCCACGCCCAAGATCGCGAACACGCCGAAGTGCAGCACGGTGTAGGCGGCCACGAGCCCGGGCGTGACTTGCGCGAAATCCTGGTTCAGGAGCATGCCGGCGAGCAGCCTGGGCGTCAGGAAGGGAAACCCGGCAATCGTGTCCACAATGAAGAACCACACCACGACAACGAGCCCGGCGAGGAATCCACCTACCGTGCCGTGTACGAGCACTGCTGGTGCGGGCCGTCTCATCGCTCGACCTCGGGAAAGGTACCTGTAACAACTATGGCGCCGTGGACGACGACTGTCTACCGGCGACCCGCTCAGCCTCGCGCAGCACCCGTAGCACGTTCAGTCCGGCCAGCTTCTTCACATCCGCCTCCGTCCAGCCGCGCCGCAGCAGCTCGGCGATGAGATCGGGAAACTTGCCGACATCCTCCAGGCCGGCGGGGACGCTCGAGATGCCATCGAAGTCCGAGCCAATACCGACATGGTCGATTCCGGCGATCTTCCGAATATGGTCGGCGTGATCGGCGACCTGCTGCATGGTCACCGCCGGCGCCCGGCTGTTCCATGCGCGCAGTGAATCGCGCCGCGCCAATGAATCGACGCCGGCGGCCCGCATCGCCGCCAGCGCGCTGTCGCGACGGGCATCGTGCAAGCGCCTCGCTTCGGAGACGAACGGCGGGTTGAAGTTCACCATCACCACGCCGCCGTTGGCCGAAGCCAGACGCAAGATCGAGTCCGGCACGTTGCGGCTGTGGCGCGCGATGGCACGCGCCGATGAGTGCGAAAAGATCACGGGCGCTCGCGTGACCCGTAACGCGTCCATCATCGTGGCGTCCGACACGTGCGACAGGTCGACCAGCATACCCAAACGGTTCATCTCCAGCACGACCTGCTCGCCGAAGGGGGTCAGTCCTCCGTGGCGCGCGCTGTCGGTCGCCGCGTCCGCCCAGTCGAGCGTTTCCCAGTGCGTCAGCGTCATGTAGCGGACGCCGAGATCGGCGAACGCGCGCAACGCACCGAGCGAGTTCTCGATCGCGTGGCCGCCTTCGATGCCGATGAGGCACGAGATCCGGCTGGCTTTGAAGTTTCGCTCGACATCCGCGGCGGTCCGCGCCATTGCAAATGTGGCGGGGTATTTGGCGCACAGGCGCTCGATGAAGTCGATCTGTTCGAGCGCGTAGACAGCCGGATGCACACCTTCGTGCATGGTACTGACTGGGACATACGCCGCCCAAAACTGCCCTCCCACCTGACCGCTCCGGAGCCGGGTAATGTCGGTCATCAACGTCGGCTGACTGACGGCGAGATTCACCGAATCCACCCCGCCCCGCTCCCGCAGCGCGTCCGGGAGGTCGTTGTGACCGTCGATCAGCGGAACGGCGCGTAGAATGCGAACCGCCTCGCGCCGGTAATCCTGCGCCGCGAGCAAAGCCGTTGAGGCGAACGAGAGCACGGCGACAAGGGAGAGAGGTCTGATCATGGCCATCAAGCTGGCGTGGGCCCCACGTCTTATCAAGATTACGATGTGGCCACGACTTCCGAATCCAAAGTCAAGATTGCTCTCGACGTGAACGGCGAGGCCACCGAGGTCGCATTCGCGCCGCACAAGACGCTGCTGGAAGTGCTACGCGAAGACCTGGGGCTCACGGGCACCAAGCACGGTTGCGAGCTCGGCGAATGCGGTACGTGCACCGTCTTACTCGACGGTACACCGGTCCTCTCCTGTCTCGTATTGGGTCTCGACTGTGCGGGGCGGAACGTGCGCACCGTCGAAGGCATGGCGGAGGGCGGGAAGCTCCATCCCCTTCAGGAGACGTTCGCGGACCTCGGCGCCGCACAATGCGGTTACTGCACGCCAGCCTTCCTACTGGCCGCTGAAGCTTTACTTGCCTCCAATCCCAAGCCGAGCCGGGACGAGATCAAGGACGCGCTCGCCGGCAACCTCTGTCGGTGCACCGGCTATATCAAGATCTATGAGGCGGTGGAGTTAGCGGCAGCTCGAATGCGGGGAGAGAAAGCCGAACCGCGGCCGGAGTCACTGTATGGCCAGTAAATCGAGCTCGTCCTCTCGCCGCGTCATTGGCAAGGCACTGCGCAAAGTTGACGCCACCGCCAAAGTTACGGGCGCCACCAAGTTCGCCGACGACTTCGCATTCCCGCGCATGCTCTATTGCAAGCTGCTCCGCAGCACCCAGCCACACGCCCGCATCATCTCGATCGACACCTCCGCGGCATCACAGCTGCCAGGCGTCCAGGCAGTGCTCGTCGGGCCCGACTTGCCGATTCCGTTCGGGATCCTGCCCGTATCCCAGGACGAGCATGCGCTCTGCGTTGATAAAGTGCGATTCATCGGCGATCCCGTGGCTGCCGTCGCCGCAACGACAGAAGAGGTCGCCTCGTCCGCCACCGACCTGATCCGTGTCGAGTACGAGGCGCTCAAGTCCTTCGCGTCGGCTGAAGACGCCGTAGCAAATCCGGAGCCGCGCATTCATGACTACGGCGATGTTGGCAACTTGCACAAGCTCATCGACCTCGAGTTCGGTGACGCCGAGGCGGGTATCGCTGAAGGCGACATCGTGCGGGAAGATCTGTTCTTCTTCGAAGGCAGTACGCACCTGCCGATGGAGCAGCACGCCGCGGTCGCGATGTGGTCACCTGACGGCAAGCTCACGCTGTGGACCTCGACGCAGACCCCGCACTATGTCCACCGCGCGCTGGCCAAGGTGCTCGAGCTGCCGGCGGCCCGCATCCGGGTGATCGCGACGCCCAATGGCGGCGGCTTCGGCGGCAAGAGCGACCCGTTCAACCATGAGATCGCAGTCGCGAAGCTCGCGATGATGACGGGCAGGCCGGTCAAAATCACGCTGACGCGCGAGGAAGTGTTCTACTGTCATCGGGGGCGCCATCCGACGCTGATGTGGGTGCGAACCGGTGTGAAGAAGGATGGCGCGATCACCGGAATGCATTTTCGGTCGTTGCTCGATGGCGGAGCGTATGGTTCCTACGGTGTCGCGAGCACGTACTACACGGGCGCGCTCCAGACGGTCACCTACCACATCCCGCGCTACCACTTTCAGGGCGCGCGTGCGTTCACGAACAAGGCACCGTGCGGCCCCAAGCGCGGGCACGGCACACCGCAGCCACGATTTGCCCTCGAAGTGCACATCGACAAGATCGCCGAGCAGCTGGGACTGGATCCCGCCGAGCTACGGCTCAACACCCTCGTGCCGGCCAACTCGCTCACTGCCAACTACCTCCGGGTCGGCTCGATGGGGCTCGGCAGCTGCATCGCGAAAGTCATCGAGGGTGCGGAGTGGAAAAGGAAATTCCGGAAATTGCCGCGCGGACGGGGCGTCGGGCTGGCATGCTCGAGCTACATCTCCGGCGCTGGGCTGCCGATCTACTGGAACAACATGCCGCATTCAGGCGTGCAGCTGAAATGCGACCGAGGCGGCGGCGTCACAGTGTTTTGCGGATCGACGGACATTGGGCAGGGATCCGATTCGATCCTCGCCTATATCGTGGCCGAAGTGCTCGGCATTGACCCCTTCGACATCGCGGTCGTCACCGCCGACACCGATCTGACGCCGGTCGACCTCGGCAGCTACTCGAGTCGCGTCACGCTCATGAGCGGCAATGCGGCGTTGCAGGCCGCCGAGCGCGCGCGGCAAATCCTCGCCCTGCACGCGGCCAGGAAGCTCGAGATCCCTGGCGAACGTGTCACGTTCGCGGACGGGCGCGTCTTCGATGCGCAGGACCCCAAGCGTGGAATCACGTTCGCGGAGGCGGTGCAATTGGCCGAAGCCGCGGAAGGGACGGTCGGGACCGTCGGGTCCTACACGCCGCCGATGAGCGCGGGAAAGTACCGCGGAGCCGGGGTCGGACCCTCCCCAGCGTATTCCTACAGCGCCTGCGTCGCCGAAGTAGACGTCGACCCTGAGACTGGCATCGTTCGCGTCCCAACAATCTGGATCGCGCATGACGTCGGCCGCTCGATCAACCCGGCCGCCGTCATCGGGCAGGTCGAAGGCTCGATCTATATGGGCCTGGGCGAGGCGCTGATGGAGGAAATGGCGTACCGCGGCGACCTCAAGGTGGTCCACAAGATTCCTTCTCTGCTCGAATACAAGAGTCCCACGACGCTCGAGATGTGCGACGTCGTCACGTACCTGATCGAAGATCCCGACCCGAACGGACCATTCGGCGCGAAGGAGGTCGGCCAGGGACCCTTGCTGCCCGTTATGCCGGCCGTCGCCAACGCGGTTTTTGACGCCGTCGGCGTGCGGATCGACGAGGTGCCGATCACACCGGAAAAGGTGCTCAAAGCGTTGCGCAAGAAGCAGAAAGGGGAGGTGGGGCGGTATGGCCCCGAAAGCTTCCCCGACATCCCGTGGCCGGAGCCCACGCGAGTCCCCACGCCGTGGGAGGGTGGGGACGGAAAGGCTGTGTCGCTGCAACGCGCTTAAACGTCTCTCCTGGCATCCACGTCCCCGGAGAGATCCATGCAACTTCATCCCGTCGGTTTGGTCGCTTTCCTCCTCGCCACCGTACTCGTCGTGCCCCAGCCCGTCGCCGTCGTCGAGACTGGCACGATCACCGGCCACGTGACGGACAGCACGAGTGGCGCGCCCGTCGCAAATGCCAGAGTCATCGTCGTGGGCACCGCCCTGAGCGTGAGCACTGACTCGAGAGGCGCCTACATGATCGCCAGCGTGCCCGCTGGGTCATATACCGTGCGCGCGCTGTTCATCGGCTACAAACCGGCTGAGAAGACGGGCGTCCGAGTCACCGCGAACGCCACCGTCACGCTGGATTTCAAACTTGAATTCAGCGCAACGGTGCTCGAAGCGATCGTGGTTGATGGCAGCGCCGCACAGCGTCAGGCCCGTCCTTCCGTGGC
>Ga0075428_100007155_pt1 | contig 12364 bp, 8 predicted proteins | sample RhiMetdeltSRZDD2_FD_75291 | JGI IMG/M metagenome (GOLD analysis project Ga0075428, IMG submission 75291) | Populus rhizosphere microbial communities from Tennessee, USA - Rhizosphere MetaG P. deltoides SRZDD2 | ecosystem: Host-associated > Plants > Roots > Rhizosphere > Soil | place: USA...
GCCTTCGGGAACTACCGGCGCCGGCGGTTTCTCGGGGACGGGCGGCTGTGCAATCGGTGGTTGCTCAACCCTCGGCGCCGGTTGCGGCGTCGGCGTTCCGCGGCCAAACAGAAGCCAGCCAACATACCCGGCCGCTCCAACCAGGATTAACAGAACTATCGCCGTGATAACCATTCCGGTTCGCTTTTTTGGTATCGGCTGCGACCCGATCTCCGTGGAAGTCTCGGGTTGAAATCGCTCGGAGGCCGTCATCGGTACACCCGCCTCGGCGCTTATCGATTGAGCGGGCGCGGTCACCTGATCGGCTTGTGCCACTTTATCGGCGGTCACCCGCTTTGAAGGTTGCTGAAACTCACGCGTAGGCTCAACTGTAGCCGGGACTTGAGCCGGCGACATCGGACGTGTCCCAGGATCATCGGTTCGCTCCGGTGTCCTGGGGGAAACGAAGACCGCGGTCTTGTTTTCAGAACCTGCGGGTGCTTTCTCCGATTCAGACTCAGAGGCCAATCCCAGGGTTGTCGGACCCGGCGGTGTCGCAGGCGTCTGCGTAACAGCAGAAAACTCCACCGTTCTGTCTGCGGGCGCGCTACGCTTGTCTTGAACAGGCTCGACCAAAGCAGGCTCTGGTGAATCGGTGAGTTCGCCGGAAGGCTCAGGAGCTTCCTGGGTTTCGTCGGCTTCAACAGGACCGGTAGTGCGTCCCATCTGCATGATCTGCGTTTGCGCTGGTTGCTCGGATCGGGCGCCTGAGGTTCCGGGCAAAAGATTGGTTTCGACCGCTCCCTTGGGAACCTCGGCCTTGCTTTTCTCGTCGCGGCCCGTAAAGACCACCGTGCTCGCACCAGAGTTTAGAAAGTCGTCTACCTCGGGTGTGGGAGGCTGCGGTTTTGCGGCAAGGTGTTCATCCAGATCGGGAAGGGTTGGGGCCTTTTGTTGAACGGTGGTCAGTCCCGATGGAAAGTCCACGACTGTCCGAGAAGCCTGGCGAAAAGGAGCGCCACAAACCCGGCATACGCTCGAACCGAGCGGGCTGTAGCTCTTACACGACCCGCATAGCAGTGCAGATCCGCCAAAGGGCGTTTGTTCGGTGTAAACGGCTGAGCCGCATCCTTTGCAATAAAGCGATCCGGTATCCAACTGCTCGCCACAAGACGAGCAAGTGGACATTACCGTTGTGTCTGTTGCGTCGGGACGAACTTTGTCGGCGGTTTCAGGCTTGGATGATTGGGCCGAGGCTGAACCTGCCGCCGGCTGGAGGCGCTCGCCGCAAGCCTTGCAAAAAGTCCAGCCCGGCTGAATTGCAGCGGAGCAACTCGGGCAAGAATGCAGTTCACTGGTGATGCGCGGACGATCGGCCAACGCTTCGCCGCACCACTTGCAATATCGCAGGCCTTCGGGAAAATCTACGTTGCATTTATCACAGTGCATGTTTGAACCGGGGGCGGCAACCGTCAGCAGAAAAGCGCTGTTGCAGAGGAGCGGAGGAGAACGGCTGCGTTTCTCCTCCGCTCCTCTGCGTCTGCGCTCTGTTGCGCGGCGCCTACGGCCTTGAAGGCCGAGTTTATATCACATCTCTCGCTCGACGATGAAGCGGGGCACGCTCAAAAGGGCTTGTCGATAAAGTGAGGGGGGAAAGATGCTCAGGGATTCGATGGCTTCACCAGCGTAGCGCTGGGCTTCTGCCCGGGCCCGTTTTAGCGTTCCCTTTTCGTGGATCAACCTAAGCACATCCTCTCTTCTCACCGACTCAAATCCTCGCTCTCGCATGACCGTTTCGATCATACGTCGCTGCTCGTCGTTATCTTCTTCCATCAAGTAGATCAACGGAAGCGTAAGCTTACCCTCACGAATATCATTAGCGACCGGCTTACCGAGCTTCGCCTCAGTAGATACGAAATCCAGCACGTCGTCGATCAACTGAAATGCAACCCCAACCGACAGTCCGTAACGCGCAAGGGCCCTGCGCTCCTCACGACTGGCGCCCGCAACGATTCCCCCGGTTTCCGCGCAGACGCTGAACATATAAGCCGTCTTGCGCTGCACAATATCCAGGTGCTCGTCTTCGGTAATGCGGCTGTTTCCAACCATCGAGAGCTGGATGATCTCACCTTCAACCATCAGGCGCGTCATCGAGGTCAGCGCGTCCAGTATGTCGAAGCTCCGTTCGCGCAAGCTCATGTCAAAGGCTGTCATGTAGAGCCAGTCGCCGATAAGAACGGTGCGATCGTTTCCCCACTGGACGTTCGCCGAGGCGCGGCCGCGTCGCACTCTCGCTTCATCTATTATGTCGTCGTGAACCAGCGTGGCAGTATGGAGCATCTCCATCACCGCGCCCATGCGAATTGCAGAGGGCGGCGCCTCGCCGCTTACCAGCCTCGAAGCAAGCAACAACAGAGCGGGGCGCACCCGCTTTCCGCCGCCGTCGTGCAGATATCGAGCGATGGAAGACACCAGCGTTGAGACATCGGAGACATTTCGGTCAAACTCTTCCTCAACCAGTGCAAGGTCGTGGTGCACCAGAGAAAAAATCTCTTCCGGTGTCATTAGCGAGTCTTGAGCTAGGGGTACTTCCAAGCGGCTCTGCATCGGATCTGGAGCTCCATCTCGCATTGGGCGCCTGAATTTAATTCACATCGCTCAACGCGACGCAATCATAACAAACCAATCGGTGCGAGGCAAAAGTAGAATAGACTTGAGTCGGTTGCTTCCTCTTTCGTTATAGCGACCCTCTATGGCAAGAGCAACTATTGTTCGAACAAAGGACAGAAAGGACGGAAGGGAGAAGGCAGAGCAAAGAGCAAAGGGCAAAGAGCTAAGGGCAGCCCTTTGCTCTTTGCCCTTTGCTCTTTGCCCTTCAATCCGACGAACTTACGGCTGTACGGGCCGTATTACCAACGGCAGTTTAAATTTTTCGCCCGTGTTTTGTTATGGTAGACTAGTGACGAATCTCAATATGCCTCGCCCCGCGCGCCTTGTTTAAAGAAGTTTGAGCCCGCTTGTCTAATCGAGTGGGCCACAAGCGTGGAACCGAGGCCGCCGGTTTAGGAGGGGAAATGTGGGCTAGACTCAAGAGGCTGTTCCGTTCCATCTTTGGTGGGCTGATCGAGAGCGCCGAAGACCCCGAGCTGATACTGCAACAGACCATCCGCGATATGCGCGAGAAGGTCCCCCAGATGCAGAACAACGTCGTTCAGGTGATGGCTACTGAGAAGCTCCTGCAGAAGGAAGTCGTCATCCTCGAGCGCGAGATCAAAGACTACGACGCCAAGGTCAAGGCCGCCATCCAAACAAACCGCGACGACATCGCGCGTACCTACATCACCGCGCTTCAGGAAAAGCAAACGGCGCTCGAACGCGCTCGCCAGCAGCTTGAGACTTCGCACGCAGCTTCGGAGCAGGCCAAGAAGTTTCTGGACAACTACATCCTTCAGGTCAAGAAGCGAACGGCAGAAGCTCAGCAACTAGTCAACGAAGCGCGCGGAGCGAAGATGCAGGAACAGCTCTCCCAAGCGATGGCTTCGTTTCAGATAGGCGATGACGCCGGCACGTTCCAGGAGATGCGAGAGCGAATTCAGCGTCGCTCCGCCGCTGCCGAAGCTCGAATGGATCTGGCTACCGGAGGAGTCGAGTCCCAGATTCAGGACATCGAACGCGAGTCCCTGAACATTCAAGTTGAGGACACTCTGACTGCGTACAAGCGGCAAATGGGATTGGTGCCGGACGCACCCGTTTCAACCCCAGCCCCACCCTCGATTCACAGTGATGCGGCCGGGGAGAAAACGCTCGGGCCTTCGGACAGGGCAAAAGCGTTGGAATAGAGAAGTGATGCGTGAAACGTGATGCGTGAAAGTGAAAAGGGTTCCGGTCACGCATCACGTTTCACGCATCACCTATCACGTTTCTGAAGAACACATATGCCTGAACAGGTCAGCTACGTTAAGGAAGCAATAAAGGAACCGCTCAACATCTGGGCGATAGTGTTATTCGTGGCGCTTGCGGTGTTCGCGGTGACCGCCGCCCCGGATTTTGCCTTCTTGCAATGGCTTGCCTGGTGGGGTCCCTTAGCTGCAGGCGCAGCCGCTGAAGCGTTATACCTTTCGACCGTGCCAAACACACCGGGATACCGCAGATTGGTCGACCAAAGGACCAGGCGGCGCGCGTTGGCCGAGCGGAATCGGAGACGTGAAGATCTCGTCAAGACGTTTGATCCTCGCGAACGCGAGGCTGTCGAATACCTGCGGTGGATGAAAAACCAGATCTATCAGAACTACAAAAAGTTCACCGGGGTCCTCGACGTGCCGGAGCGTATTGAGACCCTCGACCTATACTGGGAGTCGTACGTCGATCTACTGGATACCTACAGACGCCGCAAGAATCACATGCGGTCGATCAACCGGCAGACAATTCAAAATCAGATCCAGCAGGCCGAACGGGCGATCGCGACGGCGCCCGATGACGACACCAGTCGGCTCTATCAAACCAATCTGGAGTTTCTTCAAAAGAGGATGAAGACATACGACGACATCGAACGCTCGATGAAGCGCGTTGAAGCCCAGCTTCAATCGATCGAGAGTTTCTTCGGGTTGGTAAACGATCAGGTGATTACTATGCCGACTCCCGAGCACATTTCGTCGCTGGATTTCGAGTCCCTGTTGTCCTCGATCGAACTGACAAAGGAGATTCTAGACGAGACGGCTCCGATCATGAACCAGTTGGACCTCTCCGAGCGCTCCTCTGCGCAGCCAGGACGTCCCCCGCTCGCGCAACGGCAATAGTTTATGGTTTCTGGTTTCTAGTTTCCGGTTCAGATTCTTCAGCAAATAACCCTCTCAAGTAACCGTTACGAGAAACTAGAAACCAGAAACTAAAAACCTGAACCGTAAGGACTATGTCTTCTTCACGAACAAGACTCTTAATAGACGAGATCGAGCAACTTCCATCGTGGGCGGCGAGGATGGCTCGCAAATACTACGCCGGTGAGTCGAGCCATTTCCTGCTGTACAACAATATCTACGACCTGGTGCGCTCGGGCAGCGAATACATCAGCCTGCTCAACTATCTTCAGCGCGAGCTGGTCGGCACCAAACAACTTCTTACCTACAACCGAAGCGAAGGGATAAAGTTCGGCTCACAGGAGGCCGAACGGCAATTTGGCGCATTGCTACGGGTCTCCGACCCGTTGGCGAGCCGAGACGCGATGAGGCAGCTCCCAAAAGAACCCGGCCGGGCGCTGCCGTTAATCGAGCACTTCCTGCTCTACGGCGATCAAGTTGCCGTGATCATCAATTTCCTCGACACGATCATACCTACGGGCGACGTGAGTTATATGTCTGGTGATGATCGGACCAACCTGGTCGCCTTTCAACGTTGGATCACAAGCTCGCGGCTATTGAAGAAGGACAACATCGTCATCCTGGTTGCCGAGAGCGTCGCAGAGGTGCATCCGCGTATCCGGCAGAATTCGCGGCTGGCGGCGATCGATATTCCGTACCCCGATGATAAGGAGCGGCTCGAGTTCATCGGTTATCTCCGCTCCCAGTTGCCTCAACTCCCGAGCGAGGTCACCGATGAGCAATTATCTCTTACCACCTCTGGACTGAATCGAGTTCATTTGAATTCGTTGTTAAGAAGCGCGGCCACTGAGAATGAGTCGCTCACGCTTGATCGCATTCGTCAAAAGAAGAAGGAGCTGATCGAAGCCGAATGCGTCGGGTTGGTTGAATTCGTCCACCCGCGATACGGATTGGACTCGGTTGGCGGGATGGCTAAGGCAAAGTCATTCATGCGCTCTATCGCCGATACGATTCGAGCGGGCAACACCGAGGAAGCGCCGATGGGGATTTTGATCTCCGGACCGGTCGGCACAGGCAAGACATTTCTGGCGGAGTGCTTCGCGCACGATTGCGGGTTGAACGTCGTTGCGTTCAAGAACTTCCGCGAGCGTTGGGTCGGATCCAGCGAAGCAAATCTCGAAAAGATCCTAAACCTGCTGCAGACGCTTGCGCCGATAGTGGTTCTGGTTGACGAGGCCGATGCGACGCTCGGCTCGCGAGAGAGCGGGGGAGACTCTGGTGTCGATGCGCGGATATTTTCAAAGCTTGCGGCGGCGATGGGCGACACTCGAAACCGCGGTCGAATACTGTGGATCCTGATGACCAGCCGTCCGGACCTGTTGCCTATCGATTTAAAGCGGCAGGGCCGCGCCGAAGAACACATCTCGCTGTTTTATCCCGAATCTGAAGAAGATCGGCTTGCGGTGGTCGAAGCGATGGTTCGTAAGCACAAACTGAAGCACGAGGTAACCGACTGGTCGCCAATCACAAAGAACAAGCTGTCTCTGTCGGGAGCAGACATCGAATCGATGATTGTTCGCGCCCGGCGAACCGGCCGGATGGCGGGCCGCGACAAGACCGGGCAGCAGGACGTCGAACAGGTAGCCAACGAATTCAGTCCCGCTCGAGACGAGATGGCGGTTGAGTATCAGATCCTGGTAGCGGCTCGCGAAGCTACATCCAGGGAGATGGTGCCGGAACAGTATCGACATTTGACACCGGTCGAGTTGAGCCAACGCATAGAAACGCTGAGGGCGTTTATAAGATAGATAGCGCTTCGCAAGCTGTTGGTAGTGACCTGTTGGAAATCGGCGATATGAGTACGCTGGAGGACAATAGCCTCATAGAGGAGTTTGCCAACGGGATTACTCATGGCATCGGATTGGCTCTGAGCGTTGTAGGTCTCGTAGCTCTAGTGACGCTGTCGGTAATGCGCGGGAACGGCTGGCACATCGCGGGGTGCACGACGTTTGGTGTTACGCTGGTGCTTCTGTACACCGCCTCAACCCTATACCACACCTTTCACACGCCGCGCTTGAAACGCGTTCTGAAGATCCTGGATCACGCAGCGATCTACTTACTGATCGCCGGAACGTACACGCCGTTCACGCTGGTCAATCTTCGCGGGTTCTGGGGATGGACTCTGTTCGCGCTTGTCTGGGGTTTATCGGTCTTCGGAATCCTTTGGAAGCTATTCCACGTCGAACGGTTCCAGGTCGTTTCAACGCTCGTCTATGTGGCGATGGGTTGGGTGGTACTCATAGCAATAAAGCCGTTAGTTTCGGCAGTGCCCTTAGCGGGGATTGTGTGGCTGGTTGCAGGCGGTCTGTTTTACACGGTGGGCATCTCCTTTTTCGCCTTAAAGCGGATTCCCTACAATCACGCGATCTGGCACGTCTTTGTTATGGCCGGGAGCATCTGCCACTATTTCGCGGTGATGTTCTACGTGCTGCCGGGGAGTAGTCAGTAGTCCGTAGTCGGTGGTCCATGGTCCGTAGTCCGTGGTCCGTAGCTCCTGTTCAAGCCATCTGACCAATGACAAAGAGCTAACAACTCACGGATTGCTGAGTCCGGACTACCGACTGCGGACTACGGACCACGGACTACGGACTACGGACCACGGACTACGGACCACGGACTACGGGCTACGGACTACGGGCCACGGATTACAGACCACGGACCACGGACCTTCTCCCCCACTTTATTAGTAACCGTTCCAGCATCTACATCGTCTTATGCAATGTTGACCTTGAGTTAGCCGGGGGTCATCGATAGTTCTTTGCATAAAAACCTCGCGGGGCGGCAGGGTGCGGCTTGATGAAAAAGGCGAACAAAGCTAGCGTTATTACGTTAGTTAGGTGAGCCCAAACGAATCAGCCCCGATCGCGCCAGCGGCTGCAGGTCGCGATTGGAACAACCGAAAGCGACACGCGTTCGCTAAATCCTCCTGGGGCGGTACCCAAATCAGTGGAGTATGGATTGAAGCAGGCCGAAAACCGCAACGCGCAAAGCACGGCACGCCAGGCCCGGGCTAGTGAGGCTGCCGAGTTAGGCCGCGTCATACCGGATCGCGAGACCGAGGAACGGACGACCCGTGACGTCGACGTGCGTCCGGCCGCTGTGGTTGAGCCTGAGATCGGCACCGATTTAAACGATGAAGACGAGCTGATCAAACGAAGCCGCGCCGGGGATGACGACAGTTTTGAGACGCTTGTTCGCCGTCACAGCTCGCGGGTTTTCAGCATAATCGGCAGCTTCTTTCGCCGACGCGACATGGTTGAGGACATCGCTCAGGAAGTATTTGCCAAGGCGTATTTCTCGCTCGGCACTTTTACACTGGGTCGCTCGTTCGAAGCGTGGGTCGCCAAGATTGCTGTGAACGCCTGCTACGATCACCTCCGTGCCGGGCGTCGTCGAATAGAGCAACAGCTGCCGCACGAGACGCAGCAGGAGGACGAGTGGTTCGAGTTGCAGATGCTTGAGGTTGCGCGTGATCGTCACGCCAGCGCTGAACGCCAGCGCGACGCCGCCGAGATCGCCGACAGGCTCTTATCAAAACTCGATCCGGAAGACAGGATAGTCGTAGTGCTGATCGATAGGGATGGGTTTTCGGTTAAGGAAGTATCAGAGATGACCGGGTGGGGTCAGTCGAAAGTAAAAGTGCGAGCATTTCGTGCGCGACGCGTTCTCAGGGCAGCGATGAAACGATTGGTTCTGAGCGGCGAGAGAATGCAGAGGAGCAAGAAGAAATGACCGATACGATGGGTAGACAACCGAATGTGATATGCCGGCAAGCGCGAAAGCGATTTGATGCGCTGGACGAGCACAACAATGCTCTAACTGAGCTCAGCGTTACCGAACGAGCCGCGACCAACCGCCACGTTCAAACCTGCTCACGCTGCGCGCTTGAGTACAGGCTGTTTGTCTTACAGCGCGCCGCTCTCGACGCAGCAGCGGCGCCCGAACAGATTACACCCGACGAGGACTTCTATAGATCGTTGCGCGCGAAGATCGCCCGCGGGCCGGACCCTATTTTTACGCGCCCACAGCAGGATGAATCGTGGACCGCGGCTCTGCTGATAACTGCCCGCCAGCTGGTTCCCGCGATGGCGGTTCTGGTGCTGCTAATGCTTGGCGCTACGCTGCTTTGGAATCAAGCGCCTGTTGATACCAATCAGAGGACAAACCAGGCAGCGGTTCGTCCAAGAGAGCGCGTCATATTCCCGGAAATGTACGACTATCCCGAGCCAACTCAAGAGGATGTGCTCGAAACCTTAGTGGCGGTCGAGGAGAAGGAAAATGGAAAGTAGCACCAACAGCCGGTCAAAGGCTCGTATCATCGTTGTTACGGTATTCGTAATTGGATTCGCGGCGGGGGCGCTTTCGCTAAATCTGTATCAACAACTGAACCCCTCCAGCAAAAACAACGGCCCACGCGGAGGACCCGAATACCTCATAAAGCGATTGAACGACGAAGTCGGACTCAAGTCTGATCAGCAGGACCAGATTAAGCAGATTCTCGACGAGACTCAGGAAAAGTATCGCGCGGTGAGGAAGGAAATGGAACCCGCGGTAAAAGGGTTCGAGCCTAAATTCAACGCGGTTCGTGAAGAATCGCGCAACCGCATTAGAGCGTTGCTTACTCCCGAGCAACTTCCCAAGTACGAGGAAATGGTCAACAAACATGACCGAATGCGGGAGCAGGAAAGAGAGCGGTCCAAGAACAAGTGATGGCTGCGAGTCATTGCCCCTTTTTAGTGTGCCGGCAGCTCAAATCTGTGGAACTTGCAAGCTGCCACAAATGAATAGAAGAGAAGAATAAAGATAATGAAAAGAACCACTGCAATCTTTCTCAGCTCACTTTTAGTGCTGGCGAACCTTTTGAGTATCGCGGGGGGCGCGGCATTCGCTCAGGGATTGGTTGAACTGCGCGGCACGGTCATCGACGAAACCAACGCGTACATCGCCGCGGCACCGATCACGCTCGAAGACTCTCAGGGCATAAAGCTCACCACCGTGGCCGATGAACGCGGCCGCTATCGTTTCAATGTAAAGCCGGGTATCTACACGCTGACCGTGGAAGTCGAAGGCTTTGCCAAGTTCGTCGAGCAGATCGATCTCACTTCAAAACCCATCGGGCCATTTGATGTGAAGATGAAGGTGAGTCTCACCGAACAGGTGGAGGTCAAAGACACCACGGCTATTTCCACCGATCCGGATAAGAATCTGTCCGCGATTACTCTGACCGAGAAAGACCTCGAAGCTTTGCCCGATGACCCCGACGAGTTGCTTGAAACGCTAAAGCAGATGGCCGGTGCGGCCGGCGCCGACGCCGCCGTGTTTGTCGGCGGATTCCGCGAGCGCGGTCAGATCCCGCCAAAAGAAGCGATTCTCAGAATAAACATGAATATGAATCCGTTCTCGGCGGAGCACACGGAGACCGGATTCGGTCGAATCGAAATCATTACTAAACCGGGTGTTGATACATACCACGGCGGTTTCAATCTCAACTTCAACGATGAATCGCTCAACGCGCGCAACCCGTACGCTACGTTCCGGGCGCCTTTGCAGACCCGCAGATTCGGCGGCTACTTCAGCGGTCCGATCATTCGAAATCGCGCGGGATTCTTCTTCGATTTTTCACGAAATGCGCTTGATGAGAATGAAGTAGTGAACGCTATCGTTTTGAATCCGGCGACGTTTCAACCGGAACCGTTTCTTGCAACTGTGCTGACCCCAAGGCGAGGCTACAACTTTTCTGTACGCACGGATGTTCTCCTCACCAAGAAACACACGATCGGGTTTCAGTATCGGCATTCGATCAATGAGTCGCCGCTTGGCGGCGTCGGCGGTTTCAATCTTCCCGAGCGCGCCACATCCTCCAGTTCCAAAGAAGACACATTGCGGTTCTCGCTGACTACGATCGCAAGCGAACATGCGGTGAATGAGATGCGTCTTCAGTTGGGACGGCGCTCGAACGAGTCGCGCGGACAGTCGAATGAGGTCGCAATCAATGTGTTGGACTCGTTCTTCGGGGGAGGCGGTCAAAGCTTTACTGACAACCTCAACCGCAACCTGGATTTCGCCAACATTCTCACTTATACGCACAAGACTCACACAATTAAGACCGGTTTCACGGCCGAAGCCGAACGGTTTACCAATCTGAATCGCTCGAACTTCAACGGCACATTCACTTTCAGCTCACTGGCGCAATATTCGGCAGTGCTGCAGGGCGTGCCAGGCGTCCGTCCGTCTCAGTTCTCGACCAATCGCGGCGATCCGTTTATCGGGTTCTCGCAGTGGAATTACGGATGGTTCGTGCAGGACGACTGGAAGCTATCGCAAAGGCTTACGCTGTCGGCAGGGCTCAGACACGATTTCCAAACGCACCTACAGGACAAGATCAACTTAGCGCCACGCTTCGGCGTCATTTGGGCTGTCGACAAGAAGACCAACATTCGCGGCGGCGGCGGAGTCTTTTATAGCAGGCTCGATACCAGCATCACGTCTGATGTGATCAGGTTCGACGGGGAACACCAGCAACAATTTGTGATTCAGCAGCCCGGCTTCTTCCCCACTATCCCGAGCAACCTTGCGCTTGTCGCTCAAATTCCGCCAACCACGCGAATAAAGGCCGAGGACATAAACGCACCGTACACCATACAAAGTAGCGTCAGCTTTGACCGTCAGTTGCCCAAAAACATGTTTGTTTCGACCACCTACAACTTCTTCCGGGGCATCCATCTGCTGCGTATGCGAAACATCAACGCTCCGATTGGGTTTGAGAACGGCCAGCCGATACGACCCTTCCCTGATCAAGGACCCATCCTTCAATACGAGTCGACCGGGTTCTCGAGACGACACGAATTGCGAGTCGTCTTACAAGCAAGAATTAACCAGAAGTTCCAGATGTTTACGACCTACACGCTCGGGTCCGCGCATAGCGATACGGATCGTTCGTCCACGATGCCGGCCAATCCGTATGATCTTTCAAACGAGTACGGGCGAGCGTCGTTTGATTCGCGGCACAGGTTCAGCATCGTCGGAAACTTTACGCTGCCGTGGGAAGTGCGACTTACACCAAATATCAACTTGCAGAGTGGTGGTCCGTTCAATATCACAACCGGCCGCGACAATAACGGCGACAATTCATTCATGGACCGGCCGGCGTTTGCGAATCCCGGTGATCCCGGAGCAATCGTAACGCGATTCGGAACGTTCAACCCCTTTCCGCAGCCGGGCGATGAAATAATCCCACGCAACTTCGGGCAGGGACCGGGCTCGATTACTATGAACGTCGGCATATCGAAGACCTTCAGCTTCGGTCCGCCGCCTAATAACTTCCCCGGCATGTCAGCCGCTAACCGTGGTCCGCAACCCACCCAGGGGCGACAACAAGGTGGCGCCCAGGCACAGAATCAAGGGCGCGGTGGCCGGGGTGACGGCGGCAGTGGCGGCGCCGGTCGCGGTGGTCAGGCCGCAGCCGCTCAGGGTGGTCGCGGGGGCGGAAACGCCGGCGGACAAGCTCGTGG
>Ga0075428_100007157_pt1 | contig 12363 bp, 13 predicted proteins | sample RhiMetdeltSRZDD2_FD_75291 | JGI IMG/M metagenome (GOLD analysis project Ga0075428, IMG submission 75291) | Populus rhizosphere microbial communities from Tennessee, USA - Rhizosphere MetaG P. deltoides SRZDD2 | ecosystem: Host-associated > Plants > Roots > Rhizosphere > Soil | place: USA...
AGTGCCTGCACGCCCACTACGCCTGGCACCTGGCGGGCGGGGACGATCCGGTCGGGCGCTGGGTCGAGGACCGCCTGCCCGCCGACCCGGGCTACGGCGACCGCCGGTAGCGTGCCTACCTCATGACCGTGATCGCCTCGGTGGACCTCGGCACCAACTCGACTCGCGTCCTGGTCGGCCGTTCGACCGGCGCCGGCCTCGAGGTCCTCGACCGCCGCAACACCATCACCCGCTTGGGGCAGGACGTCGGGGCCAGCGGGCGCCTGGCGCCCGAGGCCGTCGCGCGGACCCTCGACTGCCTGCGGGGCTACCGCGAGATCCTCGACCGCCACCGGGTCGAGCGGGTGCGGGTCGCGGCCACCTCAGCGTCCCGCGACGCCGCCAACCGCGACGAGTTCTTCGACGCGGTGGAGGCGCTGATCGGCACCCGTCCCGAGCTGTTGAGCGGCGACGAGGAGGGCCGGCTCTCGTTCACGGGCGCCACCGCCGAGCTCGACCCGGCCGGCGGTCCGTTCCTGGTGGTCGACATCGGCGGCGGGTCGACCGAGTTCATCGTCGGCACCGACCGGGTCGAGGGCGTGATGTCGGTCGACATCGGCTGCGTGCGCCTGACCGAGAAGTTCCTGCACCACGATCCGCCGCAGCCCGAGGAGCTCTCGGCCTGCATCAGCCTCACCGACGCCTATCTCGACGACGTGGTGCGCGAGATCCCGGCCGCGGCCGAGGCCCGCACGCTGGTCGGCTTGGCGGGCACGGTGACCACTGTGGCGGCCGTGGAGATCGGGCTCGAGACCTACGACCGCGACCGCATCCACCACTTCCACCTCACCCACGAGGCCGCCGAGGATGTCTTCCGGACGCTGGCCACGGAGTCGCGCGCCGATCGGATCCACAACCCCGGGCTCGAGGAGGCGCGGGCCGACGTGATCGTCGCCGGCTGTTGCGTGCTCGTGGCGCTGTTCCGCCGCCTCGGCTTCGACGAGATGATCGTGTCCGAGGCCGACATCCTCGACGGCTTGGCGCTCAGCCTGCTGGATTAGGTGGGGCCGCCCGCCGCCTTCTCGCTGGGCGCCGGGCGTGGCTACGGTCACGCCTGACATGCCGCCGCTGCCCGACCGCGTGCTCATGGGACCGGGTCCCAGCAACCCCTATCCCGAGGCCGTCGAGGCGTTGGCGCGCCCGATGCTCGGCCATCTCGATCCGGCATTCGTCGACATACTCGACGAGACCTGCTCCCGGCTGCGCACCGTCTTCCGCACCTCGAACGCGATGACGCTGCCGATCTCCGGGACCGGGTCGGCGGGCATGGAGGCGGCGTTCGTGAACGTGGTGGAGCCGGGCGACCCGGTCGTGATCGGCGTCAACGGCGTCTTCGGCGCCCGCATGTGCGACGTGGCCGCCCGCTGCGGGGCCGAGGTCGTGCGGGTCGACGCGCCCTGGGGCGAGCCGGTCGAGCCCGACCGCGTCCTCGAGGCCCATCCGGCGCCCAAGCTGATCGCGGTGGTCCACGCCGAGACGTCGACCGGCGTGAGGACCGACGTCGCACCGTTGGGGGCGGCCAAGGGGGACGCGCTGCTGCTGGTCGACTGCGTCACCAGCCTCGGTGGCATCGAGGTCGATGTAGACGGCTGGGGCGTCGACATCGCCTACGCCGGGACCCAGAAGTGCCTGGGCGTGGCGCCGGGCCTGGCACCGCTGACCCTGAGCGAGCGTGCCCGCGATCGCCTGGTGCCACGCAGCCCGAGCTGGTACCTGGACCTGCGGCTGATCGGGCGGTACACGGGCCCCGCCACGGGACCCCGGGTGTACCACCACACCGCACCGGTCTCGATGATCATGTCGCTCCACGCCGGGCTGGGGGCGATACTCGACGAGGGTTTGGACGCCGCCATCGCCCGCCACGCCGAGTGTGGCGAGGTGCTCCACGGCGGCCTTGCGGACCTCGGCCTGGAGCTGTTCGCCGCCGACGGCCACCGGCTCCCCGAGCTGACCACCGTGCTCGTGCCCGAGGCGGTCGACGAGGCGAAGGTGCGATCCACGCTGCTCGACCGCTACGGCATCGAGATCGGCGGCGGGCTGGGGGACTACGCCGGCAGGATGTGGCGGATCGGCTGCATGGGCCACACCGCGCGGCGCCGCAACGTCAGCCTGTTGCTCGCGGCCCTGGCGGAGGTCCTCGACTGATGACCGTTCATGCCCGAGGGCTGCGCGCATGACCAAGCTGGTCGGGCGGCGGGTCCTGCTGCGCCCCCTCGTCGCGACCGACTTTTCGGCGTGGCAGGAGGTCCGCCGCCGCAACGCCGACTGGCTCACGCCGTGGGAGCCCGCCCGCAACCCCGGGCTGCCCGACGTGGTGGAGTCCGCCGAGGCGTTCGCGATGCGCTGCAGCGCCCGCGAGCGCGAGCGGCAGCTCGGCACCGGCTTCGGGTTCGGCATCTTCGTCGACCCCGCCGAGCAGACCCAGGCAGGCGGGCGGGGCGGGCGCGGCCGGCGGCGCGAGGAGAGCTTCGCCGGTGAGATCAACCTGTCGTCGGTGCAGCGGGGGCCGTTCCAGTCGGCGTACGTCGGCTACTGGATCGACCGGGCCCAGGCCGGTCACGGCTACATGCCCGAGGCGCTCGTGGCCGTGGCGCGCTTCGCCTTCGACCACGTGCGGCTGCATCGCATCCAGATCTCGATCATCCCCCGCAACTACCGGAGCCGGCGGGTCGTGGAGAAGCTGAAGATCCGCGACGAGGGCATCGCCCACCGCTATCTCGAGATCAACGGGGTGTGGGAGGACCACATCCGCTACGCGCTCACGGTCGAGGAGTGGCACGACCGCCGCGACGAGCTGGTGCGTGAGTGGCTGGCATGACCGTGCGTGTCCGTTCCCACCGGCGGGAGCGGACGCGGCTCGTGGCCGGGATCCTGGCCGTCGCACTCGTGGGCGGCCTGGTCGCCGCCGTCGTCGGCGCGATCGGCGGTGACGACGACGCCACCGACGGTGCGTCGCCCACCTCCACCACGATCGACACCGGTGGGATCGAAGTGTCGGCGCCCGACGGGTGGACGGCCATCCCCGTCGCCGGCCTCGGGTTCGGCATCGCCGTGCCGCCGGGTTGGGAGGCCACGGTCCTGGCACCCGACGTGCTCGAGAGCCTGGAGCGGTCGTCGCCCCAGGTGCCGGGCTTCCTCGACAACGCGCACGCCGCCGCGGAGGCCGGCGCCGTCTTCTACGGCGCTGGCGTCGACGAGGCCGGCCGGGTGGCGGACGTGAAGGTCCGGGCCGTTCCCGGGGCCGGCATCTCCACGATCGAGCAGCTCGAGGACTTCGGCCGCCAGCTCTCCGAGCGTGCCGGCCTCGCCGACGTCCCCGTCGAGGTGGTCGACCAGGCCGAGCGCCCCACCGTGCGGATGCGGTACGGCATGGGTGCCGGCGGTGGGTCGGCCGAGGCCCGGGGCACCGAGACGCTCGTCGCCGGGCCCGACGACATCGTGTGGTCGGTGATCGTCACGTCCGAGGACCCGGCGACGCACGAGGCCCTGGCCGAACAGATCGCCGGCACCCTCGCGTTCGCGCCCTAGCGGTTGCCGGTGCTGATCCGCTGGCGGAGGGCCGCCAGCCGCTCCTGGAACGCCGGCTGGTTGATCGACCACACCTGCGGGTCGAGCTCGCGCTCGACCGCGGCCGCAGGGTCGGTCAGCGGTAGGACGTCACGCATCGTCTGCTTGATCCGCTCCACCAGGTCGCGGGGGGCGCTCGCGGCGGCCGACGCCATCTCCATCGCCAGGGGTAGCAGCTCGTCGTCGGGCACGCACGACCACGCCAGGCGGGCGCGTTCCGCCTGCCGGCCGTCGAGGACGCGGCCGAACAACACCAGCGCGGCCGCCGCCTGGGATCCGATCCGCCGCTGGAGCATCCAGGTGTGGCCGCCGCCGGGGTGGAGGCCGAGGTCGATGAAGCGGGTGTCGAACCGCGCCGACTCCCCGGCCAGGATCACGTCACACGCCAGCGCCAGGTTGACGCCCGCGCCGACCGCGGCCCCGTTGACGGCAGCGATCGTCGGGAGCGGCGACCGTCCGACGCGCAGGAAGCCCTCGTAGATGCGTGACAGGCCCTGGCGCTGGCTGGACCCGAGGTGAGACAGGTCGGCCCCGGCGCAGAAGGCCGGCGGCGCCCCGGTCACCACCACGGCGCCGACGTCGTGATCGGCATCGATGGCGTCGAACGCGGCCACGATCTCGTCCACCAGCCCGAGCGACAGGGCATTGCGGCGACCGGGGGCGTCGAGCGTGACCAGCGCGACCCGATCCCTGACCTCGGAGCGGAGCTCAACCATGGCCGGCAGTCTTCCATGAAGGCGATGTGACGGACAGTGGGCGGTTTCATTACATTCCCGTGTCGATATCCGCACTGCTGGGGAGCGCCACTTGAGAGCGACACGTCCGTACGCGCGGCCCGCCCGCGCCGGGAACCTGTCGGCGCTGCTCGGGGCGGCGTCGGCGGTGGGGCTGAACATGTGCGGCGGCGGCTACCGCGACCCTGCACAGCAGGTCGCCCTCCGTCGATCCCACTGCGGCTCGTCCAACTACGCCATCTACGAGGCACCGTCGTCCTCCTGCTCCCCGCCCACGGCCCGGCCCGGCACGTCGATGCACGAGCGGGGCCTGGCCATCGACATCACCTGCGGGGGCGTCACCATCGGCCGAGGCAGCTCCTGCTTCGGCTGGCTGGCGAGCCACGCCGCTGGCTACGGCCTCCACAACCTGCCGAGCGAGCCCTGGCACTGGAGCACCGACGGCTCGTAGTGCCCGGCCTACCGGCCCCGGGGGCCAGGCTCCACTAGACCTTCTGTAGATGAGCGTCCCGGCCCCGACGGTGTACCACCGCTGGCTGGGCTGGCATGCGCCGGCCCTCCGGCGTCTGGTGATCGCCGCCGCGGTCGGCGTGGTCGCGGGGCTGGCGTTGGCCACGGTCCTCCCCTGGCGCCTCGCCGTGCTCGGCGCCTGGAACGCGACCGCCCTCACCTTCCTGCTGTCCGTCGCACCGATCATCCTCACGGCGGACGGGCCCCGTACGCAGCGCATCGCGGTTCGGGAGGACATGAACCGCGATGTCGCCCGCCTGCTCCTGCTGGGCGCCAGCGCCGCCAGCCTGGTGGCGGTCGCGTTCGCGCTCGGCTTGGCGCGGCACGAGCGGGGCGCGGACCGCGTGCTGCTGGTCACGATGGCGGCATTCACGCTCATCGTCTCGTGGACGGTCGTCAACACGGTGTTCACGCTGCGCTACGCCCGCCTCTATTACCTCGGCGCGTCCGGCGGCATCGACTTCGGCGAGCCGACCCGGCCCCCGGACTACCGCGACTTCGCGTACCTGGCGTTCACCATCGGGATGACGTACCAGGTGTCCGACACGATGCTCCACGCTCGCGGGATCCGGCGGACGGTGCTGTTCCATGCATTCCTGTCGTACGTGTTCGGCGTGGTTATCGTCGCCGCGGGGGTCAACGTCGTCGCCGGGCTCCTCGGCTGAGGGAGGCTCGGCGCTAGCTATATGACAGACGTCGCGCGATTCGTTACATTCGCCATCACCTTCGCCACCGGCTCGGCGTTGGCTTGGGGAAGCTGGGGAACCTGGGACCGTCCGCACTGGGGAGCATCTTGACGCTCGTCCGCCGCCCGATCGTCATCGTCGTCTCGGCGACCGCCGTCGCCCTCGGGGCGACCGTGGCGATGCCGATGGCGGGCGGCGCCCAGGAGGATCCGGCTCGAGAGGCCGAGCAGGTGGCGCACAACCAGGCCCTGGTGGCCGTCGAGGTCGACATCCTGAAGGCCGACGACCGGCAGGTGACCCAGGCGCTGGGGGACATCAAGGCCAACGTCGACGCCCAGACCGCGGAGCTCACCGCCGCCGAACAGGCGCTCGCCTCGGCCAACGCGGCCGTGGCCTCCGCCGATGCCGCCGTCGCCGACGCCCAGCGCCAGATCGACGATCTGCTGGCCAAGACCGACCACGTGGTCGTCGACGCCTTCGTGACGCCGGCGACCGAATCGGCCCTGTCCATGCTCACCGAGGAGTCGTCGTCGATCGCGAACGTGAAGTGGGCGATCCTCGACATGCAGACGACCACGGACGCCGCCCTGCTGGCCGAGTACCACGCCGCCCGCGACCGCCTCCGCGCCGAGAAGGCCAAGCGGGACGAGGCCATGGAACAGGCGCGGAACAGCAAGGCCGAGGCCGAGACGGCCCTGGCGGACAAGCAGGCGGCCGTCAGCCAGCAGGCCCTGTTCGCAGCCGAGGTCCAGGCTCGCATCGATCAGAAGCTGAGCGAGGCGGAGATGCTGAAGGCCGTCGACCCAGCGCTGGCAGCCCAGTTGCAGGCGGAGCAGGCCCAGCTGGCCGCGGCGCTCAACCAGCTCGACGAGGAGGTCGCGGCCGAGCTCGCACGCCAGCGCGCGGTGGAGCTGTCGGCCCAGGCGGAGGTCAACAAGGCGGCCGGCATCCAGGATCCGCCGGGCGGTGTGGTCTCGGTGCCGTGCCCCACGGGGGGCAGCATCGAGGTGGCCGGTGACATCAGCGAGCCGGTCGAGCGCCTGCTCAGCGACGCCGCCGAGGCCGGCATCTCCATGTGCGGGAACGGCTATCGCGACCCCGCCGCGCAGATCGCGGTGCGCCGCAACAACTGCGGGACCAGCCAGTACGCCATCTGGCAGATGCCGGCGTCGTACTGCAGCCCACCGACGGCTCGTCCGGGTTCGTCGATGCACGAGCAGGGCTTGGCGATCGACTTCACCGTGGGCGGGGGAACGATCGGCTACGGGAGCGCGGCGTACGACTGGTTGAAGGCGCACGCGGCCGACTACGGGCTGTCCAACCTGCCGAGCGAACCATGGCACTGGTCGACCAACGGCAACTGACGACCGGCACCTGGCTGCGCCGGGTCTTGGTCGTGGTCATCACGGTGGCGGCGTTGACGCCGTCGATCAGCGCGGCGCAGCAGCCCGACCCGGGAGCGACCGAGCAAGAGCGCGACGAGGTGCGCTCCCGCCAAGCGGAGGTCGTGATCGAGATCGATGCGCTCGAAGCGCAGGACGCCGAGGTGCGGGCCACCCTGGCGGAGATCGAGCACAATGTCGCCCGGCAGCGATCCGAGCTGCAGGCGGCCGAGCGAGCCCAGGCCCAGGGCGAGGCTGAGCTCGCCCAAGCCACCCAGGCCGTAGCCGACGCCCAGCGGCGGATCGACGACCTCAACGTGCAGGCCGACCGGCTGGTGGTCGATTCGTTCGTCAATCCGCCGTCGGACTACGCGCTCGAGCCCCTGCGGGCGGGATCCATGACCGACGCCGCCGTCATCCAGGCGGTCCTGAAGATGCAGGGGAAGCGAGACGCTGACCTGCTCGAGCGCCTGGATCAGGCCCACGAGTCACTTGCTGCCGAGCAGGCAAAGAAGGAGGACGCGGCTGGCGAGGCGAAGGAGGCGCAGGAAGCTGCGGCGCGGGAACTCGACGACGTGGAGGCCGCACTTGGCCAGCAGCAGGCCTTCGCCGCGGACCTCGAGAAGCGCCTGAACGACCGGCTGGCCGAGGCCGAGTCGCTCCGGACGCTCGACGCCGCCCTGTCCGACCGGCTGGCCCAGGAGCAGGCGGCACTGGCGGCCCAGTTGGCCGCCACCGCGCCGCCCCCGGCGCAGGACGTGGCGCCGTCGCAGATCACCCCGGCCCCCGGCGGGCTGGCGACCGTCAGCTGTCCCGGCGGTGGATCCATCACCGTGGCCGGCTCCATCAGCGGGAACGTCCAGGCGCTGCTCAACGACGCTGCCGCCGACGGCGTCATGCTGTGCGGCGGCGGCTATCGAGACCCGCAGGAACAGATCGAGCTGCGCAGGGCGCACTGCGGCACGTCGAACTACGCCATCTACGAGATGCCGGCGTCGCAGTGCAGCCCGCCCACGGCAATTCCCGGGACGTCGATGCACGAGCAGGGGCTGGCGATCGACTTCACGTGCAACGGCGGCGGCACCGTCAGCTCGGGCGACGAGTGCTGGGACTGGTTGCAGGCCAACGCGGTCGGCTACGGGCTCTACAACCTTCCCAGTGAGCCGTGGCATTGGTCCACCAACGGCAATTGACTTTGGCTGACTAGCATTGCGTGCCCCGCAACCTGGGGAAACGCGTCGACGAAGCATTACATCGCTGACATTTGCGACTCGGTTCGTTACATTCACCGCCACTTTGTCCGCTCACGGGTAGAGCAGCAAGGAGCAGGGAAGAACCGTGCGATCCGCATTTCGTCGCCTCGCGCTCATCGTCGGCGTCGTCGCCCTCGGATCGGGCGCGGCCGTCTGGTCGCCGGTGGCGAGCGGGGCCGACGACCCCGACCCGGCCAAGACCGAACGGGAGCGTGATGACGTCCGGTCACAGCGCGCGGAGGTCGACCTGCAGATCGATGCCCTCCAGGCCAAGGACGTCGAGGTCCAGGCGGCGCTTTCCGAGCTCGAGAACAACGTGGCCACGCAGCAGGCCGAGTTGGACGAGGCCGAGCGGGCACACGAGCAGGCCGAAGGCGAACTGGCGGCCGCGATCCAGGCGGTCGCCGACGCTCAGCTGCGGATCGACGAGCTCAATCGCAGGGCCGACGAGTTGGTGGTCCAGTCGTTCGTCAGTCCGCCGACCGACAATGCGCTCGACGCCTTCCGCGCCGACTCGCTGTCGGATGCAGCGGTCAAGCAGGCCGTGATCGAGATCCAGGCCGACACCGACGCCGACATCCTCGACCAGCTCGACGAGGCCCACGAGGACATGGAGGTCGAGCAGGCGAACAAGACGGCAGCCGAGGCGGCCGCCGAGGAGCAGAAGGACGAGGCGGCCCAGGAGCTCGTTGACGTGCAGGCGGCCTTGGACCAGCAGCAGGACTTCGCCGCCGACCTCGAGGAGCGGCTCAACGCCAAGCTGGCCGAGGCGGAGTCGCTGAAGGTGTTCGACAAGGCGTTGTCGGACCGGCTCGTGCGCGAACAAGCGGAGGTCGCCCGCCGGCTTCGCGCCATGCAGGAGGCCGCCGAACGGCAGCGCCGGGCGGACGAGGCGGCGGCACGGGCGGCCGCGGCCGCCGCGGACCGACCGGCGCCGGCCTCCGACTCAGCGCCACGCATCCCCGCCATGTCGCCCCCGGCATCGGCCGTGAGGCCGGCGCCCGGCGGGCTGGCGACCGTGACCTGCCCTCACGGCGGCTCGGTCACGGTCGCGGGCTCGATCGCCGGCAACGTCCAGGCGCTGCTCAACGCCGCCGCCAACGACGGCGTGTCGCTGTGTGCGGTGAGCGGGTGGCGCAGCCCGGAGAAGCAGATCGAGCTCAGGCGCGCGCACTGCGGTTCCTCGAACTACGCCATCTACTACATGCCCGCGTCGCAGTGCTCCCCGCCCACGGCCCGGCCGGGGTCGTCGATGCACGAGCGGGGCCTGGCGATCGACTTCAGCTGCAACGGTGGCGGCGCCATCCGCTACGGCAACTCGTGCTGGAACTGGCTGGCGGCCCACGCCAACGATTACGGCCTCTACAACCTCCCCAGCGAGCCCTGGCACTGGTCGACCAGCGGCCGGTAGCCGGCCGGCGTCATCGGGGCTAGTGGGCGCGAGGGTCCACTAGTCCCGGACCACGGCCGGGGAGTGGCGGAAGAAGTCCTCGACGTCCCGCTCGTATTGGTAGGGGACCCGCTCGGCGCGGCCGAGGGCCCCGCGCAGGCGAGCGGCCTCGGCGAACGCGCGCACGGCGCCCGCGGAGGTGGTCAGGTAGTCGAACCCGGCCCGCTTGAGGCGACGGTTGTCCACGCCGCGCCCGTAGGTCAGCAGCTCGATGAGCTCGGGGGGCAGGTCCACCCCGAGCCTGGCCAGGGGGCCTGCGTACAGGCGGCGGCCGAAGGGCGGGAGGGGCGCCAGGTGCTTGCCACAGATCGCGGCCACCTCGCTCCATGGCAGCAAACCATCCCCGGCGACGTTGAAGACGCCCCCGAGCCGCCGGTCGAGCACGAACATGATGGCGCGCACCACGTCGTCCTCGTGCACGAACTGCACCCGGGGATCGAAGCCGAACACCGCCGGCACCAGGGGGAGCGCCAGCGCCCGGGTGATCGGGGTGACGATCTCGGACCCGAGCACGTTGGAGAACCGCAGCGTCGTGACCGCCACCTGGGGGTTGTCGATGGCGTAGTCACGCACGTACGCCTCGACCTCGATGAGCGAGCGCTCCACGCGGTGACGGGCCGACGACGAGCGCGGGGTGTCCTCGGCGAACCACACGGGATCGTGGTAGGTCGACCCGTAGACCAGCGTCGACGACTTCAACACCACGTCGGTCACGCGGCTCTCGGGCTGGCTCGCAGCGGCGAACAGGTTCATCGTGCCGATGACGTTGGTCTCGTGCACCGGCCGCTTCGAAGCCCGGGACGAGTCGACCACCAGGAAGGTGTGCAGGATCGTGTCGACCTGGGTGGCACGCACGATGCGCGACAGGATCGAGTAGCCCTCGTCGGTGCGTACGTACTCCGTCCGATCGAGCTCGACCGTGGGCTCGCGGGTGTCGAGTCCCACGATCACGTCGACGCTCGGGTCGGCTTCGAGGGCCTGGGCTACGCGGCCGCCCCAGAAGGTGCCGAGCCCGGTGACGAGCACGCGCCGTCCCATCGCAGTGGCCGTTCCCTCGCCCTCGGCCCTAGCCCGACCAGACGCCGCGGCGCTTGCGGAGCATGTCGTAGATCGAGTCCTGGATCGTCTGGCGGATCTGCTCGGAGGCGTCCATGACCCGGCTGCGCGAGTACCGGGGCCGGTCGGGGGGCACGTCGAAGCGGACGGGATCGAGCACCCGGATGCGCAGCTTGGCCGGGAACGGGAACAGGAGCCCGAGCGGGCCCAGCGCCAGCATGTTGGCGGTGACCGGGAAGTAGGGGACGCGTAGTGCCCGAGCCAGCGTGGGGAGCTTGAACACGATCGGCATGGTCTCTTCGTTGCCGATGACGGACATGGGGATGATCGGCACGCCCGATCGCATGGCGATCTGCACGAACCCGCCCCGCCCGAAGCGGCGGAGCTGGTAGCGCTCGGAATACGTCTTGCCCGTGCCCTTGGTCCCCTCGGGGAAGACCATCACCAGTTGTTGCTGCTCCCGCAGCAGGCGGTAGGCGTTGTCGGGGTGGGCCTGGACGCCGCCCAGGCGCGACCAGCCCACGTTGACCACCGGCACCCGCTTGAAGATCTCGTCCGCCAGGCCGTAGACCGGCCTGCCGAGGTCGCGCTCGATCCCGTGCATGATCGACGGGGCGTCGACCGGAATGGCCCCGGCATGGTTGGCCACGATGAGGGCCCCACCCTCGGCGGGGATCTTGTCGAAGCCCTCCCACTCCACCCGGAACCAATGGTCGTAGACCGGGTTGTAGATGCGGCCGAGGAGCTCACGGAGGTGTTCGGAGCGGCCCCACTCGTCCACGTCCGACAGGCGGGAATCGTCCAGCTCGGTGGATGTCGGGGCGGCTGCGGTGCCCGGCTGGGTCGTGGGCTCGCGCTCCGCGGCCTCCTGCTCCGCGGGCTCCTGCTTCGTGGCTTCCTGCCCCACGCCGCCGTCCTCGCGGGGCTTGCGCCCGGCGGCCCGCTGCTCGGCGGCGGAGGGGACTGCCACCAGCTTGCGCGAGCTGCCGCCCGTGCGGGCCTTGCGCCTCGATGTGGAGGACGACTGGCTCCGCGGCATAGGGGGACCATGGTAGGCCCTTGTTTGTCATAGGGCGCGAGCACGATGGGCGGAGTGGAACCGACGTCGCTGCGCTTCGCCCGGATCGCCCGGTCGCTCACCGAGGCGGCGCGGGCTCAGGGAGTACGCCCACCGACGTTTCGCAGCCCGCCGCGGCGCGCGGGGTTGACCCGGACGATCCAGCGGCGGCGCGACGGCGGCGCCACCGTGGCCGTGGTCCTGCGGGGCCGGCCCTGGCCCGCGGCGGTCGCCGACATGATCGAGGGCGTGGTCACCCACAACGGCCTGACGGGCGCGAGGGCCGACGGGCTGCGGACGGCGCTGTGGGCCGCCGTCGCCGACGCTCTCGACCAGGCGGCGTGACCGATGAGTTCCGCCGTGGCGCGACGTCTGGGAGGACGCGGGCCCTGAACGAGGAGGTCGTCGTGACGTCGAAGAGCTTCACACGCGCCGGTGTGCTCGCCCGCTCACCAATCGCGGCCCGCCTGCCCGCGCAGGACCTGGCGCGGGCGCGACGGTTCTACGCGGAGAAGCTGGGGCTCGACCCGGTCGAGGAACGAGAGGGCGGGCTTCGCTATGAGTGCGGGGGCGTAGCGTTCGCGCTGTTCTCGTCGGCAGGTGCGCCGTCGGGTGCCCACACGCAGATG
>Ga0075428_100007158_pt1 | contig 12360 bp, 7 predicted proteins | sample RhiMetdeltSRZDD2_FD_75291 | JGI IMG/M metagenome (GOLD analysis project Ga0075428, IMG submission 75291) | Populus rhizosphere microbial communities from Tennessee, USA - Rhizosphere MetaG P. deltoides SRZDD2 | ecosystem: Host-associated > Plants > Roots > Rhizosphere > Soil | place: USA...
CGTTCAGCCCGGCGCCCACCACGGGACGCGCCTACACCGAGTACGCGCAGGGCGGCAGCCTCCGGGGAGCGGTCGCGACCCGGGCCGGGCGCCACGAGGGCCGGATCGTCTTCGACCTCGACGAGTCGCACGACTTCGAGCTGCTCCACGGCAGCAACGGCGATACCGAGTACCTCATTCCGTTTCGCGACATCGCCCGCATCCGGCCCAAGGGCAGGCTGCAGGCCCAGGTCGAGCTGCGCATCGGACTGACGATCGAGCTCGAAGAGAGCCAGGACGTCACCCGCAGGAACGACGGGCTCCTGGTCTTCACCGGCCAAGGCAAGCCGACGTACGTCGCCTGGAAGGACGTCACCGAGGTGGAGTTCCGCTGAATCGCGGTCAGCCCACGCGCGGATCCGACGGCGGCGAGGAGCTCTCCTCGCCGCCGTTTTCCATGACGCCCAAGCTCCGCCGTGCCGCGGCTACGTTGCGAAAATCCTGAAAGACCCGGAAGATGGGGCGGGCCACCCACGGGCCCCTTTCGAGGTTCAGTGACCCGACAGGAGTGGCCGATTCAACAGAGGGGCCGCCGAGCACCGACGACCTTCGTCGGTCGACCCGCAGGAGACCACCGGTGACCCGACATCCAGCTCGATGGCTATTGCCCCTTCTCGCCGCCTGCGTGGGGGCCGGCGCGTGGAGTGTCCGTGCCTTCGCCGCCCCGGACATCAACCTCTCCCTCCGGATCGACCCCACCTTCTCGCGATCGAGACTGACCGCGGCCGAGCAGCGCTGGTACGACCTCAGCTGGTCGCACTCGGCCGGATGCGCCGCCATCGTCAACAGCCGCTCGATCAGCGACGACCTCTACACCTACGGCCGCTCGGTCGGCGACTACACCGCCTTCATGCTGATGGGGCTCCGCGCCACCGGCGACCGCCAGTACCTGGACCGGGTCAAGGTGGTCAGCGACGCCATGCGCACCATGCTCCGCGACGCCGATGACGCCTGCGTCGGCGGCGCCACCGACGGCTTCCTCAACTGGCGCTGGCGCGCGCTCGGCACCGGCGGCTACAGCTGCACCAACACCGGTGGCTTCTACGGCAGCGACCATCACCAGCTCGACGAGGCGATGACGCACGGCAACATGGCGCTCATCGCCTACGCCTTCGCGATCAACGCCGACCTCGACACGGCCTACGCCAGCCGCGCGGCCTACTGGAGGAACTACCTCCAGAACCACTGGGAAGCGAAGTGGGTCGGCCGGGTGGGCGGGGATCGGACGCGCGCGTGGATGGACGGTGCCGGCATGTACAAACACGAGGCGCACGTCGTCGGCAACCTCGTGCGGGCGGCCTATTACCTGTGGAAGATCACCGGCGACCCGTTCTACAAGGCCCGGGCCGACGGTCTCGAGTCGCGCTGCCGGGCGAACTTCGTGATCAATCCCAACGTGCCGACCGCGTACAGCTGGCACCACCAGGTCGACAACACCACCACGTGGCAGGCGATCAACTACTCCGAGTACACGGCGGCGGTGGTCTGCGACCTCCACTTCGACGGCTACACGCCGTACGTCGCCAACGCCGAGATCTCGAAGTTCATGTCGACGTGGCGCGACATCGTGCTGCGCGATTCGGCCCCGACCTACAACTCGATGACGCCCGACGTCTACGGCGGCGGCACGCCGATCGGCATTCGTGCCAGCGGCATCTCGGCGTTCGCCCGCTGGGACACCACCAACAAGCTGCTCGACTACGCCGACCGCTTCGCCAACGACACCCCGTCCGCCAACAGCATCAGCACGATCCGGGTGTTCACGGGCGCCCAGGCCGCGGTGAGCATGCGGGGCGGCACGACCAGCCCCGACGTCGTCCCGCCGGCGCGGATCCAGGACCTGCACACGGAGTAGAGCGCGCGGCGAGAGTCCACGGCGTCGCGGGCCCTCGCCTGGCCCGCCGCGGGATCTACTCGATGACCGCCACCCTCGTCTGCTGCCGGCTCGCCCCGTGGGTCAGTCGCACCCAGTAGAGCCCCGGCGCGACCCTGCGGCCCGCCGCGAGATTCACGGTGTGCCGCCCCGGTGCCAGTGAGCCCAACTCGCGCGCGAGCACGCGCCGCCCGCTCACATCCAGCAGCTCGAGCCGGGCCGCGGCTCCCGTCGGCAGCGAGAACGCCACGTTGACTCGACCTCCGCTCGCGGGGTTCGGCCGCGCGCCCTCGAGCGCGAAGGCCACCGGGTTCGCGCCGTCGCTGACGCTTACGGCAGCGGGATTCGGCCGGCCGACCCTCACCCGTCCGCCGCCTTCGTCGACGAAGCGGCCGAAGAAGGTGTCGTTGACATTGTCGACCACGATCCCCTGAAGACTCGTGTTCGCGGCAGCACCGATCAGACTGCTCGCCGCGGAGACCACGCCGGTCACCCCGGTCGTGCCGCTTCCCCAGGTCGCCGCGCCGGCGTCGGCAAACGCGCCGTTGTCCCAGGTCGCGCCGGCGACCACGTAGTCGCCGTTCGGGAGCGCCGTCACCCCGTCCTCACTCAAGTGGTCGTAGGCCGTGGAGCCCACCAGACTGTTCGCGAGGGAGACCTTGCCGGTCACCCCGGTCGTGCCGTCGCCCCAGGTTGCCGCACCCACATTGGCGGTTGCGCCGCTGTCCCAGCCCGTGCTGCGGACCACGTAGTTTCCGTTCGAGAGCGCCGTCACGCCTCTGCCGCCGACGCCGTCGGAGGTCGTGGAGCCCACCAGGCTGTTGGCAGGGGAGACCGCGCCGGTTACCCCGATCGTGCCACTTCCCCAGGTCGCCGCACCGGCACCGGTGATCGCCCCGTCGTCCCAGTCCGCGCTGCGAACCACATAGTTGCCGTTCGAGAGCGGCGTCACGCCACTGCGGCCGACAAAGTCGTTGGCCCTGGAGCCCACCAGGCTGTTGGCAGGGGTGACCGCGCCAGCCACCCCGATCGTGCCGCTGCCCCAGGTCACTGCGCCCGCGTCGACCACTGCGCCATTGTTCCAGGCGTCGCTGCGAACCACGTAGTTGCCGTTGGAGAGCGCCGTCACGCCCAAGCCGACGTTGTCGTCCTTGGTGGAGCCGACCAGGCTGTTGGCGGCGGAGACTGCCCCGGTCACCCCGGTCGCGCCATCGCACCAGGTCACGGCCCCCGCGTTGATGACCGCGCCGGAGTCCCAGCGCATGGAAGCGACCACGTAGTTGCCATTCGTGAGCGCCGTCACGACATAGCCGACGAGGTCGGACGCCGTGGATCCCACCAGGCTGTTGGCGGCGGAGACCGGCCCGGTCGTGCCGGTCATGCCGTTGCACCAGGTCACCGCGCCCGCTCCGCTGACCGCGCCGTTGTTCCAGAACATCGAGGCGACCACGTAGTTGCCGTTCGCGAGCGCCGTCACGGGCTTGCTGCTACTGGTGCCGACGGCATCATTGGCCGTGGAGCCGACCAGGCTGTTGGCGGCGGAGACGGTTCCGGTCACCCCGGTCGTGCCGTCGCCCCAGGTCGCCGCGCCCACATTGACGGTTGCGCCGTTGTCCCAGCCCTGGCTGAGCACCACGTAGTTTCCGTTCGGGAGCGGCGTCAGGCCATAGCCGACGAGATCGAAAGCTGTGGAGCCGACCAGGCTGTTCGCGACGGAGACGACTCCGGTCACACCGGTGGTGCCGCTACCCCAGGTCACCGCGCCCGCGCCAAGGGCAGGTCCATTGCGCCAATTCGAGCTGCAAACTACGAAGTTGCCATTCGTGAGCTCCCACACGCCACTCACGCCGACGCGGTCGTTGACCGAGGAGCCCACCAGGCTGTTGGCGGCCGAGATCACACCGGCCACGCCGGTCGTACCACTGCCCCAGGTCACCGCGCCCGAGTTGGGGACTGCACCGTCGTCCCAATCCGAGCTGCGGACCACGTAGTTCCCGTTGGAGAGTGCCGTCAGGCCGTAGAAGCCGACGGCATCAAAGGTCGTGGAGCCCACCAGGCTGTTGGCGGCCGAGACCACCCCGGCCACCCCGCTCGTGCCGCTGCCCCAGGTCACTGCGCCCGCCTGGACGGCCGCGCCGTTGCTCCATCTCCAACTCGTGACCACGTAGTTGCCGTTGGAGAGCGCCGTCACGCCATCATCGATGGCGACGCAATCGTCGGTCGTGGAGCCCACCAGGCTGTTGGCGGCCGAGACGACGCCGGCGATCCCGGTCGTGCCGCTGCCCCAGGTCGCGGCGCCCGCGTTGGCGGCTGCGCCGTTGTGCCAGTACGGGCTCTTGACCACGTAGTTGCCGTTCGAGAGCGCCGTCACGCCGTCGACGCCGACCCAGTCGCCGGCCGTGGAGCCCCGCAGCGTGCTGATCAGGGCGCCGGTTGAGCCATTGAACAGATACACGGCGCCCGCGTCCTCGCCACCGGCATCGTCGAACGGCGAAGTGATGACGACGTTCCCAGTGCTCAGCGGTACCACCTGGGTGCCAAACTGATTGCCGGGTGCCGGATTTGGATCGACGAACTCCGCGAGCGAAGCCGAAGCCGTGCCGGGCGACAGCCATGCGCCGCACAGAATCGCGGGCAGCCATACGACACGAAGGACCCTCCTGAGATTCACGGACTCCTCCAGCCTCAGCGTCCCGCGGCGAGCCGTGGAGTGCAGGGCCCCAGCGAACTGGTGACCAGGGCGTCCTTGATGCACTCCCGATTCGGCCCGCCACCCGCCGGGATGCAGACCTCCGCGCTACCCGTCGACTCGCCGCCGTGGTCATCCCTGGCGGTGAACGCGAGGGTGTACACGCGACCGTTTCCCGCCCCCGATCTCTCCAGACGGACCCGCGCGGCGCCGTCGTCGATGACCGCGTCCGGACAGGTGCCGCCATTCCCGGGGCCGTCGACCGACTCGTCCTGGGTGACATCGGTGACGGTGATCGTGACCGGGTCCCCGTCGGGATCGGTGACGCCGGCAATCGTCACCGGCACGAGCTGCCGATTGGCCTGCCGGGCTCCGGACAACTCGGCGAGAGCACCGACGCAAACGGGGGAGTGGTTCACCCCGGCTCCGGCCTCGAACCTCACGATGCCGAGACTCCTCCATCCCATGCTGTCCTCGACTTCGAGGTACAGCCGGTGCTGTTCCCCGTCGCTCCAGGGCCCCAGCGTGACCGTGACGGCGGCGGCGTTCCTCACGCTCCAGTGCCGGAGGTCCGTGGTCTCGTCGATGCGCGGGGTCTCGTCGGTCAGGTCATCGATGTCCACCGCCCAGCGGTAGCTGCGAATCGTCCTGCCGGTCGACGGCTCCGCCGACCAGCTCATGTTCGCGGTGGCACCCGCACGAACCGGGACGGCGACTTCGGTTTCGGGACAAGGGCAGTACCCCGGCGTCGGGTAGCAGTGGTCGAAGAACGAGTTGAAGAAACAGATGGTCGGCCCCAGCAATTCACCGCGGAGCGATGCCAGGGCGGATCCGGCCGGCGGGTGGACACGTTCGGAAAGCTGGTCCGGGGACAGGACCCGCGCCGGCTGATTCCCGCAGCCCACGGCTAGCACGACCACAACGATACAGACCAGCGCTCTGACGACGTGACGAGAAGGCATGGCCAGCCTCGAGCGTGCCCCGAGTGGATCAGGTGCTTGCGTGGGCCGGGGCTGACTCAAGCAAGCTCTGTACGCTTGATCGCGGTACAGAACGTTCTGAACGACCCGGTCCACTGCCCGATGAGGCTAGGGGATTCGGCCGCTCCGGGCCACGGGTTTCTGGGGGCCTGGAGATGCTCGGCACCGGTCGAGCCCGCGGCCAACTTTCCCGGTGACGCGCCCTCCGGAAGGGGTCAGAATTGTGGTCCGAGTCGGTGGCGGCAGCGTCCTGCCCGCCGCCCTCGATCATCGACCGCGATTCCGGCCTTCGCCGGGCGCAACCCGCATGAGGTCAGCCCATGAACGCCCGCAGCCCCCTCGTCCCCGCAACCGTGGTCGCCCTTCTGCTCGCGATCTCATCCCAGGCGAGCGCCTCCCAGAGCCTCGACAGAACTCCCCGCGACATCGAGCAGACCGAGCGTTGCGGCACGGCCCATCCGACCGCCGCGGAAATGAATCAGGTTACGAGCCGCCTGGCGAAACTCCGCGCGACGTCGCCGCTGGCGATGGAAGTCCAGGGCGGCACCATCCGTGTCGCGATTCACGTGATCACGAACGGCAGCGCCGGAGCGGTCAGCGACGCCCAGATCACCGCGCAGATGCGGGAGCTCAACCAGAATTTCGCCGGCACCGGTTATCGGTTCAACCTGATCAGCGTCGACCGGACCGACAAGACCGCCTGGTTCAAGATGGGCATCGGCACCGGCGCCGAGAGGGACGCCAAGCGATCGCTGACGATCGATCCCGCGCACACTCTGAACGTGTACATCTGTGACGCCTCGAAGTATCTCGGCTGGACCTACTTTCCCTGGTCGCTGCCCGAGGATCACTATCTGCACGGCGTCGTGATCGACTACGGATCGCTGCCAGGTGGCTACCAGGTGCCCTATGACCTGGGCCGGACGCTCACCCACGAAGCCGGTCACTACGTCGGCCTCCTCCACACGTTTCAGGGGGGCTGCAACGCTCCCGGCGACCAGGTGGACGACACGCCCTTCGAGGCCGCGCCGGCCTTCGGCTGCCCGATCGGTCTCAACACGTGCCCGGATCCCGGCGATGATCCGATCCACAACTACATGGATTACAGCGACGATGCCTGCTACACCGAGTTCACGTCCGGCCAGGAGGTGCGGATGGACCAGATCGTGCCGGCCTACCGGCCGAGCTTGCTGAACGGGGCGGCGGCACTGGCGATCGCGGAGCCTCCGACCGAGGGGTCGGCGAGCCATCCGCTGATCGCGGGCGCCTCGCTCGCGCTCGCCGTGGCGCCCAATCCGTTCTCGGCGGAGACGGACCTGAGCTTCTCGCTGCCGCGGGCCGGCGCCGCGTCGCTGCGCGTTTACAACGTCGCGGGGCAGCTCGTCGCGACCCTCTTCGAAGGCGAGGGCGAGGCGGGCGTCCGGCACGTCACGTTCCGGGCGAAGCAGCTGCCGGCGGGGATGTACTTCACCCGTCTCAAGCTTGGTCGGGAGCAGGTGGTGCGGAGCGTCATCCTCGTGCCCTGATCGATCGCCGCTGGAATCCATGCGACACCTCCCGTAGCTTTCGGGGCCCCGCGGAGCCCCGCGGGCTCGAACGACTCGACGGGAGGTGGACGATGGAATTCAGGAGCCGGGCGGTGAAGAGCCTGGTGGAGCTGCACGAGATCGAGATGCGCCGCTTCCTCGCGACCTGGGATCGGTACGTGGAGTCGGGCGCGGCGCTGCCGGAAGGGCGCGACGATCCGGACTACGCGAGCCCCGATCACCTCGTCACGCACGCCGTGCGTGCCGCCCGCGGCTACCTGATACGGGTCAGCGAGTGGGTCGGACGTCCGGCCAGCGAGCTCGACCCCACACGCGATCCTGCCGCGATCGTCCCGCGGTTGCACGAGCACGTCGAGGAGACGCTGGCCGCCTGGCGCCGCCACCTGGCCGCGCTCGAGGACCGGGAGCTGGCTTCGAGGCACATCGTTCAGTGGGGCGGGGTCGAAGAGTCGTTCAGCGTCGAGCAGATGCTCGAGCACGCCGTCGTGCACCCGATGCGACACCGGATTCAGCTCGAGCGAATCCTGGTGGCTGCCGAGTCGGGCGTGGGCGGCACCCTGCCCTCGTGAGCAGGCGGCCGCGGCTACCCCTCGGCGAGCGGGTCGCGGATCGGCGAGCGGCCCCCGAGTGATCGCGTGAAGCCGAACAGCCCCACGCCGAAGACGAGCACCAGCACCAGCAGGATCCGGCCGGTGGGCCAGGACCCGAGACTCAGGCCGAGCGGGGCCGACTCAAGCATGGCGTGCGTGATCAGCGCCACCCCGCCGGCGAGCAAGCCGAAGCGGAACATGACGACCAGCAGCAGCGCGGTGACGAGTACCGCGAAGCCCACGTTGAGCGCCACCAGATCGCCCTTCGGAAGTGCCAGGGGGACGAACAGAATCGCGGCCGCCCCGATCGCGGCGACCGGATTCCGGAGCAGGAGGCGGCTCACCACCAGCATGACCACGAAGCCCATCATGAGCATGGCGTTCGATCGGGCCAGCGAGAGCAGCTCGGCGAGCTGATAGCGCAGCCCCAGCAGCGATGCGAGCTGGTTCTCGACGTAGCCGACGTTGTCCGGACGCCCGGGCGGCAGGCCCGCCAGCGCGGGTGCCGCCTGATGCGCGGCCACCGCGAGCGCGATGACGGTCCCGACCAGGCACCCGATCAGGAGGTCGCGTCCCACGCGGGCGTCGGTGAACTGACCGTCGACGAAACGCGTCCATGAGGTGAGCAGGCGCGGCCACAGGCGCCGCACGTAGGGCTCGATCGCCACGTAGAAGACCCAGGCGTAGGCCGAGTCGTAGACGGTCCACGCCAGCGTGGTCACCAGCTGGGTGGTGATCGTGCCCAGCGCGTGGTGGCCGCCCAGCACCCACACCATCAGGCGGACCGAGAACATCGCCGTGGCCCAGCGCAGCGCGCGCTTCGTGTCGCCGCGTCCGGCGCGCAGATTGCGGCGGGCCAGCCACGCCCCGAACAGCAGCGCGGCCAGAAACAGCGCGGGTCGCATGTTGCTGAGCACGAGCGAGGTGGTTCGCCGCGACGGATCGGTCGGCTCGGGCGATGCGGGGCGTTCGGCCTCGTCCTGCACGACCAGAGACGTCGGGTGGCCCTGATTCGCGACGATCTCCACGCGCAGCGGGCGATGCGGACGGGCGCGGTCGAGGCCGACGAATGCCACTCGCTGCTCGCCCACTCCGGCGGGGGACCCCCGCGGCGCGGTTTCGCGGAAGTCGGCGCGCTCGAGCGCGGCGGCGCGGAACAGGGCGTCCAGGTCGAGCAGGTTCGCGCGGCCCACCGGGTACGAAGCGATGGGAGGGGCGTCGAGCTGTTCGACCGCCCCCCGGCCCTGGAGGCGCACTCCCGTCATCCCGGTGGCCCACGGCGGGTCCGAGTAGGCGACCCGATACCACGGTGCTGGAGGGACCAGATCGGCCATGCTCTCCCGGTACCAGAACGTCACCGCCGCCGGACGGGCGCTCGCGAGCGACTGCCAGCGCGCGGGGGATCGATCGCGCTCGACTACGCGGTCGATGGCCGACTCGTCGAACTGGAATCCGCTCGCGCGGTCCTGCGGCGACTCCGAGAACGCCAACTCCAGGAGCACCGCCCGAGCGCGGGCGGTCATCGCGTCGGGCGGTTCGGGGATCGGGAGAGTGGCGAGGAGCCGCGTGTGGGGCGCGACCGCCATCAGCAAGGCGAGCCCCGCGGCCAGCGCGCCGAGGCAGACCCATGCGACGGCCGGCCGAATGCCGGCGTCCGCGGTCGTGCGTGCGGCGACCAGCTCGGGCGAGGGCGTGCGGCCCGCGGCGATCGCGGCCGCGAGCGGGTCGGAGGCCGCCAGCGACGCGGCTAGCGCCGTCGCGCTGCGGGGTCTCTGCGCGGGATCGCGCTCGAGACACTGGAGGATCGCGCGCTCGACTGCGGGGTCGATGTCGCGTTGGAGCTGGGAGGGCGGAACCGGAGAAGTCTCACGACGCGAGCGAACGATGTCCCTGAGCGTCTCACCCTCGAAGGCGTGCTTTCCCGTGAACAGCTCGTACAGCACCAGGCCAAGGCCGTAGAGGTCGCTCTGGACCGTGGGCGTCTGCCCGCCGTCGAGGCATTCGGGCGCCATGTAGGCCGGCGTGCCGATGAGCATTTCGGGATCGCCCTTCTCGCTCTGGAGCTGCGCGAGTCCGAAGTCAGTGATGCGCGCGTTGCCGCGCCCGTCGATCATGATGTTGGCCGGCTTCAGATCACGGTGGAGCACGCCGCGTTGGTGGATCGCGCTCAACCCCGCCGCGATCTCGCGCGCGATCTCGCCGGCCTTGTCGGCCGGGAGCCGGCCGATCCGCCTGAGCAGCGACGCCAGGTCCTCACCGTCCACGAACTCCATCGACAGGAAGTGGAGGCCGTCCATCTCCTCGATGTCGTGCACCCGGCACACGTTGGGGTGCGACACCTGCCGAGCCAGTCGCACCTCCTCGAACAGCGCCTGCAGGCGGGCCGGGTCGCCGCTCAGCTCCTGGGGCAGGAACTTGAGGGCCACCGGCTGGCCGAGCTTGAGATCGACCACGCGGTAGACCTCGCCCATGCCGCCGGCGCCGACGCGCTCGATGACGCGGTAGCGCTCGGCGAGCACGCGCCCGGGGATGAAGCGCTCCCCCTCGGGCGGAGTGAGTGGCTCGGACATGGGTCGCTCAGGCCTTCGCGAGCCCGTACTGGCGCAGCTTCTTGTAGAGCGCGGACTCGCTGATCTTGAGACGGCCCGCCAGCTCGGCGCGGGTCAGGTCGGGGTAGCTGCGCAGTGCCTGCTCGAGCCAGCCCCGCTCGGCTTCCTCGAGGAGCGAGGGGAGCCCGGACGAAAGATCGCCCGCCGCGCCACCGGCCGGCGTCGCGGCGCGTTCCCGGTCGAGCAGGCCGAGCAGCTCCTCCGTCGTGACGGGCCCCGCGCCGCCGCGCATCGAGAGCCGTGCCGCCAGCTGCTCGAGGTGTCGCACGTTGCCCGGCCACGCGAAGTCCAGCTCGACCAGCGCGCGCTCGGCCTCGGGCGCGAGCGTGACCCAGCGCCCGGCCTCGTGCTGGTCGAGCGCGTGGCGCAGCAGCAGCGGCAGGTCCTCGAGCCGCTCTCGGACCGGAGGCACGCGCACCGGAACGTAGTTGAGTCGCTCGAAGAGATCGCGGCGGAAGCGTCCCTCGGCGACCTCGCGCTCGAGGTCGCGGTTGGTCGCCGCGATGATGCGCACGTCGGCGCGCCGCTCCTTCGCGTCGCCGAGCGGCTCGTAGGTCTGCTCCTGGAGCAGGCGCAGGAGCTTGGGCTGGATGTCGAGCGGCAGCTCGCCGATCTCGTCCAGGAACAGCGTGCCCTGTTCGGCGGCCGCGACCTTGCCCATGCGGTCCGCGACCGCGCCGGTGAAGGCGCCGCGGCGGTGCCCGAACAGCTCGGCCTCGACCATGCCCTTCTCGAGCGAGGGGCAGAACACGGTCACGAACGGCTGCTGAGCGCGCGGTCCGATCGAATGAAGGACGCGGGCCAGGATGCCCTTGCCGGTCCCGGTCTCGCCGAGCAGCACCACCGGGAAGCTGGTCGCGCCGACCTTGCGCACCGTCGCTTCGAGTTCGCGCACCGGCGCCGAGCGGCCCACGAAGCGCCCGAACGACCAGTCGGAGGCGAGCTGGCGGCGGCTCTCCTCGGCCTCCGATCGCAGTCGCGTCTCGTTCACGTGCAGGCGGTCGCGCTCGCGAAGCACCGCGCGCCCGGCCTGCAGGGCTTCAAGCACCGGCCCCGCCACGCCCAGCAGCGAGCCGAGCTGGTCGCGATGGTCCGTGGTGAAGTGCCCGTCCTGCCGGTGCTCGAGGTGGACGAGTGCTCCGATCCCGCTCGAAGTGCGGATCGGCATGCAGAGGATCGAGGCCTTGCGGAGCTGGAGCACCGACTCGACTCCGCCGAGCGCCGGGTCGTCGGCGATGCTCCCGAGCAGCACGCCCTCGCCGGTCTCGAGCACGCGCGCGAAGAGACTGCGGCTGAAGCGGCCGGCATCGCCCTGGAAGTGCCCCGGCGTGAAGCCGTGGAGCACGCGGTACTCCAGTTCGCCGCCCTCGGCCACCTCGACGAACAATCCACGCTCGGCGCCGGTGCTCGACACCGCCTGTTCCAGGATCGTCTTGAGAACGTCGGTCGGTTCCGCCACCCGGCGGAGCACGCCGTGAAGCGCCGCGATCAGCTCGGTGGTCGGGAGTGGGTCGGCCATCGTCCTTCCGAGAAGTGAGATCGCCCCGGGTTTCGAAGCCGGCAGTATACGCGGGAGCTTCGCGCGTCGCCCCCGGACGAGACTCCACGTTCGTGGAGTCCGACTCCACGATTCGACAGCTCGGCGCGGTGTGGCGCGGCGAGGCCGCGCGGAATCCCCAGTGTTTACGCGGTTCCGGCGTGTGGCACATGGCCTGCAGTCGTACTCCGGCGAACGCGAACTCGCGGGTTGCCGAGCCCGGAGATCCACTCCGGGGACGACCCGCGAGTCGCGCGGAGGAAACGACGATGAATCGCCGAGTGGTGCATACCTGTGCGCTGTTGCTCCTGGGATTCGCGGCGACGCCGGTCATGGCGCAGAGCTTCGACACCGCCGACACGCTTCCCGCCGAGTCGACGCTGGCCGCGCGCCCGGCGATCGATCTCGATTCGCCGGTGACTCAGTACTACCTCGACGGTCCGCGCGTCGGCGTGACGTTCATGGCGGACGGCGAACCGCGCACCCAGTTCGGATG
>Ga0075428_100007160_pt1 | contig 12357 bp, 8 predicted proteins | sample RhiMetdeltSRZDD2_FD_75291 | JGI IMG/M metagenome (GOLD analysis project Ga0075428, IMG submission 75291) | Populus rhizosphere microbial communities from Tennessee, USA - Rhizosphere MetaG P. deltoides SRZDD2 | ecosystem: Host-associated > Plants > Roots > Rhizosphere > Soil | place: USA...
GCCCGAACGCGGCGAAGTGCTTCATGATGTGCCACAGAATCGGGCGCTCACCAATCTGCACCATCGGCTTGGGCACGACTTCGGTCAGTTCGGCGAGCCGGCTGCCGCGGCCGCCGGCGAGGATGACGACCTTCATACTTTGCGTTCGGTCATGCGATGCCTGAGGACATAGTAGGTCTTGACGGTCTCGGCATCGGGCATCGCGATGATCTGATTCCGGCCGGGCACCCGCGGGTTGCGCTCGCCCCATGCCAGGGCATCGAAGATCGTATCGAACTTCGGGAAGTCGTCTGCCCCCTCCTCGTCCTCTTCTTCTTCCGGCTCCGGGAGACCGAACTCGCGCGCCTCTGACGGCATCACTGCCAGCGCGTCGATATAGATCTGCCGCGAACGCACCCAGCGCTGCACGTCGTCGGTCTCGTGGTTGAGACCTTCGATCAGCGCGTCGTAGTCCTCGGTGACGCTCGACGTGTGGTGTGCCGAGCGGAAGTGGTCGTACAGGCAGCCGACGTAGTAGTGCCGCGGGTTGAGGTCGAATCCGGCAAAGACCTCCGGGAGCGTCGCCTTGACACGCATCAGGTCGTTCAAGACCATCGCATGCGGAAAGCAGGCGTCAGTGGGCATCCGATCCACGCAATCCTTCCAGGTCATTCCGAGGTCGCGAAGGAAGCGTTCGGCCAACGGTCCGCGACGCCGGAACGATGATCCATTGCCGATGCCGCAGCTGACGAACAAGGAATCGTCGAGCAGGACGACGCGATCGGTGTGCGCGAGCATCAAGTACCCGGAGGTGAAGTCAGGAGCTACCGGCGGGCAGATTCGGCCGAGCGGTGTCGCACGTACGCGATCGATGACCGACCGTGCGCACACACCGGTCATCAGCTTCGGCAGAAGCTTGGTCCCGTACTTCGGGTGGCCGTTCAGAAAGTAATCCAGCAGTTCCTTGCTGGCGATCTCGCGACGCTCGCCTGAACAGGAGCGGCGCTTGAAGGCGCGCCCCGCCGGGTCACGGCCGTACTGGTCGGGAAACCATCCCACGACCGGTGTGCCACTGCGCTGAATCTCGGCATGCACCAGGCTGAGCGCGTCGCGGCGATAGACGGAACGGTCCGTCAGGACGCCGACGTACTCGCCCTCGGCGTGCGCGATCGCGTACTCCCAGTTGTCCGGCATCGACAACTTGCCGTTGGTCCGCACGTAGCGGACGCGGGAATCGTTCGCCTCGCGCGTGACTGCCGCCGTGCCTGCAGCCTCGGCTTCATCGCTGTTATCGCAGACGATGACCTCGAGGTCAGAGAAGGTCTGCTCGAGCACGCTGCGAACGGCGTTGCGCACCCGGTCGAAGCGATTCTTCGTCGGGATGCAGATCGTGAAAAACGGACGGCTCATCGGCCGATGCCCTCCGAGGCGAGCGTCAGCCCGGGCACCAGTTGCCGGCCGGCCGCGGCGGACACAGCCGCCGTACCCGCTCTCGGCCGCGCCGCGGTCTCGATCACATCAGCGACGACCTCGCCGGCAGGCCTGTCCAGTCCGCACGGACGCACGAACCATCGCGCGAACCCCCGGCGCCCCTCGGCCTTGTCGTCCACGCCGCCGAGAATGCGCCTCACGGACGAGGCAACCTCAGAGGCATCGCGGCACACGTTCAGAAAATCACCCTTGATCAAATGTCGAAAGTGCCCGGTCCGCCCCTGGGCAGGCCAATACGTGTCGTTCACGATAGTCAGACACGGTCGATTCGCCACGACAGCCTCGAGAAACGCTGTGCTGTTGAGACCGAAGACACATGTCGCGTTGACCAGTTGATCGTAGTACGACTGCCAGGACTCGCGCGAGTCTGCCTGATCGCCGCCACGCGGATAAACCACGACCTTGGGATGGACGTAGTCGTCGAACGGCGCCGGATTCGTCGGGTGCGGCCTCACGACCAGCGTCGGCGCGGAGTCCCCGAGCTCGCGCATCAGGGCGTCGGCCACGCTCGTCGCCAGACTCACTTCGTTGTCCCAAATGGTGCGGGAGCTGCAGAGGAACACGACATAGGGTCCGTCGGGGCATCCCATCTCGGCGCATGCCGCCGAACGACCTTTCTCCGCTCGCATCGCAAAGACGGCATCGAGATGCGGTGCGCCGGTAATCCGCACAGCGGAGGCGGGCACGTCATGGATGTCGACGGCCTCGAGCGCCATCGCCTCGTTCCAGACGATGAAGATGTCGGGCACAACGTGCACAGTCCCCTTGCTCGTCAAGTTGTCCCAGCTGTTGACGTAGCCAATGGTCGGAATGCCGAGCACCCGTCCCGCGTGCAGATAGTCGGCTTCGACCGGATCCTTGGGCCAGATCGTCGGAGACACCAGCATCACGTCCGGATCGACCTCACGCAGTACGGAGGTCACCGTCTCGCTGGCAGGACTGGCCGCTTCGACCCACCGCCACACACTCAACGCCGCGCGCGTGCCGAGGGCGCTTCGCCAGAGTGGCGTCCCGATTTTTCGACGCAGGCCTTCAGGAAGATTTCGTTCGATGCCCTCAACCACGCGCTCTGGAGAGGGATGGCCCTTGCGAAAGTAGATGCCGCGGTTGATCACCTGACGGCCGGTACGAAGTCGCAGCGGCCAGACTTCCTCGGGCTCCGGCCGGTAGCCGCTTGTCACGCCAGGTATCTCGGACTGCGCGGCCTGCAGACCGCGGCCAAGCATGCGCTTCTTCGTCTGATCCTGGGCAATCTTCTCCAGCACGCGCGCATCGTCGAGCCGCGTGCCGTGCAGAAAGACCACCTGATGGTCGCGCCGGCACAGCTCCCGCATCACCGAATCGAGATTGCGGAAGAAGTTCACGTGCTGGCCGACCATCAGGACTTTCATGGGATCCCGCTATCTTGATCCGGACGCGAGCCGCCCTGCAAGCAGCGTGGCCTCGATCATGCTCGTCGGATCGGCGACGTCTTTGCCGGCGATGTCGAACGCGGTGCCGTGATCGACCGAGGTGCGGATGATCGGCAGGCCGAGCGTGACATTCACCGAGTGACCGAACGCGAGCAGCTTCACCGGAATCAATCCCTGATCGTGATAGCAGGCGATCACCGCGTCGAACTCGCCCTTCGTCGCGCGCAGGAACACCGTGTCGGCGGGCAGTGGCCCGACGACGTCGACGCCGCGCGAACGCGCCGCCTCCACGGCAGGGCGAATCACCGTACGTTCTTCCGCGCCGAGCAGCCCTTCTTCTCCGGCGTGCGGGTTGAGACCCGCGACCGCGAGACGCGGGCGAACGGGGCCGTCACCAGATTTCGGCGGAGCCAAGAAGCGCGGCAGTTCACGGGCCGTCAGATCGATCGTCTCGGCCATGACGTCGCGCGTCAACGTCACGGGAACCGCCGCAAGCGGCACGTGAATGGTCGCGAGCACGACCTTCAGCGGCTCGGACCAGAACATCATCGCGACACGAGGGCTGCGCGTGAGATGACCGAGCAGATCGGTGTGTCCCTTCCAGGGCAAGCCAGCCTTCGAGAAGGCCAGCTTGTTGATCGGCGCGGTGGCGATCGCCGCGACGCTGCCCGCCTGCGCGTCGCGGACCGCCGCACAGATCGCCTCATACGCCGCCTGCCCTGCCTCACCTGACAGCACGCCGGGCGTGAACTGCGATCCTTCGGGTGGTCCGTACAGAACCGGCTCGCATACCTCGCGGACGCGCGGATCCTCCGCGGCCTTTCGCGCAATCTCCGGTCCAATCCCCGCCGGATCACCAACGGTGATCGCTATTCTCGGTTTCATCTAGAGCTGCAGCACTAACCAATCAGCGACGATCTTCGGACTCGCGTTCCGCTCCAGCGCCGCGAGCGCTTCGTCGACGGCCGCATACGCGCTGGCCGAACGCTTGCCGTCGAAGGACGTGGCCAGCGACGCGAGCTGCGGTTCGAGATCGCTATTGCCAATCAGACCACGGTCGCCACCCGCCGAGAGGATACTCACATCGCGGAGCAGCGATCCGAGCGCGCGCAGACACGCGGCGAGCTGATCGCGTTCGCCGACGGAGGTGCTTTTCTTCCCGGTGACATCCCGTGCGGCATCGAGTCGTCTCGATGGGTCTCCCGCGCGAGCCGTGTACTCGAGCAGCCGCTGCGCGCCCTCACGCGCCTCGACGAGATCGGCGGACTCGGCGTGCAGCGCCCGGCCGACGCTGCCTTCCGCATCGACAGCGACGGCGCGAGCGTCCTGCTCCGAGTACTCGTGGTCCCGGCGCAATACCTCGGTCACTTCCGACGTGGACAACGCAGCGAAGCGCAGCCGCGAACACCTGGAACGCACCGTCGGCAACAGTGCATCTGGAATCGAGGAGACCAGTACGAACATCGACGCCGACGGCGGCTCCTCGAGCGTCTTCAACAGTGCATTCTGCGCTGCGGGCATCAACGCGTCTGCCTCGTCGATGATCACCACACGGCGGCGTCCTTCGAAGGGACGGTAATCGGCGCGGTCGATGACATCGCGGACCTGCTCGATCTTGATCGAACCCATATCGCCCGGCTCGATCACGATGACGTCGGGGTGCACACCGCGCTGGATGCGGCGGCAGGCCGGGCACTCGCCGCACGCGTCTCGGGCGAACTCGACAGAGCCGCTGTCGGTCCGGCTGAAGCCGGACACTTCAGTCCGGCTGAAGCCGGACACTACATCCTGCTGCGGCTTGAGGCAGTTCACCGCTTCGGCAATCGCCAGAGCGGCGCGGCGCTTACCAACGCCGGCCGGGCCGGCAAGCAGCAGCGCCGGCGGCAGCGTGTCACGGGCGACCGCGCGGGACAGCAGCGTCAACAGACGACGATGGCCGACGATTGTTCGGAAAGGCACCGAAGATAACTTTAAGTGCAGGATGGGCGTGTGACAATGCCCGAGTCCATGTCAATAGGAGGTCCGGCTAAAGCCGGACACTACATCGGTCCGCGTCTTGCGGCATGGGCACTTGGCGCGCTCACCGCCGTCGCGCTTGCCGGCAGCGTGTACCGGGTGCCGATTCAGGTCTCCGACTCGCTCGAGGTGATCGAGCGGGTCATCCCGATGCCATCGGCCACGGCGGCGTTCGTCGATGGGCTGCACAACTCCCCGACCATGCTGCGACCGCTCAAGGAGGTCCGCACCCGGCTTCTGGTCCAGGCGGGCGAGGCGCTCGGCGGCCGCTACCACCTCGTCTTTCGCGGGTATCACGCGCTGGCCGGTGCCCTTCTTGTCGCGCTCTTCGTGTGGGTGTGCCGAGCGCGCTCGTGGACCGATGTGGCGGCGCTGGCCGCGGCGCTCGCCATCCTCACCGGCATGCACACCTTCGTCGGTCTCTTTCGTGAGTCGTTCCCCGTCAACCACTACTTGATCGTTGCGGTGAGCGCACTGGCAACGTTCGCGCTCGCGCAGTCGCGTGGCGGATGGCTGGCCGACCTCGCGGCGATTGTGCTGCTGGCGAACGCCGCGCTGTCGTTCGAGTCGGGCCTGCTCGTCTGGCCGGTTGCCGTCGCCGCATACGCATCAGGTCTTCGCGGCATTTCGGGACGCGGCATCGTGCTCATGACGGTGGTCGTCGTGCTGTATGCCGGTCTTCGCGTCGGCTATCTTGGCAAAACAGGCGCCGGCGTCGGCGAACGGGGCACTGGGTTTGGCGCGGGTGCGCTGACCCAGGAGGAGCAGATCGCACGTTTCGGCAATCACCCTGTTTTCCTCTACGCCTACAACGTCACCATGACCGCCTCGTCTGTGCTGCTGTCGCAACCGCAGATCGGCCGATTCACCGTAGTCAGTGCGTGGAATAACGGATCGCTACCGCCAGTGTTCATCGTCCAGATTGCCTCCTCGCTCCTCACCACGGTGCTGGTCGCCTGGTACGCGTTCAGCCGCGGTCCAACCGGATCGCGTCGCTGGCGAGAACCCGTGCCACTGAGCTTTCTTGCCGTGCTCGCGGTCAGCGCGCTGATGTCGTACGCGTATGCGAAGGACGAGATCATCAGCACAGCGGGCGTGTTCTACGCGGCTGCGGCGTACGTGGCTCTGCGCGCCCTGTTCGCGCTTCGTCCACCAGCCTGGGCGGGTGCATTGCTGATCGTCGTCGCGCTCGCCGTGAGCAGCGCATGGGCCGTCCGATCGGCGGGTCTGCACCTGCGCCTGCGTCACGGTGCATTCGAAGCGCGGGCGGGATGGGCGTATGTGCTCTGGCCAACCTCGCGCGCGGCGTGGCCGAAGGACGCGCACACGTTGCAGATCGTCTCGAGGATGCGCGAAGAGGCGCTGCTGCATCCGACGGTCGCACCGGCCATGCTGCCGAAGTGGACCGAATTGTGGTGGGGTGAGGACTGATGCGACGCTGGATGACCGTCGCGCTCTCGGTGGTGCTCGCGTTACCGCCTACCCTCGTCCTGCTCGCCTTCGCGGCGTCCGGGACTACCGCGCTGACTACCGGTCAGCCGCTGTTCTGGCCGGCGCAGCCCGTGACGCTGACCGAAGCGATTGGCATGCACGACACCGCCGAGATCGTCCGGCAGATCGCGCTCGGCGCGAACCCCAACATCCGCTACGACACCTGGGACATTCTCAAGCGGTATCAGCACCTGTCGGTGACGCCGCTCGAAGCCGCCGTCGCGACGCGCGAGCAGAACCTCTTCGAGATGATCGTCGCGCACGGCGCACTGCTGACAGCGGAGAATGCGCGCACCCTGCACTGCTTCGCCGTGCAGGAGCATGCTACCGACATCGCGGCGTATGTCGCCGCACGCTTCCCGCCACCCGCTTCATGCGATGGAGTACAGCTGCCATGGTGAAACGTTCGCTTGCATCCTCGCGGCCGCCAGATCCCGATGACGAGAACGGCGGCATGATGGGGTTTCTCGATCACCTCGAGGAACTGCGCAGTCGGCTGATTCGCTCGTGCCTGGCGATCGGTGCGGGCATGGCGATCGCGTTTGCCTTTCGCGACCGCATCGCCGACATCGTGCTGACGCCAACGTTGCAGGCCCTTCCCAAAGGGACAACGCTCGTCGCGACCAGGGTGGGAGAAACATTCGCGTTCTATCTCGACATCGCGCTGATCGGTGGCGTGATCATCGCGGCGCCGTATGTGCTCTTTCAGGTGTGGCGGTTCATCGCGCCAGGCCTTCACGCCAACGAACGCCGCTTCGCGGTCCCGTTCGTGCTGATGGCGATCGCCGGCACCATCGCCGGCGCGTGGTTCACGCACTACGTGCTCTTCCCGTCCACGATCGAGTTCTTCGCGCAGTTCGACTCGACGTCGATCAAGCTGACGCCGAAGCTGGAAGACACGTTCGGACTCTATCGCAGCATGATGCTCGGCATGGTCGCGGTGTTTCAGCTGCCGACGCTGGTGTTCTTCCTGAGTCTGATGCGGATCGTCACCGCCCGCTGGCTGGTGCGGCACACCCATTACGCGATCTTCGCCAGCTTCGTCGTCGCCGCGCTGCTGACGGCGTCAACGGATCCGTGGAATCAGACAATCATGGCCGCGCCGATGATCGCGCTCTATCTGATCAGCATCGTCGTCGCGTGGCTCGTGGGTTTACGCACTAAGGGCGAGATCTCTGCCGAAGACGCAAAAAAGCTGCGGCTCGTCGTGGGTGCCACGATCGCTCAACAACTTGGCCGGTCCAAAAGGACCGGCTCTACCCGTGCGTAACATCCGCGGTGCCGGACTGTAGGTCCGTAGCAAAACCGTGGGGAGTGTATTGGCATACCTCGTTGGTCGGCGGCGGAGCTGAGGTGCTTGGATCAAGACGGTTTTGCGGAGCGACCTACGGTCCGGCACCGCGTCCACGCGGCCGCTCGGCCGGTCCAAAAGGACCGGCGCTACACGGGTCAACGGGACCGGCCCTACACGGGCGTAACCGGATTCGGGAGCGGGAGCTTGGAACGGATCCAGCTGAATCCGCGAACCACAACGCGCCTCTCGCGCGCGTCTTCGAACAGCGAGTAGGTGACCGGCGTCACGAGCAGCGTCAGCAGCAGCACCAGCGTCTGACCACCGATGACGACGAAGCCAATCGCATGATTGGTGGCCGAGCCCACGCCGCTCGTCATCACGAGCGGAATCATGCCCGCCACAAACGCCAGCGTCGTCATCAGGATCGGCCGCAGACGATCGCGGCAGGCCTGGACGATGGCGTTATGCGTGTCGAGCCCGGCTTCCTTCAGCTGGTTGGCGTGATCGATCTGCAGGATCGAGTTCTTCTTCACCACCCCGAACAGCACCAGCATGCCGAGCGCCGAGAAGATGTTCAGCGACTGGCCGAAGATGACGATCGACAGCAGCGCGAATGGCAGCGTCAGCGGCAGCGACAGGAGAATGGTGACCGGGTGCAGCCACGACTCGAACTGCGCCGCGAGCACGAGATACATGAAGATGAGGGACAACGCGAGCGCCTGCAGGAACGCGCTGGCCGTGCGATTGAGCTCGCGCGAACGGCCGGCAAAGCCGGTGCGATATTCCGAGCCGAGCCCAAGCTGAGTGGCTTCAGCGGCGATCTGCTGCTGCGCGGCCGACTGTGACGTGCCTGGCAGCATGTTGGCGCCGACTGTCACCTGGCGCAGCCGATTCAAGCGCCGGATATCCGCCGGCGCGTCGCCGTGCGCGAAGGACGCGATGTTCTCGAGCGGTACCGCGCCTAAACGAGACGAGGGCACTGTGAGGCGCGCAATGGCCGCCTCCGAGCCGCGCTGTTGCTCTTCGGCGCGCAGGTGAACCTCGTACTGCTCACCAGCTTCATTGAACGTGGTGACCTGGTCGCCACCGACCAGCAGGCGAAGCGCGTCAGCCGCATCGGAAATCTGCACGCCGAGGTCCGCCGCCTTCGGGCGATCCAAGCGCACCGACATCTCGGGCTTGCCGACGCGCAGCGACGTATCGACGTCCACGAGACCGGGAATGGCGCGCGCCTTGTCCGCCAGCGCATTGCTCGCCCGCTCGAGCGTACGTAAGTCCGGGCCCTGCAGCACGAACGTCACATCGCCCTGACCACCTTGACCACCACCGCCGCCACCGCCGCCGATGCCGGGCGCCGTCAGCGACGCCTTCACGCCCGGTGGCGCCGCCTTCGGCAGCACGTCGTTGCGCACGGTGTCCATGATCACGAATTGATCGCGATCCCGTTCGTCGATCGGCTTCAGGCGGACGTAGATCGACGCGGTGTTGAGTGTGCCAGCCGAATCCCCGGCGACGGTGATCATCGTGTAGACCACCTCGGGAATCTGGCGAATCGCCGACGCGACACGATTCGCCGTCATCTCGGTCGCCTCGAGGCTCGTGCCTTCCGGCGCACGCAGGCTGACGTCGAACTCGGACTGGTCGTCCTGCGGCGTGAAGTTGATGTTCACGATGCGGAACATCGGTACGCTCGACAGCAGGACGGCGACTGCAAGCGCGGCAACCATGCCGCGATGCGCCATCGACCACTCGAGCATCCGCGTGTAGATGCGGTCAATCGGTCCGAAGATCTTCGAGTGCTTCGAGTCGTGGACGTGATGATCATCGTCCTGTGTTCGGGGCTTCACCTTCAGCCACCGCCCGCTCATCGTCGGTATCAGCGTGAAGGCGACCAGCAACGACACCATCACCGCGAACGCCATCGTCAGGCCGAAGCTGCGCATGAAGCGGCCGACCATGCCGCTCATGAAGCCGACCGGCGCAAAGATGGCGACGAGCGACATCGTCGTGGCCAGCACGGCGAGGCCGATCTCTCGTGTGCCTTCGATGGCCGCCTGGATCGGCGGCATGCCCTTTTCCTCGATGAACCGGTAGATGTTCTCCAGCACGACGATCGCATCGTCGATGACGATGCCGACCGAGAGGGTCAAGGCGAGCATCGTCAGCATGTTGAGCGTGAAGTTCATGTACCAGAGCAGCGCGAACGTGGCCACGATCGAAGTCGGAATCGAGATGGCGGCGATGACCGTCGATCGCAGGTTGCCGAGAAACAGCAGCACCACAAACGCGGCCAGCATCGATCCGACAATCAGGTGTTCCTCGACGCTGCGGATCGACGCCTCGATGAACTCCGCGCCGTCGCGCACGATGCGAAGCTCGTAGCCAGGCGGCAGCGCCTCCTGTATGTCGGCCAGGCGTTCCTTGACGTTGTTGACGACTTCCACGGTGTTGGTGCCGGACTGTTTACGGACCTGCAACAGCACCGTCGGATCGCCGTTGATGCTGGCGAGCGTCGTCGCCTCGGCGACGCCGTCGTCCACACGGCCGACGTCCTTGATCTGAACCGGATGGCCGTCTACTTGCCGCACCACCAGGTCGCCGAACTCCTCGGGCCGTTCGACGCGGCCGCGCGTGCGCATCGTGATCGACTGCGCCCCTTCATCGATGCGGCCGCCAGGGATGTCGGCGTTCTGCGACTGCAGCGTCCGGGAGATGTCGTTGACGGTCAGGTTGTAGGCGCGCAGCCGATCGGCGTCGACCCAGACGTTGACCTGCCGCTTGCGTCCGCCGAGCACGAGGACCTGGCCGACGCCATCGGCGCTCTCGAGCCGGCGACGGAGGACCTTGTCGGTGTACTCAGTGACGTCGCGGATCGGCTTTTTTGCTGTCACCGCGATCGTGAGAATTGGCGCGGCATCGGGATCCTGTTTCTCGATCGTCGGCTGCAGGATGGTGCGCGGCAGCTGCGGGAGGATGCGGTTGATACGGTCGCGCACTTCCTGCGCGGCGACGTCGGCGCTCTTCTCGAGCCGGAACGTGACGATGACCTGCGAGATGCCTTCAGCGGAATTCGAATTGAGCTGATCGATGCCGCTGATCGTGTTGACCGCTTCTTCGACCTTGTCGGTGACCTCGCTCTCGACTTGCTCCGGCGCGGCGCCGGGCAGACGCGTGGTCACGGTCACTGTCGGGAAATCCACCTGCGGCAGGCGATCGATGCCGAGTTGGCCGAAGGCAAAGGCGCCGACGACAACCAGCGAGAGGATCAGAACCGATGCGAAGACCGGCCGACGGACACAGAGTTCAGCAAGCCACTGCATGACGCACCTACTTCGCGGCGACCTGGACGCCGTCGGCCAACTGCGTCACGTTGCTCGTCGCGACCTTTTCGCCGACCTTCAGCCCGTTGGTGATCTCGACGAGGTCGCCGAGCGGTTGACCGATCGTGACAATCCGTTCTTCGGCCTTGTTACCCGCGACGACGAACACTCGCGACGTGCCGGCAACCGTGCGCACCGCGGCCGCCGGCGTGAGCACGCCAGGACTGCGATTCGCCTGCTCGATCAGCGCGGTGGCGAACGCGCCAGGCTTGAGCGCTCCTGAATCATTGGGCACCACGGCTTCGACGATGAGCGTGCGGGAGTTGGCTTCGAGCGCCGGCGAGACGTACCTCACCTGGCCGGTGAACTTCTGGCCCGGCGAGGCATCCACCTCGAACGACACCGAGCGGCCGACGGCGACTCCAGCGCTGTACTGCTCGGGAACGGTGAGCTGCACGCGCAACGGATTGGTGCGCAGCACCGAGGCGACCTTCGTGCCACGCTGCACGTAGTCGCCGACCGAGACCAGCCGTTGACCGACGACACCGGCAAAGGGCGCTTTCACAATCGTGTCGGCCAGCGCCTTCTTCGCGAGCATGACGCGGGCGCGGGCCGCGAGGAGCCCCTGATACTGCTGCATCGCGCCGTTTCTCGCGATCTCGAACTGCCGCCGCGCCACTTCCGCCTGCGCGCTCTTCTGATCGAAGTCGGACTTCGACAACAGCTGCTTGTCGAACAGCATCTTGGCGCGGTCGAATTCGCCGGTCGCCAGGGTGAGCTGCGCGCGGGCGTTGGCCACTTCGGGGACACGATCAGTTTCGAACTCGGCGTTGTCTCCCGGAACGCCTTGGCGGCGTTCCTCAGGGTCTCCCGAAACGCCTTGGCGGCGTTCCTCAGGGTCTCCCGAAACGCCTCGGCGGCGTTCCTCAGGGTCTCCCGAAACGCCTCGGCGCACATCGGTGCCGCCGAGCCCGAGGCGGCGTTCGAGCTGCGCGGCGTTCGCCTCGGCTTCCGCTGCCTGCGCCTGCGCTTCGGCCGGCGAAACGCGAATCAGGTCGGCGCCCTGGGCGACGCGCGTGCCACGCTCGACCGGCGTGGCGATCACGCGCCCCTGGATCTCCGCTGCCACTTCCGCTTCTTCTTCCGCGGCGAGCGTGCCAGTGACTTTCAGGAAGCGAGTGATCGGTTGCTCCGTCGCTGCGGCAACAGAGACGCGGATCGCCGCCGGAGCGGCGGTCTTTGCGGCCGATTCACCTTTTGCCGTGTCACACGCCGACGTCAGGCCGACGGCAAGAGCAACGATTGCGACCGTCCGTGCGACAGCCCCCGCCTTCACCATGGTCGGGTCGCCTTG
>Ga0075428_100007161_pt1 | contig 12357 bp, 22 predicted proteins | sample RhiMetdeltSRZDD2_FD_75291 | JGI IMG/M metagenome (GOLD analysis project Ga0075428, IMG submission 75291) | Populus rhizosphere microbial communities from Tennessee, USA - Rhizosphere MetaG P. deltoides SRZDD2 | ecosystem: Host-associated > Plants > Roots > Rhizosphere > Soil | place: USA...
TGGGCCCGCAACCGAATGAAAGATTATCCCTCCTACGGCCTACCGGAAGAACGCGCACTAATTATTCCTACCGGCCCGCAATGTAAACGTTGCGGTCATTCACCCTGCTGCATCTGTCAAACTTGGTGCGATAACCTAGATTGCCCAGAATGCGGGTTAGATTCGGATAATTCAGAATGTGATATCGATGAACTAGAGTTAGAAGCTTGGTTATTCATCGTCACTCCCACAATCGAACGTGCTAAGAGCGAAGGATTAGCAGTATGCGAAGTACCATTCATTCCGCCATTAGCCGGCCTTGAACTATGCGCCATCACACCTTCCGAATAACCTGGGCCCAGTGGCAGAACCTAGAGCTACGCAATAGCCTAATCAAACAAGCGCGTTATCACGCGGGCCGAAACCCTGGGATGTATGTTTGGATTAAACGCGAAGTTTATGGCTCTAAGCCTAAGCGGTTCGAAGTTATCAAAGAGTATATCAACAGAAGCGGGGAAGTGCGTGATTGGAGTTAAGATGAGTACTTATTATTATCTAGTATGTCTTCCTCATTATATAGGCGTTCCAGCGTGTAGCTCGGTTAGATGCGGAACACCGATGGGTGACGGCTTAGACTTACCCGCATTCGTTTACGAGCATCGCGAATGTTCTATATTAGAGATTGTTGACGAGCATACCTGGTTTGACATGAGGGCTTTGCGTTACGAACGGAGTAAAGATGAAACGTAAGACTAAACCCCGCAAACAATCCACTCCCCGCCTGTCCCACGCGCATTACGAGTTAGCCGATGTATCAGACATAGCGGACTTCATCAAGAGACATACCAGTAATATGTGGTGTAAACTAGACCTAGACTTTTCTCCAGGCACTCTCGTGCGCACGCTGTTCGACCTTGGCCGGCTGTACGAGCGCCAGCATAACAGTCCGCCATTGCTGGTTCCGTAGGACCACCCGTGGACGAAGACGAGCTAGAAGAATGGGCCGAGCATTGGGGCATATCTGTCGATGAAGCGGAGGACCTATTCGATTATATCTCAGAGTCGACGGATATCTTCGATCCACCGTTAGACGATTATGGGCGACCGGATGATGACTACATGCTGGACCTAGCGGACGCTCTAGATATTGATGTAAGCGACTTGTACGACATGTATTATGGTTGCTCGCCGGGGGTATCGTAATGTTATGGGTACCTATTATCGAGAAAGTGTCTGTTACAGCTAATGCAATAATACCTGTCGGTAATAATAAGGTATTAGTCCGAACAGTAGCCGGCGACGGCGATGCACTTGTGGCAGTAGTGTTCCGCTGGCATGAGGTACCATCATCTACGCGCATGCTAATTCCCGGCAAGTGCTCGACTCTAGTTAACGCCGACGATGTTAACCGTTATTCAATTGCAGGGTGGATACAAGGAGACTTTAATGCCAGGACTTAACGACGGACGCACCTACCCGAATGCAGTGTATGGCTGCGGTCATCTTTCGCCTATAGGTTATTGCGGTCAGAAAAGCTGTCGGGACGAACAGAACGCGCAAAGCCGACAAGCGCGGCAATTAGTAGTAGCGATATTAATCGTTCAAAACTTTTGCCGTGCGCTATGCTCAAGCCCTGGATAGGCATCGACGGCGAAGGCTTCGGCCGCAACCCTCACCGCTATGTAATGCTAGCGTCCAGTGACGCAGAGGGTAACTCCAATATAATAGAAGACTCCAACGGCCTATCCACGAAGCGCTGCTTAGACTTCCTTCTAAGCTCGATACCTTCCGACCATCGCGCTTGCGGCTATTATCTCGGTTATGACTGGACGATGATACTAGCCGACCTACCTAACACGTTAATATATCGCCTCCTACGTCCTGAGCTAAGGCTCTTACCTAAAGACGAAGGGGGCGGTTTTTCGAATATTCGATGGGAAGGTTATAGGCTCCACTATCTTGCCGGTATGATGCGCGTGCGCCGCAAAAACCGGATGACCACGATATGGGACCTAGGCAAGTTTTTCCAAGCTCCTTTCGTAGACGCTATTGAGGCATGGGAAGTAATCGCGCCTCTAGCAGACATCCGAAAGATGAAAGAGAAACGCGCTCAATTCAAACCGTCCGACGTTGTGTCTATTCGTTCTTATTGTCTTAGTGAATGCCGTGCACTAGCAGAGTTAGCAACACGCTTAGAAGAGGCACACAACGACGTAGGTATACGTCCGAAAAGCTGGCACGGCCCAGGCTCGACTGCCGGCGCGTTAATGAACGTTCTCCGCATAAAAGAAAAACGCGGAGAGCCTCCTCCCGAAGTAGAATTAGCAGCCGATTGCGCGTTTTTTGGCGGTCGATTCGAACATAGCGATATAGGAAGGTTTAAAGCGGTATACGGCTATGATATTATCAGCGCATATCCCTATCAAGCTTTTCGACTGCCTTGCCTCGAACACGGACGCTGGAAAAGAGTTACGAGAGAGCGCGATATTACTAGCGGCGTTCATGCATGCGTCCGTTACAGAATCGATGACATTGGTCCTAAGGAAGTGTGGGCACCACTACCATGCCGATTGCGTAATGGTTCGATTGTATACCCGAGAGGAGGCTCTACGGGATGGGTTTGGTTAGAAGAGTACCAAACTGCTATACTTAACTGGAATGGTATCAAGTTTGGAGGTGAGGCTTGGGTCTTATATCAAAAGTGCGACTGTCAACCCTTCGCGGAATTGATATCATTGTTTCGCGAGCGTATCGCGCTTGGCAAAAGCGGGCGGGGGCGTATCTTAAAGCTAGCGCTCAATTCTGTATATGGGAAGCTTGCCCAATGTGTGGGGAATCCACAGTTTGCTTCCAGGATATGGGCGGGAATGATTACCAGTGGCACGCGAGCGCAATTGCTTGCTTTGCTGATAGCTCATACAGACCGAGCGAATGTGCTGGCGCTCGCTACAGACGGTTTATATTCGCTCGAGAAAACGACGCTTCCGTTGCCGCCCTTACAGCCCGACTCGCTAGGTTCTTGGGAGAGCGATACCCCTAAAGATATGGTTTTCGTCCGTCCTGGCATCTACTGGGCCGACGATGACTCTACAATTAGAGCGCGTGGACTAGGTCGCAAGCTCTTCGACCCAAAGGGTAAAGACGATGTTACAGCCGCTCGAATTAGAGCGCAGCGCGAAGCCGTCCTAGACGCTATAGCAGCCGACGACAAGCGCGTTACGGTAGGTGAATCAGAGCTATTCGGGGGAGCGCGCGCATGCATCTATAAACTTAGGAACGGCACCGTGAAGCGCTCTAAGTATTATGGTCAATGGCACAATATTCCGGCGAAAGTGTCGTTGAATCCCGCTCCTAAGCGTACTCCTAATTGGGGGTTACATATGTTACCAGGGATAGAATCAGCACCTTATAGTAAGGCGCCTAAGAGTGACGAGGTTAAGGTTATGAATATGATTGGTGATATGTTTTGGGGGATGCGATGAGATACGACCAGATTATGAATGATATATCTATGTTTTAATAGGGGTGCGAAACGATGAGAGTGAATGTCTATAGTCAAGAGTTATCAAACGAAACTAAGTTAATCACGAAAACGTCTAACACGGGTATCGTGTATTCCGCGGTACAATTAATCTTACATTCCTCCCCTAAACTACATCATCCACCTAAAGATGACGATCGTAGCGCCATAACTATATGGCTACCACGTTCGGCATCTAGAAGAATCGAACTAGCTAATACGTTACACGATATGGCGCAGTTAGTCTTATCAGCGCCTAGAGAGACAGGCTCCGATGACTAACCGCTTCATAACAGACCGCAAAGAATACGACCGAATCATCGAAGCGATAAAAGCCGCTAAGGTCGCGATTGGCATGACCGAGTCTATGAGCCCTGCTGCAACAATCGAAGCTTTTGCAAAAACGATTCTGATACTTCGTGGCGACGTGCTTAGGTTGCAAGCGCGGGCTAAGGACCCTAGCGGGAGATGGGGATAATGTTGGACTTTTTACCTGTACTCTTTTGCGAACAGTGTAAAGCACCCGCTACGCATGCGGATAGATATCATAAAAGATTACGTTTATGGTGCGAGTATCATACGCCATGGTCCGGACATTGGGAAGATTGTCCGGTACCATGTAGACGAATACTGCTAGAGACGAAAGTATCTTTATGGTTAGGTGACACCCCCAATCCGTTACCCACAGATTCGTCACCTTGACAGAATCCCTAATATCATGTCACACTTAGGAGGATGCCCGGGTTTATCCCGAGGCCATAACCCTAGGGATAAACGACATGACATCAAAGCTGGAACGGGCCAGAAACGCCGTTAAAAACATGAAGGAGCGCAGCGATGAGGCTGTCTCCAACGCTGTAACCTCTGCTGTTACCGTAGCCGCCGCTGGCGGTATGGCCTACGCTAACGTTAGGTTCGGCGATGATGACCGTCTCAAGGTTGCTGGCATTGACGCCGACCTTGCAGGCGGTTTGCTTTTTCATGCGCTCGGGTTTGCGGGCCTTGGACAGGCTCGTTCCGGTCGAGCGCAGATGGGTAGCGCTGTCATGCACGCTCTAGGTAATGGTCTGCTTAGCTGCTACGCAGTTAATAAGGCTATGGAGATTGCTGTTAACGCTGGTTACCAAGGCGCGGGAACGGGCGCGGCGGGCCGGCGTCAGATGCCTGGGCGACAACCTAATTACATGCATCAAAACATCTATGCACGCGCTAGTGCAGAAGGAAGGGTCTAACAATGAATGCAGCCGCTGCTAGGGTTCGTGCGCGGGCTATGCCTCCACGCGCTCCTAAGATGCACGCTGGTGCGTGTAATGGTAATTGTGGATGCGCTTCGCCGTGTCCGCCCGGCGCAGGGCCTTTTTCGATTGAAGAAGTAGCTCGCGCGCAAGGTCGAAACGTTCCGGGTAACTTTGGAACGTGTAAGGGCAATATGCTCGCGCTGGAGACTGCCGCGCTTGCTGGCGGTGCATCTGTCAGTCTTAGCGAAAACGCTATCGAATCGCTTTGCGTGGATTCGATTATCGTGGTCGCGCGAGATACAACGACGGGAGTTGCTGAAAGCGTCTTTCTGTCAAACTTCAATATCGCTAATAATCCGCAATGGGTTATGGGCCGTGAATATTGGAGCGGATTGTTTCATCCGGATGCTAGGTGTTCGTGTTGCATTCGTAACGATTGCATCAAAGCTGGTTTGCCGTTCGGCGTTACGATTCGTAACCCGGGCGTGGCGACAACGGATATCCGCGTTTACTTCAAAGGCCCGGCGACGGGTTAAGGAGCACGACAATGCAGGTTACACATATGAGCGCGTTCCGTAAGAAGATGCGGAAGCCTATGACTCACGCCGGTTCTGCCGCATGTCCCACCACGTGTCCACCCGACGGCGGCCGTTATAGCATGTCGCAGATTGCGGCTATGCAAGGTCGAAAAGTCGCTGGCGCACAAGGCTCATGCGCGGAGATTATTCTCCCGTTGAGCGGAACGATTGCGGAGGATGAAACTACCGTCGTTTTGACGGAAGCTAGTTCTCCCGTCGGCTTATGCGTCAACAGCATCGTCGCGGTTCAGAACGACGACGGTCTGGCCGTTCTTTGGTCCGACCTTACCATTCGCAATAGTCCGCAGTGGATTATGGGCGAATTCTACGACGAAGCGCTATTCGCGCCTGATGCCGAATGCTCGTGCTGTCTTCCGCTCGATTGTATCGATGTTGGAGCTAGCGTTAGCGTTCGAGCAACTATCGCGACGGCTGGCGCTACTGCGGAAGACCCGCTTCCTGTCGCAATCTACTTGATTGGCACGACCGTCCGCTAACCCCCACCCCGGCCCGCCGGTATAGGTTCACTCCGTGCCTATACCGGCGGTTTTTAGGAGTAGGTTATGATACGGGCGTTAGGTCTAATCACAGCGGGTTTACTACTCACTAAGAAGCGTACGCACGCGGGTTATGCTTCGTGGGATATTAAGCTCCAAACGCCGGACGCAGTCCGTTCGAGCCGAGCGAAAGAGCGATGCGCGGAAGCTGTAGCTAATGCGCTAGGCGCTATTGACGTCGAATATCTAAACGAGCATCCAAACACGCCGCGGCTTTATGAGTCAGGCGTTTATTATTGCGACCCCGGGATGACTCGCATCGACCGTTGGCAGGATATTCCGACGGTTATTCAAAAGGGTTGCGGTAATTGTACCGCGCTAACAGGCTGGCGATTAGCCGAGTTATGGCGCGAGGGTAGGAGTGACGCGGAAGCTCACGCTATCTATCAATTGCTACCTAACGGGGACGCTTTATATCACCTTCTAATCCGGTTCGTTGGAACTGGTCAGTTTGAAGACCCGTCGCAAAGGTTAGGAATGCCATGAATAACGGTGTGTTGATTGCGTTAGGACTAGGCGTTGTAGCCGCGGCAGTGGTTATTGCGACTAAGAAGAAAGATGATAATAAACTATCTAGGGTTCCGATTGGCAACACTACTTTCGACCCTAACTCTATCGCTAGGCGTTCGCCCGGACAGCCGCAACAATATGACCCTAGGGTTTTTTCTCAATCGGTGAACTTTAATGGCTAATAAAGCTGGAGTGGTTGCGGTAGCGGCTGGAGCGGGGTTGCTGGCATTGTTTGCGTTTACGAAAAAGGCTAAAGCTAGCACTCCTACGCCAGCGCCTGAAGATATGCATTCACCGGAAGCGTGCAAAGCGTATAAGGCTAGTAAGGTTAACGCTGTAGCTGCTAAGAATGCGCTAGAAGCAGACTTAGCGGATGTACGAGCGCAGCAGAAAGCGGCCGCTGCTGCTGGCAATGAAGAAGCGCTATATCAGCTTGCAGCAGCTGAGCAACAGATTCTTGGAGCGCTTGCTAACGCACATTCTAATATCGCGCAATTGAACGGATTGATTAAGGACTGTCCGTAATGTCCTGGCTCCCCAAAGCGCAAGCGAAAGTAACGCAAACGGAAGCACAGCAAGCGAAGGCGTTGCTACCGCCTAATACGCTTTGGCAGTTAGGGGTGATTCTAGAAGATGGGCATATTCAGTTTCGTGGCGCTATGCACCCTAATGCTAGCGGTAGTGGTACGCATCCTGGGGTAGAGGTGTGGACAGATATTGTAGCGGACCAATACGGAGCTAAGCCGTTAGTAGGATATCCTACCGCCACACCAGTCGAAGTTGAGATAGTGTTACAAGCTATCGAAAAACACGGTTATCCGCGCGACGAAGCGTTTACAGCAATTCGCATTGAAAGCGGTTGGAAACCGAACGCGCTTAACCCGGTTTCGCATGCTGTTGGCCTATTCCAGATTATGCCAGCGTATCTAGACGATATCGGATTCTCCGGTACATGGCAGGACTTTCAAAAACTGTCGGCGGCTGAGCAAGCGCCGTACGCTGATAACTACTTCGCTCAGTCGTGGATTCATAACAAGTGGAAGTATCCTGGAGACACATATCTAGCATTGGCTGCTAGCGGTTATGTCGGAAAACCGGACGGGGTAGCAATCTATAAAGCCGGTACTAAGGCTTACGACCAGAACAAGGGATGGGATATTAATAAAGACGGCGTAGTAACGACCGATGATATACGCGGGCTATTACTTTCCCGTATGAAAGGAGCGCCGCCCCCTGTGGATATCCCAAAAGCCCCAAAAGCTCCGGACGCGGACTTATCGCTTTCGCAGCAGGAATGGCTATCCTTGCTGGTTATGTCGTTGTTAGAAGACGCTGAAAAGCGGAGATATTGTTTGCTACCACCTAAGACGGAAGCGGTTATTCGGCGGTTTCAAAAGGCTAATGGGTTAGACGTTGACGGGACGCCAGGACGTGAGACTTTAGGAAAGCTGTTAAAGTGATTCTAACTATCGTTCTAGTTTGGTGGGCGTTCGGCGCTGGTATTGGGTTGACCGAATATCAGCTAGTACTTAAACAATTCGAACGTCCTATTATATATACGATATTCGCATTGCTCGCAACTTGTATTATGGGACCGTTATCTTTAGCTTTTAGCTCAGTAACATGTCTCGATTGCGGACAGTTAACTAGCCTGAAAGTTTTTGGAATTAAACTATACGATAATAGTCATTGCCGATGATTCCCGCCGTAGTAATCCCCATAATGTATTCGCTAGCCGGACATGGTCTATCCGAGCATGCGGGGGAACGCACTTGGACGAGGGCTGCTACACGTCGCTTGCGACGTCGAACGCTACACGCTGGCGCTCTAGAGCGTCGCAATCCGTTACCTGTAGGACGTTATTGGATTGATATCTTTGACGATGGTAAGTCAGCTTGGGACGCTTGGCTTGCCACGGCGAATATTGCGACCGACCCTACGACATATAGCGGACCGAGCGATAGAGTACAGGTTATTAAGGAAGAGTATTATCCGCCTTTCGTAGGCTCTGATGAAAACGAATATCCCGGCCGTTATTGGATGCTTTTCAAGGTAGTTCAACCTACTCCCTGGACTATAGCGAATAAGGTTGGCTGGCCTAATACTGCTCCAACGAATATTAATACTAGCGATGATACCGTTCAAAAGCCGGACCCGAATGATGCTCGAACGGACTGGCTACCCGACGTTAGTCCGCTGGGGAAGATAGCTATCGCTGGCGGTGGCATCTTGGTTGTCGCTGTATTAGCGGGATACGCTGTAAGGTCGTTCCGATGAGCCGGCGCGCTAAAACCGTTATCAATAACTTCCTACTCCGGGTTTGCTACGGCTCTAACCCCTGTCATGTTATTACGTTGCACGAGGGTAACTGTAAGAGCCCGGCTATGTTATCTAACCGAGTATCTAACGATAAGCGTACGCTACCAGAGTTTCATAAGCATAATATTGAAACATATGTTGATAGCATCCTAGAATTCATTAACGAAGAAAGCGAACACCAGGACGACGAAGACGAAGGCGTTTATTATCTGTATGCACAATGGGAAGACGGCGAGCAAGAAAACATAATCTCCCCTCCCATTAAGCCTAAAGCCGCCGGGAATATGCAAACCCGGTTTCTTAATCAGGCTTGGCGGCATATCGAAGCGTCTATGAGGATTAACGCTAGCATGGCTGAGAGTGTCGCAAAACACGCTAGCGTTCAGATGCATCATTCAACGCGCATGGTTGAGGAGATGGGCGATGTTAGTTTGCGCGCTGTACAAGCCGAGCAACAACTAGCAGATAGAACGCAAGAGCGATTGCTAGAGGCTAAAGCCGACGAGCGCAAGGCTGCAATGATTGAAGCAGGTTTGCAGGGGCTATTAGCGTGCCTGCCTATGTTCGCAGGAAAGCTCACTGGCGTTCTCCCGATGGGCGCTAACGCTATGCGTTCGGCACCTCAGTATCAGATGCTAAAGTCGTTGTTTGAGAATACTCAGATTGAGCAATGGCCGATGATTATGTCATGGCTAGAGGCTTATCCTGGTACAGTAGCCGAAAAAGCTGCGCTAAAGATGGCCGTTGAATCGCTCATGACCGATATGATTAATGCCGAAAAGGAGGCTGAGAGTAATGGCAAAGCCAAAGAAGACGGACCTTCTATCCGGCATTGACCTCGGCGGATTGGACGTTCCGGAGATTATTGAGGAAGGTAAGAAGATTGCTGAGCGTGAGGCGCCTCATATTAAGGCGGGGTTTCGGCAGATTGAAAGCGAGACTGGTACCGCTATTAAGAAGATATATGACTGGCTAGCTGGCGATGATGAAAACGATACGGAGCGGGATATTCTCGGTAAGCTATGAGCGCTTTAACACGTAGAATGCGAGCTGGCGCGGTAAGAGAATTACCGTCAGGCGAAGTAGCAATCTCGCGTTCGCAACGTAACGTCCACGTATTCTTCGAAGCGCTCGCTATTCCAGCCGCGGGGTTAATGTTCTATATGGCACACACGAATAAACAGTTACCCGATTGGCAGCGTAACTTTCTATATGCGACAGCTATCACTACCGTTATTGTGGATGGCGGGTTATTGATAAGCTACGCTCGGGAGAAGAAGTAGTGTTTTGCCATAACTGCAAAGACCTTCCGCCGTATTGTCGGCAGTGTATTCCTAGGCGGACGCATGATGCATGCGGACTCCAGTTTAGGCGTTATTCTGTAGTTAGTAAGCTATCTCCGAATATTCAAGCGGTAGAACCGCCAGAATATCCGTTCTCGGCTTATCGTGTAGTGATTCCAGAGGACCAATGCTTATATGCGCTCAGCTCTTATACTGAGATTGGTATAGGTGGTACCGTAGTCCAGATTGGCGCTAATAACGCTCCTATTCCTATCACTGACGGTGTAAGCCTACGTGTTGACCATAAGGACTTCCCATGTCCGGTGGGGCGTGTAGATGTTTTTTTCGCGCAAGATATAACCGATTGGTTTTTGATATACGGTGACCCGTGAGCGGTACTGGTTATGACCCGGGAGGGATTGCTGGGCCGCCGGGGCCGGCGGGTGAGCTAGTCGGTTTGCCGGGTGTTACTGAATTACGCGCTGAATTGTTAGCGCCTAATAGAATAGTCGCGTTAGAAACGTACGACCCTAACAATGGGACTATCGCAGACCAAAGCCTTTTTCAGGTAGACTTTGCGGATGGTACTGATAATGGGGTAACTCGTTTTAATGCTGGCGGATTAGGAAGTGTTGGTCCGGGGTGGGAACGTATATATAGCGGACCAATTGATGTACGTTGGGCCGGTGCTGTTGGGGACGGCGTTATCGATGATACTACTGCAATTCAACGCGCGCTCGACGTAGCCGGTACGAAAGGGTCGGTCTACATCCCGCCACAACTCAACTTTCTTATCAGCGCCACACTCGTTCTAGCATCAGAAGGCGTTAGGCTTTTTGGAGACCGCGGAAGTAGACTCGTCGCCAGCGATGCGACATTCGACATGCTCGAAGTCCGCGCGAACGATATCGAGCTAGCTAACTTCGAATTATGGGGGGCCGCCCCCGACGATACAACTGTTCAATATGGCGTTGTAACGAACGGAACTCCGGCATATATCCAAGGCGGGGCCGGAACTAACTTTGCTGGAATCGGAGCGGGCGACACATTCGATGTTACGATTGACGGAAACGCCTATAACATTGTGTTCGCGGCCGGCGATACCACACTCGCCAAAGTTATCAATCGAATCAACAGTTTTTTTGGTGGCGGGCCCGAAGCTTACTGCGCGATCGAAGGGACCGTAGCCGGTCGACTTGCACTAGCGTCACGGAGTCTTGGTCCGCTTTCTACCATTGAAGTCGTTGGCGGGACTGCTACCGCCGACCTAGGGTTTGCAGCCGGAACGACGGCCGGTACAGGTTTTCGTGCACTGCGCACTGTCGTTTCGCACATGCGTTTCGGCGTCGACGGAAACCGTTTAAACAACGGTCTTAAGGTCCTCTCGGGATGCGACTATTGGCGCGTCGAAGACTGTGACTTTACGTTAATGGGATTCGACGGGGCCGTCGGCAATGGCTACGGCTTAAACACTGGTTCGCGCGGACTTCAGCTGAAAAACAACACTTTCGTTTGCGACCCGACCGGCGGTCGGCATCTAGTTTATCTTGGCGGTGGAGCGCGTGATTGTCAGATTCTCGGTAATGTAATCGTAAACTCGAATGCGAACGGTATCAACGGAACGTCGCTTGCCACACAACTCCCGAATCTGAATAACATTGTTAGTGCGAACACAATCTCCAATCAAGTTGCTAGTGCCGATGGCTTCTCGTTCGCTGCAATCTCTCTCACGGGCGGATTCTACGATACGCTAATCGAAGCTAATATCATTCGAGATATCGGAGACCATGGTATCTATATGTCCGGTTTAGGACAGATTCTTGATAACATTGGCACACCTCACAACGCGACGATTAAAAACAACACTATTAGCGATTGCGGTAAACACGGCATCTTGCTTGAAACGGTTTCACGTGCAGCGGTGCATGATAATTATATCCGCGACGTCGGTTTAGCCGCCGCGGGGACCTATGTAGGAATTCAAGCGGCGGCATATGCGGGGGCTACGACAATCTGCGACCGCATCGTCTGTCGTAATAATACGGTCCGAGCTTCCGACCCTGCCTCTCCGGTATTCGCTTATTCGATTCGTTTCGACCCTACAGCGGGACAAGGACCGACGAATAGCGCCATTATCGATAACGAATTAATGACCGGAGTTAACGGAATCATTGCTTATGATGCTACGGTTTTGCCGGTTCTCGCATTGAACCGAACCGACACAAGTACAGTTGTGCCAACTGAAGGAACGGTAGTTGTCACCGGGAGTTATATCGGCACGACCGTGCTGACCGCAGGTACAACGTTCGGAACCAGTAACCGTACGAAAAAGATTAAACTTCGTATGGTCGGCGGTGGCGGTGGCGGTGGCGG
>Ga0075428_100007162_pt1 | contig 12354 bp, 13 predicted proteins | sample RhiMetdeltSRZDD2_FD_75291 | JGI IMG/M metagenome (GOLD analysis project Ga0075428, IMG submission 75291) | Populus rhizosphere microbial communities from Tennessee, USA - Rhizosphere MetaG P. deltoides SRZDD2 | ecosystem: Host-associated > Plants > Roots > Rhizosphere > Soil | place: USA...
CGATGAATATGATGCCCGCGCCGATGAGTCCAGCGAGCGTGTAGGCGATGGTTGTGGCGGTCATGTCGAACGCTCCTAGTTGTCAGCGAATCGGTGCGAATGTTGTCGGGTCAATCAGCACTGACTGAACGTCGACGATCTCGTCGGCATCGAAACCGGTCATGTCGGCGGCAAATTCGGGGCCGGCCATACAACGCCGCGCGAGTTGTTCGGGGTCGGCACCCGGTGGATAGCGGATCAACGCAACGAGTCGATTCGCGCCACCGTTTCGCTCTGTCCACACCCCGTGGGTGGTGACGCCGAATCTCTTGAACGTTGGCACGTGACGGGCCCAGTGAACCGTCGCGTACCGGTGGAGAGCTTCAGGCGACCGCAGGGTGTACATCCGCAGCTGAAACATCGAATGCCGTACTCCTTGAGTCGATGGTGATGGTGTGGATCGGAGAACTCGGTCCCGTCAGACCATCAGCGCCACGCAGAGGGCGGCCAGTGCCAGACCTTGCAGCAGGGCGCGGACGCCGATGATTCGATCCCACTTTGCTTGCAGCGCACGCCCATTCGCCAGCGATTGATTGGCGACGGCGGCCGCCGTCAGTTGTCGATTGATCGGTGCACTCACCTGCGTGTAGAGCACAAGCCAGACCAACAGGAGGGCCAGGGCGGAGGCCGTCACGATCGCCACTTCCCAGTGGGAAGCCACCGCGGCCAGCACCGCACTGGCCGTGGTAGCGAGTAATCCGAGCCCCCCGGGCACAGGCATTCGCCTGTCTCCGTATCGATGCACGTTTCCCGTCACTGCGACAACGACACGGTCGTCGACCGATGCCAATGCCGGCCGCAGCACGACCGCGCAGAACACATCTGTGCCGTAGACCACCGCTGTACCCATCGCCGCGATCAGGACAGCGACACGAGTGACGAGGTCCAAGTCCATCTCGTAACTCCCTTCAGGCGTAAGTGCTAGCAACGCTAACCCCCTTTCGGCGTCGCGTCAATAGCAGTGCTAGCATTTCTAGCGCTGCTAAGATGCGGTATGGCCATCGAGGATCGACGTGAGCGTGAGCGGACGGCGCGCCGAGAAATGATCATCGCGACGGCCCGAAGGTTGGCCGAGGCTGAGGGCTGGGATGCCGTCACCACGCGCCGGTTGTCCACAGAGATCGAGTACAGCCAGCCCGTGCTCTACAAGCACTTCAGCGGCATGGAACAGATTTCACAGGCTGTTGCCGTCGACGGGTTCGCCGAGCTTGCGGATGTGCTTGGAGCCGCCCGCTCGGGCGCTGGCACCCCAAGCGTCACCTTGACCCGGATGGCACGTGCCTATCTCGATTTCGCCCGAGACAATCCTGCCGTTTACGACGCGATGTTCACCCGGGCGACCACACTGCGATTCGGAACCAACGACACACCGGCTCAGCTGACGGCGGCTTTCGAGGAGCTACGCCAGGTGGTCGACGTGGTTGCTGACGGGCGTGACGTCGACGCGCTCACCGAGCTGTACTGGGCGACGCTGCACGGCCTGGTCACCCTTACCCGTGGCGGCCGACTACGCCCTGGCTACGAATCGGAGCGTCTCCAAATGCTCGTCAATCAGCTGACCCCCGGGCCGGAAATGACGCACTAACCGATGTGCACGAGCGCCGCCGCACCGACCAGACCCGCGTCGCCGCCGAGTTCGGCAGGCAGCACCCGCAGCCCACGCAAGAAGTCCAGCCGCGCGTAGCCAGCCAGCGCCTCACGCACCGGGTCGAACAGCAGCGGTCCTGACTTGGCCACGCCGCCGCCGATGACGACCAGATCGAGATCGCACACCGCCCCGACCGATGCGATCATCGCCGCCACCGCCGTCGCGCCGCGGCGGAACGCCCGCAGTGCCACCGCATCGCCTGCATTGGCGGCATCGGCCAACTCCTTCGCGTCGGCTTCGGCAGGGGCCTGCCATCCATTCTCGCGGGCCCACTGCGCCATTCGTGGCCCCGCGGCGATCGTCTCCACACAGCCGTGCCCGCCGCACGTGCACGGCCCACCGTCCGGGTCGACGACGACGTGGCCGACGTGCCCGGCGTTGCCGGATCGCCCGTCGTAGGGCGCGCCGTCGAGCACGAGCCCGCCTCCGACGCCGGTCGACACCACCATGCCGAGCAGAAACTGGGCGCCACGGCCCGCACCGCGCCACCGCTCCCCCAACGCCATGCACAGCCCGTCACCGCCCAGCCGCACGGGCGCGCCGACCAGTTCCGACACCCGCTCGACGATCGGAAAGTGTTGCCACTCAATGATATTGATCGGGCTGACAGTTCCGCCCGGGAGATCGATAGGACCGGCGGAGGAGATGCCGACACCGCGCACCCGACCGTCGGCCTCGGCAAGGGCCTCGGTGAGCAACGTGTCGACCACCGTCCACACGGCTTCGGCGTCGCCGTCCGGCGTCGGCAGCTTCGCAGAATGCACCAGCGTGCCGTCGGCGTCGACAAGCCCCGCCGCGATCTTCGTACCGCCGATGTCGAGCGCCAGCGTGACGTCCATCAGTGCCTGTGGGTGTTGTCGGGCTGACGCGGGTCGCCGGGGTGCTCGTATCCCGGTGCAAGCTCGACCAATTCGGCGCATCGGGCGTCCAGCCACAGCCGGAACGCGCGGCGCCGGGCCGCACCACGCAAGTGGTCGGCGATCTCGGCGGTACTGCCGAAGCGCCGCGGATTGCGCTCGAAGTAGTCCTGCGCCTGAGCGTCGGTGACGTCGACAGCCGCCGTCACGTTCACGAACAGCGCCCGGCCCAGCGGGTCGGCCAACACCGACGCCGCGATGCTCCCGATCTCCAGCCGGGCCGTCATGTCGGGCAGCAGCTCGTCCTCGCTGGGCGCACCGTCGGCCGTCAGTCCGCGCATCTGCGTCTCGGCCGCAGCCACGCGTTCGGTCACCAACAGTTGCGTCAGCCAGCGACGCAGTTGCCTGCCTTCGCTGGTGCCACGTCGCGGCAATGATGACGCGATCCGAGATGCGCGCAGCCGCTCCTCGCGGGCGTCGACATCCTCGACCGACACCGGCACGCCCCCGACCGTCGCCGCGATACTCACCGCACTGTCACCTTTACCGCCGGCGAATAGACAAGCCGGCCGGCACAGCCGACTCGAATCAATGCCCACCATTCACCGGGTTCCACCCAGACCGGCGGCGCGACGTCGAACCCGAGTTCCACCGTGCCGCGGGCGGGCACTTCGCGGCCAACGACGGCTGGCCCCATCCACTCCCATGTTCCCCACGGGCTGATCAGGTGTGCCTCGACGGTCAGATCCGCATGGGCATCGGTGCCGACGGTGACCGCGAGCCGCGCGATCTCACCCGCTGCCACCTCGACGGGTTCGGGATCACTGATCAACCGAAGCACGTCGGCATCCTTGGCGGCAGCGACCGACACCACGCACACGTCCTCGACGACCTGACGCCACGCGGGAGGCATAGACACGGCGTCACTTCCCGTCACGGCCAGCTCGGCGCGCAGCGGATACAGCCCCGGTGGCGGGTCTCCCGCCATCGTCACCTCGACGTCGGTCTCCAGATGCTCGCCGGGCGGCAGCACAAACGACAGCTCCCCCGGTTCGGCCGTCCAACCGCCTGGGCACAGCACCCGCACCTTGCCATGCAGCGCGGCGTCACTGCTGTCACTGGACACGGTAAGCCGAAGTAGCACTTGCGAATTCGGATCGGCCTCGACGTGTTGCGGATGCAGATGCGCGACGGCGGGCAGCCCACCCAGCGCGGCGGGACCACGGTTGTGCAGCCAGTACCGCGCATAGAGTGGCTGCACCGCTTCGGCATCGAGCGCGAGCACGGTGTGGTCCGCCTCGAGCACCTGCGGCATGTTGAGCCGTGTCAACACGGTGGCGATCTCATAGCCGTGCAGAGTCAACCCGTCCGGTGCGAGTCCCTGGACCCGGGGCTGTTCGAGGAGGTCGACGCGCGAGGCCGCCGAGATACGACGAAGCCCGGACCGGACGACGACGTCGGTGGTGGCGCCGCAGGTTTCGACAAGCCGGACCGCGACGCCGTCGGCGGGATCGACCGCCTGCCCGCTGCCTGCTGCGAGCGGATTACCCGCGGCCTTCAATGCGCCGAGCGCCACCTTGCCGGCCGGCTCGATCTCGAGCAGCGACCCCCATGCCGGCAACCCGCCTGCCGCCGTTGTCTTTTCGGCCACCGCCAACATCGGACGCGAGAACTCGGCGCTGCGGGCGGGGATGTCGGCCTGGCGCCAGTCTCCGTCGCCCGAGACCAGTGCGTAGTCGAAGGAATGCGTCCAGTGCTGCAGCTGAAAGTTAGAGCCGTCGGGGGCGGTGCGCCGCGGCGGGTCGATCCAGGTACCGGATGGCCAGCCGCTGCACGAGCGCATCAACGAGGTATGCAGCGTGCCGTCGGAATCGACTGCGAAGCCAGGAATCCCGCGGTTGAGCACCGCAACGGTCCGGTCGTCGAATGGGTCCAAGTCTGACGCTGCCTCTTGCGTGACAGCGATCTCGAAGTCGGCGAGATCTTCAACGACGGCGGCCACCGCGGCATCGAGGTCCGCGCCCGCGACGATCAATACCGGCAAAGCGTGCACGCCGCGCAGGTCGGCGTCAGGTACCCATTGCTCGGACAACGGCGAAACGGGCGGCACCCACACCCTCGCCGTGGCGCTGGAATACAGCTGTCGCTTCAGCTCCTCGGTGTACACGGGGTCCGCGTCCGCGAGAACTGCTGCGGTGAAATCGTTTTGGTCCGGGCCGCCGAGCGAGATCCGCATGTCGGGCAGGTTGGAGTCAACGGCCAGATCGCCGTACCTGGGCTTGTCGGCGCTGCTGCACGTCGCGGTGACACCGGCGCGGACAAGCGCGACCATGAGCTCACGCGCCAACGACGCCGACGCCGATTCCACCGGCGACACCACCTCGGCCACGGACACCGCTCGCACCTCTTCCCCGACGCGCACACGCGCCGCCGAGGACAACCCGAACCAGCCATACGCCGGGTTGTCCAGGGTCCACGGGTGCTCCGCTGAGTCGACGGCCTCGCCAGCATCACCGTCGTGCATCAAGCCGAAACCTCGGCCGATGACGGCGTCGCCCACTTCACTCACCGGCAGCGCGCCGGGCACCGGACAAGGCCAGCGCAACCGCAGCAGGCGGTCGGCGCCGGTGAATTCGTCGATGGTGGTGCGGCAGTCGACGCGCGCCACGTCCCGCCACAGCGTCACGGTCTGCGTGTAGCGAAACACGTCCCCGATGCGGCCGCGGATCACCACCCGTTCGCCCAGCGGCCCGCGGTAGGTCTGCACCGAGGCCGGTTCGGCGGACGAGGAGACGACCTGCCCCTTCGGCAGCAGATGCCATGGGCCTTCGCCGGCCTGCGGATGCGCCGGGTACTCGTCGTAGACGGCCAACTCGTTGCCAACCCTGCCATCGGCGATCAACTCGCGCCCCGAGTCAGCCTCGACTAGCGAGCTGACCCCGCCTCCGCGTACAGGATCGACCCGCAGCCGATAGTGCTCGTTCGCAATCTCGTTGCCCGCCAGTGGTTTCCAACCGGCAGGCGCGTCCGCTGAGACCAGCCGGTAGGACTGCCAGCCCACCGACGGCACGTCGCGGGCCAGCCAGCTGATCGATCTCCCGCCGTGCTCGACGTGCGTTGGCAGCTCGGCACCATCGCAGTCGAACACCCGCGTCCCCGGGCCGACCGGACGGGTCAGATGTGCGGTCACTACATCGGACCGTTTGTGCGCCAATGGATTCCACACCACGACCGGCGCGTCCACGGCCGAAGACAGCAGCTGCAGCGCGTTGTCGCGGGCCGTGGTGCCGAGCTCCCAGGCGTCCCGCCATCCGGTCAGCAGGTCGAGGTACACCTGATCGGATTCCGATCCGGTGATTGCGTCGTGGTGTGCGCCGTAGGCCAGTTGCACCCATGCTTTAGCCAGTGCGGCTTGCGGATAAGTTGCTCCGCCGAGCAGGCCCGCGAACACGGCGAACCGTTCGGCATCGAGCACGGCGTCCTCGGCTGCCCGGTTGGCCTGCTTGGTGTCGATATACGACACGTGACAGCCGGTGTAGATCGGGTTCATGTCCCGGGTCTGCGGCGACGCCTCGACGCCGCGCTCCGAGAGTTCTGCGCGAACGGCGCCAAAGAACTCCCGAGGCAAAGCGCACACGAACCGCGGCCACGTGTAGCGCGAGTTCCAATCGCGGTGGATGTCGGTGACCCACTTGTTCGGCGGCGTGTAGTCAGTGCCGACCGGCAGCAGCACATTACGGGTCAGCGCGACCGTCTTCAGCGTTGCGAACAATTCGTAGGTCGCCTGCTCGGCCTCGGCCAGTGTCGCCGACGAATCCATCCACCAGCCCGCGGAGTAGTGCGCGGGCATGTAGTGCGTCAGCAGACCGCGGCCGGACGGCGCAATCCACTCGAACTCGCTGGAGAACTGCATGCGCCGGGGATCGCCGCCGCCAGCGACAGGACCCCACTGGTGGTGCGGGCCGCGGGCCCACGAGCTGGACGTCAGCCCGGCATCGGCCGCCATCCCCGGGAATTGCGGGTCGTGCCCGAACACATCCAGCTGCCACGCGGTGCTCGGGTCGGCGCCCAGCACGTCACGCTGAAAACCCATGCCGTGCACAAAGTTTCGGATCGTCGTCTCGGGACTGGTCAGGTTGGTGTTGGGCTCGTTGTACGCGCCGCCCATGATCTCGACGCGGCCATCGGCGATGAACCGGCGCAGGTCCTCGCGGTCCTCGGGATCGGTGTCCCAGTACGGCTTGAGGTAGTCGACCTCGGCCAGTACGAACTTGTATTCCGGGTCGCGGCGCGCCATCTCGAGATGGGCGCGCACCAGATCGAACCCGTTGGTTTGACGACACCGGCCGGGCGGATCCTCGCTCCACACGCTGGTGTAGGCAGCCTGGGTGTTCCACCAGACCGGGTCGTAGTGGAAATGGCTGATCATGTACATGGTCCAGCCGGGCTCGGCGACGGTGAACACGAACGGTGTCTCGACGTCACCGGTGAGCACCCGCGCGGCCCGCTGCTCGCCGGGGACCGGACGCGAAACCGACACGGCGACTTCGACTGTCCCGGCGGCGTCGGTGATCGCGAGCGTCGGTGTGGCCAGCCCCTCGCCCTCGACACGGACCTCCGCCGCACCGCCGGTATGGGTGACCCGCACCAACTGCAGCGGCGCGTCCGGCGGCCCAGTAAACAACTCCGTCGACTCCGCGGAGATGACGTGCACGCCAAGAACACTACGACGTCGACGCGTTAGAGACCGTTGCGACGGCCGAGGATCAGATCCTTGATCTCGGCGAGTTGCTCGTCGACCGAGCGGAACCTGCCCCGAGTCTCCTGCCGGAAGTCGGCCACCTCGATGCGGAAATCACCTAAGTCTGTTTCCACCCGCGTCAGCCGCGTCTCGACTGAACCTAGCTGGAGCACCTGCTCGCGTTGGTTTGCGCCCAATGCGTTCACCGCGGCCAGCACAGCGCGGTAGTCGGCCTGCGAGGCTTCCAGCGCCGCAACGCGCGCCTCGAGGTCTTCTAGCATGGCCACCCACTCATCGTATTGGCCGCGCCGCCGCCGTGCTCCCGGTTATCCACAGGCCTCACTCCCGCGAAACGTCGACCACAAGTGCCCGATGATCGGACACCGGCAGCCGCGGCGACGAGCATCCGTCGACCCGCAACGAGCTGTCGTCGGTGAGGATGTGGTCGAGCTGGTTGCAGGGCCCGTCGGCAGGGAACGTCGGCGCCTCACCGAGCGGCCGCATCCCGGTCCAGCGGCGCGGCGTCGGCCGCGTCATGTTGAGGTCGCCCATCAATACGCGTGGGCCCGGGAAGCCCCGCAAGTCGCGGAATAGCCGTCGCAGTTGCACCCGGTTCCAGCCGGGCACGAATGACAGGTGGGTGTTGGCGATGGTCAGCGGCCCGATCGGGGTGTCGATCGTCGCGATCATCGCGGCCCGTGGCTCCTCGTGTACGACCATCACCCGCCGCGGCCCGGGCAGATACATCGGGAACCGCATCGGAATGCGCGGCAAGTGCACGACTTGCCAGCTCTCGGCGAGATACCGGGACAGCAACGCGATGCCGTAGGCCGCGGTTCCGGGCTGCTCTCGACCGGTAGCGGCCATCCACGTCGCCCCCGGGGTGCCGTTGATCGCCGCGACGAAACGGTGGCTAACCGCGCCCATCGCTTCGGCGGCCACCGCGGTCAGGTCCGCCTTGCCCGAGCGGGGCTGATCGAGGTCGACCTCCTGCAGAGCGAGGATGTCGGCGTCGAGCTGCTTGATCGAGTCCACGAGCCTGTCCGTGTGTACGGCGCCGTCGTGAACGCTCCGTCCGTGCAGGATGTTGAAGGTGGCCAACCGGATCTGCATGGGTATTACTTACCCACGATGACGATTTTGGATGTCCCCGCCCGAAACGACGAGCTACGCGACGCCCTGAAGCGCGCCGCGTCAGCCTTCAAGGCGCATGGCCCCGAGTTCGCGCTCGCAGGCAGTTATGCGCTCTGGGTGCACGGCGGCCCGGAACCAGTGCACGACGTCGACTTCGTCGTCGCCGAGGAGGACGCCGAAATTGCAGCCAAGACGCTCGAGGAGGCCGGCTTCCGGATCGACCGTCCACCGGAGGACTGGCTGTTCAAGGCGTGCACGGGAGAGGTGGTCGTCGACGTGCTGCACCGGCTCAACGGTGTGCCCGTCGACCCGACCACCATCCGTAGCGCCGACGTGCTCGAAGTGCTGGCGATCGCGATGGCGGTGCTGGCGCCGACCCACGTGGTTACCGAGAAGCTGTCGTCGCTCAACGAGCATCACTGCGATTTCGCGGCCCTGCTGCCTGCCGTGCGCGCCGTGCGTGAGCAGGTGAACTGGGATCAGGTCCGTCGCGACACCGCCGACCACGATTTCGCCACGGCCTTCCTGTTCCTCACCGACCGGCTCGGGATCACCGCCTAACCGGCCGCCCGGCGCAGCCGCCCGGCCAGCGATCCGACCGCCCGGACCACCTCCGGCGGCTCCAGCACCTCGAACTCGCAGCCAGGCAGCGCCAGATAGAACACCATGCGCTCGGGATCGTCGGCGCCGGCGGTCACGATGCACGCGTCGGGACCGTCTGCCTCGATGGTGACTGATGCAGCGGAAAAGTGCTGCGCTACAACGTGTTCGGGCGCTTGATAGCGCACCCGGGCGACGTAGCGATAAGGCGACGCACTGATCGAGCGCCGCACGTAGGTCGCCGCATCGGGCGCCTGCCGCGGCGTGAACGTGCTGCCGAGCGCCCGCACATCGGCCATTCGGTCCAGCCGCAGGCTGCGCCAGTCCTGCCGATCACGGTCGTAGGCCAGCAGATACCAGCGGCGGCCCGTCGTCACCAGCTGATGGGGCTCCAGCCGCCGCTCAGTGGCATCCCCTACCCGAGAGACGTAACCGGCGGTGACGTGCTCGTGGTCGCGGCAGGCCCGCGCCAGTGTCATCAGGACCTCGGGTTCGACAGGTGAGTCCGAGTAGTTCGACGGCAGCGTCACCGTCGCCTCGTGCACGGCCGCCACCTGCGATCGCAGCCGCGCGGGCATCACCTGGTCGAGCTTGCTCAGTGCGCGCAGCGCCGATTCGCCGACGCCCGCGACGCTTCCGCCTGCGGCCAGCCGCAGACACACCGCCATCGCGACCGCCTCGTCGGGATCCAACAGCAACGGCGGCAGCGCGGCGCCGGCGCCCAGCTGATAGCCGCCGCCGTGGCCCTTGCTGGCGTGTACCGGGTAGCCGAGCTCCCGCAGCCGTTCGACGTCGCGGCGCACGCTGCGCGTCGTCACGGCCAGCCGCTCGGCCAGCTCCTCACCCGTCCACACCCGGCGCGACTGCAGCAGCCCGAGAAGCTGCAACACCCGGCTCGTCGTTTCGGACACCCAACAACCCTGACACAGTCATAGGACAAAAACTGTCCTATATTGCTGACAGTCTGTACTCATGAGCACCGATACGAAAGACCTCACCTTCCGACTGGCCGAGCAACTCGACTGGCACTGGACGAACCAGCTGCGTCCGCGGCTGGAGGGCCTGACCGATGAGGAGTACTTCTGGCAGCCGGTGCCGGACTGCTGGACGGTTCACCCCGACGGCTCGATCGACTTCACCTACCCGGAGCCGCAGCCGGTGCCGTTCACGACTATCGCGTGGCGGCTCGCCCACGTCATCGTCGGCGTCTTCGAGATGCGCAACCACTCGCACTTTGGCGGGCCGCCGGCCGACTACCAATCCTGGAACTACGCCACTGATGCCAAGACCGCTCTGCAACAGCTCGACGCCGCCTATGCAAAATGGATCGCCGGAGTGCGAGGCCTGTCCGAAGATGACTTGGAGCAGCCGTGTGGTCCGTCCGAAGGACCTTACGCTGACTATCCGTTCATTGCGCTCGTCCTGCACATCAACAGGGAGGCCATCCACCACGGCGCCGAGATCGCCTGCATTCGAGATCTTTACGCACACTCCACCAACAAGAAGGGAAACTGACCGATGCCAGGAACGCCCCCACCCGCCTCCGGTGAGCGGCAGTCATTGATCGAGTTCCTCCGGTTCAACCAGGACGCGTTCTTCTCGGCGGCCTACGGCCTGACCGATGAGCAGGCCAGGTCAGCCCCTGCGGCGAGTGCGCTGTCGATCGGCGGACTGGTCAAGCACGCCGCCGGCGTGCAGAAGGGCTGGGTGGAGCGGGCGGCCGCGGCCCCGGACTTCCCGCCGAAAGACGACCGGCCCATGGAGGAGATCATGGCCTCCTACGCCGACGAGCACACGATGCGTGACGACGAAACCCTCGATGAACTGCTCGACAGGCTGGAGAAGCAGAACGAGGAGACCCTACGCGTCTTCGCAGAAGCCGATCTGGACACCCCGGTTCCAGTCCCGCACGAGGTGCCGTGGTTCCCGCAAGATGTCGAGAACTGGAGTGTGCGCTGGGTGGCCCTTCACCTGATCGAGGAGCTGACGCGCCACGCCGGGCATGCCGACATCATTCGCGAAACCATCGACGGCGCAACGATGTACGAGCTGATGGCCGCCAACGAGGAGTGGCCGGAGACCGACTTCCTCAAGCGGTGGAAGCCGGCCCAGGTCTAGTTCATCGCCGACCGCACGGTTGTTTACGTCCATACTCGACGAATGCGTACACGACCGTGCGCTCGGTGACGGGGTAAACAGGGAAACGTGCAGACCCGAAGCGGTACGGCGGCGTGCGGGGACGTCGAGCTCTTCTACGAAGACCTCGGCGACCCTGCCGACCCGCCTGTCCTGCTGATCATGGGCGTCGGCGCACAACTGCCGATGTGGCCCGACGGTTTCTGCGCCCAGCTGGTCAAATGCGGTTACCGGGTGATCCGCTTCGACCACCGCGACACCGGCCTGTCGACCAAGATGCACGGAACGCGGGCCAAGGGCTCGGTCTATCCGCGAGTGCTGCGCTATGTCGTCGGCCGGAGCAGCCCGGTGCCGTACACGCTGGTCGACCTGGCCGAGGACGTCAAAGGCCTGCTCGACCATCTCGGGATCGAGCGCGCGCACGTCGTCGGCGCGTCCATGGGCGGGATGATCGCCCAGGTGCTGGCCGGCGCCCACGCCGCTCGGGTCCGGTCGCTGGGCCTGATCATGACGAGCGCAGGCACGCCGATGTCGTCGATCCCGAAGTGGCGGGTGATCAGGTTGGCGTTCAACGCTCCACCAAAGAACGCGCCCGTCGAGGACAAGCTCGCGACCGAGGTGCGCAACATCTCGATCATCAACGGCCCGAATTTCCTTCCGCCCGTTGACCAGTTGCGCCGCCGCGTCGAGGAGCTGACCGCCCGCAGCGACTACAAGCAGGGCATGCTGCGCCAGTTCGACGCCATCCTGGGCACCGGCAGCCTGATGCGCTACACCCGACGTATCACTGCGCCGACGGTCGTCGTCCACGGCTCGAAGGATCCGATGGTGCGGCCCCGCAACGGACGCAATGTCGCTCGCGCCATCGACGGCGCACGCTATGTCGTCGTTGACGGCATGGGCCATGACCTGCCCGAGCCGGTGTGGCGGCCCGTCGTCGAGGCGCTGACGGAGAACTTCCAGCGTTAGGCCGCGCCCGCGCGTAATATTCGCGGTGGTCTCGAGGTCTGACAGCACGGGTGATCGAGTGGCCGTTATGCGGTCGGCTAAACCAGCGGTGGCCTGATGACGCGGGTGGAACTCGTTTGTTTACATCACGCCGGCGGTGGTTCCGCGTCTTTCTTCCCGCTACGCCGAGCCCTGGGCGCTGACATCGCGATGACCGCGGTAGTACTTCCCGGGCGGGAATCTCGCCACCG
>Ga0075428_100007163_pt1 | contig 12354 bp, 11 predicted proteins | sample RhiMetdeltSRZDD2_FD_75291 | JGI IMG/M metagenome (GOLD analysis project Ga0075428, IMG submission 75291) | Populus rhizosphere microbial communities from Tennessee, USA - Rhizosphere MetaG P. deltoides SRZDD2 | ecosystem: Host-associated > Plants > Roots > Rhizosphere > Soil | place: USA...
GGCCCGGCCGGCGGCGGGTACGACAGGACGTACTGCTGCCCGAGCTCGTCGGCCAGGCGTTTGACCGTCTCTTCGAGGTTCTCGTAGCCGCTGACGACCTCCGTGCGTCCGCCCGTGTCGTCGGTCAGGCTGCGCAGCGTGCCTTCCTTGACCTTCGGGGATCCCTTGGCCGCTTCCTGAACACCGAGCGCGTACACCATCACGTCGTAACCGCTCAGCGCCGACCGCACCTCTCTGGCCGACGCGATGCTGAAGGTGTCATCGCCGTCCGTGATCAGGAGCAGCGCCTTTCGCGTGTGCTTGCCGGACACCGCGACGCGCAGCGCCTCCTTCATGGAGTCGAACAACGACGTGAACGCTCCGCCGCGCACGCGCAGCATGGCCTGCTGGAGGACGGCGCGGTCGGTGGTCCATCCCTGCAGGAGCCGCATGGCTTCGGAAAACTCGGCGAAGAAGAGCTCGTCCTCGGGGCCGAGGAGATTGAAGAAGGTCGTCAGCGCCGCCCGGGCCGATGCCAGCTTGGCCGCCGTCATGCTCCGGCTCGCATCGAACAGCACGCCGAGGCTGACAGGGGCCCGCTCGCTGCTGAAGGTCGCAATCTGCTGTGGCTTTCCGTCGTCGTACACGACGAAGTCCTCCTGGCGCAGCCCGGGAATAAAGCGGTATTCGCGGTCCGTCACGGTGACGGCAACCTTGATGAGGTCGACGCCGCCCGTGAAGACAGGCGGCGTCTGCGCCTGCGAGGCGATGGCCGCCGCCACGAACGCGCCCACGAGCGCGGCGGCGAGGATCGCGAGCCGAAGCGGACGCGGCCGCTGACGGTCGCCGCCGTTCAGAATCTGATGCGCCATGCCACCCGTCTTCCGCCGAAGCCTGCAGACGGCAGCGAGTCCTGTTTCGTCGTTCCGATCAGCAGCACCGCGCCGCCAGCCCCTGCCACGATGCCGCCGGTGGTGAACCACGCCGTCTGGAGATCCCGGCAGAACTCACCGCTGTGACCGCCGTCCTCGATACAGGCGTTGTCGACGAGGACGCCCGATGCGAGCAGCAGGCCTCCACCCATGAGAAGTCCGAGGCCGGTCCATTTGTACGCAGGCGACATGCGCGTTCGAGTGGACGTCGATGACGGCGCCTGCTTCGCGGCTTCGGCCTGCGCCGCACGCGCGAGCGAGAACGCCGGCTGCTGCGCTTGCAGCGGCCCGGCGGCGAGCGTGATACCAAGCACGGTGACGAGAACGGTTCTCATGGCAAGGCCCTCATTGAGCGGCAGGCGGCGGTGTTGGATTGTCGTGGACCCGCGACGGATCGAGACGGTTGCGGCTCACGGCGTCGACGAAGAGATACCGGCGCGGGACCGGGAGCGCCATGGCCGCGGCGTACGGCGGCTCGCCGCCGTCATCGGGCAGACAGTGCGTGTCGGCCTTTGCTTCGAGATGCGACGCCAGCCTGCGGTGGCCGAGCCGGAGGTGTCGGGCAGCCAGGCGGCGGTACCGATTGACGAAGTAGTCGTGCGTGTCGGGAGAGAGCGTGCCGTCGCTCGCGAAGGTGGCAACCCAAACCAGCACGTTCGCGGAGAGGAGGTCTACCCAGAGCGTGAGGGGGAATCCCGCGGCACCGCGCACGAGGCGGATGGGACGCGACCAGACATCGGAGAGCCTGGAATACCCCCACGAGAGACCCGGGTGATTACGTGCCCACGCCAGGTTCATCGATCCACCGCCACGATCGTCACCCGTCCGGGTGATGGACCGCAAGAGGTATGACGAATTTGAGTCCGTCCGGCCCTGCTGTTCCGCCTTCGTCGCAGGCCGAAGCGAGGTTCCGGACTCTCGAGCCTACCGGCAGCAGCTCCGAGGCGGCGGCGTGGTCAGGCCTCCGAGGCAACGTCCGATTCAGTATCGGCGCGGACAACGGCAGGTTCGCGTCGACGCGAGACCGTCGCAGCCCACCGGACTGGCGTCTTGTCCGGTTTTTCCCCACGAGACGTTTCAGTCTTGCAGGGTGAGGAGCCGATGGACATCTCTGTGCGGACTATCGTCGTGCCCCGGGAGGCCGCGAACCTGCCGCCCGGACAGGTGCCCGTTGGCACTCAGGCCCCTCAAATTCGCCCAAAGACGCGAGTGATCGGCAGCCAGGTCAGGCATTGTCCGGTGGTAAGCTGCAGCCCTCGAGCCATTCACCACACAGAAAGGGCCGTCATGCGCTTCGCGCTGGGAATCCTTGTTGCCCTCCTGGTCATGATTCCTCGAACGAGCGTGGCCCAGACGGCCAACCAGCCTTCGGACCTGGCGCGGATTTCCGTCGACGTCAACCTGTTGGGCACGGCCGCTCCCCTGGCGAACGAGCGTGAGTTCCAGTCCAGGTTCATCAGGTTCGGGGAAATCGGAAACTATTTCGCAACCTACCCCGAGCCATCACGCGCGACCCCGTTTCCGCTCGTTGATGTGGGCGGCAGCTTCATGCTGGCGCGATGGATCGGCGTTGGCCTCACCTACAGCCGGACCGCACATGAGGAGGTCGCGGGCCTGAAAGCGACGATTCCCCACCCCACGTTTTACAGCGCTGCGGCGACCAACACCGGAGCGACGGGCGAACCGCTGACGCGCAGGGAAGCAGCGACGCACATTTTCGTCGCCGTCGTCCCGGTTCGGACCACCCGCGCGGAGTGGCGGCTCGTCGGGGGCCCGACGGTCTTCTCGCTCAAGGCGGACATGGTGAACGAGGTCTTGTACGAGCAGACGTACGATCCCGCGTCACCACAACAGACCATCACCATCAACGGCTTTACGACCTCCGAGGTCAAGGCCAGCGATCTCGGGTTCCATGTCGGGAGTGATGTCACATTCTTCCTGACGAAGTTTCTCGGCGTCGGAGGGGGCGTTCGGTACAGCTACGGGACCGTCACGCTGGATCAGGAGCCGCTGTCGAAGTTGGACCAGGACATCAGAGTAGGCAACACGCTCGTCTTCCTTGGCCTGCGGTTTCGGATCGGCGGATAGGAAGCACCATGCGACGACTCTCCTTGATCATGGGCGCGTTGGCGATCGTTCTCGCGGGCCTGGTGCCTGCCTGCGGCGGGGATCCGGTGACGAGGAATCCGGTGGGGCCGAGTGCACCCTCGATTGGCGGCCTCCAAGTCAACGGACCAAATACGGTCCCGCCGGGGCAATCGGCTCAATTCATCGCCGAGGTACGTTTGAGTGACGGAACGGTCAAGTCCACGACGGGCACTCTGAACGTGCGGTGGCGGAGCTCCAACACGTCGGTGCTGCAGGTGACCTCGTCCGGTGTGGTCACGGGGCAAAACCCCGGTGAGGCAGTCGTCACTGTTGAAGAGCTGCCGAGGGCGGTCATCCGAGGCACGAAGGAAGTCGTCGTTGTTCCAGACGGAACCTATCGAGTGGTGGGCTCCGTCCGTGAAGCCGAAGCTCCGGCGCTGGCGATCGCCGGTGCCCGCGTCGAGGTATCGGGCACATCGCTCGTCGCGACGACAGATTTCGGTGGACAGTACCGACTGTACGGCGTCCCGGCAACAGCAGAGATCCGGGTGACCGCGAATGGATACCTGCCGGCCGTCCAGAACGTCCAGCTCACCACGCATGCAACGCAGAACTTCCAGCTGCCGCTGTCCGGCCCACGGGTGAGTCTCAATGGACCTTTCACGGTAACGATCGATGCGGCTGGCACGTGCTCACCAGGGAGTCCCGGGTTGTCCGCGAGTCTCCAACGTCGCACCTACGAGGCTACGGTAACCACCATGGGTTCGTCTGTTGATGTCCGGCTGACGGAGCCCCGCTTCAGGGTCGACGCTTTCGGCCAGGGCAATCGATTCTTTGGCCGCACTGATCCTACAACCGTGACGTTTACGCTCAACAGCTTCTATGTGTACTACTACTACACCTACTATCCGAGTGTCGCGGAGCGGCTCCCGGACAACACAATCCTCGTCCCGTTCGGCACGGCGACGACCACACGGAGCAACGGCGGCGTGTCTGGCCCGATGGGTGGCGGGATTTTCAACTACGACTCGAGGTTCCCGGCGACTAACACTTCGATTATTGGCCGCTGTTCCTCCGCGAGCGGACTTCGGCTCACGCTGACTCCCCGATGATCGCGCGAATGGCCGTCGTGAGAGCTGCGCTCATCGTCGGCGGCCTGGCGGCAATTGCGGGGTTTTGGTGGAGTTCGCGAACGAACCCGCCGATCGGCGTGGTCGTCGTGACCCTTGATACAACGCGCGCCGATCGGCTGTCGCCGTACGGCTTCATGAACGTGTCGTTGCCACATCTCGAGCGACTCGCTCGAGAAGGCGTGGCCTTCGATCAGGCGACGTCGGTCGCGCCGCTCACATTGCCCGCGCACACCAGCTTGTTCACGGGTCTGCTGCCTCCGAACCACGGAGTACGTGACAACTCAGATACCGCGCTGGCAGAAGGGCACACGACGCTGGCGGAGGCCCTGCTCGCCCGCGGATTCCGCACCGGCGCGTTCGTCGGGTCGATCGTTCTGGATCCCGCTCGCGGCCTGAAGCAAGGATTCGAGCGTTATCAAGCCGTTCCCGCGAGCGACCACCAGGCGCCTGAGAGTCGCCAGCGACGAGCGGATGAGGTAATGAACGACGCCATTCACTGGCTCGACACGGTCGCCGGTTCCCGCTTCTTCCTGTGGACGCATCTTTACGATCCCCATCGACCGTACGACCCGCCGGAGCCCTACCGATCGACGTACGGACACAACCTGTACGTCGGTGAAATCGCGTTCGCCGATTCGCAAATCGGTCGTCTGCTGCAGGCGCTCGAGCAGCGTCAGCTTCTCGATCGCACCGTCGTGGTCGTCGCAGGCGATCACGGGGAGTCACTCGGCGGACACGGCGAGCGCGATCATGGAATCTTCATTTACGAGGACGTGATCCGTGTGCCGCTGATCCTCCGCGCGCCGGCGCTGCGGCCGACGCGCATCGCAGAGATCGTGAGACTGACAGACGTGATGCCGACGGTGCTGGACCTGCTCGACGTGCCGTCGCCGCCGGGGGACGGCGTGAGCCTCGTGGATCTGATGAATGGCCGCTCACGCGACCTCAACCTCGAAGCCTATTCAGAGTCTCTCTACCCACAGCGACTCGGCTGGAGCCCGCTGCGAGCGCTGCGCAACGGACGATTCAAACTCATTGACGCGCCGCGTCCGGAGCTCTATGACCTCGAAGACGATTCCGTCGAGGAAAAGAATATCTACGACGAGCGACGGGCCCTGGCTGAACAGATGACCGCGCGCCTTGCCGTCGTGGCGAAGGGACGCGGCTCCCCGTCCACGCCGCAGCCACAACAGGGTGTCGGCCAGGACTTGCAGGCGAAGCTCGCCTCGCTCGGCTACCTGAGCTCGGGGGGCAGACATCAATCGTCCAGCAGTGACGCTCGCCCCGACCCGAAGGACTGCGTCGGCAGCTACACTCGCACGCCGGGATCCCCACCGGTCCTGCCCTCCTGCGGCCCGTGGCATCCGACGGATGACATCGACTCCATTTTCCCGGCGCCGCCACCCCGGCGCTGACGCGTCATCGCCGGTTGCGATAGAGCGCGGGATCGACGACCGCCGCCATCTTCGACACGTCGAGCCCACCGCCCAGGAACTGGTTGATTCGCTCTGCCTGATCAGACGAACGGCCGATGATGTCTCCGTAGCTAAGGCCGAGAACGTCGAAACAGGGGCGACTCGAGAGCAGGTCGTGTACTGCATTCAGATGCGCCCTGTACGCCAGCGCGAGGCGCTCGTCGGCTGCCGGCGATGACGGCTCACCCAACGCTTGCAACATCTGGCGTTGGGATGCGAGCAATTCATCCATATCCCGATGCATGAAGATGACGCAATACGTGTTCGACTCAGGCAGATGTTTCAGGAGAAACGAGATGATCTTGATCGCCTTGCCTCGAGCCCCCTCGAGCCACGATGTGTCCGTGTCCTTGTCGAGCCTCTTGACGCGCTCGTATTCGTAGTAGCCGCGCGGGTTGCTGTGATCGGCGACTCGGACGTCGTCGCTCACGACCTCCAGACCGCCGGCTTCCAGCATGCCCATCACCATGGACGTACCGGTACGCGGCAGCCCCGACACCACCACAATCGGCGCTCCAGCGGGAGGCGTGTCGAACGCCGATGAGCGCTGCAGTGGCACGGCGCCTATGATAGCGACACCTGTGCGACCCGTCCGCGTCCTTGCGTTCCCGGTGGCAGTCGCCGCGGGGCTGTTGCTGGCCAGCCCCACGCCAGTGGAAGCCTACATCGGCCCCGGTGCCGGCTTCGCGTTGTTTTCCTCCTTTTTCGTCTTCATCACCTCTGTCGTCATCGCACTCTTGTCACTGCTCGTCTTGCCCTTACGCATGCTGTGGCGATTGAGGCTTCGAGCTCGACACGGGATCCCGCAGATCACGCGGCTCGTCATCCTGGGATTCGACGGCCAGGATCCACGGGTTACGGATCGCTATCTCCAAGCCGGAAAACTGCCTCACTTCCGAAAGCTGGCCGACACGGGAAGCTACACCCGTCTGCGGACGACGTTTCCATCGGTCTCGCCGGTCGCCTGGTCGTCGTTCAGCACGGGTACCAACCCGGCACGACACAACATCTTCGATTTCATCGACCGCGATCGCCGCACGTACTTGCCGACCCTCTCGTCGACGCACATCGGGCCGGTCGATCGATTTCTTCGCGTTGGCCGTTTCCGGATCCCTCTCGCGCGACCGGTACTTCGGGTGCTCAGAAAGTCCAGACCGTTTTGGTCGATCCTTGGAGAGCACGGCATCTGGAGCACGATCCTCCGCGTGCCGATCACGTTCCCACCGGACCGTTTTTATGGTGCGCAACTGAGTGCAATGGCCGTGCCCGATCTCCGGGGGACGCAAGGCACGTTCACGCTCTACACGACTCGGCGCGACCGCGCAGGTGTTCAAGAGGGAGGCCTGCGCATCCTCGTCGAGCTCGACGACAACCGCATCGACACCGCGATCCCGGGTCCCGACAATCCCATCGTCCCGAACGCGCGGCCGCTGGAGGTGCCGCTGCGCGTGCGGATCGATCGCCCGGCAAGGCGCGCGTACGCCGACGTGGACGGAACACACGTGACCCTGGAGCCAGGCCGGATGACGGGCTGGATCGCGCTGACGTTCCGCGCCGCGCCGGGCATCACGACGTCGGGCATCTGCCGGCTGCTCCTGACCGAGATGGACGACCACGTATCGTTGTATGTGACCCCCATCAACATCGATCCCGACAGACCGGCGATGCCGATCTCCCATCCGTCGTTCTATGCGACATACCTCTCGAAGCGCGTTGGCAGGTTCGCGACTCTCGGACTGGCGGAAGACACCTGGGCGCTGAACGAAGGCGCGATCCGACATGACGACTTCCTGCAGCAAACGTACGACATCGAGCGCGAGCGCGAAGCGATGTTCTTCGAGGCACTGGACCGGCTGCGCTCCGGGATGCTCGTCACTGTGTTCGATGCAACCGATCGGATCCAGCACATGTTCTGGCGTCAGCTCGAGAACGGCAACGCGACGGAGATCCAGAAGCTGTACGAGCACAACGACTCCCTCGTCGGCCGGGTCATGGCTCGGCTGCGGCCGGGCGACATGCTGATGGTGCTGTCGGATCACGGGTTTGTGCCGTTTCGACGCAGCGTGAACATCAATAGCTGGCTTCACGCCGAGGGCTACCTCGCGCTCAAACCCGGAACCGACGGCACGAGCGAATGGCTCCGCGACGTGGAGTGGAGCAAGACGCGCGCGTATGCCCTTGGCCTCGCCGGGATGTTCCTGAACCTCGAGGGACGCGAGGGCGCCGGCATCGTGAAACCAGGCGCCGAGGCCGACGCATTGAAAGCCGACATCATCGGCCGGCTGAGCGGTCTTGTCGATCCGGAGAGCGGCGAGATCGGCATCACGGAGGTGTTCGACACCGCGCGCTTGTACTCGGGGCCGTACCTCGCCAACGCGCCGGACTTCATCGTCGGCTACAACGCCGGCTACCGGACCTCCTGGGAGTCGGCGAAGGGCGTGGTGACCGGTCCCGTGTTTCAGGACAATCTCAAGGCGTGGAGCGGTGACCACTGCGTCGATCCGCGCCTTGTGCCTGGCGTCTTGTTCTGCAGCCGCCCGATCGAGCAGAGCGATCCGGCCCTCATCGACATCGCTCCGACGGCCCTCAGACTCTTCGGCATCGAGCCTCCCTCGTACATGGAGGGCACTCCACTGTTTCGATTCGCGCCTCTGCCAGGAGGTGCGAATTGATCCGCCGGTCGTCCCTGCTCGCCGCGGTGTTCGCAGTGGTTGTACTTGCGTTCGGGTGCGGTCGGAGCCATGTGTCCGGCAAGAAGGTGATCGTCCTTGGCTTCGATGGCATGGACTACCGGGTCACGCGGGAGTTGATGGCCAAGGGTCGAATGCCACACTTTGCCAAGCTGGCAGCGGCCGGGAGCTTTTCGGCCCTTGCCACGTCGGCTCCTCCCCAGAGCCCGGTCGCCTGGTCCAGTTTCATCACCGGTCTGGACCCAGGCGGGCACGGCATCTTCGACTTTGTGCACCGCGATCCGCACACGATGGTTCCGTACTTGTCGACCACCAGGGTCGAGCCGACCCGGCGCAACCTCACGATCGGCAGCTGGCAGTTGCCGCTCTCGAGGGCGAGCGCCACACTCCTGCGCCACGGACAGCCGTTCTGGAATGTCCTCGAGCAGCATGGCGTTCGCACGACGATCATCCGCATGCCCGCCAACTTCCCGCCGTCAGGCACGGCGACTCGCGAGCTCGGTGGCATGGGGACGCCGGACATTCTTGGCACCTACGGAACGTTCACGTTCTTCTCGTCGGCGCCAGGGCCGCTCGGCACGAGAACGCTGTCGGGCGGCCGCGTTTCGACTGTGGACGTCGTGGACAACATTGTCCGAGGAGAGCTCGTCGGTCCGGAGAATCCATTTCGCACACCGGCACGGAAGGTCAGCATGCCTTTCACCGTCTATCTCGACCCCAGGGAGGCGGCCGTCAAGATTGCGATCGGCGACGAAGAACGTGTGTTGAATGTCGGCGAGTGGAGCGACTGGGTTCCCCTCGAGTTTCGCTTGACGCCCTTCCAGAGTCTGCGCGCAATCTGCCGCTTCTATCTCAAGCAGACTCGTCCAGCGTTCGAGCTGTACGTCAGCCCCCTCAATCTGGATCCGACGGCGCCGGCAATGCCTCTTTCGACACCCGGGTCCTACGCCGCTGAACTGGCGGAAGCGACGGGGCTCTTCTACACGCAGGGGATCGCGGAGGACACGAATGGTCTCAACGAGCACGTGCTGACGCGTGACGACTTCATCGAGCAGGCCGCCCTCGTGCGAGAAGAAACCACGCGTCAGTACTGGTCGGTTCTGGATGGCTTCACGGAAGGTCTCTTGTTCTACTACTTCGGAAATCTCGACCAGGTGTCGCACATGCTGTGGCGGGCACGCGATCCGGGTCATCCCGCGTACGACGAGGTTGCCGATGCGCCCTATGCTACCGTCATCGACGACCTCTACGTGGCTTTCGATCGGATCGTGGGTGAAACCATCCGTCGAATGGGATCCGAGACGACGTTGATCGTGATGTCAGACCACGGGTTTACATCCTGGCGCCGTTCCTTTCACCTCAACGGCTGGCTTCGTGACCACGGCTACCTGACCGTGCTCGATCCCGGCCTTCAGGACGATCCCGGCGTCTTTCAGAACGTCGACTGGTCGCGCACGCGGGCCTACGGCCTCGGTCTCAACGGCCTGTACATCAATCTCCGCGGCCGGGAGCAGAAGGGAATCGTCGCCCCGCAGGATCGCGCGGCTCTGATCGACAAAATCCGGACGGCGTTGCTCGGCACCATCGACCCGAAGACGGGTCGCTCCGCCGTGACGAAGGCGTACCCGCGCGAGCAGATCTACGCGGATGCCGGGCACGTCGACCTCGCCCCGGACCTCGTGCTCGGGTACGCCGAAGGGACGCGCGTCTCGAATGCGTCCGCACTCGGCGGTATTCCGGCCGGCATTCTCGTCGACAACACCACGGAATGGAGCGGCGACCACTGCATGGATCCTGATTCGGTGCCGGGAATTCTCCTGACGAATCGGCGGCTCCGCCAGCCGGTAGCTGCGCTGCATCAGCTCGCCGGCGCAATTCTGGCGGAGTTTGGCATCGAGAATTTTCCTTCGTCGCATTGAGCGACATGGAGGAGGCGTCGTGTTTGGAAGCAACCGTATCACGCTCGACAAAGCGCTCCTCATCAAGGTGAAGCGTTATGCCAAGTTATCGGGCTATTCCTCGGCTGAAGAGTTCATCACGCACGCGCTGGAGAAGGAGATCGCACATCTTGAAGCCGCGGCCACAGAAGAGGAAGTCAAGAAGCGCCTGAAAGGCCTGGGGTACCTCTCCTAATGATGGCGGCGCTGAACGCCCTCCTCACCCGTCTGGTAGACAGTTTCCTGCGTCCATTCGAGGAGGCGTCGCCGCTGGCGGGCCTGGCGGTTGTCTCGTTCATCTCGGCGATCGGGATGCTGCTCGTCATTCGCGTCACATCGGACCAGGCGCGCGTCGCCGCCGTCAAACGCCAGCTTCAGGCCTGCGTCTTCGAGATCCGGCTCTTCAACGACGACGCCCGGGCAATGCTGCGCGCCCTGGGCGAAATGCTCCGGCACAATCTGACGTACATGCGCCTCTCGGCGGTACCGGTCCTCTGGATGACTGTACCCCTTGGCCTTCTGCTCGCTCAGCTGCACTCGCATTACGGCTACGACGGCCTCGCCGTCGGTCATCAAGCAGTGGTCAAAGCACGGCTGAGGAGCGCGCCGAATGCGTCGAGCCCGCAAGCGCGGCTCGCCGCGCCGCCTGGCATTCGGATCGAGACCCCTCCCGTGTGGATTCCCTCCGTTCGTGAGGTGGCGTGGCGCGTTGCCGCAGAACAACCAGGGGACTACGTGCTGCAGGTGCAGATCGGCGAGGACGCGTTCACCAAATCCATCCTCGTCTCGGACGCGATCGTCCGGCGCTCGCCTCTTCGCACGGATGAAAGACTCCTCAACCAACTCATTCACCCAGGCGAACCGCCCCTGCCAGTTGGCGCCGAGGTCGAATCCATCGCCGTCACGTACCCTCGACGTGTCGTCAGGGTGCTCGGTCGAGAGATTCATTGGATGGTCGTCTTTTTCGCCCTGTCGATAATCTTCGCGCTGGCGTTGCGGTGGCGGCTCAAAATCGTGCTGTGACGACACGCCGTCCGCGCAATCATGCCCTTTCGGTCTGCCGGTGCGGCACATCGAGCACGTCCAGCACGCGCCGTCCGGCCTCTTCGATACTCATCCGGCTGGTGTCGACTACGAGTTCCGGCGAGATCGGGGGCTCATAGGGATCGGTGATCCCCGCGAACCCCCAAATGTCACCTCGGCGGGCTTTGGCGTACAGACCTTTGGCGTCCCGCCGCTCACATTCCTCGAGGGGTGTCGCGACGTGGACCTCCACGAAGTTCCGGCACAGTCTCCGCACGAAGTCGCGTGATTCCCTGTCAGGCGAGACGAACGACGCGATGACGGTCACGCCGTGGAACTCGAGCCGGCTCGCGAGGTAACCGGCGCGCTTGACGTGTGCGTCGCGGTCGGCCTTGCCGAACCCGGTGTTCGGCAATATGCGGCGTATCACGTCGCCATCGAGCGTCTCGACGGGCAGCCCCCGGGCTCGGAGCTCCGCAGCCACCCACTCCGCGATGGAGCTCTTGCCGGAGCCAGACAAGCCGGTCAACCACACGACGGCCGCGGTCATCGCAGGAGAATGCTCGTGTTCCTTGAGCAAGCCCGAATCGAATTCATTCGATTGGCCTGCGCCAATCATGGACGTTCACAAAGCCGAGTTACCGAATTCCCGGGTTTTCCTAGCGACTTCTCACTCCCCTTTGATGAGCATGAGCGCCAGCTTGACTTGCGCCTGCCCTGAGAACCTGCCTCCCGGGCTGCTCTGCCAATTCCCGCCACATCCACAACGGAGCTGCCCTCGAAGCCCTCAAGGTCAGGATGCTTTGTCAGCAGCTCCTTCGCTTTCTGATCGGCGGTTTCGAGGCCTACGGCCGTCGTCCCTCGGGCAGCACGAGCTCGTTTGCCTTCTCGGGAACCGACTCCGCGGGCAGACCTGCGTCCCACTTCGGTATCGGTGGCTTCCCCTTCGTATACAACGATTCGAGCGGCGCCCAGACCTTGTCCACGCGATCGTGGAAGAGATCGCCGATCAGCAGGTCGGTCAGCGTGCCGCGCATCTCGGGATACGTGCGGATCATGTTGCCGAAGCTGAAGCCCTCGTAGTACTCGCACACGAG
>Ga0075428_100007165_pt1 | contig 12352 bp, 10 predicted proteins | sample RhiMetdeltSRZDD2_FD_75291 | JGI IMG/M metagenome (GOLD analysis project Ga0075428, IMG submission 75291) | Populus rhizosphere microbial communities from Tennessee, USA - Rhizosphere MetaG P. deltoides SRZDD2 | ecosystem: Host-associated > Plants > Roots > Rhizosphere > Soil | place: USA...
GAGGAGAGCGAGCAGACCAACAAGTCCAACCAGGACGCGATTCTGCGGCTGCTCGACGAGATGGAGATGCTCAAGCGCGGCGACCTCACGATCCGCGCCCGGGTGACCGAGGACGTGACCGGCGCCATCGCCGACGCCATTAACTCAACCATTGAAGAGCTGCGCCGGCTGGTGACCGGGATCAACGCGGCGGCCACTCACGTGACGAGCGCGACCGTCGAGGCGCAGTCGATCTCGGGCCAGCTCCTTCAGGCCGCGCAAAAGCAGGCGACCGAGATCCAGGGCACGGGCCAGTCGGTGGCCGAGATGACCGTCTCGATGCACCAGGTGTCGAAGAGCGCGAGCGACTCGGCCTCGGTGGCGAAGACCTCGCTGGCGGCCGCAGAGAAGGGCAGCCAGGCGGTGCAGAACGCGATCCGCGGCATGAACGACATCCGCGAGCAGATCCAGGAAACCTCCAAGCGGATCAAGCGGCTGGGCGAGAGCTCGCAGGAGATCGGCGAGATCGTGCAGCTGATCTCGGACATTACCGAGCAGACCAACGTGCTCGCGTTGAACGCCGCGATCCAGGCGGCTTCGGCCGGCGAGGCGGGCCGCGGCTTCACGGTGGTCGCGGAAGAGGTGCAGCGCCTGGCGGAACGCTCCGGCGAGGCGACGCGCCACATCGGCGCGATCGTGAAGTCGATTCAGCGCGACACCCAGGACGCGGTCGAGGCCATGGAGCGCAGCACCCGAGGCGTGGTGGACGGAACCAAGACCGCCGACGAGGCGGGCGACGCGCTGCGCGACATCGAGCAGATCTCGAACCGCCTGGCCGAGCTGATCGGCGCGATCTCGAACTCGACGCAGCAGCACGCGGGCGCGGCGGCCAAGGTCGCGGCGAACATGAAGGCGATTCTCGCGATCACCCAGCTGACCACGGAGGGCACGAAGAAGACCGCGGCGTCCTCGCAGCGCCTGACGGCGCTCGCGGACTCGCTGAAGAGCTCGGTATCGAACTTCAAGGTGGCGTAAGGAGCCGACGTTGAACCCCGATTCGACGCTCCTGTCGTGGATCACCGCCGAGGTCAGCCAGGCCCTGACGGTGGTGCGCGAGCAGATGGCGAAGTTCGGCGCCGACCCGCAGAACGGCGCGCTGCTGCAGCCCTGCCCGGGACACATGCACCAGGTGAGCGGCGCGCTGCGCATGGTGGGTCTCGCCGGCGCGACGCGCTTCTGCGAGGCGATTGAAGCCGGGTTCAGCGGCCTGAACGGCGCGCTTCCCGACGCCGCCACCATCGCGGTGCTCGACCGCTCGGTGCTCGCGCTGAAGGAATTCGTCGAAGGCCTGGAGCGCGGCCAGCCGAACCAGCCGCTCGCGCTGCACGCCGTCTACCAGGAGCTCTCGGCGCTGCACGGCAAGAGCGCCGGCGGCGAGAAGGATCTGTTCTACCCCGATCTCGCGATCGCCGCGCCGGCGCATCCGTCTCCGGCCGCGGCGCCGAAGCAAGGCATCGCGCCGACGGTCCAGGCGAGCCGCGCGCTGTTCCAGCGCGGCGTGCTCGGGTGGCTGCGCAATACGCCTTCCGGCATGGACGACATGACGCGCGCCGTGCAGACGCTCCACCAGCTCGCGTCGCATTTGCCCGAGCCGCGCGCGCTTTGGTGGGCCGCGCTCGGGGTGCTCGAGACCCTGCGCGAGACCAAGGACGCCGAGTGGCTCAAGCTGGCGAAGCCGCTCCTCAACCGGATCGACTTCCACATGCGCGACCTGGCCGCAGGCGCCGCCCCGGTCAACGAGGCGCTGCTGCGCGAGCTCCTGTACGCGCTCGGCAAGTCGAGCGCGCCGACGCCGCTCGCGAAGGAAATCCGCGCGCTCTACCAGCTCGACGCGCTGTTCCCGACGGCGCGCGCCGAGCGCGGCGCGAGCCTCGAGCTGAACACCGAATTTCTCGAGGCCGCGCTCTACGACCTGCACTCGAGGCTCGAAGCGGTCAAGTCGGCCTGGGTGCAGTACATCTCGGGCGAGCAGAAGGCGGCCGCGCGCTTCCGCGAGCTGGTGGCTTCGTTCAGGACGAAGGCCGCCGAGCTCGGCAGCCAGCACCTCATCAAGCTGCTCGAAGCCATCGGCCTCGTCACCAAGCAGCTGCCCGACCCGTATCCGCGGCAGAAGCAGTACATGGTGATCGAGATGGCCTCGGCCTTCCTGCTGGTCGAGAGCGTGATCGACCAGTTCGGCAACCCGCCGGAGGACCTCGAGCAGCAGATCGTGATCATGGGCGGATGGCTCCTCGACTCGGCCAAGGGCAAGTCGAACAGCGAGCCGCCGGCCGGGCTGCGCGCCGACCTGGTGCAGAAGGTGGGCGGCCTGCAGCTGCGCGCGCAGGTGGCGCGCGAAGCGCTCTCGAACCTGCAGCACATCGAGCAGGTGCTCGATTCGTTCTCGCGCGACTCGTCGAAGCGCGAGGGGCTGGAAGGGCTGGGGGCGTACCTGCGCCAGGTGCACGGCGCGCTCAAGGTGCTCGCGTTCGACCGCGCGGCCGAAGCCGTCGCGATCTGCGAGAACATGATCGCCGCCTGCAGCGTCGCCGCGCCCGAGCAGGCTGCCGAAGGCATGGACTGGGTCGCCGAGGGCCTCTCCAGCGTCGGCCTCTACCTGAACCCCTGCGTGCAGGGACGCGAGCCGAGCGACCAGGCGCTCGATCTCTTCTTCCAGCGCTTCGGCCGCCGCGTCGAGGCCGTCGACACGCAGGTGCAGGCCGACGTCACGGTCAAGCTCGAGGACGCCGAGCGCAGGCCAGAGCCGGCGGCGCCCGCGCCGCGGCCCGAGGTCGATGCCGAGCTCCTCGCGATTTTCCTCGAGGAGGCGGCGGAGGTGCTGCAGCGCATCGAGGCCACGCTTCCGGTGTGCCGCAAGCAGCCCGACGACCTCGAGTCGCTCACCACCATCCGGCGCGGCTTCCATACGCTCAAGGGCAGCGGCCGCATGGTCGGCCTGATGGACCTGGGCGAGGTCGCGTGGGAAATCGAGCAGCTCATGAACCTGTGGCTCGAGGAAAAGCGCCTGGCGCGGCCCGCGCTGCTCGATCTGCTCGCCGCCGCCTGCGAATCCTTCGCCGCGTGGCTCCATCAGCTCGGCGACGGCACGCTCCAGGGCGAGATCCAGGCAGACGAGCTGGTCAACGCCGCGCGCGCCCTGAAGACTGCCGCGAGCGTTCCTGCGCCGGTTTCCACATCGAACGAATCAAAGGAAGAAACTGCGCCCGTTCAGCCCGCGGTGATCGACCTCGACTTCGCCGAGCCCGTCTCGGCGGAGCCGACGGTGACGATCGGCACGACCACGCTCACGCAGGCGATGTTCGACATCTACCTCAAGGAGGCCGCCGAGCACGTCGAGGCCCTCGAGGCCGGATTCTCGGAGTGGCGTGCGACGCCGGGCGCGGACACGCCGCAGGCTTTCATGCGCGCCGCGCACACCCTCGCGAGCAGCTCGAGCACCGCGGGATTCAGCCAGATCGCCGATCTCGCTGGAGCGGTGGAGCAATGGCTGCCGTTTGCCCGCCACACCATCGAAGCGTCCGACGTCCGGCTGATCCAGGACGCGATCGCCCGCCTGCGCCTGATGACCGAAGCGATGGGCCGGCACGAAGCACCCGGCCGGAGCGCCGACCAGACGGGGCGCCTGAAGGCGCTGACCGCGCGGCTCGAGTGGACGCCGGCCCCCGCGGCAGCCGCCACCGCCGCCGCCGCCGCCGCCGCGCCGCAGAAGGCGCCGCCGCCGAGAGCCGCGCCGGAATCCGACGACGCCGACAAGGACAAGCGCGCGCTGCACGACGACCTCGACCAGGCGCTGCTGCCGGTGTTCCTGGAAGAGGCGCAGGAGCTCGTTCCGGCCATCGGCGCGGACCTGCGCGACTGGAAAGCGAACCCGGGCAACGACAACGTCTCGCAATCGCTGCGCCGCGGCCTCCATACGCTGAAGGGCAGCGCGCGCATGGCCGGCGCGATCCGGCTCGGCGAGCTGACGCACCTCATGGAAAGCCGCATCGACGCGGCGATCGAGGCGAATGCGTTCTCGCCCGAGCTCTTCAGCGAGCTCGAGGACAAGATGGACCGGCTCTCCGCCGACGTCGAGCGCATGCGCGCCGGCCCGGCGGAGCCGCAGGCGCCCGCGGCCGCCGCCCCGGGCCGGCCGGATCGGCCGAGGGCGGCAGAAGTCGTGGCGCCGCTGCAGCCCGCGGCCATGCTGCGGGTCAACGCCGACACGCTCGACCACCTCATCAACGAGGCGGGCGAGGTGGCGATCGCGCGCTCGCGGGTGGAGGCGGAGCTGCGCCTCATTCGCCAGGCGCTCCATGACCTTTCGGAATCGGTCGGCCGCATCCGCGGCCAGCTTCGCGAGGTCGAGGTCCAGGCCGACAGCCAGATGCAGTCGCAGCTCTCGGTGCAGGAAGACCACAAGAAGGCCGACTACGATCCGCTCGAGTTCGACCGCTACACGCGCCTGCAGGAGCTGACGCGCCTGATGGCCGAGGGCTTGAACGACATCGCGTCGATCCAGACGGCGCTCGGCAAGAACGTGGGCGATACCGACGCGGCGCTGCTCGCGCAGACGCGCACCACGCGCGAGGTGCAGCAGTCGCTGATGCGCATGCGCGCGGTGCCGTTCTCCACCCTGAACGAGCGTCTCTACCGGGTGGTGCGCCAGACCGCGCGCGAGGTCGAGAAGAAGGCCGAGCTCGAGATCGAGGGCGCCGAGGTCGAGCTCGACCGCAGCGTCCTCGAGCGCATCAGCGCTCCCCTGGAGCACATGCTGCGCAACGCGCTCGCGCACGGCATCGAATCGCCCGCGGCGCGGGTCAAGGCGGGCAAGCCCGAGTCCGGGCGCGTCGTGCTGACCCTGCGGCAGGAAGCGAACGAAATCGCGCTCGTCCTCTCCGACGACGGCGGCGGCCTCGACCTCGAGCGCCTGCACCAGAAGGCGATCGACAAGAGCATCGTCTCCGCGACGCAGCAGCTCTCCGACGCCGAGAAGGCCCAGCTCATCTTCGCCTCGGGCCTGTCCACCGCGGAGGCCGTCACCGAGCTCGCCGGCCGCGGCGTCGGCATGGACGTGGTGCGGAACGAAATCGCGACCATCGGCGGCCGCATCGACATCTCCACCGCGCGCGGGCAGGGCGCCTCCTTTACGGTGTATCTGCCGCTCACGCTCGCGGTCACGCAGGCGGTGCTGATCCGCTCCGGCGGCGGCCTCTTCGCCCTGTCGACCGCGATGGTCGAGCAGGTGCTGCGCGTGCGCAGCGACGAGATGGCGGGCCTCTACGCCACCAAGCGCGTCGAGTTCCAGGGCCGCAACTACCCGCTGCACTCGCTCGCCCACATGTTCGGCGGCTCCGTGTCGACCGAGCTCCAGAACTACAACTCGGTGCTGCTCCTGAGGAGCGGCATCCAGCGCGTCGCGCTGCACGTCGACGAGCTCATGGGCAACCAGGAAATCGTGGTGAAGAGCCTGGGGCCCCAGCTCGCGCGCATGTCCTGGGTGAGCGGCGCGACCGTGCTCCCGGACGGCAGCATCGTGCCCCTCATCAACCCGGTGGTGCTGGCGCGCCGTACCCTCTCGGGCGTGCCCGACTTCGAGCACACCACGCTGGTGCCCCATCTCCCGGGACGCGGCAAGAAGGCCGAGACCGTGGCGCCGATCGTCATGGTGGTCGACGACTCGCTCACGGTGCGCAAGATCACGACCCGCCTGCTCGAGCGCGAGGGCTACCAGGTCATCACGGCGAAGGACGGCCTCGAGGCGCTCGAGCAGATGCGCGAGAAGCTCCCGGCCATCATGCTCGTCGACATCGAGATGCCGCGCATGGACGGCTTCGACCTCACGCGCAACGTCCGCGGCGACGAGCGCACGAAGGACATCCCGATCATCATGATCTCGTCGCGTACGGCCGAGAAGCACCGCAGCCAGGCCGCCGCGCTCGGGGTGAACCAGTTCCTCGGCAAGCCGTATCAGGAAGCCGAGCTGCTGCAGCAGATCGCGGCGTTCCTCGGCACCACAGTAGGCTGACGTGAAGTTCGAGCTGCAGGAGCAGCTGGGGAAGTACCCGCTCCTGCGCGAAATCGGCAGCGGCGCGACCAGCTCCGTCTACCTCGCGCGCGACCCGTTCAGCGCGCGCGACGTCGCGATCAAGGTGTTCCTCTTCGACCGCGACGCCGACCCGCAGGACGAGCGCATGAAGCACAAGGCGTTCGTGGCGGAGGCCGCGCTCGCCGGCAGGCTTGCGCACCCGCACATCGTCGAGATCTACGACGCGGTGGTCGAGCCCGACCACAGCTACCTGGTGATGGAGTACGTCCCCGGCTCGACGCTCGAGGCGCACGCCCGCGTCTCCACGCTGCTGCCGCTGCACAAGGTGGTCGAGATCGTCTTCAAGTCGATCCGCGCGCTCGAGTACGCTTTCACCCACGGCATCATCCACCGCGACATCAAGCCGGGAAACATCCTGCTCTCGGACAAGGGCGAGACCAAGGTGAGCGACTTCGGCGCCTCCTTCCAGCACCGCCCGGGCCACACCACCACCCAGATCGCGGGCGTCGGCTCGCCGGCGTACATGTCGCCCGAGCAAGTGCGCATGGAGCCGCTCACCCAGCAGACCGACATCTACTCGCTCGGCGTCACGATGTACCGCCTGCTCACCGGCCGGCTTCCGTACTACGCCACCACCCAGGCGGCGATGGCCCACGCCATCCTGTACAAGGCCCCGCCCGCGCCCGCGACCATTCGCCCCGAGCTTCCGGAAGTGCTCGACCGCATCGTGCTGAAGGCGATGGCCAAGAACCCGGCCGAGCGCTACGGCTCATGGCTCGAGTTCGGCAAGGAGCTCTCCCAGGCGTTCACCGCGCTGCGCCTGGTCGGCGCCACCGTCACCGACTCGGAGAAGTTCAGCGAGCTGCGCAACATGGCGTTCTTCGAGGACTTCGGCGACGTCGCGCTGTGGGAAGTGGTGCGCATCGCCACCTGGAGCACCGTCTCCGCCGGCAGCGTCATCATCCGCGAGGGCGACGAGAGCGAGGCCTTCTACCTCCTCGTCAAGGGCGAGGTCGCCGTGACGCTGGAGGAGAACGAGCTCGCCAAGATCCAGCCCGGCGGGTGCTTCGGCGAGATGGTCTACTTCGCCCGCCGCGGCGCCCGCCGCACGACCACCGTCACCGCCACCAGCAAGGTGACCATGGTCGAGATCCGCGCCTCCGCGCTTCGCGCCGCCACCGACGCCTGCCAGAACGCCTTCAACAAGGCCGTCGCTCGCTTCCTCGTCGAGCGCCTCGCCCAGACCAACAAGCTACTCGCCCAGGCCATCCGGCGCTGAGCGTGTTTGGTCAAACCCTGCGACTTTTTCGAGCAGCAGCCTTTTGTCGTACGCGGCGGGCTGGTGATTTCGTCAGTGAAGTTGCGGCACTTCTGCGCGAGCGCTTCGACACTGAAGATCGGGCAACTGGCAATGATTTGGGAACTAAACCATTTCGCTTGATGTAGTCCCAAATTTTGCGAGTCACTTCTGTGCGAGGCATAGTATTGGAACCGATCACCGCCTCTAGTACCTTTGATGGGGTTGTCTCCACTACAACAGATCGACCGACCGCTGCTAATGCGGCCTCAAGTTGCTCCACGTGCGACGCGTGCTCAAAATCGAACAGTCGAACAACCTGCGGATAGTGCCAGCCGAGTCTGCGTGCGAGTTCAGCTCTATTGACGTTCTGGTCACGCATGGATTGATAGAGCTGCAACCGCAACGCGCCGAGCGGCGTAGGAGTCACCCCAGGCCGACCCTGAAGAGGTGAGGGCTTAGGAAGATCTTCATCCCGCTCGACATAAAACTCGAGCGCTGTTTCTAAAGCGTCTCGTGCCTGAGCCAAAGCTTCATCCTCGGTGTCTCCGAAGCTATTGGCCTCGGGAACGTCCGGAAACTCAACGCGGATGGTTCCGTTATCGTCCCGGAATAGTTCAGTCGCATACATCAAAACCATAGTTGCGCTCCTTTGTGCGTTCATCGCAGCGCGTCGGGTCCTTTTCAAATCCACTTTAAGCCTAGATCCTTCTTGATCTTTTCTACCAGTCCCGTACCTATCTCCTTTGACCCGTGCATAGGTAAGACGCTCATGCGGCCGTTCAAGTAGACCTTGACGTGGCTGCCCTTACCGGTCTTGAACGTCGCCCCCTGTTGACAAGTGGTCGGCATAGACGCGTAACGTCACGCCGACCATTCAGATCAACGAGCTGCTCAGGCCATCCGGCGCTGAAACTGCTTCTAGCCGCCGCGCGCCTTTGGGCGGGCAGGGTCGCCAGCGTGCCGGGATGGCGTCTCCTCGGGCAGCAGCTCGTCCAATTGCCGCATCACTGCAGCGCGCCGCTGATCCTCGTGGATGACGGCGACGCGAACGCTCTGTGCACGCTGCTCGTCGGGGAGGTTGAGATCGTTGAGCACGAGGTCCACCGCGTTCAAGAACACCGCTGCCGGTGGCGGCGAGGCGCCGGGCCTCATCCAGGCATAGACGTCCGCCTGCGAGACTTTCAGATAACGCGCGAGGGCACGCTCGCCGCCGACGATGCCGGCCGCCTTGTGAAGGATTCGGTTGTACACCGAACGCTTGGCCATGACCCCCCCGGTCCTCATCCGTAGCGGATGGTAGTAAGCCGAATGTGAACTGGCCACCGCACAGGTGGGGGCGGCATTCCGCCGCAGGGGGCTAGAACGGCTTATGTTGGCTCAGCAGGTGGTCGGCGAAAGCGCCTAGCGCGGCGCCGACCACCTGGGCTGCGATAAAGGGCGCGACATGCCCCGGGCCGATTCCGGCGAACGTGGCGGTGAACCCTCGGGCCAGCGTGACTGCGGGATTGGCGAATGAAGTCGACGCGGTAAACCAGTAGGCGGCGGCGATATACGAGCCGATCGCCGCGGGGGCGGCCCAGCGCTCCGCACGCTGGGTCGAGAGCACGACGAAGACCAGCCCGAACGTCGCCACGACCTCGCTGAGCCACTGCCCCGGGCTCGCGCGCTCGCGGATGGAGGCCTGCAGCATCGGCAGGTCGAACATCGCGTGCGCGAGCAACACGCCCAGGATCGCGCCCACAAACTGTGCCAAGAGGTACGGTGGGATGTCATTTCGCGCGAGGTCGCCGCGAAGAGCGAACAGAACGGTCACAACCGGGTTGAAGTGGGCGCCGCTGCGGGGCGCGAACGCCACGATGAGGGCGAAGAGCGCCAGCCCCGTGGCGACGGAATTGGCGAGCAGCGCCATCGCGTCGTTGCCCTGCGCGAGCCGCTCTCCCATGATTCCCGATCCGACGACTGCGGCTAGGAGCAGGGCAGTGCCCAGGCCTTCCGCGAGCGCGCGACGCAGCAGCGTCATTTGCGCCCGATTTCCTCCAGAGAAGCCTTGAGCGAGTGCGCAGTCAGCTTCGCGAGCGGGAGATCCAGAAGCAGCCTGATGCGCGAGGAGAGCGCGCTGAAGGCGTCGAGAAATGCCCGACGCTTGTCCTCGTCGCTCCCGGTCGCCGCGGCGGGATCGGCCACGCCCCAGTGAGCGGTCACGGGTTGCCCGGGCCAGAGCGGGCAAGCCTCGCCGGCTGCGTTGTCGCACACCGTGAAGACGAAGTCGAGCGCCGGCGCGCCCGCGCCTTCAAACTCGTCCCAGCTCTTCGAGCGCAGCCCCTCCGTGCCGATTCCATTCTTCCGCAGGAGCTCCACGGCGAAAGGATTCACCTTGCCGGCGGGGTGGCTGCCGGCGCTGTAGGCGCGAAAGCGGCCGGCGCCGGCGGAGTTGAGATACGCCTCGGCGAGGATCGATCGCGCCGAGTTGCCGGTGCAGAGAAAAAGGACGTTGAACGGCCGGCCGGGCACGTCAGCAGCAGGCGGCCTTGGCTTCAGCCGCCGCGACGGCTTGCGGCGCGCAGCAGCCGGCCTTGGCAGCCTTACGCGAATCGGCGCCGTAGACAGGCACCGAATCCAGTGTATGGAACGACTCCCAGGCGACGCCCTGCGGATCGATCGTCCAGTACTTGTCGCTCTTCGCGTAGCAGCACGCCGCGTCTTTCTGGGGCAGCACGGCGACATCGGCCTGTGCGAGGCGCGAGGCGAGCTCCTCCAGCTCGGGTCCGTTCTCGGCCTGGATGCCGAGGTGGTCGAGGCCGACCTTCGAGGCGCGCGTCGAGATCGCGAAATTCACGCGCGGATCATCGAGCATCCACTTGGCGTAGTCCGGCTTCTCGACGCTCGGCGCGGCGCCGAAGAGCGCCGAATAGAAGCGCACGCTCTGCTTCAGGTCATGGACGGCGACGTGGACGTGAAAGCGTTTCATTGTCTCTTCCTTTCCTGGCGAGGCTTGCGCCGGCCGGAGCACAGGACCGGCCGCCGCAGCAGTTTTCGGTGAGATAGCCGACCAGCTCGTTCATGTTCTGGAAAGCCGCCGAATAGAAGACAAAGCGGCCGTCCTGGCGGCTTTGCGTCAGCCCCGCTCGCGTCAAGTGCGAGAGATGGAAGGAGAGCGTCGCCGGCGGCAGCTTCAGCGCCTCTCCGATGCGCCCCGCGGACAAGCCTTCCGGACCCGCCTCGACGAGCAGCCGGTAGATCGAAAGACGCGACTCCTGAGCCAGGGCCGAAAGCGCGTCGACGGCTTCGGATATTTCCATAATTCTAGAATAGTAGAAAAAACCGCCCTCCGTCAAGCCGGCCTTGATGTGAGTCAACAGGTCGATCCGGGCGACGCCTAAGCTGAATGCGGATTGGCCATCGACAATCGGAGGACGCTATGCGTATCGAGCTTAATTCACTGCTGCGGGGCGTCCTGGTCCCGCTCCTGTCGCTGCCACCCTTTGCCTTTGCCCAGGCGGCGCCCTCGTGGAGTTACGGCGACTGGCCGGGGCCGTGGCACATGTGGGGCTGGGGCTTCGGCTGGATCTTCCCCGTGCTGATGATGGTGTTCCTGTTTGCCGCGTGCTTCTTCTTCATGACGCGCATGTCGTTCGGTCATCGTCATGACCATCCCGGCGACACCACCGCCTCAGCGCTGCGAATCCTCAACGAGCGCTTCGCCAAAGGCGAAATCTCCAAGGAGGAGTTCGAGGAGAAGCGGTCGGTCCTTGCGCGCAGCTCATGAACGCCGCTATGTACACCTGTCCCATGCATCCGGAAGTCAAGGCCGCCGAGGCGTCGAAGTGTCCGCGCTGCGGCATGAAGCTGGTGCCGCAGGGCGCCAAGCATCCGTTCCTGCGCCACATGCTGAGCAGTCCGCTGCACATCGCCATCATGATTGCGGCGATGGTGATCGTGATGGCAGCCGCAATGATGCTGATGCGGTAGCAGCGCAGGCTAGGGGCTCACGCGACAGGCAGCGCGGGTCCAAGACTAAAACGAGCGCGGGAGGCCAAGGACGTGCTCGGCGAGGTAAGACAGGATGAGGTTGGTGGAGATCGGGGCGACGAGGTAGAGCCGCGTTTCGCGGAACTTGCGCTCGACGTCGTACTCGGCGGCGAAGCCGAATCCCCCGTAGGTCTGGATGCAGACGTTGGCCGCTTCCCAGGAAGCCTTGGCGCAGAGGTGCTTGGCCATGTTGGCCTCGGCGCCGCAGTTCTTCTTCTGGTCGTAGAGGGCGCAAGCCTTGTAGCGCATCAGGTTCGCGGCCTCGATCTCCATGTAGGCCTCGGCGATCGGGAACTGGATGCCCTGGTTCTGGCCGATCGGGCGGTCAAATACGACTCTTTCACCAGCATATTTCGTTGATCGCTCAATGAACCAAAAACCATCCCCGACGCACTCGGCGGCGATGAGGATGCGCTCGGCGTTCAGGCCGTCGAGGATGTAGCGGAAGCCTTTGCCTTCCTCGCCGATCAGGTTCTCCGCCGGGACTTCGAGGTTGTCGATGAACACCTGGTTGGTCTCGTGGTTCACCATATTGCGGATCGGCTTCACCTCGAGACCCTTGGATTTCGTCTCGACGAGAAAAACCGACATGCCCTCGGACTTCTTCTTCACCTCGCTGAGCGGCGTCGTCCGCGCGAGCAGGATCATGAGCTCCGAATGCTGCAGCCGCGAGGTCCAGACTTTCTGGCCGTTGACCACGTAGCGGTCGCCCTTCTTCACCGCGGTGGTCTTGATCTTGGTGGTGTCGGTGCCCGCGGTCGGCTCGGTGACGCCCATCGCCTGCAGGCGCAGCTCCCCCGCCGCGATCCTCGGAAGATACTGTTTTTTTTGCTGAGGAGAGCCGTTTCTCAGCAGGGTGTTCATGTTGTACATCTGGCCGTGGCAGCAGCCGGCGTTGCCGCCGGAGCGGGTGATCTCCTCCATGATCACCGACGCCTCGGTGAGCGAGAGGCCGG